>WNGJ01010184.1_pt1 | contig 30154 bp, 24 predicted proteins | sample 5400611 | NCBI WGS metagenome assembly WNGJ01 (sample SAMN13153375, study PRJNA577476) | soil metagenome | isolation source: 40 cm soil or saprolite under Garry oak tree replicate 1 | place: USA:California | collected 2016-06-15
CGACGCTGTTGGGAAACCCTACCTGATGGAGATCAATCCACGCCTCAATCTAACGATTGAGAATGCCGTCTATGCAGGGGTTGACTTTCCTTATCTACTCTACCAATGGGCGAGCGGGGATCAAATCAAGGTGGTGAACAATTATCGCGTAGGCGGGTGGATGCGCGACCTGAGGGGCGATATGATGACAACGATACAGGCACTTCAGCAACGTGGGAGGCCAGGAGTGACTCCGCCAGCCAAAGCAATCTTCGATTTCTGCGCTTCCTTCTTTATGCCTATGAGATATGCTTATGTTGATTGGAAAGATCCTCTTCCGGCCGTCATTGCAACAGCAAACTTTACCGGTAGCTGGGTAGGAGGAGCTCTCATGAAGAGGCTGTCTCGTCTGAGGCTCTGGCTCTCTCAATCATTTCGGGGCAGGCGATAAAGCAACGTCACAACACGTGGCGAGTGCTGGTGCAGGCCAGGTAACACACGTATTTTAGGAGTGAAGATGATTATACAGCGTGGAGGAATTAAGGAGAACTTGCGCGTGCTCGTTGCTGCATGCCTGCACTATAGTGGGCTGGTGAAGCTTGCCCATTGGTGCACACGGCGCTCAGGTCAGCGCCTGATTATCCTCAACTACCATCGCGCAACTGGAGGGGATTTGCGCCGCCAACTGCTCTACCTGCGCCGTCACTATCGCATCATGCATCTAGAGGATGCCTTAGAGGAATTCTACACATTGCACAAGGAGAAGAAGCAGAGGCGTGATCGACGTATACCGTTAGTGCTGACCTTTGATGATGGCTACCACGATAACTATACGCATGGCTTTGCGCTGGCCCAGCAGTTGCGGGTTCCGTTCACGATCTTTCTCATTCCAGGGTATCTCGAGAGCAGAGAACCGTTCTGGTGGTTGGCAGGCATTCACCTGGTCTGCCACGCCCAGGGCGTTCCTCGTGACTATACGCCAGGCATTAGCCGTTCCTTCATCTGTCCCTTTAGAGGAGGCGGTGCAGCCACTGACGTGGTCACAAGTGCGTGAGATGGCGGTAAGCGGCTGGGCCTCCTTTGGGGCCCATACCAAGCATCATCCTATTCTGGCGAACTTATCAGATCCAGCAGAGGTGCATCGCGAGGTAACTGAGTGCCGGACGGTACTTGAGCAGCACCTGGGCCATCCCACACGGATCTTTGCTTATCCTGTTGGGAAACCTGAACATATTGGCGAGGTTGGGCTAAAAAGCGTTCAAGATGCGGGTTATGCCTGGGCAGTAACAACTCTTTATGGGACCAATAGCTCACAAAGCGATCCTCACCAACTTCGGCGTGTGGCAGGTGATGTGAGCCGACATTGGCTGGTGATGGCAGCCGAGACCTCTGGTGTGTGGAAGTTTTTCTCTCATCTGTGGAAGAATCCTCTGGTGAGCCGGATGGAGAGGGATTAGCTTTAGTGAACGTTGCCCTGTATTCTATCCTCGGTTATGCTATAATCCCCGGTCAGCACTGCAATTTGGGAAGGTAGGTCTGAGAAGGTCATGGCTAAGAGAATCGATCAAGTTAAGTCTTTCTTCGCTCAACCTGAGCGATATCTAAGAAGTGATTACAATATTCGGATCCGAGCGGAGGTTGTCAATGGTTTTGTAGGTGATAAGATGTTCAGATCCATTCTGGACATAGGATGTGGAAATGGTGCTATTTCTTTACCTCTGTTGCGAAAGGATAACCGGCTTACGTTGCTGGATATCTCCAGCAGTATGCTGTCCATTGCAAATTCACATATTCCCGCAGAGTTTTCGGACAATGTAGGGATGATAAATGAAGATTTCATGAGTGCAGAATTGGAACTTCAATCTTATGATCTGATACTTTGCCTGGGTGTGTTGGCTCATGTTGACTCTCCAGGGGATGTGATTGCCAGGATAGCATCCCTTTTAAAACCTCATGGGAGCGTTATTGTGCAGAACTCCAACTCTCATCATCCTCTCGGTTATCTGTTTAACCGATACTCAAAACTCCGAAACACTCTGCTCCCGGCTCCATATACTTTAAACCGACTTAGTGATGCAAAGCTTATGGAAATGTTCGGTGACCATGGGCTAAAGTTAATAGCTCTTTACCGCTATAGCTTGCCCATTCCAGGAATGGCTAGATTTTTTACCAGCGATAGTATATATAAATTTCTCAGAAAGATCTACGGTACTTACACAAATAATTATCGTTCTTGGTTAGGAAATGAGTATATATATCATTTCGAGAAGCATGAAAATATGTAAATACCTAGTAGTGCCATGCTCCCGTACCTGATCGGTGGTTTGCCTCATCTCCAAGAGCCCCTCTTTCAGGTCGGAAGCCCAGACCGCAGCTTGTTCTTCTGCCAAAAACACCAGCTCACGCAACGGATGCACAAGGCACACGGCTTGCTGGCAGTCGTGCAATAAGTACGAGGCCCAGCCGTCGTGGATCGAGATACCGCTGAACTGCAGCAAGATGCCGACGTGAGGCAATGCGTTCATTACTTCTAATTGTCGCTTAACACGTTGTACTTTTTCGTACTGCCAGAGCAGGCGCTAGAAGGAATATAGACATGTCGATACCATCATACATCCTCATTACAGGCTTTTTCCGGTCACGATAACCATTTCTCCACCATCATGATCACTCTACATACACAGTCCTATGTCATACTTATCACCAATGTATACTTCGCTTATAGAGATAGCTGAGGCATTATGATAAACTTGACTCTCTCCGACTCGCACTGGAGTACTTTCGTTAAGCAGCAAGCAGAGCGCTCTTTTTACTATAATCCAGCGTGGCTTGATCTGATTATTAGGCTCTATGGGTATACAGTGATCCCGCTCACTGCTACAAATTCAACCGGACAAGTTACGGGCTTCCTCCCATTGTGCTCTGTACAAAGCCCACTTACCGGGCAACGTCTGGTGAGCTTGCCATTTTCCGATCACTGTCCACTCCTCGCCGATGACGAGGCCAGCGCGAATGATCTAATCGACCAGGCGATTCGTCTCGCTCAACAACGGAGGGTGCGCTATTTAGAACTCCGTACAGGCATCAATGAAGAGCTCACAAAACGGTCCGACATGGTGGAACGCAATCTATATGTGCGCTGGCTGCTGCCGCTTACTGCTGATCATGATGCCATCTGGTCGGGCTTACGCAAACCCGTACAACGCCAGATTAAGAAGTCACAGAGCCTCGGTGTGCAGGTTCGCGTGGCACAGCAGGGGAAAGAGATGGCGCATTATTACCAATTGCACCAGCGGACGCGCTGCAGGAAGCATGGCATGCCTGCGCAACCACAGCGTTTCTTCTCTGAATTATGGGACGCCTTTGCCCCAGGTGACGTAATGCAGGTACTGCTAGCTGAGTACCAAGGAAGCATCATCGCTGGTATGATTCTGTTCGCATATGGTACAACCGTAAGATACGCTTACGGGGCATCCGATGAACGCTATCTACATCTCGCTCCCAATAACCTGCTTATGTGGACGGCTATTACATGGGCTTGTAGCCATGGTTATCAAACATTGGATCTGGGACGAACAGCCGGCGATAATGAGGGATTGATGACGTTCAAACAACGCTGGGGAGCCGCCAAAGAGCCTCTGCCATACTACTATTATCCACGTAGCGCAGGGTTGGCTGCGACATCAGAAAGCAGTTGGAAATTTCGCTTGCTCACTCAGTGCTGGAAACAACTTCCACTGCAGATAGCGGGGCCACTGGGGGGTTACCTCTATAAGCATCTAGGCTGATCGATTTCTGCATAATCATCCGTGGGTTAGTGGGCAGGTTGACCAGGTTCCTGGCCGCCTCCTCGAGAACGGAAGAGAACCAAGTCCCAAGAGTGGCATGCCAACCGCACGCGGTGTCGCACCAAATTTATCCACGCCCAAGACTTCCGGCACGGAGGAAGAGGCCTTTGCCAGGGCACGATCAATCGCACCCCCTACAGGACTTGCACCTTTCTCAGGCATATACTCAACTGTTGAGCCAGGTCGTGGAGGTACTCGGTTCTACAAGTCTCGTGCGTGCCGGGAACGCGATAGATTTCTACGTTTTCAGTTTCAGCCACCTTCCCCCACCACAAATTGCGGCTATCATGATTGTCACGCGCAAAAAAGTACGTCATTTTGCCCGCATACTGGCGAGGGAGGTAAGCAGAAACCGACCAAACAAATATGGCCATCCAGTCCTGGCGAAGAGCTCCTGCTGCTGGAATAAGTGAGAAACGTCGCGGATGCTCATCCCGCCAGCGCCGCATAAGTTTATTCACATGTTCCGTGTTCTCATCTTTCGAACGTCTCAGGATTCTGGACACATATCGCATGCGGAGAAACCAATCTAACTGCTTAGCCGGGCTGAGTCGTAACAGGTTACCGACGCGGCGGGTGAAACCGCCAAGCAATCTGATTAACCGAATGGGACCGGCCATCGGGTCTATCAAAACCAGCAAGTCAACTGCCTGTCCTGCTGCCCGAAGTTGCTGAGTTATCTCATAGGCAAGAAGACCGCCGGCGCAAAAGCCTCCCAGGAGATAGGGGCCTTCTGGCTGCACGCTACGCATCAACTTAATGTAAGCCGCTGCCATAGCTTCTATGGTAGGCGGAACTTGCGCGTCATCAAACTTGGCAGGGTTTATGACATACAAGGGTTGGTCTGATCCCAGAACTTGCGCCAGGCTGAAGCTATAGAAAGCACCCCCAATCCAATGCACATGCAAGTAGAAAAAAGGCCTCCTGGACCCACCGGTCTGAATCGGCACCAGGGAAATCCCAAAATCTGTCCGAGACGAGGGTGCATGATTTTCCTGGGTGCGCTTGGTGATAGTACTTACAGCCATCGCACTCTGGGGGAGTTCTCCTCGCAAGTATTTTTCGAGCAAGGCACGCTTGGCCTCTGACATCTCCGGCGTGTTTGGCATTCCATTATTTCCTTATATGTTAATATCAAACCAAGCCCACCCGCAGAGGGCCAGAGCAAGCGGTACACTTGCTCTATACAATTGTTGAACATGCTGGGGAAAGGCTCTCTTTTCCACACGGCTTGACCGATTATGAAAGCTCGCGCTTCCCCAGCGGTGTTCCTGAGAGCAACTTATGATGAGAAAGTCGTGCTTCGAGCACCACAATATAAGGGCACAGTCACTCAGGAACGTTGTTGACACAGAAGGAGTCTTTCCATGTTGTATGCCGGTATCGATTGGGCCGACCAAAAGCATGATGGATTGGTGCTTGACGAAGCTGGGCACAAGCTCGGTTCGATCCGTATTTCCCATACCCCAGAAGGGCTTGACAAGCTGGACGCCTGGCTTTCGAGCATGCTTGGTGGTCAGAGCAAGGAACAGATGGCCTGCATTATTGAGACCAACCACGGCTTGCTCATTTCGTTCTTGCTGGAACATGGGTGGCCGGTGTATCCCATTAATCCACGCACCGTTGACCGAAAGCGCTCTGCCTCTGGCGCCAAGACCGATGCTATTGACGCCTACTTGCTGGCGAAGACTGGGCGAGCCGACTTCGCGGATTTGCACCGACTCACACCCGATAGTGAGAAGGTCGCCGAACTCAAAGGGCTCACGCGGGATCAGGACCGCCTGATCCAGATGCAAACCCGCCTGGTCAATCAGCTTACGGCCTGCCTCAAAGCTTATTATCCGGTCGCATTGGACCTCTTTGCCAAGGTGCAGCAGCACTCTGCCCTGGTGTTTCTGCAAACCTACCCAACATTGGAAGCGGCGCAGGCAGCTTCGGTTGAGCAGATCCGGCAGGTCCTCAAGTCTGCCGGGCACACCACGGCCTCGAAAGTGGCCCCCACGATCTTCGCGCACCTGCATCAGCCCAGTCTGCGGGCCAATGCGGTCACCACTCGGATAAAATCTCGCTTGGCGGTGGCCTTGATCCTCCAGCTGCTGCCGTTGGTGGAACAAATCGCGGCATATGATAAGGAGATTGAGCAGCTTTTTTTGAGCCATGACGACAACGAGGTCTTCAGCAGCTTGCCCAGAGCTGGCAAGCGCCTTGCTCCTCGTCTGCTCGCTGAAATCGGAGACGACCCTGCTCGCTATGAGACGGCGGCCAGTTTGCAAGCCCTCGGTGGCACCTCCCCAGTCTTGTTTCAGAGCGGAAACTACTCTAAGCCCCACCGGCGATTGGGATGTATTAAGCCCCTGCGGAATGCTTTGCATCAATTTGCCTGGCAAAGCACGCTGCAAGAAGAGTGGGCCTTGGCCTATTATGAGCGCAAACGCGCAGAAGGGAAAAGCCATAGCGTCGCCGTTCGTGCCCTCTCTAATATTTGGGCACGGATCATTTTCGCCATGCTCCAGTCTCATGAGCCCTATGATCGCGCCGCCTTTGAGACGGCCAGACATCTGCATGCGCCCAAAGCGGCTTAGGAGCGCTTTTCTTTGAGAGGCAAAATGGCCTGTTTTTTTGCCTTCAACAACTGAGCATGGCATTCTCAGACCATGCAAGCGGCGCGATGTCAAGGAAAGCAAAGCGGCTTGACATCGGGACGCGGCATGGTACACTTCCTCATGCTCACTTGAAGGTATCTCTCGTTTTCCGGCCTTCATGGCTTTCCCTCCGATTTTTATTGATGGGCTTTTAGATCTTGACATAGAAAGTCTTTCATGGCGGCAAAAGAGATTCCCCATCGACTGCAGTTCCCGAACAATTCTTGCCCCCTACCAGCAGAGGTCAGGCACTCCAGGACTGGGAAGGCTAAAAAGAGACTGGCAAGGCAGTTAAACCCCGCAGTCCCAGGTTTTCGCGCCAGATGATAGAGCCAGGCTCCAGCTTAATGTCAGGCATCCGTCGCAGCAGCGTTGCAAAGGCAGTCTGACCCTCGATGCGTGCCAGTGGGGCACCGAAGCAGAAATGGCCGGCCCAGGCGAAGGCGACATGTCGGTTATCCTGGCGGCAGATATCGAGCCGATCAGGGTCTGGGAAGCGCTCTGGATCTCGGTTTGCAGCACCCATCACCGCAATAATCGCCTGGCGCTTGCGAATCAATTTTCCGCCCAGCATTACATCGTCTGGAGCCAGGCGTGCCGTGTGCTGGCTGGGACTCTCGTAGCGCAGCAGCTCCTCAACCGCCGAGGGGATCAAGGACAGATCTTCCTTGAGTTTTTCGAGCTGATCTGGGTGGCGCAGCAGGGTGAGTATCCCGTTGCCGATCAAGTTGGTGGTGGTCTCCTGACCACCGACCATGGTCACAATGGTGTTGGCGACCACTTCCTCTTCGGAAAGGTGATCGCCATCAATTTCAGCGGTCAACAGTGCGTTGATAAGACCTTCGCGGGGATGCTTCCGCTGCTCGCGGATTGCAGCACGGAAGTAGGCGCTCATCTCTTCCAGACTGCGTATTACACGCTGGGCACGGTCAGGATTGTGCTGGAAGTTTCCAAGCACCTGAGCAAAATCGCCCCTTGTCCTGTACTGCATCTAGTAGACTATCGGTGATATCCTGAATGTGGGAGCGTAAGACCTCCACCCGACGGGCGGTAAATGCTTTGGAGGCCAGACTCCGCACCCGCGTGTGGGCAGGTGGGTCCAGAAACAACATCTGGAGAACCATCACCTGTGCAAGCGGTGTCAACGCCGACAGACCCAGTGCGGTCAGTTGTTCAGGGGCGGGTGTGCGGTTTGCAGAGAAACGCTGGAACACATAGATCACATCTGCATAGCGGGTCGCTACCCACGCATGCAGAAAGGGATCCCAGTGGACCGGATCTTCACTACGGAGCTGATGGTACAAGGGATACGGGTTGGCAAGAACCTCAGGATCAAGCAGATGGTAGAGGCTCAGAATCTCCTTCTGTTTACTCCTTGAAGGAGACGATCCAGTGTGTAGAGTCATTCTTTTCCTCCATGAGGAAGACGATCCGGCAGGGCGACCGCAAGGGCCCACCCCTACGTGTCCTACCCTTGCTGTAGCAGTTGCAAGGCCTCTTCGTCGCTCATCGCCTCCAACCTGGCTAGAACGAGCCGTTCGATCTCGGCAGCTAGCAAACAAACCGTAGGAGCATCGAAGAGACTGCGCAGCGGGAGATCAACCCCAAAAGTCTCAGCTACCTGCGCAATGATCTGTGTCCCCAGCAGTGAGTGTCCACCAAGCAGGAAGAAGTTGTCATCTACTCCGACCTGCTCCAATTTCATGAGGTTGGTCACAATCGCGGCCACCCGCATTTCAGTAGGCGTACTGGGGAAAACTTCGACCTTATCCCTCAGTGTATTACTCGCATCCGGGGTTGGCGGTGCAGCACGATCAATCTTGCCGTTGGGTGTCAGTGGTAGCGCTTCCAACACCACGAAGGTCGCGGGGATCATATAGTCGGGCAACTGTGTCGCGAGGGCATCTTGTAGGGATCTGACCGATGTCTTGGCCCCGGGAACCAACACAATGTAGGCCACCAGGTACTTGTCACCAGGGACATCTTCACGAGCCACAACAAGACTCGTCTGGACGGCCGGATGCTCGTTCAACACAGACACAATCTCATCCGGTTCGATGCGGTAGCCACGAATTTTGATCTGATGGTCGTTGCGCCCCAGAAATGCAATCTGACCATCCGCCAGGAAGTGGGCAAGATCACCCGTCTTGTACAGGCGGGCATAGGGGTCATCGCTGAACGGATGGGGGATAAACTTTTCGGCAGTGAGTTCAGGACGGTTGAGATAGCCTCGTGCCAGGCCTGCCCCCCCGATGTATAGCTCGCCGACTACGCCAATAGGAACCTGTCGCAGATGCTCATCCAGGATGTAGATCTGGGTGTTGTCGATAGGGCGACCAATCGATGGCGGTCCATTGGAATGCTCGGTCGGATACACACGCCCAGACGTTGCCACGACCGTCGCCTCGGTTGGCCCATAATTGTTGATCAGCGCGAAGGGCAAACTGGGCGAGGGATAGTGGTGGAGCGTGTCAGCCCCGGTCAACAAGAAACGCAATGAGGTAGTCGACGGCCACGCCAGGGCCATGATGCTCTCGGCTAGTGCGGTCGGAAGGAAAGCGATAGTGATTCTGTGACTCACCAGCCAATCACGCAGAACCACGGGCGCGAGGCGGGTTCCCTCATCGATCAGAGAGACGCTCGCCCCGATAGTGAGATAGGGCCACAGTTCCCAACCAGTCGCGTCGAAGGCGGGGCTTGCGATCTGGGTTGCCCGGCTGGCGGAAGTCACGGCGAAGGCACGCTGATGCCAGAATACAAGATTGAGGAGGCTACCATGAGTAATCTGCACACCCTTGGGTCGGCCTGTCGAACCGGAAGTGTAGATGACGTAGGCGAGGTCGTCGGCCGTAGCCGAGGTGGTTGGATCATCCTCGCTCTGCTGCGCTAACACTGCCACGTCAGCGTCCAGGCAAACCACCTTCGTAGGCTGAGCAGGGAGGCGTGGGATGAGAGCCTGCTGTGTCAGCAGCACAGAAGCCTGAGCATCCTCCAACATGAAGGTGAGGCGCTCGAGCGGGTAGGCCGGGTCCAATGGCACGTAAGCACCACCGGCCTTGAGAACGCCTAGCAATCCCACTACCATCTCTAGCGAGCGGTCCACACAGAGTGCCACGAGCGCATTGGATCGTACACCCAGGGTCTGCAAATGATGGGCAAGCTGGTTGGCACGCCGGTTCAGCTCCTTATAACTGAGCATCTGATCGCCTGCAATCAGTGCTACCGCGTCTGGCGTGGCAGCAGCGTGCATCGCCACTAATTGTGGGACACAGATATCCCCGGGATAGTCCTGCCGGGTGTCGTTCCATATTGCTAATTGCCGCTGCTCCCCCTCCGTTAGTAGCGGCATATCGTGAAAATGCTCTGTAATTTCGCTACTATGTGCATTCATCTTCATACTCCAAATATCATCACTTGTTCCATGATCCTCCTTGGCATTTGTGCCAGATTTTGCTACGTATGCATGGCAAGCGGCCTGTTCCAATGAGGAGTTCAGGATGTGCCTGCGAGCTTAAATGCAGATCAGGCTTTGATGCAAGAACAGCTCCATAGAAGAAGAACATGCTTAGAAATACGACTGCCCGAGTTTAAGAATACACCCCATTCCGTACCAAATTGGTTGTTGTCGATGTTGAGATACTGTTTAAGAGAACAAATCCGGGTGTATATAATGCTACTGACGGTATAGGGGTACAGCCCACTAACTGGTGAAATAGGGGGAAAGCTTGAACATTTTGACGGTTCCAGGCATGTTGTGTCTATGCAAACCAACCCATCAGAGCCGATGGAACCGTCGGAACAATTTTGCCCGAATCCGGCGTGTTGCGCAAGAGGCCAAAAAGGACAGGGCAACATCGCGATCCATGATCGCAAGCGGCAACGCTATCGCTGTAAACGCTGCAAACAGACGGGTCACGCGCGCGACGAGGAACGATGTTCGACGGGCTGCGTACATCAGCTGAGAAACACAAAGGGAAAAGTAGCATGTTGGGAAAGCGGAGAATTTCAGAAGGTATGTATGGGACTGCTCCGCAAGTCCTGTGTGCATGGTGAAGCTGGCCAATTGCCGAAATCTAGTTCCCGTATGATGACATCCACCATCCGTCAAACCATACCTAAAATGGCGACATCGAAAAAGCGCAACTCTAGTCCCGTTGCGCATACAGAGGGCCGAGCAGGCTCACCACTTCTTCGAGCTGGTCGCCGCTCGTTATGAGCATGGATAGATCATTCTGACCTCCAATACCAGCTTTGCTGGATGGGGAAATTTGCTCGGAGGAGACGAGGTTCTTGCCACGGCATTGCTCGATAGGCTGCTTCATCATGCTGAGGTCATCTCCATTAATGGTCGCAGTTACCGCATGAAGGAGCGTCAGGCGGATCGGGGGGGCGAAGCTGCCTCACCTCAAGTGACTCCGCGGGCCACTGGCGCGCAGTCCACTGGCGTTCGGTAAGCGGCGTTTGTTGGTCAGCGTTGGGGTCAACTGATCCTGGCGTAGTTCTGTCGGCGTTGGTTCGCCAGCGTTCATGAGTTGTTGTTCTTTAGAGTTCGTTTTATCTGGGCGGCCACTTCTCAATCGGCTCGTGATTGCACCGGCCTTGACATAGCGGAGGGATCTCTACCAGGGTATAGCTTTTGTCACACCATCTCAACATCGACAACAACCAGATTCTCACACAAAATATTTTATCCTTAATGAGGGAATCAATAGACAATCTTCAATCCTTAACTCAGTCGCGACTGACTGCAAACAGGCAGCAGCACAAGTTTGATTTTCTATCTTAAAGAAGAGATGGGGGTATCGATGGCAAAAACTTATAAAATACTCATGCTGATAGAAAATGCTCCCGTGCCTTTTGACAACCGTGTTTGGGCTGAAGCTACCACTCTACGCGATCACGGCTTTCAGATAAGTATGATTGGCCCCAAGGGAACTACCAAGTATCGAGAGTCGCACATTTGCATTGATGGCATCCATATCTATCGATACGGAATTCCCACAAACACTAACAAATATACAGCTTACATCCTGGAATACAGTATTAGTTTGCTCATGACGTTCTTGTTAAGTTTCAAGGTGTTGTTCCGCCATGGCTTTGATGTGATTCATACTGCCAATCCCCCCGACCTGTTCTTCATTATCGGGTTGTTTTATCGACTCCTTGGCAAAAAATTCATCTTTGATCAGCACGACCTTGCACCAGAGATGTTCCAGGTCAAGTTCAACGGACGTATGAAACCAGTTCACAAGCTCCTGCTTTTCCTGGAAAGGTGCTCATACCGAACGGCTTCTGCGGTCATCACGACAAATCTCTCACAAAAACGTTTCGCTATTGAGCGCGGTCATTGTCATCTTGACAAGGTATTTGTCGTCCGTAACGGTCCTGAACTGGATCGCATAAAGTTGGTGACACCTGAGCCTGAACTAAAACGAGGGCGGCGTTATCTGCTGACCTATGTAGGGGAGATGGGGATTCAAGATGGCATTGATAATGCCCTGTATGCACTCCATCACCTTGTTCATAAGCGCGGTCGCCAGGATGTTTTACTTGTGCTCATGGGAGATGGAGACTATGCTCCCACACTCCGCAAGCTTGCCCACGAACTCTCGCTCGACGAGTACGTGTACTTTACAGGCTGGGTAGAGGCTGAAGACATTGTGCGCTATCTTACCGTGGCAGATGTGGGAATCTCCCCTGACCCACAAAATGGACTGAACGAGTACTGCACGATGGTCAAGACGATGGAATACATGGCAATGGGCAAGCCAACTGTGGCTTTTGATCTTGCTGAAACGCGCTTTTCAGCGCAGGACGCCGCTCTCTACGCCACGCCAAATCTTGTAGAAGACTTCGCCGGCAAAATTGAAACCTTGCTTGCTGACAAAGAACTCCGCCTCAGAATGGGGACGTTCGGCCGGAAGCGAATTGAAGAATTGTTGAATTGGGAGAATGACAAACAGAATCTCTTGCAAGCATACGAGTCGCTTTTCTCACGGAGCTATAAAAGGCCAGAAAAGGAGAACGACCACCAGGGCCCACCCCACCCTACACCACCGCCCTCGCTCCTACAAGAAACAGGACGATCTCTATGAACCTTGTCACCTTTTCTATCAAGACCAAGGGGATACACAACTTCGCCAGGCGACTCTGGACTGTTTGCACTCGCTTTAGCTTTTCTGAAGCACGGACACACCAGGCTCTACACACAATTATTAGCTCTCTTCAAAAGTACAACTCATCGCCAACATTTTTCATCCCAGGCGTAATACTGTGGCGACACCCTACATTGATTGCAGAGATAGCTCGTTGTGGTGCTGAAATTGGCATCCATGGATATGTTCACAACGATTATCGGTTTTTGAGCAAAATTGAGCAGCAGAAGCAAACTCAACAGGCTATCTCGGTATTTCAAAAAACCCAGATTCCCTATCAAGGATTTCGCAATCCCTATCTTGGATGGACAGAAGAGTCGCTCCAGGTCTTCACCGAGCTTGGTTTTGCCTATGAGAGCAATGAGGCCGTTCTGCATGATGTTATCGATCTTGCCAACCTTCCACCACCTCTGAGAAGCGGCTATGAAAAGTCACTGGCACTCTTTCAAGCAATTCCTTGCGGCACATACGTGCTCCGCCCTCATTTCGAAGGAGCTCTGCTACGTATTCCAACCAGTATCCCGGACGACGAAATGCTTTTCGATCGCCTGCGCATCACTGATCCAGAAGAGGTGGGAGGCATCTGGAGCAGAATGATGCAACGCATTTATGATGCAGGTGGTCTCTATACACTGAATCTCCATCCAGAACGCGGTATTCTCTGCAAACGTGCCCTTGACAGCCTCTTATCCTATGCGCAGAGCAGACCACTCTCCATCTGGGTAAGGAGTGAGGTGTAGCGTTGGCCCAGGTCATCCACCGACATGTACCGTCCCCAAAATGTAGCTGCCATCAGTTTGTCTCCCCTGGATGGCAAGGTTGAGCGGCGCATAATAGTTATCAGGGTCAACAATCTGTATCGCAACCGCGTAACTTCCATCAGGAACCGTGGTTGGTAAATGAAAAGTATCAGTCACAGCTCTTGGAGTATCTCTTCCCGAAGTATTCGTTGGAAGAAGCGTTTGTAAATCCAAATGTGATTTGCCCTGCCATACACCACCACCTCGTAGCTGCACCATGATATTCCAGGGGTTGTAGGCCGGGGTGACGTTTACATTTGACCATTGTGCGATGACAGTAAATTCTCCTCCTGCCGCTATCTGAGAGGGGATAGTGAGGCTATCTAAGATAAAGCGGTAGCCAGACGTTTTGTAATTTTGCATGATCAGATTTTGATCAGGTGCGCTATAACTACTGAAGGAGTTAATGTTATTGGCCCCATCACCAATTAATGCAAAATGATACTGCGTGATCTGGTTTTGCGCTGCCTGAAAGCTTGGTCCACCACAATACTCAACAATGCTTGGTGCGGTTTTCCACCGATCCCGTGCCAGAGGCAGTGCTGCAAAGTCACCAACTGCTCCTCCCATCGCAGGATAACCCAGGCAGTTCATGCGAAGACCAATCCTGGGGGAAAGGTTAAGGGCATAGCTTAACGCGTCATACCCACCACCATCATGTAAATGAGCATCTGTATCAAGAACCAATCGTTGGTGGGGAAAAGCTCGCACATTCATATTGATGATTGCCTGTTTAGTGGCAGGTGTGCCAACAGGCGCACCAGGTAATTCTGACAGGTTCCATTCATTCCAATTACCATAGGCAAAAATATCTACCCAGCCCAAACGGGGATCATTTGCGTATTTTTGAGAGATAGCAGTAATCAGGGCTTGTAAACGACTCAGGTACAATGGATTGTTCCAGTCAGGCGGCTCACCAATTTGGTTGCGTAGGTAAGGTGGAAGACAAGAGCCAGTCTGGCCTGACGTATTCACGGGCATAATCGTAAAGCCGCCTTTTCCTCCGTGGGCTTTGGCATCAGCGAGTACTTTTTCGATAAGGCCGAGATTATATTGTCCTTCTTTCGGTTCAATTTCACCCCAGCACCAGCGGTTATAGTGATCAATGAGTGGCCAATTGGGAGGCGGAGACTCGACACCATAGTACACCGGTCCGCGCCAGGAATTGCCAATCTCTGGCGCAGACAGCGGGATGACAGTCGGAGTAAAGGTGAGCGTCTTGCCGGCTGCGTGCTGTCGTAGCTCTTGGGATCTCTGGCTGACAAGTATAACCAGGGGAATAGACAGAAGGAGCACAGCAAGGAGAAAAACGCCACGAGCAATCCGGAAAGCGCTCCGTATTTTACGGGTTGTTGCCATGGTCGAGCGTCTCTTTCTCGTAAAAGATCTCTTCTTCCCACTTCGTTTTTTTACTGATTACTCGTTCGTAGACTGCCATAACCTGCCTTGCTATAACTGAACGTTCCAGGTGTCCGATATCCATCCTGCCGCTTGTCGGCTCGGTATGTTGCAGTGCCTGTTCGAGTGCCGCTGCTAATGCCTCAGGGTCATGGGGACACACGCTACAACCCCTGGTGTTCCCAATAACCATGGACACATCACCAACATCGGTTGAGACGACCGGCACATTGCAGGCCATCGCCTCCTTAACAATATTGGGCGAGCCTTCAGTAATGGATGAGAGGATCAGTGCGTTGCTCGCATTGATGTACTGCACGAGTGTTGTTTGTGGTAGACCCCAGGCGACTACCAGTTCGGCAGATATTCCCCTGTTACGCAGGGATTCGACGGCAGCCTGCGCCAGCGGAAAATTTTTCTCAGGTCTTTGGGGATTATTGCCGAAGAGAACATAGTAGCGATTCTGGTCCCAGCGCAGTGCAGAGCGGGCCTCTGCACGTGGAATGGGGTGAAATAACTCAAAATCTATCCCGGTGGGAATGATAAAGATGTCGCCTCCCGGTAAGATCTTTTTCATCTCCTCAGATTGAACAATCACGGCGTCCACTCGGCGACACAGCCAGCGACTGATGCGGTTAAACAACGCTCCCTTGCGGCTAAAACCACCATCAGCCGCCGCGATACCTAATACGTCGGTTCCCAGATAAGAGGCAACCACAGGTGTGGTCCACTGCATACGGGTAACCAGGCACCACGTCCCGTAATGTCCATGCACAACATCGAAACGCCCTGTCAGCGCCTTGAGAAAAACCTGCGTGGCTGCCCAGGCATAACGGAGCAGTACTGGCCCGGGTTTTGGGTGTATAACCTCTGCCTCAATGCCGGCTGCGATAAGCGAATCGACCTGGCATTTGATGAACGTGCCTAAATGTGGAAGCTTCTCCGTGGGGTAGACTCCTGTGACGAACAAGACGCGCAATTGCTTCTTTGTTGTTTCCCGCTGGGCATCCTTGGAGGGCATAACAAATACTATTCCTTTCCTTTGCTCTAGAATGACAGCTATAAATCAGCAACTGCTGAAGACTCGCGGTTACGTGTTATGGATGTTTGCGTACTCTTCTCAACAGAAATGGATGGTTCATCCATATAAGCCCGGAACCAGAGTTCCAGACAAAGTAAGGTCCAGATTGCTCTACTGTAGTTGACCTGTGTTGTCCTGGTATGTGCTTGTAACAGGTTGCGAATGAACTGTGGATTAAAGATGCCGCGTTGCTGTGCCCGTGACGAAAGGAGCAGTTCATAGGCATAGCCGTTCAAATCGCCACGGAACCAGTGCTTGATGGGTACCCCAAAGCCCTGTTTAGGTCTCGTCAAAATTTCGGCAGGCAACAGATCTGCAGCGACCCTCTTTAGCAGGTACTTCAACACACCATTGCGTGTGCGGATGGTTGGGGGCAGGGATGCGACATATTCAACCATGCCCGTACATCGACATATTGCAACTGTGCCATTACATCGAGATGTGATACAGCCCGGAATTCACTGATGAGTCGTTCGTATGGGGTATGATCGCGCACAAGTGCAAAATATTCCCGGGTATACATGGAAGGGCGTGAATCAGCGGGGAAGATCATAAAGCGCTGCGTATAGCGTGTGGCAAGGTCACCACGCATGATGCTGAGGCGATTTTTACCACGCATACCAGCGGGCATAAGCATACCACCACATCCTAGCAAGAAGCGCAGAAACGCTGGAATGCGATGGATCGATAGTTCACCAGCATAACGGGAATAGCCACCAAAGATTTCGTCACCACCGTCGCCCGTGAGAACGACGGTGACGTGTTCTCGCGCCAGCTTGGAGACATAGTAGGTGGGCAGCATCGAGGCATCCGCGAAGGGTTCGTCATAGGCCCAGACCAGTTGTGGTAGCACTGAAACAAGTTCTGGCCGAACAAAAAACTCGTGGTGATCGGTACCGAAATGCTGCGCGACCCGCCGGGCGTAGGGAAGTTCACTAAAATCATCTTCCTCGAAGCCGATAGAGAAGGTTTTGACCGGTTGGGACATCATCTGACTCATTAGCCCCACCACAATGCTCGAATCAACTCCACCACTCAAAAATGCGCCCAACGGCACCTCGCTCATCAAACGAACTTCCACCGCCTCTTTGAGTAGCGCAAGTGTACGCTCGATGGCCGTTGCTTCATCGTCCTGGCAGGTTGGCGTAAAGGGAAGTTCCCAGTAGCGTTTCGTGCTGACTTGCCCATCTTCATAGATCAAGATGTGAGCAGCAGGCAGCTTGAAGACGTCCTTGAAGAGTGTGTTCGGCGTGGGAACACAGGAATACACCAGGTATTCATCCAGGGCAATATGATTGATTTCTCGTGGAATACCAGCTTCCAGGATGGATTTAATCTCCGAGCCGAAGATCAACCTCTGTCCATCCCAGTAGTAATTGAGAGGTTTCTTCCCGAAGCGGTCGCGGGCAGCCAGCAAACGCTGGCGGTTTCTGTCCCAGATGGCGAAGGTAAACATGCCGCGCAGGTGCCTGACACACTCATCACCGTACTCCTCGTAGGCGTGGACGATGGCCTCGGTATCACTATTTGTGCGGAAGTGATGCCCACGCGCCTGGAGGTCTTTTTGCAGTTCCCGATAGTTATAGATTTCCCCATTCAAGACCACGAGCACGCTCTGATCTTCGTTAAAAATCGGCTGGTGACCGCCAGCAAGGTCAATGATCGAGAGACGGCGCATCCCCAGGGCCACACCGTCACCTACCCATACCCCCTGGTCGTCTGGCCCGCGGTGACGAATGACCCGGCACATGCGGTCGATGAGCCGCTCCGCGTTCTCCCGGCTCCGCTCTACGTCAATAAATCCGGCTATTCCGCACATTGCTTCCATTCCTTTCGTGGGCGAGAAGTACCCCGCGCTTTGACAGCATAGCGTGGGTGCTACTAAGACGACAGAGGGTAAGTTTTAGAGGTTGGCGTCTCCTCTGAGATCTGCCATCGGCCATCCGTAATTCTATGATAGAGTTCCACATACTTATCCACAATACGTTCAAGAGAAAAGTGCCTTTCGATGAGTTCGCGGGCGGCTTGACCATACTCCCGGGTCAACACCGGATCGCGCACAAGGGTAAGAAGCGCCAGCGCCATGCCCTGATAATCTTCAGGCTCGACAAGCAGGCCATTGACTCCGTGCTGAATAATATCTTCGCTGCCACTGACCCGTGTTGCCACACAGGGTAGGCCGCACGCCATCGCCTCCAGAAGGGCGTTAGGCATGCCCTCCCAACGTGAGGGGAGCACTGCCAGGCTGCCCCGGTGGAGTTGCGCTGGTACATCGCTCTGTAGACCCGCAAATTCGACGCTGGCTGCGAGACCAAGTGCATCGGCCATACATTCAAGTTGGGGTTGGAGGTAACCACTGCCCACAATGATCAGCCGTGCCTGCGGAATCTGCTGATGTACCAGGTGCCATGCTTGCAGTAGCACATCAATGCCCTTTTCATAGCGCAATTTAGAGACGCAAACGACGACCTGCTCTCGTTCACCGATAGAAGTATCTGCATGAGTAGATTCAAAACGGGTGATGTCTACTCCGTTGGGAATGAGCTGTACATCAGGTAGGTCAAAGTTGTGTGCTGCAAGGTAGCCCCTCATGCGCGAACTAAGTATGACTATCGGGGTACGTGTCCGATGTAGAAGACAGCGAACAAAACGTACCACAGGCCTCCCAAAGCGCTTCAATCCCTCTAAATCGCCCCCGCTAGGGGTCTGCCGATCGACTTGCAGCCATGATGTGGCAGCGTCAAGGGGCCCGGCGATTAGTGAAGCTTTGCTCTGCGTCTTTGTTACCTTACCCAGTGCCGGTTCTACTGCGCTAACTATTACAACGAGCATTGGTTTGCGCGTCAACCAGCACACTATTGCTGCGGGCAAAACCGTCAAGCTGAGCTGACAAACGTGCAGCACATCATAGCACTGGCGCTGGCGCCAAAGTGTCCAGCCCAGAACCAGCAGGGCTAATCCGTACAACAGCCGCTGAATTGGCCTTGGTAGTTTCTCCCTGCCTCCCAGTAAAGCGCCGGCTATACGGATAACTGGCACTCCTTGGATTACTTCATCTGATAACCACATTTTGTTGTGGCGGAATGTAATGACGGTTGCCGCATACCCCCTCTCGCGTAAGTTTCGGGCTTGTGCCAATGTCTGTGTTTCACTTCCACCAACCAATGGATGAAAGGTAGGAATGGTGATATAAATACGTGGATTGCTCACTTCTCTCTCCTCATTGCGAACGCAAGATTGCTGCTTTTCTCTCTTGTGAGAAGGCAGCGATACACCTCCAGGCACTGCTTGACAACGGAAATCAACCGATAATCGCGGACTACGGTTGCCCGTCCCGTCCGGCCCAATCGTTGCGCAAGTTCGGTATCTTCTATGATGCGGCGCAGTGCCTGGGCCATCTCAGCAGGTTGTTCCGGCTCGACCAGTAAGCCGTTAACGCCCTCAGAAATGATGTCCTCGCTGCCGCTCACGCTTGTAGCAACACAGGGAAGGCCACACGCCATAGCTTCTAATAAAGCGTTAGACATGCCCTCCCAGCGCGAAGGCAGCACAAAACCCCAGGATTGTTGCAAGAGATCGACGACGTCTGTTCGCAATCCCAGAAACTCCACGCTGTCCTGAATACCTAGTTCCGCAACAATATACTCCATTTGCGGCTTAAGCCTGCCATCGCCAACCAGGCGCAGCCTTGGTTTCAGATGCGCACGCCATTCGGATGGTTCACGTAGCATCCTTCCCCAGGCGTGCAACAGTACATCGACTCCTTTGGCGTAATCGAACCGCACTACACAGATGATATCGCGCTCTGGTCTCGCTGGATCAGGACGGCGTTCTGGTGCCGGTTGGAATCTTTCCGTATCGACACTACCCGGAATATGGAAAATCTGCCCGGCGCGGAATCCGTGCGAGGTGAGGTAGGAGTAGCCGCGCGTACTGAGGATCTGGTAGAATGCGTTCGATTTGCGCAGGAAGTCCAGCATTGTCTTGCCTAATGGCAATCGGGGAAGATGGCCGATATCACCTGCGCCTGCCTCCCAGTCTTTCAATTGAACTTTCAGGAACGACGTTTCGCTCAAGGTGTCGGCCATCAACACAGCCCCACGTTCATCAAGCTGCATTCGTTGTGCCTCGTCTGGCCCCGTACTCTGGATGCTCATAACGACTGGTTTATGAGTGAGCTGGCCGATGAACGCAGCAGGCAGCGACAACTGGAAAGCATGGATCACGTCGTAGGAGTGACGCAAGCGCCAGAGCGTCAGGGCCATCATGATGATGTTGGGCAGATATCCCAACCTACCAGTGTTTAGCTGTCCATTACGCCTGTATATGCCGCCCACACGTACAACTGGGAGGCCATCGAGCATTTCTTTTCGCTTCCACTGTTTATGAGACGAATACGATCTTCCACAAAATCACTCCTTGCTCAATTGTTTCGCGTTTCGTGCTAGAAATGAGAAAATAATGAAGCCTCGCTTCACACTTGAGAAATCTGTTCACGTTCTGTTTGTGTTATTGCGCTTCTTCGCGGCTCTGTGAACTCGCCGAGAACTTCTGCATAGGCATTAGATGGTTGTTGCGGCGCGGACCAATAGAGTGCGAATGGTAGTGTCATGACGATCCAGGCATAGATTCCGACTCCCTGGATCCAGAAGTCGTTGCTCTCAAGAGATTGCACGAACACGCTGACAAAAACTGCTAATGCCATGGCGCATACCATGCGATGCTCACCGCTGGTTTTTCGCATGTTTCCAATCAAACTGGCAGCCAGTGCGATAAAAACCAGTATAAACAAGATCACTCCAATAATACCGTGGTCATACAGGGTTCCCATGAAGAGATCGTGCGGAGCTGTTCCAATTACCCCATGGCCATTGACAGGCGCTTGCAGATTAACCAACAACACCCTGGAAGCCTGGAGCCCGTTGCCTAAAATTAATGTTGGGTCAAAATGGCTGAGCAGCGCCTGCCAGAGGAAAGTACGTCCGTTGAGCGTCAAGAGGTCCGGGTTTAAGAATCGACTGAAGATAGGAACGTTGCCCACGACCTGCAGTAGGACGGTAAGAACAGCTAATACCAGCAAGCCCCTGAACAGACCGATTTTCATCTTCCGTGAGGGTAGACAGAAAGCCATGATAATGATACCCAGAGGAACGCTGATAAAGGCGCCGCGTGCGAAGGTCAGCCCGAGTGCCACCAGAATGACAAGGAGCATGAGCAAACCACCGATGCGCTTGAAGCCTTGCAGTGTGAGAGTGCGGTAGAACGCGAGTGGAACTACTACCGAGAGAAATAAAGCCAGCGTTGGCGCCACATCGAAAATTGAGCTAATACGGAAGAGCGATGTTGTAGCATCCGAGTTTCCGTTTTGTTTGGTGAAGAAACCGTAGATACCATAGAGCGCAATGAACACAGACAGTAGCAAGATTGCGTCGATGAGTCTTATCAACCGCTGCCGCGTGGTGATCACATTTATCGTCAACACTCCAACTGCCACATAACTCAGGTAAATAGTCCATGACGTCAGGAATGTTCCAACGCCGAGAGGAGATATTCCGATGCCGGCAAACACCCATAAGAGGTAGACAAGCAGATAAGCGAGCGCAGGCATGCGCTTAAAAGTTTGCTTGATTGGCATGCCAGGCATCAAGAGCAACGTTGGTACTATCAAGGCCGTATCGAGGTGGTTGCCGCTGAAGATTTGCAGTGTTGAGCCAAAGAATACGTCGACCATCACCCAGGCGATCAGCAGCGCGTAGGGATAGCGCAGCAAGAAGAAGATGACAACTAACCCAAAAGCGGCACGCAGTGCATAGACGGAGTTCAGAAAGACGCCAACAACTCCGCCTGCGAAGACCGCTATCATGATACCAGCACGTGTGATCCACCGGCGCAGACTATAGGGAACGCTGAACAAGGAGCCTATGTCCAACTTCCTTATCATCTGCAGTAACTCAGGTGGAGGGGTGAGAATGTCGAGCTTACCAATAAGGCGGCGTAGCATGAAGAACAGGATGAACATGCCGCAAAAATAGACTGCCGAGGTGGCCAGCGCAATTCCGGTACTCTGCCAGAGGCGAGCAAAGATATAGTCAAAGACGGCGTTAGAGATCATGCTGGAGATAGCGGTAATGAGGAGTAAGCGGTTCTTGCGAAGTGCGACAATTGCCCGCGCCAGGATAAAACTAATCGCCATGGGCGTCAGGCCTACTACGAAGCCTACTAATGTGATGGCGGTATGGTTCGTGTCGGCGGCAGTAAAAGCTCCACGCTGAAAAAGAATTTGCACCAGTGGATGTGCCAGCAGAAGCGTGAGTGCAGCCAGCACGGTTGTGCCAATGCCTACGATCCACAGATAGAAACGCAGCGTTTCCTTGAAGGCTTTCATATCATTTGTAGAAGCTTGACGTGAGAGATAGGGGAGCGCGGCACGTCCAACGGAAACAAAAATTACACCAGTAAAGACACTCACGAGCTTGAGCGAATAGTTGAGCGCAGAGATACTGCCTGCCGAAAGAGCTGAAGCAAACATCTGATCAATCAGGGGACTGGCCTGATTGATTAATACGCTAAAAGGTGCTATCCAGCCTATCATCAAAATCGCACGGAGCTCTGGGCTGCGCAAGTTTATGCTAAGCCGATAGACGAGTCCTGCACGTCGCGCGCGTACGATAATCACGCAAAGTTCCAGGCAGAGGCCCACCAGCATACCTATACAGAGTATGACGACGCCATCCGATCTGCCTAGCGTCAGTACAAGTATGGCGATGGTGAGCGGTACCAATAAATCGGCATATGCGGGCCAACCAAACCGGCCTTCTGCATTGAGAATGCATTGCAGGAAGTTTATCACTACCGTCAGCGCAAATACGGGAAAGATAATGGGGGCCAGGTTCACGGCGAGTGCCGCGCGGAATGGATCCAATGCCGGAGCCGAAAGCTGAATCAGCTGACTACGAAAGGTGAGCATTCCCAGCGTGAGCAGTATTGTAGCCAGCACTAAAAGATTCAGCAGCGTACTGAAGAGTATGGAAACCTGCTCTTTCCCTTGGGTGCGTACTTGCGCATAGACTGGAATGACAGAACTTTCAATAGAGGAGCTGAGCAAAGTAGCCATCAGGAGAGGGAGCGTGGAGGCGACAAAGTATGCGTCCATTTCTGCCCCTGCCCCGAAGCGCTTGGTGACGACAATCTGATTGAGCATGCCTATCACGCGGACCAACAGAGCAGCAGATGATAGGGCCAGCAGAGCACGAAAAATCTGTTTGTGGACAGATTTAGCAGGTATTGCTGCCATGCGTGGAATGGTAGTGCCTAGAGACCCAGAAGACAGAGACATTTCTATACACCTTTTTAGAGCCGAAAAATTTTCTCATCCTTGTAGCCCTGGGTCATGTTACGGGTGTCTACGATGCAGCGTGCTTCGCGTACAATCCAGGGAGTATCGTAATAGCTATGGTCTGTGACGATGACGACGCAGTCGGCAGCTTGCAACAGTTCACTCCTTAGTGGCTGTGAGTACAGTGTCTGATTGCCTGGTGTCAGGGACGATACATACTCATCGTTGTAGAGCACTACCGCCTTGCGAGCTACCAACGCTCGAATAATATCGAGGGCAGGGGATTCACGTACATCCCCCACATTACGCTTGTAGGCGACGCCCAACACAAGCACAGTCGCACCATTGAAGCTGAGTCGCTGTTCGTTCAGTGCCTCACCGATCTTATTCACAACATAATGCGGCATACTGCTGTTGACTTCCGCCGCCAGTTCGATAAAGCGTGCCGTGTAATCAAGTGTCTTGAGTTTCCAGGAAAGATAGTGTGGGTCGACTGGAATGCAATGTCCACCCAGACCCGGGCCTGGCAGGAAGCGCATGAAACCGAAAGGCTTTGTTGCTGCTGCATCAATGACTTCCCATACATCAATGGAAAGTTTTTCGCAAATAATGGCGATTTCGTTCACCAGGCCGATGTTGACGGCGCGGAACGTATTCTCCAGCAGCTTGGCCATCTCCGCAACACGCGCTGAGGAGACCGGCGTGACCTCCTTGATGGCCGCTCCATAGAAGGCCTGTGCCAGTTTTGTGCAGGCCGGTGTAATGCCACCAACGATTTTGGGCGTGTTGCGTGCACTGAAGTCGGGATTGCCTGGATCGATGCGCTCTGGTGAAAAGGCCAGGAAGAAGTCAAGGCCGACTTTCAGGCCGGTGGATTCCAGCTCCGGCAGCAGCACTTCGTCAGTCGTACCAGGGTATGTCGTACTTTCCAATATAATGAGTTGGCCAGGGTGCAGGTGTGCCCGTACCTGTTGTGTCGCCGAGATAATGTAGGAAATATCCGGATCGCGTGTCTTGCGCAATGGAGTGGGAACACAGATACTCACTGCGTCGAGGTCATCTAATGCATCGTAATCGCTGGTAAAACAGATGCATTGTGTATCGATGAGTTTCCGTAACGTACTGCTCGAAACATCGGGGATGTAGCTCTCACCCCGATTGGCCTGGTCGACTCTTTGCAGGTTTGCGTCGATGCCAGTAACGTGGAAGCCAGCCTCTGCGAACGTAACCGCGAGCGGTAACCCTACATAGCCGAGGCCAATGATTCCAACACGCAGGGACCGTGTGGAAACCTTTTCCAGGAATGGGCGCTCCATCGCTTTCTCCTTCTCTGCTGTTGCCGTTTGTGGTTCTATACTAGAGAAACTGCAAGATCACGATTGATCTTCTTTCGGGGGTTTCAGGCGCGGTAGGACCATGGTAAGATCTTGACTCATCAGATCGCTCATAAGAAGGTGTTTTAGGCGGTCGGGCATAGGCGGTAGGACAACAGTAAGATCTTGCTCCCCGTGACCGTTCGCAGAAGACGTTTCAGGTGGCCTGGGTATAGCAACCGGTAGGACAACCGTGAGATCTTGCTCCCCGTGACCGTTCACAGAAGGTGTTTCTGGCGGCCTCATCATAGGCGATGGGATAACGGTATTATCTTGCTCCCCCTGATCGTTCACAGAAGGTGTTTCTGGCGGCCTGGGCAGAGCAGGAATAGCTCTTCGATGGTGCTGCGCATCCTTCAAATACTGACGAATCTCTCTATGCTCGGGCCAGCGACTCTTGTTAATGACAACCCCTACTACCGGGGTGCGCATTCTGTCTAACAGATGCTTGACACGTAATAGTAATTTGCGAGGCGTTTTAGTTGGGTCAACAACCAGCAATATCGCCTGAACAGAGGAAGCCAGAATCTGTGCATCAGCCGCCGGAAGCAACGGAGGGGTATCGAAGATAACATAGTCAAAAGGCGCTTTCTGCAAACGTTCAAGGAATTGGTTACCCCGCGGAGTCGGGAGCAAGCCCATGAAGTTGGAGGGAAGCACTTCTGCTCTCAGAACTTGCAAGTTCGGGATATCGGTTTGGTCGTAAGAGAGCGTGAAAAAGACTGCCCATGCCTCCGTAAATGCGCTTGCAGGTTCTGGCCGCTTTTCGAGTTCAAAGTGTTGATCTAAGGCCGGACTGCTCCGGTTGGCGTCTACCAGAAGGACCCGCTCGCCTGCCATTGCCAGGAAGGAGGCAAGATTGGTGGCAATGCTACTTTTGCCTTCACCTGCCAGGGCGCTTGTGACCATCACCAGTTTGAAAGGTTTGACTTTCTGTGCAAGATCCAGGTCGGCGGCCAGCGCACGATATCCTTCAGCCAGGGCCGGTATCTCCTCGGCTCTTTTGGTGCGCTCTCTGCGTGAGAGCCAGGGGAAAACCGTCAATGGCTCCACACCCAGAAGCTCTTGCACTTCCTCGGGGCTTTTGGGACGATCATCGATCCATTCAAAAATAACAATGAGTGCCAGGGCGAGACCCAGGCCGACCAGTGCACCGATAAGCGTATTCTCCAGCACTTTGGGGCGCACAGGTTCGGTAGGTATCTGTGCAGGCAGAACCTGTACCGTCCCTGGAAGTTGCGCGTTCGCGAATTGCACAAAGCTCTCACTAACCTCGTTCGCGAGATCCGTCGCCAGTCGCGGATCGCGATTCTCGACATCGAGCTCAATAAGTGTTGTATTGGTTTGAGGTTTGACGGTGATCATTGCCATGAGTTGCTTGAGTGTCAGGCCAGGGTGTCGTTCTACGACAGGTCCAAGCACTATGGGGCTTATAAGCAACTGAGCATACGTCGGTACAGCTTGCACACTTGCAGTGAAGTTCTCAGGGGCTGAGGCCGATGTCCCCACATTGAGATTGAGGGTTGCAGAAGCTTGATAAACAGGATGTGTAATCTTACTGATCCCATAGCTTGCACCACTGCAAATAATAATTCCTAGTATTACCACCCATGCCCACCGCTTAGCAAGCACGGTATAGTAACTAAACGGATTTTTCATGAGAGAGACCTATCCTTCGAGTGACTATCTGCCTTGAAACAACGAGATTCAAGATCCATCCTTGGATTTTTCAATGGACTAACATAGCTCGCTGCGCACGTTCACCTCTCAAGGATACCGTCTCTTACATGGGAATTCGGTTTTTGCCGGTGTTGAGATAGCGTTATAAAAGGCGTATCTTGGTGTATTTTCCGCATCCTTCCCTTCTTGCCTAAAAATAGACCCATTTCTCCACACTTCCTTCCCAGAGCTTCACTGATTCTCTACCATAACGAACATCATATCAGCACTTGCAGATGCTATTTTCCGATTGGAATAGTATTATTCTTAAATACTGTGAAAAACTCTAGTTAGAGAGGGGATGGGTGGTAACCTGCCTGTAACGTTGGAATTTATGAGAGAGCTAGAAGGTTAGGATAGGATGAGTGATTCTGTAAACACATTTCGAACCACCAGTTTCAAACTGCCAACAGAGGAGCGAGAGATCACAACTCACAGTTCGCAACTCGCAACTTGTGAGGTAGCATGTGATGCACTGGTGCTTGATGGGAGGTTGCGGCAATCCTTGGCCACCGTACGTTCGCTCGGTAGCCGCGGGCTGCGTGTTGCTGTACTGGAAACCTCTGATAGCAGTGGTGTGCCGGCCTTCTCGTCGCGCTGGTGTCAGCAGAGATTTATCTGCCCAGCAAGTCAGGGGTCAGAAGCATATCTTACTTATCTGGAGCAGTTGCTTGACCGTACTGATGCACCGGTGCTGATCGCTTCCTCAGATGCCACGATAGCGTTAATACGTCGACATCGTGAGCAACTCGAGCGGCGGGTACGGATTGCCCTGGCCAGGGAACCTGCCCTGGGCATAGTCATCAATAAGGAGCAAATGTTGGCGATTGCCAGGCAATTAGGAGTGGGGGTTCCACGCACTGTCACCGTGGGAGCGGTAAGCGAAGTGGCGGCAGCACTGCATGAGATTGGACTGCCGGCCGTTGTCAAACCTGTGGAGTCATGGGCGTGGGATGGGCAACAAGGAGCCAGGGTTGTGCCGCAGTTAGTGACGACCCTCGATGAGGCACGACATGCAGTTGAGGAACTGACACGCTTTGGGGGGACAACTCTCTTTCAAGCGTTCCTCCCGGGCAGACGTGAGTCCCTGAGTCTCTTCTCAGCGAATGGCGAGGTCTATGCACGTTTCGCCTTCTGGGGGAAGCGCACATATCCCCTGCTGGGTGGTATCTATGTACTGCGTCAGGCCATTGCCTTTCCACCGGACACCGGTGAGCAAGCAGAACGTTTAGTGCGCGAAATAGGTTTGGAAGGCTACGCTCAGGTGGAGTTTCGGCGCGACGCCGTCGGGAAACCCTACCTGATGGAAATTAATCCGCGCCTCAATATGGCGATCGCGCATGCTGTGAGTGCGGGGGTTGATTTTCCTTATTTGCTCTATCAATGGGCGAATGGAGAGCAGATCAATAGGGTGAAGAGCTATCGTACAGGTGGCTGGATGCGCCATCTGCAGGGCGATATAAGGGCAACAGCAGCAGCGGTGCGGCAACGCGGCAGGCCGGGAGTACCCTCCCCAGCCAGGGCAATCCGCGATTTCTGTCTCTCTTTCTTCACGCCTATGAAGTATGACTACGTTGATTGGAGGGACCCTCTTCCGGCCTGGAAGGCGACGAAAGGGTTTTTGACCCACCATTTACAGCGACTGCCAGGGAGACGTCTTTCAGTATGAAAGTTATTGGGCATCGTGGAGCAGCAGGTCTGGCACCCGAAAATACCTTTGCGGGCTTTGACATTGCCTTAGCTCTTGGAGTTGATGGCATAGAAACTGATGTACAAAAGACAAAAGACGGAAAGTTAGTGCTTTTCCATGATAACCTTTTAGACAAAACAACTAATGGGACAGGAGCTTTACAAGAAACGCTGTGGCAAGCGTTACAGCAGCTTGATGCTGGCTCGTGGTTTGATCATACATATGCAGGTGAGAGAATACCCCTCCTCATAGAAGCGCTGCAAAGGTATGGAACACGCACTTATTTCGACCTTGAAATAAAACAAGTCGGCATTGAATATGAAGTGTTGAACCTGGTTGAGCAATTAGAACTTTTAGATCGTGTCACCTTTACTTCTCAAGACTTTCCAACGGTCTGCAATCTCAAAAAGAAAAATCCTCTTGCTCGTGTCGGGTACTTAACAGCGGATTTCTCGGAGGAAGTTTTAAAAAGAGTTGTCGAGGCAAAAATGCAGGACTTTTGTCCAAGGGCGGAAAAAATTACACAACAGCTAGTTAATCACTGGCGCTCTTCAGGATTATTCATCCGGGCTTGTGGGGTAAAAAACGCCGAAATGATGAAAAATGCAATCTACGCTGGCGTTGACGGGATGACCTTTGACTTTCCTGATGTACTCCTAAAAGAGTTGGGAAGAGTGTAAGTATCTGCCTCTCAGCGGTGATGAATAGAGAGGAGGAACCAGGATGAAATTCTTTCAGCACCGACCAACACCTGTTTTCTTTCAAAGAGCACCTGCTATGGTCCTTCTGGTTCTTGCCTTGTCCCTGATTGCCGTTTCTCTTACAGCTTGTGGGGCTCAGCAACAGGCAGGAGGGAAGGCAGCGGGAAATGCCACCCCCAGCTTTTCCCCCACGTCTTCTCCCGCCTTTTCTCATATCTTCACCATTGTACTGGAAAACAGGGAATATACAACCATCATCGGTAAATCGGACGCCCCCTATCTCAATAGCTTAGTAAGCATCTACGGCCTTGCAACACAGTACTATGCTATTGGACATCCCAGTCTGCCAAACTACATGGCTCTGACGGGAGGAAGCACTTTTGCTATTACCAGCGATTGCACCACCTGCTTTCAGCATGCCCAGAATCTCGCAGATCAGATAGAGGCAAGTGGTCGTACCTGGAAGGCCTATATGGAGAATATGCCTTCCCCCTGCTATATTGGCGATTCCCCGGATGGTCTCTATGTGCAAAAGCATAACCCATTTCTCTACTATGATGATATCCGCACGGACCACACTCGCTGTGCCACGCACGTTGTACCCTTCACCCAGTTTACAGCCGATCTTTCTGGCAACCAGCTACCCGCCTATGTCTGGATCACCCCGAATATATGTCATGATATGCACGATTGTTCTGTTGCTGTTGGAGATACCTGGCTTTCCCGGGTCGTGCCCGGTATTCTCCAGTCAACTGCCTTTTCCCAGGGGGGAGTGCTTTTCATCACCTTTGACGAAGGGGAAACGAGTGCCGGCTGTTGCAATGATGCAGTTGGAGGACAGGTCACAACGCTGGTGGTTTCTCCTTTCGTCAAAAGGGGATTTCAGTCGACGATACCAGAAACGCATTACAGTCTGCTTCGCACCATTGAAAAAGTATGGGGTCTACCGTTTCTTGGGGAGGCTAGCAAGAGCACAGCCATGACAGAGTATTTTATGCGCTAGGAAAGATCGGCGTATGGTAGCCATGGTCCTAAGGAACAAGTGATGCATACGGGAGAAAAGGAACTATGTATATGAAAAGTAACCAGCTTATAACTCGTGACTCACAACCAGCACCTCGCCAGGTAACGTATGACGCGCTGGTGCTTGATGCCGGGTTGCCGCAATCGCTCATGACTGCGCGTTCGCTTGGTAGCCGAGGATTGCGCGTTGCGGCGCTGGAAACCTTTGCTGGTGCGCCCACCTTCTCGTCACGCTGGTGCCAGAAAGCCTTTGTCTGCCCGGCGGATGCAGGAACGCAGGACTACCTGACGTATCTGGAGCAGGTACTTGACTGTACAGGTGCGCGAGTGCTGATTACCTCCTCAGATGGCACGATAGCGTTCATACGCCGGCACCGGGAGCAACTCGAGCAAAAGGTACGCATCGCGC
>WNGJ01003258.1_pt1 | contig 30105 bp, 32 predicted proteins | sample 5400611 | NCBI WGS metagenome assembly WNGJ01 (sample SAMN13153375, study PRJNA577476) | soil metagenome | isolation source: 40 cm soil or saprolite under Garry oak tree replicate 1 | place: USA:California | collected 2016-06-15
GACCCCCGCTGCGCCGTTCCGGCGAAGACGGTGCCAAGCAGCGTGACCAGCTTGTCGTAGTCGGCGAGCGCGATCGTCGTCGAGTTCGGATGGACGCCGTCGATCGGCGCGACGTTCGAGTTGTCCTCATACGGATGGAGCGCGAGCCCGTCCATGATCGGCCTCGTCCGGCCGCTCGCGCGGTAGGCGGCGCCGAGGTCGGTCAGGAACGCGGTCGGAGAGTGCGTCGGGCGGATCGAGCCGGGGTCATCGCCGCCGCGCGGTGAGAGCGCGCCGCCGAGAACGACGATCTTCGCCGAGACCGCCTTCAGCGCGTCATAGGCGCGAGCGAGCAATGCCTCGTAGGCCGGTGCGGCTGCGTCGGTTCCATCAGAGCTGAACTGCGGCAACCAGTAGCGGTTGATGTTCGGCTCGTTGCCGATCACGAAATACCGCACCTGCGGCAGCGCGCTCGCCAACGCCGCGGCATACGCCGCGAACTCCCCACGCTCCTGCTCTGTCAGTGGCGTCGTTCGGTTGCCGAAGTTCATCACGGTCAACAGGACCTCCACCCCGTCCAGCCGGGCGGCCTGCACAACGTTGCGGAGGATCCTGTGATCGGCCGCGCTCGGCGTCGTCTCACCCGGCGCCCAGATCTGCGTCACCCGAACAGCGTTGAACCCCGCTCGCACCAGGAGATCCATCTCCACCTTCGCCTCGGCGAGCGTCGGCTGCCGTACGTTGTCCTCAGCCACCCCGATCAGCATCGCCGGGCCGCCTGCACGGGCGTACGGTGCCGGAAGAACACACCCAAGCAGCACACAGACAACCGCGAATCGCTTCATAACCCCGTCCGATCTGTGGAGACCGCGGCGGAGTGTAGGTGCTCGGCATTCGAAAATTGTAAGTCCCTGCATTGCTGGATTTGGTCAACCACGCCGGTAAACGGCGGGCCTCCGTGGGCCAGTGTTTGGGAATGTCCCCCGAGGGTGGGAGCAGCTCACCCAACGCGGGTGTACGCCGCGAACTCGATCGGCGTCTGGATGACGCTTGGGTCATCCGGCGGTGAGCTATCGCAGCTACTGGATGTTGTCGAGGAAGCGAAGCACGCGTTGCTTGAGAAGCGTCGCGGCACTTTCGTCGTAGTCGGGCAGGCTGTTGTCAGCGAACAGATGCCGATCGCCGGGATACAGGAACAGCTCCGCGCCCTCAATCGTCTCAACGAGCTCGCGCGCTGCGGGGAGGTCCTCCAGCGCCCACTCGTCGGCCTCCATCATGTGGATCTGCAGCGGGAGGCCCGGCGGCCACGCGCCCCCGAACTCCGAGGCGGGGAGGGCGGCTGAAAATAGCAAGGCTCCTTGGGCGCCGGGACGCGTTTGGGCCAGCATCTGCGCCGCCATCACCCCGAGTGAGAATCCGCCATAGACGAGTTCGTTCGGCAAGCTCTCAGCGGCGAGTCGACCGCGCTCGAGGATCGTGTCGAACCCGACCTGCTGCGCGTAGCCAACCCCCTCGTCGAGCGTCGCGAACGTCTTGCCGTCGTAGAGATCCGGGGTATAGACCGTGTGTCCGGCAGCGCGGAGCTCGTCGGCGAACGCAAGGAATCCGGGTGTCTGTCCCTGTGCATGGTGAAACAGCACTAACTCGGCCATCACGGCATTCCTAACACGCCCGGAAGATCTTGAAACAATGCGGATCCGCTGGCCAACGCCTCTAGAGATCGAGCGGCGACTCGTGCGTGGGCTGATAGAGAAGCAGCTCTAGCCCTCCTGGTAGCACCATCGTCGTGACGATTCCGAAGTCCTCCACCACCGAATCCCCTTGGAATTCGACGCCCTTGTCACGCAGTTCGCGCATCGTGGAATCGATGTCGTCACACATCAAGCACATCTCGTGAGAGGTCGAGCCCTCGGATGGGTGTACGCCGACCTCGGCCGGAGGCAGCTTGAAAATCAGCCAGCCGGGGACGGCGGCCTCCTCAACGTATTCCCAGCCAAGCACATCGCGTAAGACCGCTCGAACTTTCTCGGCTTCCGGTGTGTAGAGGAGGATGTGTGCGCCGACAATCGCCACAGGCCGCGAAGATTACACCGGCGCTCTTCGACCCTCGCGGACTCGGTCAACGTGCGCGCTTCCTAGCTTCGCTGTGTCGCCTCCGATCACTCGAGCGTGACGGTGTCGCCGCGCTGAATCGCGCCGCCCACGATCACGTCGGCGTAGACCCCCACATTCGCGTGATTGTGCTGCGCTGCCGCACGCAGAATGCCGGCATCCTTCGGGAGATCCCCCTGCGGGAGCGTGGTCATGACACAGCGAGGGCAGGGACCTGTAATTCGCAAGCGAACCTTGTCTCCGATCGCGACCGTGTGACCGATCCAGTCGTTCTCCACGAAGCCCCGATCATCCGGCCCTGTCGCCACGACGATGTTCGGCCGAAACCGCCGAACCTCGAACCGCCCTTGCGGATAAAACTCGCGCAGATGATCGATGGTCGCCGTGGTGAGCAGATGCACGACGGCAAGATCGAAGAATGTCCCCGGGGGCAACTCAAAGTCGGTCACCGTGTCTCTGAAGTCGAGACCCTCCATGTCCGGCCAGTACTCCTCAGCGGTCGCGCCCGATGACTCTCCATCGCCTTTCGCCTCCGCGAACGCCACCTCGTGGCCGAGCGCGTGCGAAAGGAGCTGCGCGAGGTCAGGCTGCTCGCTCGTCACGACAGTCCCATCAGGCAGCGTCAGACGGACGGCAGGCAGCGGCGATCCCATTTCTGGAGACTCGACATAAGCGGCTCGAAAGTCGAAGAAGTTGCCCCACTTCCTCGGATTCTTCGCGCCTGCGATCTTTCCCGTCGACGGGTCGACTAGCGCGAACCGCCGATCCCCGACTAGGCCTCGTTCGGTGACCTCGGCGGCGTTCAGTTCCTCCCCCATCATTGACTTCACCGGGTAGCGCCAGAGCCCGACAACCGAACCACCCTCGACCTGCGAGGAAGCTGATTGCGACGGATCCGTTTGCATGGCGGCCCCCTTCGAATCAGAGATCGATCGCACCACCGAGGGTGTCGCGGCACCGACCTCTTGTCAAGCGGAAAGTAGGTGTCGTGGATGCCCGACGGAGCGGGCCTCGCAATCCGCCGATTGCCCACGGCCTCGACCTTGATTGCCGCCCAGGCCTCCCAACGCCCGAACCTCGCGCCGACCCCTGTCTCTGTGACGCGAGCCCGGGGGTACGCTTCGAGCGGAAGCATAGAAGGGAGCACTCAATGTCAGCCTCGAATAAGGAGCCACACACCGGCACGTTTCTCGGGGTGCCCTACGACTGGCGGCTGCACGGCTTCAAAGCGCGCCTCAAGGAGCGCTGGTGGAACCCGAATGAGCCGCGCCTGTTCACGCCGAGAGCCTTCGGCTGGGGCTATGCCATTAACCTCGCGCGGCTGTTTCGGCGCAGGCCGTAGGGTCAAGCGCCTTGGATTGTGGCGGGTGACTCAGGGCAGGCGTCTCGCCTGCGCCAGTGTTCAGGAATGTCCCCGAGCGTCTGGGCCGAAATCGATAGATCGGCCGCGTTTAGCCGTAGCCCTCGGAAACTCGCACGGTCGAGTTCGCATTACCGACCGAACCGTCATTTTCCGTCACTCGCAGGCGCACGCTAACCGAGCCAGAGGCGTCGGCGATCCGCTGCGCGCTCGGGTCGGCGAAAATACCCTCCCAGAAGAGGCCTCGCGGATATGCACCAGTGCCTCCCGCGCGTGTGCCAAGCACGACATAGTGTCTGTCAACGATGGCCGTCACGTTTCTAGCCGGCTGCGCGACCCAGACGGCTAGACCGACGCGGCCGCACCGAAGCGCGTTCGGCTTGTAACACCTGAGCCCGACGTACGGGTCGCGGGGCAACCGCAGGGCGTGGCCTGACCCGCCGCATCCAACGAGGAACACGACGACAGACACACCCGGGACGGTGCTGCGAATCATCGATTCACTGTACGGCGGGGACGTACTCGGAAGTCCGGGCGCGGCCGCAGACGGCTCTCGCCTGGGCCAGCGTTCGCGAATGTCCCCTGAGGCGTTCTCTGCGGCGGGGGAGGACTTGCGGCGGCCGGTCGGACTCATCGCGCGCGTTTTACCGTAGGTGTGGACGTATGAGACGACGCATCGCGACCCTGCTGACTGCGATCGTGTCTGCGCTCGCGACCGCAGTTTGTGCGCATGCCGACCTAGCTCTCTCGTTTGCCTCGCCTCGAGCGCACTGGGGCGAGCGTGTCCGTGTCTCGTCACCTACACGGTACGCTCCGTTTTCGGGAGTCGGCGTCTATCTTGTGCCGATGGCGCTCGCCCGGTCGAGCCTTGTGCAACGACCGACCGGGCCGTCGCACAACCGGAGGATCATCTACCTAGGACCGCTCCGCCTCCACCAGGCGGGAATCGCGCGGCTGTCCTTTGTGATTCCGCATGTGCCACCCGGTGATTACACGATTGGCTTTTGGTGCAAGCGGTGCGCACCGCCCGAGGGCGCCTTCTTTACGACGGCCCAGCCAGGCCAGCGGTGGACGCCTTCGCAGCGCCGGATCGTTCGCATCACGCGCTAGAGAAACTACCCGTAAGACCAGGGCCGGCACGCGCCTCTCACTTGCGCCAGTGTTCGGGAATGTCCTTCGAGTGGAGCGGTGAAGTATGCCTAGAAGAGGTCTTGCACCGTCGCGGCGATCGCGCGCGTCACGGGGATGCTGTGCGAGTTAGCGGCGGCGATGACGATGTGCTCACCGTCCCGCGTCGCGCGGAGCTGCACGGTGTAGCCGGCCATCGTGCCGCCGTGGCCGTGGGCCGTACCGCGCGGGTTGTCGTACGCGCGGATGCCGAGACCACCTTCGACCATCTCCGGGCGCGCGCGGAAGAGCTGTCGGAAGAACGACGCAAGGTCGGCGACGTCGGCGGCGATCGAGCGGTCGGACCAATACGCAGACACGTCACGCGGTGAGTCGACGGCAGGAAAGGTGCCACCCTTAAGCGCATAGCCGTGCGCGACCTCAGGCGGCAGGTCGAGCCCAGTTTGGAACGTCGTGCGCTGGAGCCCGTACGGCTCGAATACATGCTTCTGCAGGACGTCACCGAGCGAGTCTCCGGTCGCGCGCTCGAGGATCACATCGAGAGCGGCATAGTTCGAGCTCGAGTACGAAACGTCGCCGAAATTGCGCAGCGGGTACCGAAGCGAAGCCTGCAGAAACGCTTCTGGATCCGAGAGTGCAGGTGGGCCGAACGCAAGTCGCTCATACGTTTCGCCGTCCCACATGTAGTCGAAGAGGCCGCTGCGGTGCGAGAGCAGATGACGCAGCGTGATCCGCTCATCAAGCTGCGACACCCAGCGGGCCGCCTGGACGTCGAGGTCGTCGAAGACCGTCACGGCAACGAGCGCCATGTAGGCCTTGTCGATGCTGCCGACCCGCGTGCGGTGCTGCGGCGTCATCGGCTCGTGCGTCTCGAGGTTCGCGAAGCCGGCAGGCTCGGCCTCGTCATCGATCCAGACGATCGCGCCGATCGCGCCCGCGGCGATGATCGAGTCAGTCCACACCGGTTCACTAGAAAACCTAGCCGTGCACGCCCGGGCGGGGGCGAGCACGGTCGACTGGGCCAGTGTTCGGGAATGTCCCTCGAGGATTGAACTGCGGTGGCGTAAGCGGTGGGCGACACGGCGTAAACTCTCTATGCGATGCCGCTGTGAGACGGCTGATCAGTCGGTTGCTTCGCCGGGACGCACCGAAACCGCCCGGGCCTGGCCCTCAAGGCGAGGAGTACGAGATCCTTCTGCGCCAGCGGCAAGCGCTGCGTGAGCAGCAGCGGTTCGTCGCACGGCTGCAGCGACACTCCGGGAATCTGGACGCGCCGTTTCTTCAAGATCCATACGACGACAAGCCGGGTTCGGGCTGAGGCACAGCCCGGCCGCCTGCGCAAGCGTGCTGTCGCTCGACGCGGTTACTCACCTCAAGCCGGGAAAATGGTCAACGTCTAGGCAATCCTGAATCGAGAACCCGCTGCACATCGAGATCGACGGACATCCCCCTAGCGCCGAGACGCTGTGGTCGACCGCGTCGGCTTTCGGTCACTTCACGGCCATGCAGGTCCGCGCTCGTCGGACCCGCGGGCTGGCGCTCCATCTCGCGAGGTTAGAGGCGGCGAACAGAGAGCTCTTCGAGGCCGAGCTCGACGGCAAGCGCGCCCGCGAGCTCATACGGCACGCGCTCCGGAACGTCGAGGACGCGTCAGTCCGCGTCTACGCGTTCGAGTCCGACGACGAACCGACGATCATGGTCACCGTCAAGCAGCCCGGCGGCGTCTCGACACCGCAGCGCCTACAGTCGGTGCACTACCAGCGACCCGACGCGCACCTAAAGCACCTCGCCACGGGGCAGGGCTTCTACTTCCGGCTCGCGCGGCGGAACGGCTTCGACGATGCGCTGCTGACAACACCGGACGGGATCATCTCGGAAAGCTCGATCGCCAACATCGGGTTCTTCGACGGGTCCGACGTCGTGTGGCCGGCTGCGCCTTTCCTGCACGGAATCACCATGCAGTTGCTCGAGCGCAAGTTGGTCGAGTTGGGCGTGCCGACACGGTGCGCGCCGGTACGACTTCGCGACATCGCATCGTTCGAGGGCGCATTTCTTTCGAACGCGCGCGGCGTTGCGGCTGTCAGTGAGGTGGACGGCATGAGCCTTCCAATGCAGGCCCGGCGCATGGAGACAATTGCCGACGCGTACGCGTCGGTGCCGTGGGACATCATTTAGCCCGGACCCGCGGCCGGTCTCGGTTAACTTTCAGCACGTGGACCAGCGGGTAACGCTCGTGACTCTCGGTGTGTCGGACTACGCCCGGGCGAAGGCGTTTTACGCGGCGCTTGGCTGGCGGCCTGCGCTGGAGGTAGAGGAAACCGCGTTCTTTCAGGGCAACGGGATCATCCTCGCCTTGTGGGGGCGAGAAAAGCTCGGCCCTGACCTGGGCATCCCCGACGATGGTGCACGCTGGAGCGGAATGTCGTTGGCTCAGAACGTTCGCTCGAAGGAGGAGGTACACGCGGTGATCGAGCAAGCTCGTGAGAACGGCGCGCAAATCACGCGCGAGCCCTCAGACACCTTCTACGGAGGGTACGCAGGCGCTTTTCGGGATCTGGATGGGCATGCCTGGGAGATCGCGCACAACCCAGGCTTCGGGTTGGACGAGGACGGCAACATCGTCCTTCCCGGCGCCTAGCGATCTGCGGTGCGAACATGAAGGAGCCGGAAGCGACGCGCTACCGGGACGGCTGGCTCCCGGGCTAGCTTCACAGGGAAAGGCCCATCACGATCGAGTCCCAGAGCTCACCGCTCGCGCGGCGGTAGTGCTTCAAGCGGCGGCCCTCGTCGACGAACCCGAATTTGCGGTAGAGCGCGATCGCCGCGTCGTTGTGGGGGAATACCTCTAGCGAGAGCTTGTGCAGCCCCTCGCTGCGCGCCTTCTCGATCGCGGCGCCAAGCAGCGCCGACCCGACGCCACGGCCGCGCCACCGCAGCGAGACTGCCATCCCGAGCTCGCCGACTCCGGAGCGGGCTGCGTCAACGTGCAGCGACCCGATGAGCTCGCCGGCGGCGACGGCGACGATCGTGCCTTCGATCGAGGCCGCGAACTGCCTCGTCCGCGCGTCGACGTCGACCGGCGGCTCCGTCGTGATCCCATCACGCTCCGCGGCGACAGCCGCGAACAGCTCCGCCAGTGCCCGCGCGTCCTCCGGCCGCGCTCGCCGTACCCCAAAAGCTGCCACGGCCGCATCCTCGCATCGGCCGTGTGTTCGATCCCTCGCAATTGGCAATGACCCGAGCCCATGTAGTTCTCTCATTGTTGTGGTCGGAGCACTGAAACGTTAAAGAGGATTCTTGACCCACCGCTGATCTGAAGAGGCAGAAGGGCGGTTGGAGAAGCCGCCCTTCCGCGGGAGGGCCAGGGACGAAAGAAGCGGCGAGCTTCCCGGACTAGAGCTGCGACACCCCTTCATCCGGGTCCCTGTCGTTTCATGGGATATCGACCCTGCCGCGGGCAACCTAATAACCAGGTTGTGCGAAAACGAATAAGGCTTCGTGTTGGAACATCGCCGCGCCTTATGGACCTCGCCTGGGGTGCGCGATACAAGCCAAGTCCCGATCACGTTGAGTCACGATCTTGCAATCAGTCTCCGCAGCCAGATATCTGTGAGGTCGTCAATAGACTCGCCCGATGCTGTTTTCGCCCGAAGTGCACGAGGCGCTCGCGGACGAATCGTGGCGCGCTGAAAGGGCACGGGCGGCGATCGCCTCCATCGTTGCCGACGCGGAAAGTGCATTCGACGATGGTTGGCCGATGCATCCGTTGGACTTCGTCGAGGGCGAGGACACGTCGACGCAGTTGCGGACGGTGTATGACGGAGGTGCGGGGGTCGTGGATGCGCTCTACCGCCTCGCGCAGCGTGGCTTCGTCGAGTTACAGCGGGACTACGTCCCGTATTTGGAGCGTTCCGTCGATGCCCCATCAGATTTCCCTGACAAGGATGCCGAGCGCAGCCTTTGGATGGGCGAGACGGGAATCCGGCTGGTGTTGCAGAGGCTCTCAGCGTCGCAGGGCAATGTCGAGCGGCTGACGGAGCTGATCGCGGCGAACGCGCGCGACGAACGTTGCGAATTGATGTGGGGTAGTCCCGGCACGATTCTCGCGGGTCGCGAGCTCGGACTCGACGTGACGGTGAGCATCGAGTGGTTGCACAGTCGACGTGACACGGAAGGCTTGTGGACGCAGCAACTGTCCGGGCGAAGCAGCCGTTTGCTCGGTCCGGCACACGGGTTCGCAGGGGTTGTGCTTGCGCTCGGCGATGTCACGAGAGTCTCGGAGACCCTCCAGCGCTTTGCCGTCGAGGAGGACGGGCTCGTCAACTGGCCGCCGGAGGAGGGGAAGGGATTGGTCGACGCAAACCGCGATCGCCGGATCCGCACGCAGTGGTGCCATGGCGCGCCGGGGATCGTCGCGACTCTCGCCCACCTCCTTGACGAGGAGCTTGCTGTTGCGGGCGGCGAGTTGACGTGGCAGGCCGGGCCGCTCCGAAAGGGCGCAGGCCTTTGCCACGGCACAGCTGGGAACGGATACGCATTCTTGGCGCTGCTCGAGCGCACGGGAGACGAACGGTGGCTCGAGCGAGCGCGCGCGTTCGCGATGCACGCTGCAGGCCAGGTGGAGAACAGCCGGTCGAACTACGGGCGCGGCCGCTACACGCTCTGGACCGGCGACCTCGGCATAGCCCTGTACCTCGCCGACTGCATCGACGGTGGAGGGGAGCTACCCCTCCCATAGGAATCCCGTCACGGGGGTAAGCTCGGTGGATCGTGCGGAGCCTTCTAGGGCGAATCCACAACCCTCGCAGTCGCCAGTGCGCCTGCGACCCTGACTGCTGGTGCAGACGCACCGCGCTCGGCCGTGCCGTCAAGTGGTGGTTTCCCGGCCGCTACTTCGGTCTTAAGCACAAGAATCGTGCCCTCGAAGAGTGGAAGCGAAGTCACGATCCGGGAACGCTCGCCGACTGGAAGCGGCGTCAGCAAGAGGGCCGATAGATGACGTCATCCGAGACGAAGGCGAGCAACCGCGTACTTGCAGGAAAGTGTCGGTGCGGGGCGGTTCGCTACGAGGTTTCCGATGCGTTCCTGTACGCCACGAACTGTCACTGCTCGGAATGTCGGGCAGCGACCGGATCCGCGTTCAAGGCGTTTGCCGGTATCGAGCGGGAGAAGCTCACGATCACGGAGGGTCTGAATGACGTCGCTGTTTTCGGAGAAGAAGACCTCAACGACACGCGCTGCGCGGCGTGCGGATCCTTCCTCTTCTCTGTGGTGCGGGACGGCGCGTTTGTGCACGTCGCCATGGGGTCGTTGGTCGATGCTCCTACCATCCGTCCGACAAAACACATCTTCGTCGGCTCCAAGGCACCGTGGTTCGAGATCACCGACGACCTGCCGCAGTTCGACGAGTACGCGACATAACAGACGGACGAGGTCACCGAAGTTAGCAGCGAGGTGAGCGCGGCGGCAACTTGGTCAGGTTCGGGGGAGGGTGAGCAGCTCTGGTTCCTCGGCACCCTGGCGACGATCAAGGTGCCGGGCGAGGCGAGCGACGGGCGCTTTGCGTTGATCGAATTCCTCTTTCCGCGCCACGCTTCGCCACCACTTCACACGCATCCGCAGGACGAGAGTTACATCGTGCAGGAGGGACGGCTGACGGTGCTGGCCGGCGAGCAGCGGTTCGAACTCGTGCCGGGCGCGGCCGCCGTAGTACCGATGGGGGTCGCGCACACCTTCCGCGTAGATAGCGACACGGCACGAGTGCTCGTGGTAAGTACGCCGGCGGGGCTCGAGCGACTGGTACGCGACGGTTCGGTACCGGCGCTGGCGCCGACACTGCCGCCGAGGGGGACACCACGACCCTCGCCCGAGCAGCTGGAAGCCATCTTCCGGGCTCACGGCCAAGTCAACGTCGGTTCGCCGCTTCCGCCTGACGACTGAAAGTCAGGCCGAAGAGATGATTTCGCCCGGTCCGGACGGTCCTAGTTCGGTTCAACCAGAACTCCTGGTCAAGCCCACGAAAGAGGTGCTGAAGTGAGCGTGTCGCTGAAGAATGTTGGGGCCATCACCCTGTTTGTCGAAGACCCCCGACGGTCGCAGTCGTTCTACGAGGAGGTCTTCGACCTGTCGGCGATTTACGAAGACGAGGACTCCGCGGGGTTCAAGTTCGACAACACGATCATCAACCTGCTCAGGATTCCGGCGGCACGCGAGCTGATCGATCCCGGAGCGGTCGCGAGTCGCGAGGCCGGGTCGCGCTTCCAGCTGACCATCTGGGTGGATGACGCGGATGCGGTGTGCGCGGAGCTGGCGACGCATGCCGTCGAACTGCTCAACGGCCCGATGAACCGGGAATGGGGAATGCGCACTGCCAGCTTCACGGATCCCGACGGCCATATCTGGGAGATAGCGCAGAGGCTCCCCGAGGCCGAGGGCTCGTAGCCGGCGCGCCGAGCTCTAAGCGGATCGGCGAAAGTTCAGTGTTTTCTCCGGCGCGTGCGTTCGTGCGCATGCGCCTGCGGTCGCGACGCCAGCAGCGCGAGCAGGACAACGGCGACGAAATTCCGGAACGTGGGCTCCGGCCAGCGAACTCGAGCAGCACCGTGGAACCAGGAGGGGTCGACGAGGAAGACGATGGCCGTGATCACCACCTTGCCGAACCAGCCGACGATGAGGAACAGCGTCGCGAGAACGATGCTCCAGAAGCCCAGCTCCGGAAGCCCCACCGCGGATGCAAAGTTGAGCACGTTCCAGGCGAGCCAGAAAATCAGCGGACCGATGAGGATCGCTGCGGCCAGTGCCCCGACCGCAACGGCGAGCCCGCCGGCGACGAGGGCGCCGATCCCGAGGATGCGCAGCACGATGCGGAGTACTGGACTCACACGGCGAGTCTACGGGCTGCAAACGGGCGCGCAGAATCGGCCGATGCAGCGGCGCGTCATCGCCTTCGGCGGGCTGCTCTCCATCTGGATTGCGCAAATCGCCGTTGGCTGCGGCGGCACGCGGACTGTCAGCGAAAACCGTCACTGTTGCCGGCGCGACGACGACTGGGCTCGAGCGCCACGAGAGATGGTGTTCTACGGCCACATCAAGTCTCTGGTCAGCAAAGGAGCCGCTTCGAGCTCGGGTTCGATTCTGCGCCCGTTGATTCGGACGATTTAGTCCTCTAGGTCGGCGCGCCACCCGCCGATAACAGCTGGGATGCTGATTTGGCGCCTGCGTGGGCTCACGAGTCGGTTCTTCGCCGACCGACGGGCGGTTGTGGCGGTTTCGGCTGTGGGGTTGGCTGCGACCATGGCGGTGGCCTATTTCTCGAAGGACTCGCAGGCGGTGGGATCGGCGATGTTCTTGCCGTGGGTTGCGTTGCTCGCGTTCGAATTCGGGGTCACGGCCGGGTCTGTTGCTGCGGTGCTCGCGTTCGCGCTCTTCCTGGTGCCGGCTTCGGAGCAGGGTTCGACGCTGACGGTTGCGTTCGTCGTCGGTCGGCTCGCATCGTTCCTTCTGATCGGCGCAGGAGTGGGCGTGCTGGGGACACGGCTGCGGGTGAGCGAGGTCAAGAACCGGCGGCTTGTCGAAGGGCTTCCGCTCGCTGTCTATGTCGAGTCGGAAGAGCAGGGGCTGACCTATGTCGGGCCGCAGGTCGAGTCGATGATCGGCTATCCGCGGGGGGCGTGGCTTGCGGAAGACAATCTCTGGCGGCGGATCCTGCACGATGACGATCGCGAGCAAGTGATCGCTGCCTATTCGGCGGCAGTTGCCGCTCGAGCACCCTTCTCGTATGAGTACCGGCTGCTGGGCCCGGACGGCAGGACCATCTGGGTTCGCGACTCATCGAATTTGGTCGACAACGGCGAGCGTTCCCATCGTCAGGGCTTCATCGTCGACATCACCGAGCTGAAGCGGGCGGAAGAGCAACTCGAACGGAACGCGATGCTGTTGCGCGGGCTGATCGACGCGACCGTCGACGGCATGTGTCTGACCGACCAGGAGGGCGAGATTCTGATCGCGAACCGGCCGCTTCGTCGACTTGTCAGCGGACTGGGGCTTGCGGATGAAGGGCCCATCCACGAGCGTCTGCTTTCGATCGCCGAACGGACGACTGAACCGGAGCGCTACGCACGGCGGATGCAGGAACTCGCTGCCGACCCCTTCACGCCGAGCTTCGATGAGTTCGAACTTGCCCGCGACGGGCGCGACCTTCAGGGATTCACGGCTCCGGTGATCGACGGCAACGAGGAATACCTCGGCCGGGTCTGGACGCTGCGCGACGTGACCGAGCAGCGCCAACTCGATCGCCTGCGCGACGCACTCATCGCCACGGTCTCGCACGAGTTGCGTACGCCGCTCACCTCGATCATCGGTTATCTCGAACTCCTCGGCACAGGCCCCGATCAGCTCAGTGCAGAGGATGCCGGCTACATCGAGGTCGTCAGCCGCAACGCGATGCGTCTGCAGCACATGGTGGAAGACCTGCTCTTCCTCGCCCAGCTTGACGCCGGCAGCTTTTCACTCGAGCTCTGCGACGCCGATCTCGTGGAGCTCGCCGGCGAGGCGATCGAGGCCGCCCGACCCGCCGCCGAAGCCAAGAACCTGATCGTCACGCTCGAACACGATCAGCCGGCGGTCGTCAGTGTCGACGCCAATCGCATCGGCCAGGCACTCGACAACCTGATCTCCAATGCGATCAAGTTCACCCCCGAGGGGGGAAAGGTCCACCTGCTGATCGAGAATCGCGGCACCGCCTACACACTGCACGTGACAGACACCGGGTACGGCATCCCAGCCTCAGAGCAGGAGCGTCTGTTCGAACGCTTCTTCCGCAGTACGACCGCGAGCGCCAACCACGTCCCCGGCACCGGCTTGGGACTAACGATCGCAAAAGCAATCATCGAAAGCCACGGCGGCTCGATCGGTTTTGACAGCACCGAGGGCAAAGGCACAACCTTCTCGGTCTCGCTGCCCAAACGCATCGCGCAGCATGAAGAGTGGCCGCAGCACCTCGAGCCCGTACAGCAAACCGTAGGCTGACCCAAGGGAGTTCTCGACGCGCTGGACAGCGTGAGAGAATGCGGGCATCGCGACGTTCGTGATCGTGCACGGTGGCTGGGGCGGTGGCTGGGAGTGGGCGGCAGTGGCCCGAGTGCTTCGCGAGCGGGGGCATGACGTCGTAACGCCAACGCTGACAGGCATGGGCGAGCGCGAACACCTGGGCCGACCTGAGGTAGGGCTCGCCACCCACGTGGAGGACGTGGTCGCGGTGCTCGAGTTGGAGGATCTCCACGAAGTGGTGCTGTGCGGTCATAGCTACGGGGGGGATGCCCGTCAGCGGCGCGGCTGACCTTGCCGCAGAACGGATCGCGTTGGTGATCTACATCGATGCGTTGGTGCCCTGCGACGGCCAGTCGGCCTTCGATCTTTTGCCGGACGAGTTCGCCGAAATCGCACGGGCCTCGGCTGTCGAGCGCGGCGACGGGTGGCGAGTCCCAATTCCGGCTGCGCTCCTACCGCCGCCGGGCTGGACCGCGGAGGACGACCGGGCAAGCTACGTCGCCCGGCTCCGAACGCAGCCGCTGGCGAGCTTCGCGGAAGCCGTACGTATCACAGGCGCGCTCGAGCTCCTGCCCCGCGCATTCATCCGCTGCACCGCCGGTGACCTCGGCCAGGACCTTGGTGGCGACCCAATCGAACCCTTCGCTACTCGAGCAGAGCGAGACGGCTGGTCTTACCGTGAGCTCCTCGCTCCGCACGATCCACAGCTCACCGATCCGGCCGCCACGGCGGCGGTTCTAGATGAGTTGGCCGCTGGGATCTAGCTCAGCTGCACCGCGCCAGCCGGAAATGACGCTGCTCTAGGCACCGGTCTTCGCGTCAGTCGATCGTCGTGATGTAGGCACCGACCAGCGTTGCGGTCTGCTGGTCGACGCCACCTTCTCGACGATCAGCGTGGTCCTGCTGAAAATGCGCAAAGGCAGCCGTCGAAGCGATCGGGTTTATCTCGTCATCGCCGTGATCGTGGAATGACACGTGCACAAAGGAATCATCAGCGAGCCGGAGGACGATGTAGCTGACGTTGTCAGGCGTGCTCGCGTCCAGTTCGGCGAAGACGCCTTCCACTCTTCGCTGGTTCTCATCGGCCGCCTCGGCCGACTGCATCGCGTAGCGCGTGACCAACCTCTTCTGCATGGAGAGCTCCTTTTCACCTAGACCGGAAGGGCGAGAGTTAGGACCCGGGAATGCGGGATACAAGCTACCGCGATAGAACCGATCTTCGAGGGGTGGGCTTGCGCTCCGAGTGGGCTCGGTGACGCGCTTATTGGTTCATCTTTTGGTTCATCTTTTGATTCATCGGATTACCACCAGGGATCGTGAGACCCGGAATCGCCTTGGGCGATGTGAACAGCAGCACACCGAGCGCGAGAAGAATCGCCGCTGTCCCGTAGATCGCGACGCGGCGCCACGGGATGGTCTTCTCGGCCGCGATCAGGCCTGCGACGACGGCCATCCAGGTGATGCTCATGACCCCGAGCGCGAAGAGCGACGCCATCAGTGCCCAGCAGCACCCGACACACCAAGCGCCGTTTCTCATGCCCATCCGCACGGCACCAGACCGGCCGCCGCTCCACTGGCGGAGCAGCAGGCCGAGAGGGCTCCGGCACTTCCCCAGGCAGCCGTCCTTCAGCGGCGTCAGCTCATAGACCGCGGCGACGACGAGCGTTCCACCTGCCACCCAGCGGCCTGCGCGATCCCAGGCGAGCACATCGCCCGCGAGTCGATGTCCGCCGAACGCAATCGAAAAGGCGAACACCCCGGCGCCGGTCCACGTGACGAGATAGCCCGCCGCGAACACGAGCGCGGAAAACGGCGTCCGCTCGCCGCCCATACGCGAGTACAGCGCGACCGTCGGGGCCACCGACGGGAACATCATCGCTGCCATCATCACGACCCAGACGCCCAGGAACCAACCCAGCGTTCCAAGACCCGTCCAGGGACCATTGTCCATCCCGCGCATCTGGCCGAGCGTCCACCACCAACCGGTACCGGCGAGGGCGAAGAGCAGGGTGATCAGGCCGAGCCGCGCGCGCGCCGCAGCAAAGAGCGGCGCGAGACCCGTGCCCGGCGCATGTTCCTGCGCCGGCGCGATCACCTGTTCAGGCCGCCCAAGAGAACTCGGAGGTCGAGAGACCTGTCTTGCCTTCGTACTCGATCCCGAAGGCGTTGATCCGTGAGCGGGTCGCCTCCGCGATCGTCAGGTCAGACGCCACCGGGTGGAACATGCCGGCGAAGCGAACCGGCTCTCCGGTTTCGATACCAAAGGGCACGATGTCCTTGATCTCGAAATCGATCACGTCCCCGATCCGAACGCTGTGGCGCACGCCGTCGTCTTGCACCTCGATCGTCGCTCGCTCGACACCGAGCATCTCCCCGACCAGCGGCGCCAGCCCCGCCATCGGCCCGCCAAGCTGCCCGCCGAAGACCTGCGTGAGCTTGTCTGCCTGCTCATCTGTCGCGCGCTCGTCGATGAACATCCCGAGGCGCCAGTTTCCGTCGGTCATCACCTTCGGCGTGTCCGCGATTGCAGCGACCTTGAGGCCCCCGATGTCGGTGCCTTCAATCTCACCCTCGCGAATGTTGAAGACGAGTACCACTCGACAGAAGTCGTAGGTGGCGCCGTGGTCGAAAGTAGCGTTACACGGGCAAATCAGGTCGCACGAGCACGTTTCGACGTAGCTGCCCTTCAGGTTCCAGGACATCGACAAACCTCCCATGTGTACAAAGAGCCGATTATCGAACCAGGTGAGACGTCGAATCGACGCGATTCGGTCGCGCCGATCCGACCCTAAAACATCTGCAGCACAACCGCGACCTTTGTGTCGAGGGGTTCCTCCATATTCGGAGAGTCTCCCCAGGCTGCGTTATGACCGCAAGGAGAGCCCGTTGCCTGGGCCGGTATTCAGGAAAGTCCCCCGAGACGACGGCCGGGGGCCCGCACGCTGCTCGAGCGTTGTGGCGCACGCGGCGGATCGCACAGGCGTCCCGGCTTTCGGACAGAGCGCGCGCACCGAGCGAACAGGTAGACCGCCTCCCCTAATCCCGCCGCGGTGCGCGCGCGGATCCATCCTGTCTCGGACCACCGACTCGAGTCAATAGGTCCCGCGGTCCCAGGGACCACGTGGGGCGAGCGCGACGCAAGAACCCGCTACGGCGACGGCTGATCCCTCAGTCTCGTTCGGGGCGGTAGGCCGCGGCGTTCGACCAAGTGGACGAGCGCACTTTGCGAGTTTTTTGAGACCCAGACGCATCGTACTCGGAGCCCTCTCCGAGAGACTCGCGAGAGAGGGAATGAGGGCATCGATTTTCTTGATCGTCCGGCCGTCCCTCGATCGGGGGAGGCGAGACCTGAGGAAGTCTGTTAAATCTTGGAACGGTTTTCCAACTGCCGTTGGGGGTCAGTTGAGAAGTGGATGTCGGCAGTCGCGGGCCGTAAGCGCGCGACTCTACGGTGCCGGAGCGGCGATCGTCGTCTGCGCGGCTCTCTTCGTGGGCGGTGCTATGGGCGCCGCGTCGCCTTCCGCCGCGTCGCCCTCAACGCGCTACGTCGACGGCTCGACGGTGCGGTGCTCTGACAACTCCCGCTCCGGCTCGATGACGCACCCGTTCTGCACGATCGGCGTAGCGGCCGCGCGCGTCTCGGCCGGGGTGACGGTCAAGGTTGCGGCAGGAATCTATCGCGAGCGCGTCGTCGTTCAGGTCTCGGGGACCGCGGATAGGCCGATCGTCTTTACCGCCGCTCCCAAGGCGGTGGTCGTGATTACAGGCCAGAAGAATGGGTTCTTGATCAGGGGTCGCAACTGGGTTCGTGTCAATGGCTTCACGGTGACGCACACGAGCGAGTACGGAATCAGCGTTTCGGACGCGTCGCACGTGACGCTCTCGAACAACCGCGTGAGCCATGCGGGGCAGCCGCGCAGCGGCCAGGCGAAGTACGGGATCCGGTTAGGGAACGTCACGGGGTCGCTCGTCATCGGTAACACCGTCGACCACAACACCAATGCGGGTATCGCCTTGGTCGCCGGCTCGGCCGGGAATGAGGTGAAGGGAAACCGCAGCTACGGCAATGCGAAAGTCTTCGAACGCGCTGCTGCGGGAATCCGCCTCTACGCTTCGCATGCGAACACCGTTGACCGCAACATCAGCTATGACAATGAGGATTCCGGGATCGAACTCGACAAGTCGTACGACAACGTCCTCTCCAACAACATCAGCTACCAGAACGGTGACCACGGGATCGACGTCACCTTCGGGTCCAGCGGGACGCGGATCGTTGCGAACACCATCTACGGCAACCTCACCGCCGGGATCAACGTCGAGGGCGGTTCGACCGGCGTCACGGTCGCGAACAACATCAGCAGCGTCAACGGGGTCGACAGCCCCCGCACCGACAGCAATATTCGTGTTGATGCGACGTCGGTTTCGGGCACATCAATTGACTACGACATCGTCTACCTGGGCGGCGGCAAACACTTTCTGATCTGGAAGTCGGTGGGATACAGATCGCTCGCGGCCTTCCAGGCGGCAACCGGCCAGGAGCTTCATGGAATCGAGGCCGACCCGAAGTGGAGAAATCCGGCCGCCGGCAACTTCCACCTCGCCCCCCGCTCACCGGCGATCGACTCCGCCAGCTCCCGCGTCCTCGGCCAACCCGGAGCCGACATCAAGGGCACTCGCCGAACTGACGATCCCAACACACCGAACACCGGCGTCGGCCCGCGCCACTACGACGACCGCGGTGCGTTCGAATTCCGTCCGACCGGAGGCCGCTGAGCTCGTCTGGTCCACTGCGAAACCGTCGCGCGCCACAAGCTTCGTCGTCACTCTGGATCTAGTAACTGGGAGCCAGGCGCGTGGGGGCTTGCGGCTTGCCCAGCCCAACGCCCGGGGAGAAGCAAGACGCTGGGCGTTCGTCCTGGCTCCCGACTACGAAGTCTCGCTGACGCATCGGCCGGTGCCGGTGGCGCGCGAGCTCATTTAGCAAGAAAGAGGGATGGACTAAGGACGGTTGTTCTGATGACACGCGGCCCGCGCTACGCCTCTTCGCGTGTCAACGGTTCACAGGTCTCGTTTCCGCTCCTCGGTGAGCAAGCGTTCGAGGTCCACCAGAGGCTCGGTCAAGCCTGCGTGCAATTCAGCCAGTTGCCGATGCAGGTTGGTCGCGGTTTCGAGTAGTTCGCTTGTCTGTTCGAGGGCAAGCGAGAGCTGGATAACCACGCTCGCGATCTCGTGTTGAGCGGTCACATCGGCAGGTGGGACAAGTTCAGACATCGGCGACGACGAGTGCGTTGACGGTCATGTGTGGGATCCTAACGCGATCATTGGCGGGAGCCTAACGCCGAACGAGAGTGGAGCAAACCGGGAGACTGACGGGAGGACTGTGTGCTTGTAGCGGCTCACGTCTACCTCGTAGGAGCCTGATCGGCGAGCGTCACGAGGGCCTCGATGCGCTTACGCGGGTTGTTCGGCGCTTCGGCGAGCTCGAGTGCGACCATGCCCGCGAATGCGGTGCACCAGTCGAGAAGGCGGCGAGCGTCCACGTTGATGGCCGGAGCCAACTGTTCGGCGCGTCTCGCGATCAGGTCCGCATCGTCTGCCAGCCAGAAGAGCAGGTCGACCGCCTCGAATGCCAGGTCGTCGCCGAGGCATGGGGCCGGGTCGATCGCGACGAGCCCGCGCTGGTTGCCGCCGTCGAGGATGTTGTTGGGGGTCAAGTCGCCGTGCAGGAGGGCCGTCGGCGATACGCGCTCGACGAGGCGGGCCGCGAGCTGCCGTCCGCGTTCGTACAGTTCCGGCGGGACCACCTCGCCGAGCTCCGGACGACGTTTGTAGGGCCGCGTCCCCGAGTTGAAGAGGTATGCGATGTGGTCCGAGAGTGGCGGGTAGGACGGGTCAGGGACGCCGGTTGTATGCAGCGATGTCAGGAGTTCGGCCACGCTCTCAATGTCGGGGTAGGTTGGGGAGTCGACGAGCGGGGTTCCCGGTTCGATCGCCTCGATAAGCAGCGCGCCCACGCTCTCATCGACTGCGAGAACAGACGGGGTGTGAATGGTCGTCCACCTGTCGAGCGCGGCCCCCTCGTTCGCCGTGCGTGTCCGGTCGGGGCTGACCTTCAGCACAGCCGGCCGCCCCGAGGTCATCCAGCACCGGATAACGACCGACATGCTCCCGCGCGGAATGAGGGAGTCGAACTCCAACTGCCAACGCTCCGCAAGAGCGCTCAGGACAGCTGGCAGCTCGTCGAACCATGGGCCGACCTCGGCTCCGAACCGTTCAGTGAGACGCCAACGGACTCCATCGTCGATCCTGGGAGGGGGCGAGCGCATGCGCCGACCGTAGCGCAGCTGCAATCGGCGATCTCCCAGGCTGACGGCCGCGCTGAAATGCAATCTTCGCCCGGACCCGCGTTCGGGAATGTCCCTCGAGGTCGCGTCCAGCTGCGTTCGCACGCTTCCGCCGACCGCGATTAGGATCGCTGCGATCGACGAAGGTCTACGCCACGAGTGTCGCGGACGAACCGATCATGCTCGCTCGGCCGGGGCCGACCGTCGAGTACTGGGAAGGCGAGGAATAGCCGGGGCGCGAACCCGGCGTTCAGGCCGGTGGTGCGGGAGTCAGGCCATGACGGCGCATGACTTCGCCGATCATTTCGACGTCCGGCGGCCCAGCGCCGGCAAGGACGTCGGCGACATCCCGGAAGTAGCCCGAGCCCAGCAAGCCCGGACTGATGATTGCGAGGAAACGGGCGTCAACGTCGCCGCCGTTAATGAATCCGTGGATCACTCGCCGAGGTATGAACAGTGCCTCGCCAGGGTTCAGGTCGGTACGCCCTCCTCCGACCGTAAACGTAGTGACGCCGTCCAGCCCGAAGACGGTTTCATCGAAGTCGTCGTGGCTGTGCGGCGCAGGCATGCGCGCATTAGCGGGGACATCGCACTCGAAGACGCTCACACTTCCGCTGGACTCGTCTGCGTCGACGTGGAAACGAACGGTGAGAGCCCCGACGTGGATCGGCTCGGCAGCGGTGTCAGGCATGAGTGATGACTCCTGGTTTGAGGGCGCGTTGGCGGAACACGGAGCGTAACGATCAGGAGCCCCGGGCTGATGCCCGCGGCGAGGGCCAGTGTTCGGGAATGTCCCCCGAGCAGCCGGAGCAGTCGGCATGCGAAGCGAGATGACGAGACGGGCCCGCTCGGGCCAAGCGCCGGCTGGGTGGGCCAGCGTGCGGGAATGTCACCTTCACCCGAACGAGCTGCGGTTCTGGGCGGACTTTGCCGAACCCCGAAAGGCTCTAGCCGAAGTGGCCCCAGTGAGTGGCGATGATAAGAAGCAGGCCGCCGATCGCGAGCGCTCCGCCCGCGACAATCGTCCTAGCCCTCTCAAGCTTGAACTGCGGGATCGCTGCGGCGACGAGCCACACCCCGGCGAACAGGATGAGGAGGAAACCGACTTCGGCTAAGCGCAGGCCGGTGTGAGACGAAAGGCTAGCCACTGGGGTCATACCGCTACGCATTCTCCCTGGTCGATACTGCGGTGTCTAGAGCCGGAGAGGCATCAACCGCACCGTGCGCGAGTGTTCAGGAATGTTCCTGAAAAGTGCGGCGACCGTGGTTAGGTTCAGAGAATGGAAATGCGCCTACTGACGCGCGACGAGGTCGAGCTCATCTGGACCCTCGATCGCTCCGAAGTGCATCACCACATCTACGAGCTGCGCGGGGGACAGCTCGTCCGCACGCCTAAGTACTTCGAGATCCCTGGCTGGGGACCCGACGCGGCGGAGAAGGTGACGCCGGTGCTGTTGGACTGCTTCGACCGTGGCGGAACCTTCCTCGGAGTGTTCGAGGCGGAGGCACTGATCGGCATGGGTGTCCTCGAGAGCGCTCGCGTTGGGCGCGCTAGCGATCAGATGCAGCTCGCCTACCTCTACGTCAGCCGCGCAGATCGCGGGCGTGGCGTCGGGATGCAGCTATTCGAGGCTGCGGTGTCCTTCGCACGCGAGGCCGGCGCGAACGCGGTCTACGTCTCGGCCACAACCACCGAGAACACCGTCGACTTCTACCTCAATCGAGGCTGCGTACTCGCGGCTGAGCCCGACCCAAGGCTCGTGGCCGCCGAGCCCGACGACATCCACCTCCTCTATCTGCTCTGACGCCTGCGTCCTAGGCGTCACGCGCGTGTCGGGCGGTCTGACGACTTCGACATCGCTTGGGCCAGCGTGCGGGATACGCATCGAGTTCGCATGCTGGTTGACGGATGGGCTATGAGTCTGGCGGATCGGGGCGACAGATAAACGTGCCGCCAAAGTGAGGGTCGCTGCCGAGCAACCGCGATGACCTATCTTCGCTCCAAGTCGCGAGCGGAACCGGGAACGGGCGAGCTGTTGCTGGTGTAATGGTTGTGTGGCTCGGGCAGCAGTTCTTGTGGCCGCCCTGGCGGCGGTGCTTGTTCTTGCCCCGCCAGTTCATGCCGCTGCGCCGAACTACATCCTTGTTAGTGGTCCTGGCCTCGAGCGGCCCATCATCTTGGGCAACTGGAGCGAGAACGGTGCTCTGCTGTCTGCTCTCGTCAATGCGCCGAGGGCGAAGGGAAGGGTCGTGCTCGCTCTTGCTCGAAGGCCACGGTTCGATCTAGCCGAGTTCTGGGGCTGGGGCAGCAGGCCCCGACCAACTCGACCCAGCCAAGCGAACCAGCATGGTTGGTTCTACCCCGCGCATCGCTCCAAGCCACCAGTCATTGTCCTCATGGTCAACGGCTACAGGTTCCCCCGTCTCGTTCCCACCGCAGTAATAAAAATCCTCGCCCGTCATCAGGTGCCGTTGCGCTTTTAGGGATCGGGATGTGGACTGCGCCAAGGAGGCGCGTCTATTGATGCGTGGCATTGAAGACTTTCGTGCCTTGGACCCGTTCTTCCGCATCATCGAACAGGGCCGCTGCCACGATCTACGAGTACACCGGTCGGATTCGACTTCCTCGGTCGTGCTCGAATACGGGTCACAGGGCAAAGTCGTCGCCACGGGCTACCCATACAGGGCTACCCATACAGCAACAGATACATCTCCGTGATCACACTGAAGGACCGCAAAGTGTCACACTGGCGCGACTACCTCGACCCGCTGCGCGTCTTTGCTGCACTAGAAGGTCGGTAGATCCCGACGCTGCGCCCGTGAGAGCCAACACGTCACCAGCGGGAGACTCCGTGCCTCCGCTGTTTGAAGATCAGAGACATGTACGACGTGGCGGTCGGATCATCGCGACGGCGGCGCGCATTAGCTGCCGCTGCGCGAGAGGAACGCGGGCAGTAGCATTCTCCGCAGGAGCTGCCACAGTCAAGGAATCCAGCAGCCGAACCGTTGGTCATATCGTGGACGCGGTCGAACGGCAAAGGTGCGAATGCGTGTTCTCGGCGGAGTCACAGTTGCCTCGCTGCTTGCGGCGGCCATCGTGCTCGTCGGCAGCCCGTTCGTGGGTCGTGTCGGAGGGGACTCAGCTTATGCGCAGTCCATTCTCGTGCGAACCGTCCGAGACTCAACCGTCGTCTGCGCGGTCCCGGAGCTGCACGGGAGGAGCGATTTCCACTTCTTCTACACCCGGAATTTCACCGGGCCGAGCACCTATCCAGCCTCGCTCAATGTGTTGAACGGCAAGACCGGGTTGGTCTGGATCCTGTCCGCGACATTCCAGAACCAGCAGAAGGGCGTCTTCGTCGATCAAAGGCGATGTCGCCACGCGAGCACCTTTGTGCCTTTGAGCCACGCGGGGCTCGCAGGGCCGCCGGATCAGCTGCACGCGTTCACGTGCCATGCGCGTGGGCAACTACTCATCCGCGCCCGCGGCGTCTGGAATCGCCGCGGGTTTGCCGCGTCCATCGCCGTTCGCTCGTACGCGACTCACAAGCCGGTCGCGCTTGGCTTCATCAACCGGACCGGGGACGGCGGCCTGTACACGAGCCGCGCGTGCGTTCCTAACTCTTGACTCGAGTTCGACGAAGCAGCGAGAACTGTTCCGATAACCCCACGGTCGCTTGCGCCAGTGTTCAGGAATGTCCCCCCGAGCCAGGCGCGGGGCATGTCGCTCGTGAAGACAGATCAGGCCCCCGCCAGAACGGCGTCGTATGGGCCTCGTCGGAGCGCACCTACACAGAGCATCCGCGGCCGGCACCGGCCGTCTTCGCTGGATTGGCCCTTCCGCCCCGGCGGCCGCGGGCAAAGGTTTGGCGAACGTTTCGGAGCGCGCTCTCACGGCTGACACCGACCGAGTTTGTCTCTGAAAGGCTGAGCGGCGGTCTCAGCTGACGGCGGGAGCGGCCTGGCTTCCGTCGGGCGCGATCCCGGCACTCAACCACCGGGCATTCTCAGCGATCTCCTGCTCCGGATTTGCACCCATATGACCTGCGACGTCGTTGATCTTGACGATGCAGCCGGGAACATTCTCGCCCAGCCACTCGCCGTGCGCGGGCGGGACAAACACGTCTGTCATCCCGTAGCGGATGAGTACCGGGACGGAGATATCCGAAGGGTCGAACCCCCATGGCTGCATGAACGCGAGGCCGTCGTCGACCCAGCCGCCGACACCATTCACCGCCCACTCGAAGGTCGATTCGCCGATGATCTGCATCATCTCGGGGCGGGCCATCTCCGCTCGATCCGACTCGCTCATATCGAAGTCCTGCAGGACGGTGGACGGGTCGACCCGCGCGCGTTCCTCGAGCTGCACCTGCAAGGCTTGCAGCTCGCGAGTGAGGACGTCCTCGCCAGCTAGGGCCCAGCCGAACTCCTTGACGTTCTCCGGGTCCATCCCAGCAAGCCACGCATCCTTTTCGAGCCCAGGTGTGCCCAGCGGTGCAACACCGACATCGCAAATCGCGCGTACGACACGATCAGGCAAGAGCGCCGCACACGCGAGCGCGTGCGGGCCCCCGCCCGACCCGCCGCCGACGCCAAAGCGATCGAAGCCGAGCTCGTCGGCAAGCGAGCGTACGTCGGCGACCTCGTCGACCACACGACGGCCGTGATGACGATCCGACCTCCCATACCCTGCGCGATCGTGCGTCACGAAGCACACGCCGAGCTCGACGTACAACTCCTCACGTGGCCACCGCCCAAGACGACAGCCCGGCGTGCCATGCAAGGCAAGGATCGGGAACCCTTCTGGATCACCCCAGACCGCGAACGCGAGCGTACGACCATCAGGCGTCCCAAACGTTCGCAGCGCCTCGCCCACCCAGCGAGCATAGGCGGTCAGGCTCGAGGCTCAAAGTCAACTCCGTGCCATGCACCAGTGTTCGGGAATGTCCCCCGAACAAGCGGCACCGTGAGGTCGCCGCACCTCGCGCACCATACGAAGACACGACGCCGCGGGCTGTATCGACTCACCCGACGTGGACAGCACGAGCTTTGGATGGCAAGAGCTGTGGCGCGGCTCGTCGCGCGAGCGCATCCACCAGATCTGCGGTAGGGACGACCATCGCCTGCGCGAGTGCGCATGAATGACGCCCGACGGGACAGGCGCTAACCTGGTTGTTTCTGGTGCCGCACTGGTTCTACACGTATTTCGTGCACGTCCTGTCTGGCAGGGGTTACCAGCTCTGGAGCGGCATCGGGTCCGACCTCGGCGAGGTGACCCTTCTCGGTCTCGTGCTGGTGTGGTGGCGAACGCACAACTGCCACATCCATGGCTGTTGGCGGCTCTCGTGGCATCCGCATCCGGTGCACGGCCATCCAGTCTGTCGGAAGCACTACCCGAATCACACGCAGATCGGACACGAGGAGACCGCCTGACCACCGATCCCCTCGGAGTGCGATTTCCTTAGAACGTCGTGCTGCCTAGTCAGACGGCGACGCCAGGCGAATGTAGCCCAGCTTGCAGGATAGAACGACGGCGTGTGCCAGCGTTTCGGAATGACGCCAGAGCCGCGGTGCCACTAGACCTCGGTGATCTGCGTGCCAAACGCGAACGTGATGTTCACCCCCTGTGTTGCTACCGCGTGCGTCTCACACGTGCGCTGAGCTAGATGTGCGCCAGGACGCGGTCGAGCGGCCGCGGGACGCGCGCGAGGTCGAGCGCCTCCACCAGGAGCACGGCGTACTTCTGCTTGCGGTTCCACATGAAGCCGTGCAGCTGTTCCTCGAGCGGCCGAGCGCGGTGCGCCGGCTGTTTCTGGTAGGTGCGGAACCCGCGCAGCTCGTCTTGCTCCGCGAGCACCCGCTCCATCCCATCCTGCCCCACCGCCCGTGTCAGCTCGTCCTCGAGGTCGCGCGTGCAGGCGTAGAACCCGACGCGCTCGAGCTCTCGGCGGTCGTCGCACCCCAACGCGCGCAAGAAGTGCCGCTCCTCCCCGACGTCGTAGAGCCCTGCGAGTCGGAGGTCGCGGTACTGTTCGAGGAGGCGCGGCAGGTTCCCGTAGCCGCCCATCGGCACGATGGCGATGCGCTCGGCCTGGAGGTCGCGGCCACGGCGGCGCGCAAGCGTCTCGACGGCGCCGCGGTCGCTCGTGCCCTCAACGAGCACTACTCCGCGCAGCTGCATAACTGCATCAGATCAGCTGGTCGACGAAGCGGCGGCGCTGCCCTGCGCCAGCGTGCGGGAATGTCCCTTGAGCGGCTACGGTTTGGCGGGAGCAACCTTCGCGTGCAGGTCGCGGAGCGTCAGGGCTGTGCTCCCGGCGGTCGTGCAGGCTTTCGCCTCGATCTTCGCGCCGGCAGGAATGGTGAGAGTCACTGCGGTACCGACGAGGTTCTGGCCTCGCTTGTTGGCCTTCGCCACGGTGAACGTAATGCTTCCGGCGGTTGCATCGCCCTTCAGTTCGACCTGATCCCACTTCGGCTTGGCAGGCTTAGCAGCGGTCGTGGCGGTCGTCGCGGCAGGCTTCGGCGGTTTCGGCGCCGACGGTCGGGAGCCAAGCTCCGATTCGCCCACTCGGGTTGGGAGGTCTTGCGTAGGCAGTCGATGTGACAGACGTACCGCAATTCGACGGCTGGCTGCCAAGGCGGATCGCTCTCGGCGAGGAAGACCGTGCCCAAGGGGTAACGCCTGTGCAACCCTTTGGGGCGGCTCAGCCTCTGAACCTGACGTTGACGACGTGGAGTGTGTAGTCGGCGAGCCCGAGCGTTAGCTGTTGACAGGTTCCCTTGAAGCTCGGATCCGTGGGAACAAGCTCTGTGTAGCGATCCGTCGAGGCGTTGTAGGAGAGCGTGCCGCCCGCGAGATTCCATCCCTCGTTCAGCGAAGTCCAGTCGCTGCACGAGACATGTTCCCAATGGACGCTGCCGACTGGGTTGTTGCCCCGGTAGCCGCCGAGGCTGAACTTCAGGGGGATCGCCTCCTTTGCCTTAGCACCATCAATCGTTCCCGAGGCGCTGACCGGGGAGTCGAATCCGCTGAATGGATAGCTGACCCAGTATCGGTGTGACAAGTATCCGTTGATGCCCAGGAGCTCGAAGGCGATCACGGTGAAGTAGTGCGGGCCGACCGTGTCTGTGTCGATCAAGCTGCCGCTCGCGGCGAACTGGCCGTCATCGGTGCCATAACAGCGAAGGTCGCTTATTTCAGGGACCGTGCTTGTGCAGGAGTACGTGGCATACACGGGCTGTCCGACCGTGTAGTTCGCCTCCTCCACCGGGGATGAGAGGTTGATGCTTGGCACCCCGACGATCCAATAGGTGATGGTGCGACTGCTCTGGTTCCCGGCGTTGTCGACAGCGGTGACCGTGAACGTGTGAGCGCTCGCCTGCGCCGTGTCGAGTGAAGCACCGGGCGGCTGAGTGCCGACGCACGATGCGATCCCCGACCCCGAGTCGGAGCACTGGAAGTCAACGATCACGACATGAGTGTTCTGTCGATAGTAGGCGCCGTCTTCCGGAGTCCTGAAGGTGATCTGAGGTGGATCTGTGTCGTCTGACACAGAGGCAGCAGCGGTCGGCGCGACGGGCGCACCTGCGCTTGCGAGGAAGACGATCAGAAAGGTGATGAACGTAAGGCGGCGCACGACGGACCGACCCCCTCAGAGACGCGGCGCACCGCAAACGCCGAGATGAATACGGACACTGGAACAGTCGGCGACCACGGACGGGAGACGATCCCTCGTTCGAGCGAACGGTCTCTTTGGGTTGGCGGTCTCTTTGGGTTGGCGTCGTTCTGGCTCGACCGTTATCTTCGACCTGTCCGTCACTGCAACCCTCTCAGCACGATCCACCCGTGTGCAGACCACCTTTCGGTTCAGTGGGAAGGACACCGCTTTCCGCAGGCTTAGCTCGAATCCTGGCTGCCAGAGTTGCGTTTTGAACAGTTGATATTCCGACGCAAGGCGATTCGCGGATTCGGGCCGGCGGGCAAGGCATGTCGGCTGCGCCAGTGTTCGGGAATGTCCCCCCGAACGTCAGGGCACGGGCTTATATCTCATCGCGTCCCCGAATGAGTTGGCGCAGACGACGAGACTGCGGTGTACCGAGCAGGCGAAGTCAAAGAACCTGGACCAACCGTTGGCGTAGCCGTCGTAGCCGTCGACGTGGAACGCGCTGTGCCGCCGCCATTCCCCGGCCGCACCCTGGGCGATAAACGCCCAGTCGAAAGCGGGGCTATTTTCGGACGCTTTTCCCGGCACGTTGAAGCTCTGTGGGCCAATCAGATAGCGGCGCGAGTAGGCCGACCAACGCCGAACCCATGCGGTATCCCGAATGCGGGAGAAGACGAGGTGCCCGCCGGACAGAGTTGCGGTGGCGGCAGTCAGATGCCTCCTTTCAGCGACGTTCACCTCGGCGAGGCAGTCGATCCGGTTGTCGTAGCGCTGGGCAATAGGGCAAGTCCAGTACCCCTTGACACTCCCGTAACGGCCGTGGAGCCAGCGCCGGAATTCTCGAGTGGCAGCGTCGGTGGTCGGGGCGCCAGTCGCCGCCAGGGACGCAGTAGGAGACGCGACGCCGGCTCCGGCCGCAAGCGGATCGCTAACAAAGAGGACTAGCGCGGCAGCAGAACAAACCAAGCTGATTGTGGCGGCACGGCGTCCCATAGACACGTTGTAGTTCGCGCCAACGATGGGTGCAATCTCATCTGGGCCAGTGTTCAGGAATGTCTCTTGGGGCTAAGGGATACGTGGAGCAAGGGCAAGCTCCTGGGCGAGAAGAAGTCTCTCCCGGGTAATCCCGCAGCCGCCGAACCTCTGCGTTCGTGAGCGGACGTTGCCTGGCTGGCCTCGGCAAGCAACAGCCTTATCTGGCGCAGCTCCTTGTAGCCCGGTGATTCGGGTGGATGGTCTATACAGCCGGCGTAACTGCTGGCGTACGAGCGAAACTCAGTATCAAGCGGACAGAGGGTCCTGGGCCAGTGTTCGGCAATGTCCCCCGAGCTGGCGGCGCCGCAGTCAGGGCTTGTTGGTTTAGCCGGCCTCGGAGAAGATGCTGTCGTGGAGGAAGGAATCCGGTACGCGCGCAGCGCGGGCGTCGCGATCGCGTACCAGGTCGTCGGTGCCGGCGAGGCGGACCTTGTGTATGTCCCCGATTACGTGTCGAACCTCGTGTACGGGTGGGAGCAACCGTACTGGCGCGCCTTTTACGAGCGTCTCGCGCGTTCGTTTCGGTTGATCCTGTTCGATAAGCGCGGGACAGGGCTTTCTGATCATGGCGCCCATTTCGCGGCGCTGGAGACGCGGATGGAGGACCTGCGAGCTGTTCTCGACGCTGTCGGCGCGTCGAATCCTGTCGTTTTCGGTGCGCATGAGGGATGTGCGATGGCGACGCTGTATGCGGCCACGTATCCGGAGCGGACGCGGGCGTTAGTGCTGTTCCATCCGAGGGCGAAAGGCGAGGGGACCGACGATCGTGAGGTGCAGGAAGGGCTGAGCGAGCTTCGCGAGCGGTGGGGGACGCAAGCCTGGTGCGACGACTTGCTCAAGGTCGGCTGCCCGACGCTGTACGCGAATGAGGAGTTTCGGCGCTGGCACGCCAACTGGTTACGCGTCGGTGCGAGCCCGTCGGCTGCCTACGCGCTCAATTGGGCTGACGCCGAGACAGACCTCAGCGAGGTGATGCCGGCGGTCAGGGTGCCGACGCTGATCCTTTACCGCCTTGGCGACGAACACGACGCTTTGGACGTCGCTGCCCGGATCCCCGCCGCTCGTGCGATGCGTGTCTCCGGCGAGGATTACTTCGAGCCTTTCCTCTCACTGGACATTGCTGACGAGATCGAACGATTCGTCGCGGGTGAAGAGGCGCCCGCGGTCCCCCAGAGCGTCTTGACAACGGTGATGTTCACCGATCTCGTCAGCTCCACCGAGCGCGCCAGCGCGCTCGGCGACCGCGGCTGGCGCGACCTTCTCAGCGAGCACCACGCAGGTGTCCGTCGTGAACTCGCGCGCTTCCGCGGGGAGGAGCGCGACACGGCCGGGGACGGTTTCTTCGCGACTTTTGACGGGCCTGCGCGTGCGATCCGCGCCGGCCAAGCGATCGTCACGGGTATGCAAAGACTCGGCCTCGACATGCGCATTG
>WNGJ01000781.1_pt1 | contig 30081 bp, 30 predicted proteins | sample 5400611 | NCBI WGS metagenome assembly WNGJ01 (sample SAMN13153375, study PRJNA577476) | soil metagenome | isolation source: 40 cm soil or saprolite under Garry oak tree replicate 1 | place: USA:California | collected 2016-06-15
TCACCCGCCAGTTGTTCGCGGCCCGGCAGCAATTGCTGGCGGACTTCCCGCTCGCCGCCAAGATCGAGACCCCCGACACCGACAAGGACGCGGCGATCCCGGTGCATCCCGGCGCCGCCGCCTTCGTCGATGGCGAGGAAGGTCGGCGTGCCGCCGTCCTTGGTCGAGGCCGCGATCGCTTCGGCCGTGATCTTGCTGTTGACCGGACCCGCGGCGAGGTAGGCGTCCGCCTTCTGATTGCGGATGGCGTCGGCGGCCTCATTTGCTGGAAACTGAATGATCTCGACCTTGTTCGGGTCGACGCCATATTGCTGCAGGATCACCTTGAGCAGATTGACATTGGCCTGCGTCCGGCCGACCACGCCGATCCTACGCCCCGAGAGTTGCGCGATCTTGGTGATCTTCGGGCCGGCTTTCTTGCCCTTGGCTTTGACGGGCGGCGGCACCCACAGCACCGCGACGTTCTTGCGCAGTGTCGCCACGGCCTGCGCGTTCTTCGGCACGTCGAGATCGCCGCGAATGATGGCGAGATCGACCTTGCCCTCCGCAAGTGCCGCGGCGCTCTCGGTGGCGCCCTCGGTCTGCACCGGCCGCAGGTGAACGTAAGAATGGTTCTGGCTGAACGTCTGCGTCAGTGTCTGCACGACCTTGACGTCATCGCTGTTGGGCGGTCCGACTGCGATCTTCAGGGGCACCGGCCGGATCGCAAAATAATAGCCGCCGGCGAGCGCGCCAACGATGGCAAGGACGCCGGCGAGCGTAATCAACGTCGCCTTGCGCACCGCCGAGTGCGACGTCGTCGGGGCTGGCGGCCCGACAAGGTCAACTCCCCCGGTCATCGATCTGGCAAACAGGCGTTTGAGGCTCAATTTCATCTTGCCGGTTCGGTTAGAGCAATATTATAGCAAATTTCTTGCCGATCGGGGTTACATCTGCGTCATGGTTACCGACTGGAAGCTGAAGGGCGGCTGAACCCCAACGCTCTTGCCCCCAGAGGCTCCTGAACCCCAAGCCTCGCTGAACAGCAAGCCTCGCTGAACAGCAAGCCTCGCTGAACCCCCGAAGCCTGGATTCAAGCGTTACACTCGGAATTAGGGTAAAGTCCTACTGAAGAATGGAGGCGACCATGGCGGAGCGGCTATCGGCGGAGGCGCGAAAATCGGCGCTGCAGGGGTTACCGGGCTGGTCGGAGGTCGCAGGCCGCGAAGCGATTGCCCGTACATTTACGTTCAAGGATTTCAACGAGGCCTTCGGCTTCATGGCCCGCGTGGCACTCGTCGCTGAAAAGGACGACCATCACCCGGAATGGCGCAATGTCTACCGGACGGTCGAGGTGGTGCTGGCGACCCACGATGCGGGCGGCGTGACCGCACGCGACGTCCAGCTCGCAAAGGCCATGAACGCGATCGCGGATCAGTTCGGGGCCGTCTGAACCTGTCTTTTGCTGGGCGCTGTCTTTGCTGAATCCTGCCTTTTGCGCCCGGCCTTGCGGCCGAACCGCGGCGTCCCCAATTTGTTGACGGGCGCGGCGATCTGCCGCGTCGTGGCCCGTGATGGAGCCTTTGACCGATGGCATCCGAATACAGCGTGGGTTTTGAGCCGGCGGACCGGCTGGCGCAGGATCGCGACAGCGTGCGTCGGCGTTTCTGGAGCAAGCTGAAGCGGGTGGCGGGCAAGCTGCCGTTCGCCGAGGACCTGGTCGCGGCCTATTACTGCGCCTTCGACAAAGAGACGCCGCGCCATGTCCAAGCGGCGCTGCTGGGCGCCATCGCCTATTTCATTCTGCCATTCGATTTCGTGCCGGACATGCTGCCGGTGCTCGGCTTCACCGATGACGCCGCGGTGCTGGCGACCGCGATCCGGCTGGTCGCGTCTCACATCACCGAAGACCACCGGCAGGCCGCCCGCGCCGCGCTGATGCGGGGCGTCGAGACCATGGACACGCGCGCCTAGAGCATGATCCGGAAAAGTGGACCCACTTTTCCGGATCATGCTCTAGCCACTTGTTCTGACGCGTTTTCTTCACGCGAACCGGTGCCCACCCCGGATCAAGTCCGGGCAGGCTTTCGCTCGAAAACGCTCTGGTCTTGCGGGCATAGGCCAAAAAAATCCGCCCCGCATCTGATGCGGGGCGGATATCGCTCTCCCGGTTATTTTTTACTGTAGATCCAGATTACCGCGGCTGCGGTTGAGCGCGGACTTGCGCCCGCGGCGGGGGGCTCTTTTCCGCTTCCCACGCCTGAAATTGCTTGAACAGCGCCTCTCGTTCGGTGTCCGATTGCACGTTGCGCGCGGCCGCGTTCGTCTTCAGGAACTCGTCGAACCGGCTGCGGACGTTGTTGGCGGCGAGCCCATGCTCCTCCAGCCATTTCGTCGCGGCCGGCAGGCGCTGCCAGCCTGGTAGCGGGGCCGCGAGAGAGACTTCCTTCCACTTCGGATGGAACGGCGGATTCTGGAGGGTCGGGAACTTCGTGAAGAAGGCATCCACGAACAGCGAGAGCTTGCGATAGCGATCGGTGTTGGGGGCCCAGTTATAGGCCGCAAGCACGGCCGGCACCGCGATGGTATCGACCTTGTCGCCGTCCGCGATCAGGTTCGGATAATCCTTCGAGGTCAAGGTCGCGGGCAGATAGTCGCCCTGCAGCGGCCTGTCGTAATCGACCGTGACCAGATGGAAGCGTCCGTCGTTGACGAAGTTGCTGACGGACTTGTACGGCTTGCCGCCGACGACGATCACCGCGTCGAGCTCGCCCTTCTTCAATTTCTCCATCGCGATGCGCTGCTCGATATAGGCGAAGTTGTCCACCCGGAGCCCAAGCCGCTCGAACACCGCCAGCGCGGTCACGAAGGTGCTGCCATCCGGGAGGTCGACGCTCACTCTCTTGCCGTCGAGGTCCCGCAAGTTGCGGACCGCCACCGGGGCGATGACCTGCATCTCTTCGTTGTACAGCTTGGTTACGTAGGTCAACTGCTTCCTGAGGTCGCGCGCAATGCCCTTCTTCTCGAGATAGTCGAGCGAGTCGGCGCGCACGACGCCGATATCGACGCCCTGCAGGAACAGGATATCGGCGATGCTTTGCACGGAACCGCGTCCGACGATGGGAAGCACCCGCAGATTGTTGCCATCGTCGAGCACGGAGGAGAGGTCCGCGCCGAACTGCACATAGGTGCCGCCGATGGTGCCGGTGATCAGCGTCACCGTGTTGGCGTTCAAGGCCTGCTTGGTTTGGGCCGAGCCGAACTGGAAGATCGCCTTGAGGCTTTCGCTGATCTTGCCCGGATCATACGCTTTGTCCTGAGCGTGGGCTGCGAAGCCGCAGCCGGTCATGATGGCGACGAGCGCCAGTCCAACTAAACGTCGCATGTGTCCCTCTTGAAATTAGTTTTGCATTTGGGCGAGGCGCCGCTGTGCGTCCGCGGAACCGAGCTGGGCTGCTTTCTGGTACCAGATGCGCGCCGCCGCCAAGTCCGGAGTGATGGTGCGGGCGTCCCTCGTTCCCAGCACGTCGGGATCGTAGGTCTGAGCGAGCAGGAACGCCGCGCTCGGCTCTTGCGCGTCGGCGGCGCGTTCCAGCAACAGGCGCGCGGGCGGAATGTCGCCCGCCGAGAGCAGGCTCCTCGCCCGTTTCATGAGCATGGCCAACTCGTCGGGATCGATTCGTCTGGCCACGGGTGCCGGCATGGCCACTGGAGCGCCCGACGGTGCCACGGCCGCTGGTGCTGTGACGGGTAGCGCCCCGACGACAGGTGCCAGTGCAACCGGCGGCGGGGGCGGGGCGGCGACCACCGGCGGCGCCGTGACTGGCACGGGCGCGGCAGGTGGCGCCCCGGCCTGCGGCGTAACGACGGGAGCCCTCTGCAGCGCCGATTGATAGGCGTTCTGAATGTCCTCGCGCGACGGAGACACCATGGCGACCTGGTTCTGCGCGCCGCTCGCCCGGCTTCCCGGAGGCGCGAGCCGGGTCGGATCCTTCAATTGAATATCGCGGGCTGTCAGTTGCGTGGTTTCCGGCTGCGCGTTCGCTGACGGAACCGGCAGCACCGAGGCAAATGACGCCTTGGCGCTGTCGACGGCGTCGCGCATGGCATCCGATGTGAACAGCGCAAACAGCATCGCAACTGCCGACGCCGCCAAAACACCCATCAGGATTTTCAGCGAGACCGAACTTCGGTTCTTCCGAAACAGATTCGGCGCCCCCCACTGATCTACCTCGCCGTCCTGATCGGGGAGAAATTCCTCCTCCTCTTGGTCGGACAGAAAGAGCGGCGTGTCGTCTTCGCGGGGTTCCGGGCGAGCGGTTCGCCCAAACGCGTACGGCCTGGCGCGTCGGCCAGTTATGTCTTCTAAACCTTCAAAGTCGGGATCCGCTGATCCGAAGCGCGACCTTTGTTCCACCATGGTGATGTTCCCCACTCACTGTGACGCAACAATCGAACAACCAGGAGGCATGCCAAAGCCCATATTTTCTGGCATTTTTGCCGCCCAGACCACCCCTCTAGTTACCAGTGACTCTTTAGTTGAATCGGCCCAAGGCCCGGCATGAGTGGGGAGATATGTTGATTTCATTGAGGCAACCAGAAGGCGAGGCGGCGAATTCGAGGCGAATTAAGTTTCGATGGTTCAGATTGAAACATCTTGACTGCCGCTTTTTCGCCCGGTTGCCGAGCAGTTTTTCCTACGGCCAAGCCCTACGGCCGCTCAGCCTGTTATCTAAGCACCGTATATTCCAAGCACCTGTACTTTCCAAGTACCTGTACTCTCCAAGCACGTGTAATTTCCAGGCGCCCGTAGTTTCCACGTGCGGGCAGCCCTCCGGATCATGCTTCTCAAGGGTGAAGGATGACCTTGCCCATCGCTTGGCGGCCCGCCAGAACTTTCAACGCGTCGGCGGTTTGCGCAAGCGGGAAGGTGCGGTCGACATGCGAGGATATCCTGCCCTCGGCGGTCCACTTCACGAGCTTCTCCAGATTGGCGCGATTCTTTTCCGGATTGAGGCGCGCCCAATGGCCCCAGAACACGCCGCGGATATCGCAGCCTTTGAGGAGCGCCAGATTGAGCGGCATTTTCGGGATGTCGCCGGCGGCAAAGCCGATCACCAGAAAGCGGCCTTCCCATGCGATCGAGCGCAACGCCGCTTCGGCATAGCTGCCGCCGACGGGATCGAAGATGATATCGGCGCCCTTGCCGCCCGTGAGCCGCCGCAGGCCTTCCTTCAGATCTTCCTTGGCGTAATTCAATCCAAGCTCGGCGCCGTGCGCGCGCGCGAATTCAAGCTTCTCGTCCGACGATGCGCAGGCGATGACCTTGAGTCCCATCAGCTTGCCGAGCTCGCAGGCCGCAAGTCCGGTGCCGCCGGCAGCGCCCAGCACCGCCAGCGTTTCTCCGCCCTTCGGGCTCGCGCGATCCTCCAGCGCGTGCAGCGCGGTGCCATAGATGATGATGATGCCGGCCGCGCGATCGAAATCGAGGTTGTCGGGAATCTTCACGATCGAATTGGCCGGCAGCGCGATCTTCTCGCGCGCGCCGTTATGGCCGCAGGACGCCACCACGCGATCTCCGACTTTCAAGTCGGTCACATCAGCGCCGACACTCTCGATGACGCCGGCGACTTCGGCGGCAGGCGAGAACGGAAATGGCGGCTTGATCTGGTACTTGCCCTGGATCATCAGGATATCGAAGAAATTCAACGCGGCCGCCTTGATCGCGATGATGGCCTGGCCGGGTTCGGCGACGGGATCGGGCACATCGGCCAGCACGAGCTCGTCCGGTTGGCAATATTGCGAGCAGAGAATGGCTTTCATGGCTACACCTGACATTCGGACACGAAAATTGGCGCTTGAGGCTTCATGCCGGATTTGAAGCCGGGCCACAATATAGCGTGGAGGGATCAAACGATGTTCGAAAAAAGCCTATTGGCGGCGAAGCGTATCCTCGTCACCGGCGGCGGCTCCGGGCTTGGCGCGGCGATGGCACGTCGTTTTCTGGAGCTTGGCGCCGAGTTGATCATCTGCGGCCGCAGGCTCGAACTGTTGGAGGCAACCGCCGCGGAGATGCGTCTTGATCCCGGCTGCAAGGTCACCACGATCCGCTGCGACATTCGCGATGGCGCGGCGGTCGAGGCGATGATGGATGCGATCTGGCGCGAGGCGCCGCTCGACGTCTTGGTTAACAACGCGGCCGCGACCTTCATCGCGCAGACCGAGCACCTGTCGTTCCGCGCGGCGGATGCGATCCTGGCGCCGACGCTGCACGGCACGATGTATTGCACGCTTGCCGCCGGCAAGCGCTGGATCGAAGCAAGGCACGGAGGCGTGGTGCTGAGCATCCTTTCGACATCCACCATCACCGGCCGTGCGTTCACGGTGCCTTCCGCGATGGCGAAGTCCGCCATTCTGGCGATGACCAGGAGCCTCGCGGTCGAATGGGGCCCGAAGGGTGTCCGTACCGTAGCGATCGCGCCCGGCGCGTTTCCGACTCCCGGCGCAACGGGCCAGCTTCGCCCCGAGGGCCGCGACCAGGGCTGGGCCTTGCGAAACCCGCTCGGCCGTACCGGCGAACACCGCGAGCTTGCCGATCTCGCGAGTTTCTTGATTTCCGACGGCGCCAGCTACATTAACGGTGACATGGTGGTGCAGGATGGCGGAGCGCACCTGCGCGGTTCCGGCGCCGAGGACCTCTTGCAATGGACGGAGGAACAGTGGGAAATACAGCGGGCCAGGCGCGCAAAGGGTTAGGCGTGCGGATGTCGCAACGGTATTTCCAAATCACCGCTTCCCGGTTATCCAACGCTCGCGCAGCCACCGATACTGGGCCATCTTCCAGTCACAATATTGGTGGAACCAAGGCCTCGGGGAATCACATCTCATCATGTTGTTTTGGCGGATACTGACAGCGCTGGGGGCGTGGCTGCTGGTGTGCGGGGTTTCGAACCTCGCCTCGGCTCAAGGCGGGCCGTCGCCGAAGACAGCAAAGAGTGTCCCAAAGCCGGAAGCCAAGTCGGCCGTGCCGGCCGCGGCCGGCGGCGCAGAGCCGACCTTAATCGGCCAATTCGGCACCTGGGGCGCCTATGCGGCCACGGCGAACGGCAAGAAGGTGTGCTTTGCGCTGGCGAAGCCCACGGCGTCGAAGACCAATCCGCCGAACCGCCCGCGCGATCCGGCCTATGCCTTCGTTTCCACGCGCCCGGCCGAGAAGGTTGTCAACGAAGTTTCGGTCATGATCGGCTATGCGCTGAAGCCCGGTTCCGAATCGACGCTGGAAGTCGGCGGCGCGGCCTATGGGATGTATACCCAGGGCGACGGCTTGTGGATCAAGAATGCCGCCGAGGAAGAACGGATGGTCGATGCCATGCGCCGTTCCGCCGACGTCGTGGTCAAGGGCGTCTCGGCCAAGGGCACCGAGACCACCGACACCTTCTCGCTGAAGGGGCTGTCCCAGGCGCTCGACAAAATTGCGCAGGATTGCAAGCGCTGACGCCGTCGCAATTGCGTGATGAACTGCTATATAGCCGTTTCAGGAGCCGTCGGCCGTCATGCCCGGCACATCTTGTTCGAAGACGCACTTCGCGCTTTTGTTGTTCGAAGACGCGTTTCGGGCTTTTGTTGTTCGAAGACGCGCTTCGGGTTTTTGCTCCGGGCATGACGATCTCGCGGCGCAGAAGTTGGGCCAATTGAATGCAATCGACTGTCGGGTCGCGCGATATGTCAGCGCCCTTGGAAAAGACGCCGCTCGAAACCTACGTGCCGCCGAAGAAGCCGTCGCTGATCGGCCTGTCGCGCGGGGAGATCGCCGCGCGCCTGGCTGAGATCGGCATAGCACCTGCGCAGCGCAAGATGCGAGCCCAGCAGCTCTGGCACTGGATCTATTTCCGTGGCGCCAAGAGCTTCGAGGACATGACCTCGATCTCCAAGGAGACTCGCGCCGAGCTTGCTGAGCATGTCACCGTCGATCGCCCCGAAGTGGTCGCCGAGCAGATTTCCAGCGACGGCACGCGAAAATGGCTGTTGCGGCTGCCGAGCGGCGATGTCCTCGAGAGGGCGCATGAGGTCGAGTGCGTCTACATCCCAGAGACCGATCGCGGCACGCTCTGCGTCTCGTCGCAGGTCGGCTGCACGCTGAACTGTTCGTTCTGCCACACCGGCACGCAACGCCTGGTGCGCAACCTCACCGCCGGCGAGATCGTCGGCCAGGTCATGGTGGCGCGCGACCGCCTGAACGATTGGGCCGATCGCGACACGCCTGGCGGCGGCCGGCTGGTCACCAACATCGTCATGATGGGCATGGGCGAGCCGCTCTATAATTTCGAGGCTGTGCGCGACGCGCTGCTGATCGTCGCCGACAATGAGGGCATCGGCATCTCGCGCCGCCGCATCACGCTGTCGACCTCGGGTGTGGTGCCGAACATCATCCGCACCGGCGAGGAAATCGGCGTCATGCTCGCGATCTCGCTGCATGCGGTGCGCGACGAGTTGCGCAACGAATTGGTGCCGCTGAACCGCAAATATCCCATCGCGGAATTGCTGCAGGCCTGCCGCGACTATCCCGGCTCGTCGAACGCGCGGCGCATCACCTTCGAATATGTGATGCTGAAGGGCGTCAACGATTCGCTGGAGGACGCGAAGCTCCTGGTCAAGCTGCTGAAGGGGATACCGGCGAAAATCAATCTCATTCCGTTCAACCCTTGGCCCGGCACGGCTTACGAATGTTCGGACTGGGACCAGATCGAAAAATTCTCCGAATACATCTTCACCGCCGGCTACTCATCGCCGGTGCGCACGCCGCGCGGCCGCGACATCCTCGCCGCCTGCGGGCAGTTGAAATCGGAGACCGAGAAATTGTCGGCGCGCGAACGCCAGGCGCTGCGCGCCATGGCGATGACGGATTGAATGAAGACTTTGCACCAGGTCGTCATGGCCGGGCTTGTCCCGGCCATCCACGTCTTTGCGGAGTTGAGCCAAAGCAAGACGGGGATGTCCGGGACGAGCCCGGGCATGACAATTGAGAGGTTTGTGGTCGTGTTCTCGATGAATTCAAGCGCATGGCGCTGATCGGCAGACTCTTCGTCATCTTTTTTGGCTTCCTCGCCGCCTGCCTGGTGGCGGGGACGATCGTGGTCGGCGCGGTGCTGTTTCCGGAATTTTCCGATCTCGGCTCGGGCCCCGTGGATCGAGGCACCCTGGACATCCTGATCGGATTCGGCTTCATCTTCATCTCCGGCTTCGCATTGCTGCCGGCGATGATCGTCGCCGCCATCACGGAGGCATTCTATATCAGGGGCGCGCTGACCTATGCGATCGGCGGCGGCGTGGTTGGGCTTGCCTGTTATCTCGGTCTCGTCCCGTTCGATACGGAGACGCTCCGCTTCGAAGGTATCGTGCGGCGCCATCTCGAAATCATGACCGGCGCGGGCATCGTGGCGGGCGTCGTCTATTGGATGATCGCCGGCCGCAATGCCGGCGCCTGGCGTGCGCCTTCGCGGTTGCCTAAGCCTCCGCCGATGCCGTCCGGTTCCCAACAGTCACCCTAGGGCAAAGTCCGCTCTTGACCTTTTGATCGCCCCGGGAGCTTTTCAGTGCCGACCTTTTCAATACCCTGCGCCTCATGAACCGGACCGGACTCTTCATCGCGCTGTCGCTCGCGCTTGTCATTGGATTGCTGTTCGGCATCTATCCCGAGCTCGATCTCAAGCTCGCCGCGCTGTTCTATGATCCGCAAACGCGATCGTTTCCGCTCAAATTCAACTGGCTCGCAGGCCTGGCGCGCGACGGCGCGATGTGGATTGCCTGGGGGCTGGCGACGCCCGCCATCGCCGCGCTGATCGTCAAGCTGGTGCGGCCCGACCGGCCGCTGATGATGTCCGGCCGCGCGATCCTCTTGCTGTTGTTGACGCTGGCGCTGTCGGCGGGCGTGCTGACCAATCTCACCTTCAAGAGCTATTGGGGCCGGCCGCGCCCGGTGCTGGTGACCGAATTCAACGGCGACCTGCCGTTCATGCCGTGGTGGGACCCGCGCGGCGGCTGCGACCGCAACTGCTCGTTTTTTTCCGGCGAGGGCGCCACCGCGTTCTGGACGATTGCGCCGGCAGCCCTGGCGCCGCCTGCCTGGCGGCCGCTCGCCTATGCCGCCGCCACGCTGTTCGGCGCGGTGACAAGCGGGCTGCGGATGGCGTTCGGCGGACACTTCTTTACCGACGTCGCAATCGCAGGTCTGGTAACGTTTCTGGTGATCTGGCTGGCTTATGGCTACATCTATCGCTGGTCATCCACCCGGCTCACGGATCAGCAGATCGATGCCGTGCTGACGCGGCTCGCCTGGCCGGGCTACCGCGTGACGCAGCGCTGGCGTGGGCGGGACGCGGGGCCGAGACCTGTCGGATAAGACTTACTGCATCAGACTTACCGCATGAGACCTGAGTGCTTGCGCCCGGGCGGGTTCTCCCTATAGAACCGCGCGAAATCAGCGGTCGCAAATCCGGCAGGAATCTCATGAGCAAGGACGTCAAGAAGGTGGTGCTCGCCTATTCGGGCGGGCTCGACACCTCGATCATTCTGAAGTGGTTGCAGACCACCTACAATTGCGAGGTCGTGACCTTCACCGCCGATCTCGGCCAGGGCGAGGAGCTCGAGCCAGCGCGGGCGAAGGCGCTGCTGCTCGGCATCAAGCCGGAAAACATCTTCATCGAGGATGCGCGCGAGGAGTTCGTCCGCGACTTCGTATTTCCGATGTTCCGCGCCAACGCGGTCTATGAGGGGCAATATCTGCTCGGCACCTCGATCGCGCGGCCGTTGATTGCCAAGAAGCAGATCGAGATCGCCGAGAAGCTCGGCGCCGACGCCGTGTCCCATGGCGCGACCGGCAAGGGCAACGATCAGGTCCGCTTCGAGCTCGGCTATTACGCGCTGAAGCCCGACGTCACCATCATCGCGCCGTGGCGCGAATGGGATTTCAAGTCACGCGAGCAATTGATCGCCTTTGCGGAAGCACATCAGATTCCGATCGCCAAGGACAAGCGAAACGAGGCGCCGTTCTCGGTCGACGCCAATCTGCTGCACGCCTCCAGCGAGGGCAAGGTGCTCGAAGACCCCGCGCTGGAAGTGCCCGATTATGTCTATTCGCGCACCATCGATCCCGAGAAGGCGCCGGACAAGCCGACCATCATCACCGTCGATTTCGAGAAGGGTGACGCGGTCGCGATCGACGGCAAGAAGCTGTCGCCCGCGACCTTGCTCGCCAAGCTCAACGAGCTCGGTCATGCCAACGGCATCGGGCGGCTCGATCTGGTTGAGAACCGCTTTGTCGGCATGAAGTCGCGCGGCATGTATGAGACGCCCGGCGGCACCATCCTGCTCGCCGCCCATCGCGGCATCGAGCAGATCACGCTCGATCGCGGCGCGGCGCATCTGAAAGATGAGCTGATGCCGAAATACGCCGAGCTGATCTATAACGGCTTCTGGTTCTCGCCGGAGCGCGAGATGCTGCAGGCGGCGATCGATCACAGCCAGCAATTGGTCACCGGCCGCGTGCGGTTGAAGCTCTACAAAGGCAACGTCATCCTGATCGGCCGCGAAAGCAAATATTCGCTTTACGACCAGGACCTCGTAACCTTCGAGGAAGGCGCGGTCGCCTACGATCATCGCGACGCCGCCGGCTTCATCAAGCTCAACGCGCTGCGGCTGCGCACGCTCGGTCAGCGCAAGAAAAAGCTCGGGCTTTAGGAGCTCTCTTAAGGAACTCTCTATGTCGTCCCGGACAAGCCAACGGGTCGCGCGAATGCGCGCCCGATGACAGGCTCCGCGCGATCCGGGACCCATAGCCACCGTCGCTCGTGATGCGTTGGGCTGGGGCCTCGTTCTGATCCAGAAGGATCGTCGGTGGCTATGGGTCCCCGGCTTTCGCGGGGACGACTCGCGGATAGTTTGCTGGCTAAAATAAGAATGGCCGGGATCGCTCCCGGCCATTTTATATTCGCCTGCGTCACCTCACCGCGGCGGGGCAGTGCCCGGCGGGGGCGGCGGCAGCGAGGCCGTGCCGCCGTTGAGCAGCGGCGTGATGCGGCGGATGGTGACGCGCCGGTTGATGCGGCTCGGCCCGTCGGTCTGCTCCTTCAGATACTGCTCGCCATAGCCTTGCGAGGTCAGGTTTTCTGCCGGCACCCCGAACTGCTGGGTCAGCAGGGTGGCGGCGGATTCAGCGCGGCGATCCGACAGCGACAGATTGTCGACATCGTTGCCGACCGCGTCGGTGTGGCCCTCGATCAGGAACACCTCGCGCGGGTTGGCCTGGATGGCGCGGTTGAGCCCGTCCGCGATCACCTGCAGCTTCGCTGTCTGATCGGGCGGAATATCCCATGATCCGGTTTCGAAGTTGATGGTGTTGACGTCGATGCTCGGCATCAACTGGCGCACGTTGGGGCTGTAGCGGATTTCGTCGAGCGAATAGCGCCGCTCGATCCGGTCCACTGGCGGCGCCACCATGGTCTCGTAGATCAGGTCCGGCGGCGCGTCCTCGGAATCGACGATGTAGCGATCATAGGGAATGCGGACCATCGGCGGCGGCAGGGCAACGTAGAAACCGCCGATCGCGCGCGGGTCGCGATAGCTGTTGTCGATGATGATGATCTCGCGGCCGCGCTCGTCGCGCCTGATCCGACGCAGCAATTGGCCGTCGCGGCCAATCACCGTGATCACCTGCGTGCCGTCGGGCCTGATCACGACAGTGCGGGTTTCGCCGCCAACTGTCTGGGTCTGGATATCGCGCGCGCCGTAGCGGAAGCTGTCGACTTCGCTGTGACGGACGTACGCTTGTCCGCTCGGATCGCGAATGATGATCCGGCCAGGCTCGGTGATGACGGTGCGGCCGCCTTCCTGGATTTCGCGACGCTCACCGCGGAATTCGTCGAGGCGGCGTGGCCCCTGCGGCGCGGCGCCGGGTGCGATCGGCGTCAGCGCCGCAGCAGGCGGCGGAGCCGCCGGTAGTGGCGCGGTCACTGTCGGTGCAGTCCGGAAGGCAGGCGCAATCGTGGGCGGCGCATTTTGCGCGCGGCCAGGCGGTGGCGCCGCGTTCGGCGCCCCAGGCACGGCGGTCGGTGCTGCCGGAGCGGCACCCGGCGGCGCACCGGGAGGCGGGACGCCTGGCCGGGTCGGCAGCGCAGCGCCGCCAGCGGGCGGGCTTACCGATGGCGCAGGCTGCTGCTGGGGCGGCGCCGCTCCGGGAGCAGGTGCCGTCGTTCCAGGGGCGGGTGGTGGTGGCGTCCTGCCCGGCGGTGTCGTCGGCGCGGCGGGGGCAGCGTTGGGCGATGCCGGGAGCGTCTGTGTCGGACGTGTTGGCGTGCCAGCGGCTGGTGGTGGAGGCGGCGCAGGTGGAGGTGGCGCAGCAGGTGGAGGAGGCGGTGTCTGCGTCGGACGCATTGGCGCCGCGCCTTGAGGAGGCGGAGCTGCAGCAGGCGGGGTTGGCGGCGTTGGATGCGCCTGCGGCGCCGCAGCAGGCGGAGGCGGCGGAGGAGGTGGTGGCGTCGGACGCGCCGGCGGTGCCGCGGCGGGTGGCGGTGGCGGCGCCGGATGCGGTGGAGGTGCTGCCGCGGGCGGAGGCGGCGGCGCGGGACGCGGAGGTGGTGGCGGCGGTGGTGGGGGCGCGGGATGCGGCGGCGCAGCCGCGGGCGGTGGCGCTGGACGTGGCGGCGGTGCGGGGGGAGGCGGCGGCGGTGCGGGCCGTGGCGGCGGTGCAGCGGCAGGAGGAGGTGCCGGCGGCCGCGCCGGCGCCTGCTGCGGCGGCGGTCCCTTCTGCGGCTGTTTGGGTCTTCCGTCAGGGCCAACTTCGCCCGGCTGCTGCGCCACAATCAGCGGCGCGGTCTGTGCATGAGATGCGGCGCTTGCAAACTGCATCGCGCTCAGCGCGGTTGTTGCAAGCAGCACAAGACGAAGTTTGGTCATGACGATCTCGGTTCCTGGAATCACTTTTGTGACAAGGCGGCGGGGATCAACAAACAAGCGTTAGGCCGGAATGTGGCGGGGTTCAAATGCCAATTTGGATTTATTTCCGGGTTCTCAAGCCGCAAGCGCGTCGCTGTTCATTACGCATTCAGGCGTACCTTTCAAACCGTGCTCATACTTTGTCTGCAGACGTTTCAGATTGTCGCACGAGGCGCAGTTGCTGCGGCGGCGGCGCGGGGTTCGGTGGGCTCGGTCCGTTCGGCCCGCGCGTCGGAAATTCGTCCGGTGTGTGGCCCGGCAGCTCATCGGGTCGCAGCGGTTCGCCGGGCTCGTGCATAGGCGGCGGCACCTCGGGCCGCGGCTGTCCCGGCGGATCTTCTCGCGGCGGCTCGGTTGGTTGACCAGGTGTGGCAGGCGGAATCTCGGGCGGCTCGATGGGCATCTACATGACGACCTTGCGATTGTCGCCGAACTCAGGACGGCTCTCCGGCGCAGTCGACATCGCGTGTCGTGTCATTGCTGGTGGCTCGGCTCATGGTTCGGCTCATGGCTCGCTTCGCTCCGTTGTCTCGCTCACGGAGCGATAACGGCGCGGATGCCACAAAGTTCCAACTCGTCCGAGTCCAACTCGTCCGAGCCGGCGCCCGCCTTGGAACGGGCTCAAGCCGGCGAATGGCAGACGGCTTCGATGTTGTGGCCGTCGGGATCGAGCACGAAGGCACCATAGTAGTTCGGATGATAATGTGCCCGGATGCCGGGCGCGCCGTTGTCGCGACCGCCGGCTGCGATGGCGGCCTTGTAGAACGCATCGACCGTGTCGCGGTCCTTGGCGAGGATCGCCACGTGCATCGGCTTGTTCAATCCGCCCTCGCCGCCGATCCAGAAATCCGGCTTGCCGTCGGCGCCGAAACCGGCGGCGAGGGGATCGCCCGGCTGCTGCTCCTGCGTCACCTCCATCACAAGGCTGTAGCCGAGCGGCGCCAGCGCTTTCAGATAGAAGGCTTTCGCCCGCGGATAGTCGGAAACCGGGAAACCGATGTGATCGATCATCGACATCTCCTTATCGTTCAAGGATGGACATGCAAGGATGGACAGGCGATGCGGATTCAGTTGCGCAGCAACAGCGTGTTGCTGCGGGTCCTGCCGGCCTCGCGATAGCCGCGCGCGAGCATATCGGCGATGCAGTCCTCAAGCCACTCGTCGCGCGACAGATGCTCGATCACGACCGCGCGCGGCCACAGCGCCTGCGGAGCATCTCTGAAAAAGCTGATGAGGACACGGTCCTCGAAACCTTCGACGTCGATCTTCAGCGCATCGACTTTCACGACGCCTGCGTCCTGCAGAATCCGCTGCAGCCGCAATGCCGGCACCTTGACGGCAAGGGCCGAGGCCTCGCCGGTCACGACGTGGCTGGCGCCGAGATTGTCGCCGTCGGTCTCGATCATCAGTTCGCCGTCGGAAGCGCCTGCGGCCGCCGCCACCAGAGTTGCCTGGGTGAAGCCGGAGGCGGTGCGGTTGAAGGACAGCCGCGCATGCGTGACGGGATGCGGCTCGATCGCGATCACCTTTCCGCCCGCGCCGACGTGGCATGCCAGCACCATGGCATAGGTGCCGACATTGGCGCCGACGTCGACGAACACGCCGCCTGTGGGCGTCTGGCTGCGCAGGAAATCCAATTCTTCCAGATTGTAATCGGGATTGAACAGCGCGCCGCGCTCGGTGGCGCTGTATTGGTGATAGAAGCGGAACGACGCGCCCTGATACTGGACGTCGAGCGGGCCGGCGCGAAACAGATCGACCAGCCGTGACAGCATCGGTCGGAACGCGCCGCGCTTCAGCCGCGTCCGTTGCGCAAGCCGGATGACCGCAGCCTGCGCCGCATTCGGCGCGAACGCGCCAAACGGCGCGGGCGAAGCATCATTGTCGGGAATCAAGGGAAGGCATCCTCGATCGGGGCTGCGGAAGCGGGGACTGCATAGCGCTTTTTGTCCGGAACTCCAATCACGACGTCGCCCCTGCGAAAGCAGGGGGCCATACCGCGTGATCTATCTTGTTGCGCTGGGGTCGATTGCTTGTCACCAACCACGGGCTGGGGTTATGGGCGCGCTTTTCGATCGCATCGTGCCTGCCCAATGTCTCCGTCCGCTGATCCAGAATCGCGTCAGCGCGGTCAGGCCGGATGCCGCCCGGCGCGCTGGGGCAGAAGCGAGATTAACGCCACCATGGCGATCGCCAATCCCGCCGACGCGGCATATCGGCTGAGCGCCAGCCCGCCATTGGCGAGCGGTTTGTCGAGGAAATCGCCAACGGTGGCGCCGAGCGGGCGGGTGAGCACGAACGCGACCCAGAACAGCGCCGTGCGCGAGATGTTGGTCCGGAAATAGGCGCCCGCCGTGATTGCGAGTCCCGCGGCAAAGATCAGCGCGCCGCCGCTGTAGCCGAGCCCCGTCGAGTCCGCCACCCAGTCGCCGAGCGCGGTCCCCAAGGTCTGCGAGAACATGATCGTCACCCAGTAAAAGGCTTCGGCCTGCCGGGAATTGATCGAGGCGATCGAAACGGTCCCGGTCGTGCCTTTCCAAATCGTCAGTGAGGCGAGGAGCAGCGCGGCCAGAAGCGATGAGCCGCCGAAATAGCCGATCCCGAGCGAGCGATCGACGAAATCCGCGAGCGTCGTTCCGACCGTCGTGGTTGCGACGATCACCGTCCAGTAAAGCGCGGGATGAAAGCGCCTTGACGTCATCTGCGCCAACACCGCGGCGGCAAAGATGGCGGTAAAAATAGCGGTCCCGACCAGGTAGCCGAGATTCATCGACATGGTGACGGTGTCGCCGCCGGTCTCGCCGAGCGTGGTCGCCAGAATCTTGATGACCCAAAATCCCAGCGTGACTTCGGGCACCTTGCTGCTGCTTTCGCCGTGTAGCGGGTCTTCGTAATATTGTTGATATTGTTGCATTCGCGTCAGCTCCATTGGGCATTGGGCGGCGGCGAAGGGCGCGTTCCCGCGCCGTCGCTTTGCATCATCTGAATTCAGGGGTGAAAGACGTCAGGACTTTCCGGCCGAATCCATCACCGACAACAGCTCGGCAAGGCTCTGCTTGCACTTGGCGGCGTCGGGAGAACTTGCGCGAAGCGCATCGAGCGCGCGGTCGATCGCTTTGTCGACGCTGTGCCAATCAGTCGCGGCGCGCGGCTTCAGTGCCGCTTCCGCGTTGTCCCATTGGGTCTCGAGATCCTTGATCCGGGCTCTGGCGCCGGTCAGGTCGCCTTTGTCGACGAGCGCAGAGACGTCCAAGACGATGGCGCGAAACGGCGCCAGGTCGCCGAGCCCTGACGACATCGCAGCTTCGGCGAGCGGCACGAATGAGATGGTCGTAGTGGCTGTGGCCCCATGCGAGCACGGCTCGCCGACGGACAGCGTCACAAGGCCCACAGCCAATGCCAGGGTTGTTTTCAACATGGATAGTCTCCTCATTGTTTTACCCGCAGGTCACGTCCGGGCTTCCGTCGGAAGCTGAGCCGAAATCATCGCGCCGCGTCCGCCTTTCGCGCGCGGTCGTCTTCGAAACTCACCCAGGCGACGAGCGCGATGATGACGGTCAGAAACGCGATGCTGGTGTAGATCGTGCCGAGACCCGCGCCGCCATAGGTGCGCGACTGTGACAGCAAATCGCCGAGCGAGGCGCCGAGCGGCCGCGTCAGGATGTAAGCGAGCCAGAACGTCAGAACCGGAGATCGCGACGACCGCGATCAGCAGGCTGAAGACGACAACGCCCAGCTGGAAGCCGAGGCCGAGGGCTTCCGTGGCCAGATCTCCCGTCGCTGTTCCGAGCGCGAAGGTGAAGAGAATCGCGGCCCAGTAAAACAGTTCGCGCCGCGTGGTGATGATCGTCTGGATCGAGAGCGTCCGCTCGATGCCATACCAGATCGCAAAGGTGCCGGCCAAAGCGGCGGCGAACGCCACCGTGCTGATGTAAAGACTGATCTCGAGCCGGTCGGTCAACAGGTCGGTCATCTGCGTGCCGACGACACTGATCAACACCACCGTCAGCCAATAGATCCAGGGGACGTAGCTTCGTGCGCGCAATTGCAGGACCAACGCAACCGCCAGCAAGTAAGCCATGACTGCCGCCGTCGTTGTCGCGCCGAGACCGACATGCACGGCGAGATAGTCCGCGCCGGTTTCGCCGACAGTCGTCGACAAAATCTTGATGATCCAGAAGATCGCCGTGACTTCCGGTACCTTGTTGAGCATCGGTGGCGAGCCGGGATTCGCGGTGCTAGACACGTCGGATCTCCTTGACAGGGGCGGACTGCCGGGAAGCGCCCCGGACCATGGAGGCATCGACTTAGATGCCGCTTAGGAACCGAGGCGAAAGGCGATCGGTGCCCGGGCGATCAGTGTGCGGCCACGCTCGGCGCTCGTTCTAAGTCTGCGCTAAGTCGGGGAGGAAAGGATGCGTGCGGTCTTGAGGACAAGGCCCCGCCGTCGGCCTCCCGGAGGAGGGTTCGAGCATGCGAGTCCTGCTGATCGAGGACGACAGGATGGTAGGTGCGGCGGTCGAACAAGCGCTCAAGGATGCCGCCTACGCGGTCGACTGGGTGACGGACGGCGTGACCGCGATCCATGCCGCGGAGAACGAGTCCTATGAACTGGCGTTGCTCGACCTCGGGCTTCCCCGAGCCGATGGGCGCGAAGTGTTGCGTCGTTTGCGCGCGCTCGGCCGCAAGCTGCCAGTGATTATCGTCACCGCCCGGGACGGCGTTGACGACCGCATCGATGGTCTCGATCTTGGCGCGGACGACTACCTCGTGAAGCCGTTCGAAATCCGCGAACTGCTCGCGCGGATGCGCGCCGTCCTTCGGCGCGAGGGCAGTGGCGTTTCCGCCGTCCTGACCAATGGCAAGCTCCGTCTCGATCCTGCCACGCGCGAGGCCTCGTTTTCCGGCGAGACCGCGTTGCTCACCGCACGGGAGTTCGCGTTGCTCCAGGCGCTGCTGGCACGGCCCGGCGCGATTTTGTCCCGCGGCGAACTCGAACGGCAGATCTACGGCTGGAACGAAGAAGTCGAGAGCAATGCTGTCGAGTTCCTCATCCATGCCATTCGAAAAAAGCTGGGCGCAGTCTCGATCCGCAACGTCCGCGGCGTCGGGTGGATGGTGGATCGACCTTCATGATCAGATCTTTGCGCGCGCGTCTCTTTGTCGGAATGACCGCCGTCATCGTCCTGGCCGGCTGCGCCGGGGGCACCTTCGCCTATTTTTGGGCGTTTGACGAAACGATCGAGATGCAGGATTCGATCCTGATCCAGATCGCCAGCGTCATAAGAGGTGGCGGACTCGACAACGGGCAGCTGCTTCGCGGCGTCGATGAGGACGCCGAAGTGGTAATCATCGAGTTGGGAACGGCGCCGCGCGGCTCGCCCGAGGATCGACAACTCTTCTCCTTGCAGGATGGCCTGCGCGTCGCGTCGCGCAACGGGCATCCGATCCGCGTGTTGTTGCGCACGCGACCTGACGGGAGCCGATTTGCGGTCGCGCAGCGGACCGCAATCCGGGACGAGATCGCGCAGGAGCTGGCGCTTCGGACGCTTGTCCCGATCGCCGCCTTGGTGCCATGCCTGATGCTGATCACCGCGTTGGTCATCGCGGGATCGCTTCGGCCGGTCGTGCAGCTGGCTCGCGATCTCGACACCAGACCAGCCGACGACATGCGCGAGCTGCCCGTGAAGGGTACACCAAGCGAATTGCATCCCTTCATCGCCTCGATCAACGGGCTGCTGGAACGGATAAGACTGCTGCTGGATCAACAGCGGCGGTTCATCGCCGATGCCGCGCATGAGCTGCGCACACCGATCACCGCACTCAGCCTGCAGGCGGAAAATCTCGAGCCCGTTCCGCTTTCGGCGGAGGGTCGTGATCGGTTGGCTTCCTTGAGGAAAGGAATGCGCCGAACCAAGCATCTGCTGGACCAACTGCTGGCGCTGGCGCGGCAGGAGACGACGCTGGCGGAAACAGCCGAGCCGATCGCGCTCGATCAGCTCGCGAAGGAAGTCGTCGCCGACCTCCTGCCGGAAGCCGCCCGCGGGAGCGTCGATCTGGGCTTCGCGCTTGTCGAGCCGATCGTGGCATGGGGGCAGCCCGTCATGATCCGCACCGTGATGCGCAACCTGATCGACAATGCGGTGCGCTTTACGCCAAGTGGCGGCCATGTCGACATCGGCATCTATCGCGAGGGCGGTGCGGCCGTGCTGCAAGTCGAGGACACCGGACCGGGCATTCCGGCAGGCGATCTCGATCGAATATTCGAGCCGTTCTTTCGCGGCAGCCGGCCTGCCGAAGACGGAACCGGCCTCGGCCTGTCCATCGTCAAGCGCATCGTCGAGCGCCTGCATGGATCGGTGCTGCTTGAGAATAGATCCGATGCCGGTGAAACCGGACTTCGTGCGACGGTGCGCTTTCCCGAGATGCCGGCGACGGGCCCCGCGTGCGAGAAGCGGATGACGCAATAGGTCTCTAAAGCGCGACGACTTCAGGTTGCGAATGGGCGACATAGTCCGCAAGGCCCGCTGCCAGATGGTCCATCATCAGCCGCAGCCGCCGGCTGGCACGCAAATCCTCGTGCAGCGCCAGCCACATTTGCAGCGTGATGCCGACCTCGCGGGGGAAAACCGGTATCAACTCGGTCGTGCGGCGCGCGATGCCGTGATGGATGAAGCCGATGCCGCATCCCGCGCGAATCGCTGCGAGCTGGGCCAGATCGTTATCGGTCCGCAACGCAAAGATGTCGCGAGTCAGCGTGAAGTCTTTGGAGAGGCCGGGAAGAATGGGCGTCTGCCGGTCGAAGCCGATCAGCGGATGCGTGCCGAACAGCGTTTCGGGTGTCGTCAGGGGCGGCGCCGTTTCGAGATAGCTTTTGTGCGCGTAGAGCCCGAGCCCGACATCGCCGATGTGCCGCGCGACGATCGCCTGCTGGCCCGGGCGCAGCATCCGCACCGCGATGTCGGCTTCTCCGGTCAAGAGATCGGCCATGCGATTTGACAGCGAGAGCTCGATCGTCACCGCGGGGACCTTGCGGTGAAACGAGGCGAGTAGCGGCGGCAGGACTTCGGCGCCGACAATGTCGCTCGCGGTGATGCGGATGATGCCGGCGGTGTCGCTCAGGCCGCCGGAGGCCGCGCGCATCATCGCGCTCGATGCCGCGGACATCGCCTCGGCATGACCGGCGATGTCTCTCCCGGCGTCGGTCGGAATCAGGCCGCGCTGGGAGCGAATGAAGAGCGCGGTGCCAAGGTCCCTTTCGAGCTCGGCAATCTGCCGTCCGAGGGTCGGTTGGGTCAGTCCCAGGATTCGCGCCGCGGCGGAGAGGCTGCCCTCTCTGAAAACGGCGAGAAACGATCGAAAATGGCCCCAATCCGGCTCTGACATACATTTATGTATATCAGTATAAGAAATTTATGCAATTTTCGGAGATCGAAGAACCAGACAAAAGCCTCTCACGCAACTCAAGCACAGAGAGGGTCCAATGTCCGGGCACACTGACAACGCTTCATCCACCAACGGTTCCAGTCCCGCTGAAGGCCAACGCTATCGCGCGGTCCTGCTGCCGCGGGTCGGCGGGCCCGAGGTGCTCCGAACCGTCGAACTGCCGCTACAGCAACCAGGCCCGAAGCAGCTTCGCGTCCAGGTCCGTGCGGCCGGCGTCGGGTCGACCGACCTGATGATGCTGGAGGGGCGTTACAACTATGCGCCGCCGATGCCGTTCGTGCCGGGCTATGAAATGGCCGGCGTGGTCGACGCGGTCGGTTCGGAGCTCGAACATTTCAGGATCGGCCAGCGTGTCGCCGCGCTCACGCTCCATGGCGGCTTTGCCGAATTTATCGTCCGCGATGCCGAGCACTTCATCCCGATTCCCGACGGCGTCTCCGACGCCCAGGCGGCGGCGTCGATCCTCAATTACGTTACGGCCTGGCAGATGATTCACCGCGTCGCCAAGGTGCGCGGGGGCCAGACCGCCCTGGTGACGGGAGCTGCCGGCGGCGTGGGGACGGCCGCCCTGCAACTGCTGCGCCTCGCTGGTGTCAAAACCTACGGCGCGGCTTCGCCGGCAAAACATGACGCGATCCGCGCGCTTGGCGCCACGCCAATCGATTACCGTCAAGGACGGCTGGATCGCCTGGTGCGTTCGTTCGAACCTGATGGCGTCGACGTCGTGTTCGACGCGGTCGGCGGAGCAAATGTGACATCCTGCATCAAGTCGCTGCGCGCCGGAGGCATTGTGGTCGGCTTCGGCTTCATGGGTGTCAGAAGCAAATTCTCGACGCTTGCGACCGTTGCGAATGTGTCGCTGGGCGCGCGCTTGCGCGGCCGGCGTGGCGCCTTCTACGGCATCTCGATGCTCTATCGCCGCGACCCGCGTCCGTTTCGCGAAGACCTGCCGAAAATCTTCGCGCTGATCGCAAATGGCCAGATCGATCCCTTGATCGACGCCACCTTTCCTCTGCTGGCGGCCGGCGATGCACTGAAGCGGCTTGCGAGCGGCAAAGCCGCGGGCAAGATCGTGCTGTTGTCCGACGGCTAGAGCATGATCCGGAAAAGTGGGTACCGGTTTTCCGAAAAGATCATGCTCAAACAATAGGCTAGAGCGCGATGATGGTTCATCCTGAAATCATCGCGCTCTAGAGGGTGAAGGGCCTAGATCTGCCGCTCGACCAGTTTCAGCTTGAGTTCGGCGATTGCTTCCGAGGGGTTGAGGCCCTTCGGGCAGGCCTTGGCGCAGTTCATGATGGTGTGGCAGCGGTAGAGCCGGAACGGGTCCTCGAGATCGTCGAGCCGCTCGCCGGTCGCTTCATCGCGGGAGTCCGTGACCCAGCGGGTCGCCTGCAGCAGCGCCGCAGGCCCGAGGAAACGCTCGCTGTTCCACCAGTAGCTGGGGCACGAGGTTGAGCAGCAGGCACAAAGGATGCACTCATAGAGGCCATCGAGCTTCTCACGGTCCTCGTGGCTCTGCTTCCATTCCTTTTGCGGCGTCGGCGACGTCGTCTTCAGCCACGGCTCGATCGACGCATATTGCGCGTAGAAATTGGTGAGGTCCGGCACCAGGTCCTTCACCACGGGCTGGTGCGGCAGCGGGTTGATCTTCACCGCGCCGTCTTTGACGTCATGCATCGACTTGGTGCAGGCCAGCGTGTTCTGGCCGTCGATGTTCATGGCGCAGGAGCCGCACACGCCCTCGCGACAGGAGCGACGGAAGGTCAGGGTCGGGTCGATGTTGTTCTTGATCCAGATCAGGCCGTCGAGAATCATCGGGCCGCAATCGTGGGTGTCGATATAATAAGTATCGACACTCGGGTTCTTGCCGTCGTCCGGATTCCAGCGATAGACCTTGAATTCGCGCGTCTCGGTGGCGCCCGGCGGCTTCGGCCAGACCTTGCCGCCGACAATCCTGGAATTTTTCGGAAGTGCGAATTCAACCATGCTGTAAAAGCCTTCGCTGTCCCTGGTACACTCGCCCTAATACACGCGCGCCTTCGGCGGGATGTACTGCACATCGTTGGTCATGGTGTAGTCGTGCACCGGGCGGTAATCGATCGACGTGTTGCCGGCGTCGTCGATCCAGGCCAGCGTGTGCTTCATCCAGTTCTTGTCGTCGCGCTCGGCGAAGTCTTCGCGCGCATGCGCGCCACGGCTTTCGGTGCGGTTGGCGGCGGAGTCCATCGTCACCACCGCCTGCACGACCAGATTGTCGAACTCCAGCGTCTCGATGAGATCCGAATTCCAGATCAGCGAGCGATCGGAGACCGAAATGTCGGAAATCCCGCCGTGCACCTTGTGAATCAGGTTATGGCCTTCGTGCAGCACCTCGCCGGTGCGGAACACCGCGCAATTGTTCTGCATCACGAGCTGCATGCTGTCGCGCAGCTTCGCGGTCGGCGTGCTGCCCGCGGCATTGCGGTAGCGATCGAGCCGACTGAGCGCCCTTTCGGCCGAGTCTGCCGGCAGATCAGGCTGCTTGCCGTTCGGCGTCAGTTTTTCAGCGCAGCGCAGCGCGGCGGCGCGGCCGAACACCACGAGGTCGATCAGCGAATTGGAGCCGAGGCGGTTGGCGCCGTGTACGGAGACGCAGGCCGCTTCGCCCACCGCCATCAGGCCAGGCACCACGAAGTTGTCGTCGCCGTTCTTCTTGGTCAGCGCTTCTCCGTGGAAGTTGGTCGGAATCCCGCCCATATTGTAGTGCGCCGTCGGCACGATCGGGATCGGCTCGCGCGTCACATCGACGTTGGCAAAGATCCGCGCCGATTCGGAAATGCCGGGCAAGCGCTCCTGCAATATCTTCGGATCGAGATGATCGAGGTGCAGGAAGATGTGGTCCTTCTTCTTGCCAACGCCGCGGCCTTCGCGGATCTCGATGGTCATGGCGCGCGACACCACGTCGCGTGAGGCGAGGTCCTTCGCCGACGGCGCATAGCGTTCCATGAAGCGCTCGCCCTCGGAATTGACGAGATAGCCGCCCTCGCCGCGCGCGCCTTCGGTGACAAGACAGCCGGCGCCGTAGATTCCAGTCGGGTGGAACTGGACGAATTCCATGTCCTGCAAAGGCAGGCCCGCGCGCAGCGCCATGGCGCTGCCATCGCCGGTTTGGGTGTGCGCGCCGGTGCAGGAGTGATAGATGCGCCCGTAGCCGCCAGTTGCGAGAATCGTGGTCTGGGCGCGGAAGCGATGCAGCGTGCCGTCATCGAGTTTCAGCGCGATCACGCCGCGGCAGGTGCCCTGGTCGTCCATGATCAGGTCGATGGCGAAGAACTCGATATAGAACTCCGCGGAATGCCGCAGCGCCTGGCCATACATGGTGTGCAGCATGGCGTGGCCGGTGCGGTCGGCGGCGGCGCAGGTGCGCTGCGCCTGACCCTTGCCGTAGTCCAGCGTCATGCCGCCGAACGGACGCTGGTAGATCTTGCCGTCCTCCGTGCGCGAGAACGGCACGCCCCAGTGCTCGAGCTCGTAGACCGCCTCCGGCGCCTGGCGCACCATGTATTCGATCGAATCCTGGTCGCCGAGCCAGTCCGACCCCTTGACAGTGTCGTACATGTGCCAGCGCCAGTCGTCGGGATGCATGTTGCCGAGCGAAGCCGAAATGCCGCCCTGGGCCGCCACCGTATGCGAGCGGGTCGGGAACACCTTGGTGATGCAGGCGGTGCGTAGTCCGGCCTCGCAGCAGCCGACCACGGCGCGCAATCCGGCGCCACCGGCGCCGACTACCACCACGTCATAGGTATGATCCTCGATCGGATAGGCTTTGCCGTTGGTGGACGGGCCACCGCCGTTCGCGGCCTTGCCGTTGCCGTCAATCGCCATGGGCTACACTCCCGACGACAGTTTGAGGATGGCGTAGATCGAAGCCAGTGCGACCGCGAACGAGAAGAAATTGTTGGCCATGATGGCGGCGAGCTTCAGCTTCTCGTTGTGCACATAGTCCTCGATCACGACCTGCATGCCGATCTTCATGTGCCAGGAACTGGCGACGATAAACAGCAGCAGGATGACCGCGATCGGCAGCGACCCCAGAATCTGCGCGGCTCCGGCCTGGTTGCGACCGAGCAGCATCAGGACAATCACGAGCACCGGCACGATCAGAAGCGTCATCGCCACCGCGGTGAGCCGCTGCCGCCAGAAATCCGTGGTGCCGGAATGCGAGGCGCCGAGAGCGCGAACACGCGCGAGTGGCGTTCGCATCGACGGCGCGCCAGGCGGGTTTTGCGCGCTCATCGTCCGCCTCCGATCGCATAGGCCGCGATCCACACCAGAACCGTCAACGAGATACCGCCGAGCAGCGCGCCCCAGGTCAACGCCTCGCGCTCATTGGCCTTGAAGCCGTAACCGAGATCCCAGACAAAATGCCGGATACCGCTCAAGAGATGATGCAGAAGCGCCCACGTGTAGCCGAACACGATCAGCCGGCCGATGAAACTCCCGGTAAAGGCCTGCACATTGGCGTAAGCGCCGGGGCCGGAAGCGGCTGCGATCAGCCACCATGCCAACAGCAGCGTACCAAAATACAGCGCCATGCCGGTCGCCCGATGGACGATGGACAGCATCATCGTCAACGTCCAGCGATAGGTCTGCAGATGCGGCGAAAGCGGTCGTTCGATCCGGACGGTCATTGGCGGCTTGGACGGTTTTGCGGGCCCTGCGGGCCCATCTGGGATCGCGATAGATTGGGCCTTATTTACGGAGTCGAATCAGGCAGCGCAACGACGAATATCGGCAATTCCGAACCTCCGTTCACACCTACAGGGGAGCCCTGCAAAATGCAGGTGTTGACAAGATCAGCTTGCGCTGGTGGCTGGTATACCTGAAGCACGATTCATGAACGTGCGGTTGGAGGGCGCGAGCGAATGGCCATCACAGGGCTTAGTACCGCCAGCCTCGTCGAACTGGCCGCGATGCTGATAGGTGTGGGGGCGCTCGCGGGCTTCTTTGCGGGCGTGTTTGGGATCGGCGGCGGCGCCGTCCTGGTGCCGGTCTTCTACGAGTGCTTTCGGCTGGCCGGCGTCCCGCTGGAAGTCCGGATGCCGCTGTGCGTCGGCACCTCGCTTGCCGTGATCATCCCGACCTCGATCCGCTCGTTTCGCGCGCACTATCTGAGAGGCGCGGTGGACATGGGCATCGTCGGTGCATGGCGGCTTGTGGTCGTGCTCGGCGTGATCGCCGGCAGCGTGACCGCGCGCTACGCGCCGGAGCGGCTGTTCAAGTTCGTGTTCGTCGGTGTTGCCTGGTCGGCCGCGGCGCGGCTCTTCCTTGCGCGCGAGAACTGGCGGTTCGGCGACGACGTTCCCACCGGTTTTCTGATGAAGGTCTACGGATTCCTCGTCGGACTTCTTTCCACCCTGATGGGCGTCGGCGGCGGATTGTTCTCCAATCTTCTGATGACGTTCTACGGCCGCCCGATCCATCAGGCGGTCGCGACGTCGTCGGCGCTGGCGGTGCTGATCTCGATCCCCGGCGCGATCGGTTATATCTATGCCGGTTGGCCGGCAGCGGCGCACTATCCTCAGGTCACCGCGCTGCAATGGCCGTTTGCGCTCGGCTATGTCTCGCTGAACGGCGCGCTTCTCGTGATGCCGACCAGCCTCGTGACCGCGCCGCTTGGGGTGATGACCGCGCACGCCATGTCGAAGCGAACGCTGGAGGTCGCTTTCGGCTGCTACCTCTTCATCGTCGGCGGCCGGTTCGTGATCAGCCTGGCGACGGGGCAGTAGCCGTCGCCCCGCCGACGGCCGCGGATGTTCGGCAGGTCACGGCTGCAGCCGCACCTCGCTGTGAGGCCAATAGCGAAGGTAGCCCTGGTAGTCGATCCGGCCGGCCTCGGCCAAGACCTCGAGGCGGGCGGCGAAGACCTCGTCTTCAATCGGCCAGCCCAGCTCTTCAGATTTTTCAAGCGCCTGAAGCAAAATCATCGCGGTCTTTTGCCATTGCGGCTTGAGGACTGAAAAGATGATGCCGTCGACGTCGGCCTCCGTGATGGACGGAGGAAGACGGACGTCCTCCCAGAGCAACGTACTGCAGATGGTTGGGATTTCGTTGGAGGGCGGCCTCAAGTCCGGAAATCGATCGTAGATGACTCGCAGCATCCTGGCGTGGAGATCACAAAAGATATTGGCAAGAGGTTCGTCGAACGTCTTGCGAGCTTCCTCACCGAGATCAAGGATGGCTTCGTCCGCGCGATTAATGGCGCGTACTGCATCCAGCAGATGTTCGTGGATTTTGGCGGCTTGCTGTCGGTCCATCGTCTTCGCGCCCCGTTCAGCGCATGCTTGCGCTTCATGTTCTGGTATAAATATTCTTATACGTCTCGCGCAATACGTTCTTTTGCACCTTGCCCATGGTGTTGCGCGGCAGATCGTCGACGATGAAGACGCGCTTCGGCATCTTGAATTTGGCCAACTGCCCATCGAGTCCCCTGAGGACGGACGCTTCGCTGACCTCGGCGCCCGGATGGCGCACCACCACCGCGGTGACGCCCTCGCCGAAATCGGCGTGCGGCACGCCGATCACCGCGGACTCCACGACACCCGGCATGGCGTCGATCTCGGCCTCGATTTCCTTCGGATACACGTTGAAGCCCCCAGAGATCACGAGATCCTTGCCGCGGCCGAGAATGTGCACATAGCCCTTGTCGTCGATCTTGCCGAGGTCGCCGGTGATGAAGAAACCATCGTCGCGGAACTCGGCCTTGGTCTTGTCCGGCATCCGCCAGTAGCCCTTGAAGACGTTCGGGCCCTTCACCTCGATCACGCCGATGGTTTCGGGTGCGAGCACCTTGCCGGTTTCGGGATCGGTGACGCGCACGCAGACGCCCGGCAGGGCATGGCCGACCGCGCCGGCGACGCGCTCGCCGTCATAGGGGTTGGAGGTGTTCATGTTGGTCTCGGTCATGCCGTAGCGCTCGAGCACGGCATGGTCGGTGCGCGCAGCCCATTCGCGATGGGTGTCGGCAAGCAGCGGCGCCGAGCCGGAGACGAACAGCCGCATGTGCCTGGTCGAGTCCTTCGTCAAGGCCGGGCTCTGCAACAGCCGCGTGTAGAAGGTCGGCACGCCCATTAGCACGGTTGAGCGCGTCATCAGCTTGATGATCTGCTCGGGGTCGAATTTCGGCAGGAAGATCATCGAGGCGCGCGCGAACAGCGTGACATTGCTGGCGACGAACAAGCCGTGGGTGTGATAGATCGGCAATGCGTGGATCAGCACGTCCTTGTCGGTGAAGCCCCAGTAATCGACGAGCGTCAGCGAGTTCGATGCGAGGTTGTCGTGGCTGAGCATCGCGCCCTTGGATCGGCCAGTCGTGCCCGAGGTGTAGAGGATCGCGGCGAGATCGTCGTTGGCGCCGACAACCGTTGCAAAATCGGGCTTCGCCTTGTCGGCCGCCTCCGTCAGCGATCCCCTGCCATCGGGACCGAGAGTTTCGACCTTGGCCTCGACCTTCGCCGCGATCGCGCCGATGCCAGCGACCTTCGAGGGATCGCACACCACCAGCGACGGTTCGGCGTCGGTGATGAAATAGTCCAATTCGTTCAGCGTATAGGCGGTGTTGAGCGGCAGATAGACCGCGCCCGCGCGCACAACCGCAAGATAGAGCACCAGATTTTCGACTGATTTTTCGATTTGGGCGGCGACGCGGTCGCCAGGCTTCACGCCGCGCGCCACCAGCACATTCGCCATCCGGCCCACGCGCGCGATCAAATCGCCGTAAGAGATACGCTGGCCATCGAGAGTCTCGATCGCAAGCCGGTTCGGATCGTCGAGGGAATCGAACAGGCGAGAAAACAGATTGGCGTTGGCAACGGTGTTCATGCAACATTCCCCAAGGGCGGTGCCGGGATGCTGCAATAGCAAAAACGCCCTCTGAAAAGCAACGGAGACAGTTTGCATGACAAATGGCGGGAAACGCGTGGCCTGGGTGACCGGCGGCGGCAGCGGGATCGGCGAGGCTGGCGCCGAGGCGCTCGCGGCGGATGGCTGGACGGTTGTGGTGTCGGGACGCCGCAGAGACGCGCTCGATGCTGTAGTTGCTAGAATCATTCAAAATGGCGGCAAAGCCAACGCCATCCCGCTCGACGTCAGCGTCGCCGCCGATGTCGAGACGACCGTGGAACAGATTTTGGCCAAGCATGGCCGCATCGACCTTCTCGTCAACAGCGCCGGCATCAACGTGCCGAAGCGGCGATGGGCGGACATGGAACTGGAGGACTGGAACAGGCTGGTCGATGTCAACCTGAACGGCGTGCTCTATTGCATGCGCGCGGTGCTGCCCGCGATGCGCCGGCAAAAGGATGGCTCAATCATCAATGTCGCGTCCTGGGCCGGCCGCCACGTGTCGAAAATGCCGGGCCCGGCCTACACCACAACCAAGCATGCGGTGCTGGCGCTGACCCATTCCTTCAACATGGACGAATGCGTCAACGGCTTGCGCGCGTGCTGCCTGTCGCCGGGCGAGGTCGCCACGCCAATCCTGAAATTGCGCCCGGTGGTGCCGTCCGAGGAGGAGCAGGCAAAAATGCTGCAGCCGGAGGATCTCGGCCGCACCATCGCCTTCGTCGCCAGCATGCCGCCGCGCGTCTGCATGAACGAGATCCTGATCAGCCCGACCCACAATCG
>WNGJ01000782.1_pt1 | contig 30076 bp, 37 predicted proteins | sample 5400611 | NCBI WGS metagenome assembly WNGJ01 (sample SAMN13153375, study PRJNA577476) | soil metagenome | isolation source: 40 cm soil or saprolite under Garry oak tree replicate 1 | place: USA:California | collected 2016-06-15
GGTTCCGCCAGAACCTGCTCGGCAAGCGCGTGGACTACTCGGGCCGCTCCGTGATCGTGGTCGGCCCCGAGCTGAAGCTCCACGAGTGCGGGCTGCCCAAGAAGATGGCGCTCGAGCTGTTCAAGCCGTTCGTCATGCGCGAGCTCGTGAACAAGGGCTACACGACCAACATCAAGTCGGCCAAGCGAATGGTCGAGCGCAGCCGGACCGAGGTCTGGGACGTCCTGGACGAGGTCATCCGCGACCACCCGGTGCTGCTCAACCGCGCGCCGACCCTGCACCGCCTGGGCATCCAGGCCTTCATGCCGGTGCTGGTCGAAGGTTCGGCGATCCAGATCCATCCGTTGGTGTGCGCCGCCTTCAACGCCGACTTCGACGGCGACCAGATGGCCGTGCACGTGCCGCTGTTCAGCGGAGCAATCGCCGAGGCGAAGAACCTCATGATGTCCTCGCAGAACATCCTGTCCGCGGCGGACGGCCACCCCGTGGTCGCGCCGACCCAGGACGTCGTGCTGGGCTGCTACTGGTTGACGGCGACGCGCGGCGACCAGCCGTCCGACACATCCAAGCTGCGGATCTTCAGCTCCCAGAACGAGGTGCTTCTCGCCCTCGAGAGCAAGGTCGTGAAGCTGCAGGAATGGGTCCGGGTGCGCGTGGTGACCGAGACGATCGTCACGACGCCGGGCCGGGTTGTCTTCAACCAGCCCCTGCCGGTCGGCCGCAAGCCGATGGACGAGGAGCTCATGGAGCCACTGCCGTTCCAGAACGCCCATTTCGACCGGAAGCTGCTGCGAGGTCTGGTGGCCGAGCTGTACCGCCTGTACGGCAGCGATGTCACTGCAATCGTCGTCAACGACATCAAGCGCCTGGGCTTCAAGTACGCGACCCAGGCCGGAATCACGGTGTCCGCGATGGACATCCCGCACCCCGACACGAAGTGGCAGACGATCCGCAACACCGAGAAGGAAGTGGCGGACGTCGAGCGAATGTACCGCCGCGGTGTGATGACCGAGGACGAGCGTTACCGCAAGGTGATCGAGCTCTGGCAGCGCGCCTACGAAGACGTGGGCAACCAGACCGAGCTCGCTTTCGACAAGTTCAGCCCGATCTGGATGATGATGGGCTCGGGCGCCCGCGGCAACATCCAGCAGATCCGCCAGCTGGCGGGCATGCGTGGGCTGATGGCGGACCCGACGGGCCGCATCATCGACCTGCCGATCATGGCCAACTTCACCGAGGGCCTGACCGTGCTCGAGTACTTCATCTCGACGCACGGCACGCGCAAGGGCCTGGCCGACACCGCGCTGCGGACGGCCGACTCGGGTTACCTGACCCGGCGTCTCGTCGACGTCGCGCAGGACGTTATCGTGCGCGTGGAGGACTGCGGGACCACGAACGGGATCTGGGTCCGCGACATCAGCCCGGAGCGCGCCAAGAACGATCCGATCTTCGAGAAGATCGCCGGCCGTGTGGCGGCCGAGGACATCTCAATCAAGGACAAGGTCCTGGTACCCGCCGGCCAGTCGATCAGCGACGAGGCCGCGCGGGCGATCATCGCCGCGGGCGTGCCCGTGAAGATGCGGTCGGTCCTCGTGTGCGAGGCTCGCGAGGGCGTCTGCCGCACGTGCTACGGGCGCAACCTGGCAACCGGCAAGATCGTCGAGATCGGCGAGGCGGTCGGAGTCATCGCCGCCCAGTCGATCGGCGAACCGGGCACCCAGCTGACCATGCGTACGTTCCACACCGGCGGCGTGGCCGGCATCGACATCACCCAGGGTCTGCCCCGCGTGGAGGAGCTGTTCGAGGCTCGCATCCCCAAGGGCAAGGCCATCATCTCCGAGATCGACGGCGAGCTCGAGATCATCCGCCAGGAAGGGTCGCGCAAGGTGCGCGTCATCTCCAAGGAGGAGTTCGAGGTCTCGTACCCGGTCGGAGCCAAGATGGAGGCGCTGGTGAAGACCGGCGACGACGTGATGGAGGGCCAGGAGCTGGCCCGTGACTCCAAGAACGACGGCATCCGCACGCGCCACGCGGGCAAGGTGGTTGTCTCGCCGAAGGAGATCTCGGTCAAGACAGTGGACGAGGAGGTGCGCGAGTACGCGATCCCGCACCAGGTCCGCATTCGGCCCGAGCTGGACAGGCGTGACGGCCAGAAGGTGCTGATCAAGGCCGGCCAGCAGATCACCGAGGGTTCGATCTCACCCCAGGAGCTGCTTCACATCCTGGGCAAGGAGGCGGTCCAGACGTTCCTCGTCGACGAGGTCCAGAAGGTCTACCGCAGCCAGGGTGTCGACATCAACGACAAGCACATCGAGGTCATCGTCCGGCAGATGATGCGGAAGGTCCGCATCGACTCCGCGGGTGACACCGGCTTGCTGCCCGGCGAGATCGTCTCGCAGTGGGAGTACGAGGAGGCCAACGCCCGGGCGCTGGCGGAGGGCGGCGAGCCAGCCACCGCGCAGACGGTGCTGCTGGGCCTGATCAAGGCCGCGCTCAACACGACCTCGTGGCTCTCAGCGGCCTCCTTCCAGGAGACCACAAGGGTCCTTACCGAAGCCGCGATTTCCGGCAAGGTGGATCGCCTCCGGGGTCTGAAAGAGAACGTGATCATCGGCAAGCTGATCCCGGCAGGGACAGGGCTCGACTACTACAAGAAGCAGCGGGAGCAGGCGGCTCGAATCCTCGAGGAGGAGCCAATTGACCTGGAGACGCTATCGGTCTAGATAACCGACCCGGATTGGGTTAGAGTCAGCGTTACGTGCACAAGGGGGCGCCCGCCAGGGTTGCCTCCTTTTGTATGTCCGGGGTTCCCAGAGTTGCTGTTTAAGATGAGGGCGTGATCCTAAGCCCAAGAATTTGGCGCGCCGTCGGATTGGTGATCGCCGGCGCGACAGTCGCCGCAGCGTGCCAGAACGGCGTCACGGTGGGGCCGAAGCTCGCGAAAGACCAGGTGCTGCGCGTGCAGCTCGAGGATGAACCCGCGTCGCTCGATCCGGGCCAGACGCAGTACACCTACGAGTCGGCTGTATTACGAACGGTGGCCGAGCCGCTGCTCAAGCCAAAGCCCGACCTGAGCGGCGTCGAGCCGGCTGCGGCGCAGAGCTACCAGGCGAACAGCTCGGGCACCGCGTACGTGTTCCATCTGCGGACCGCGGCCAAGTACTGGGACGGGACCGCGGTCAAGGCGCAGGATTTTGTATACGCGTGGCAGCGCTTGATCGACCCGCGCCTGGCGGCGCCGAACGAAACCATCTTCGCCGGCGCGGTGCTCAACGGAGAGAAGGTCTCGCTGATGGACCCGCAGCGCGACAAGTCCAGCATTGACTCCGCGCTCAACACACTCGGCCTGAAGGCGATCGACGATTTCACCTTCCAGGTCCAGCTTGCTCATCCCGACCCCGCCTTCATCTGGCTCGCCGCGATGCCCGCTGCGGCGCCGATCCGCAAGGACGTCGTCGCCAAGGGCGGCGACAAGTGGGCGACGGCCCCGGAGACGTTCGTGACCAACGGCCCCTACCGCGTGACCGAGATGGTGAAGAACGATCACATCCGCGTCGAGCGCAATCCGAGCTACTGGGGTCCGAAGCCGTCCTTGATCAGGATCGATTTCATGATCGTCAACGACGGCGCGGCGGCCCTCGCCAAGTACAGGAACGGCGAGCTCGAGGAGGTCGCGGTGCAGCCCGCGCAGGCAGCCTCGGTAAATGGCGACTCGACCCTCAATCGCCAGCTGATCAAGACGCCGAACCTGACCGTTTTCTGGATCGTCTTCCGCGTCAACTCTCCGCCGCTGAACAACCTGAGGGTCCGCCAGGCCCTCTCGCAGGCCATCGACCGCGGTGCGTTTGCGTCGCAGGTCTTCCAGGGTGAGGCCACGCCCGCCCAGACCTTCATCCCCCAAGGGATGAACGGTTACTCGCCCGGCCTGACCGGCCAGAAGTTCGACGTCGCCCAGGCGCGTGCGTCGCTGGCGGCGTCAGGGTTGTCGGCGAAGCAGGTGTCGCTGACCTACGCCTACGACCAGTCCTCGGACTTCGCGAAGGCGACGGCGAAATTCGTGCATGACCAGCTGAAGGCGAACCTCGGCATCGAGCTCAACCTTCAGGCGCTCGACCCCAACACGCTGTCTTCCCGCGTCGAGGCGGGCCAGTTCCAGATCACCGGCCCCAGGGGCTGGACCGCGGATTACCCTGACCCGGCCGATTGGTACGACCTCTTCCTGACCACGAGCTCGAACAACGTCGCCTTCTGGCAGAGCCAGCAGTACGACAACTTCGTCAGCGTGGCGCGGACCGACACGCAGCCGGCCCGCCGCGACCAGGAATACCTGCAGGCTCAAACGATGCTGGTCAGCGAAGCGCCGGTCGTTTTCCTCGCCCAGACGGTGGGCTGGTACCTCGTCCAGCCCTACGTGCGAGGGTTGGTCGCCTCCCCGGCGGACGAATGGCCTGGTGCCACCACACCCTCGGACCTGTCGATCGCCCCACATTGACGAGTCCTCCAAACAGGCGTTCGCGGGATTCCCGTGCACAAAACTTGACACTTGTGAGTCGCGCACAACAGAATTCGGATTAGCCGAAGAGGCTGTGTGAGTAAGACCTGCCGCCGGCGCACTCTCGCCCCGCCCTGCGGGAAGAAGGCTGCAGGAACTGTCTGAGAGGTAAGACGCGTATGCATCTACGACTAAGCATCCGGGCGGTGACGCTCGCGGCCACGGGGCTCTTTGTGGTGAGCGCCTGCGGTGGCAGCACCCCGGTCAACCAGAACCTGGCCGCCCCGGATAAGCAGATCATCAACATGAACGACGGCACAGAGCCGAACAGCTACGACCCGACGCAGCAGACCTACACGTACGAAGCTGCGGTCGGCCGCAACGTCTTCCAGACTCTCCTCGCCTCGAACGCGCAAGGCACCGACGTGGTTCCAGCCGGGGCGCAGAGCTACTCGGTTTCCTCCGACGGACTGACCTACACCTTCAAGCTTCGCTCCGGCGCGAAGTGGAGCGATGGCAAGGCCGTAGCCGCAGCCGACTGGGTGTACGGGTACAAGCACCTGCTGAACCCCGCCCTGGCCGCCGGTTACGTCGACCCGTTCTTCGACACCACGATCAAGGGCGCTGATGGATACTCGGGCGTCGACGTTTCCAGCGCGAGCGCGATCGACACGTTCCTCTCGGGCCTTGGCCTTGCGGCTCCGGACCCGAACACGTTCGTGATCACGCTCCAGCACCCGGCGGCCTTCTTCAAGTGGGTCGTGACCCTGTGGGTTGCGTCACCCATCCGCCAGGACGTCGTCGAGCAGGCCGCGGGCGGGACGTTCCCGTCCAGTGACACGACCAAGCCCGAGGCTTGGGCGCAGAAGGCTGCGACGATCATCGGCAACGGGCCGTTCAAGATCTCGGAGATCGTTTCCAAGGACCACGTCACCCTCGTCCCGAACCCGAGCTACTGGGGCGGGGCGCCGCACTTCCAGAAGGTCGTCCTGTGGTTCATCGAGGACGCGAACACCGCGTACGCGAAATACCAGACAGGCGATCTCGACGCGATCACCGTGCCTCTGGCCAACGTGGACGTCGTGCGCAACGACCCCAAGCTGAAGAACGAGGCGAAGGTCTACCCGAAGCTCACCACCTTCTGGATGACCTTCAACGCCCAGAGGACCCCGCTTGACAAGCCAGACGTCCGCATGGCGTTCGCCAAGTCGATCGACCGCGACAAGCTGAACAAGCAGGTCCAGCACGACATTCAGCAGTCGATCCTGAGCTTCATCCCGAAGGGCATGGCCGGCTACGACACGTCAGACAAGTCGCAGAGCTTCGACGCAGCCGCCGCCAAGGCGTTGCTGCAGAAGGCAGGCGTCACCGCCGACCAGCTCAACAAGTTCAAGCTGTTGACCCGCAACACGACCCGCAACAAGACCTTGAACCAGTTCATCGTCGACCAGTGGAACAACAACCTCGGCCTGAACATCCAGCTCGAGGTCATCGACAGCAAAACCGTCACAAGCCGCATCCGCAAGGGAGACTTCGACATCTACGGACCCGACGGATGGGGCGCCGACTACCCGGACCAGCAAGACTGGTTCGACATCTTCTTCAAGAACTCGTGCCACAGCCTCAACTGGGGCTGCGTCGACCTTCCGGGTTACGACGACCTGGTCAAGAAGGCCGACTCCGAGCTCGACCAGACCCAGCGCAACAAGGACTACGCGACAGCTCAGAAGCAGCTGATCGACCAGGCCGCCGTTGCGTTCATCTTCCAGGACTACGAGTACAACCTCATCAAGCCGTACCTCGGTGGGCTTACGATCACAGCTAGTGACGACCAGAGCCTACCCGGCGACTTGTTCTGGCACGACGCGTACGTCACGCAGCACTAGGACAGTGACTTGGCAGTAGTCGCAGGGCGCCCCAAGCGGGGCGCCCTGCTCCCCAAGCGCGTGTCGGCTGTGACCGACAGCCGCCTGGGGAGCCTCGGGCTCTACGTCGTCCGGCGAATCCTCTGGATGATCCCCGTCGTGTTCTTCGTCATCGTCATCACATTCATCCTCATGCACAGCGCCGCCGGCAGCCCGTGGGACAAGTCGGGCGGGCGCCAGTTGTCACAGGTCGTGGTCGACAACCTGAACAAGAAATACGGCCTCGACAAACCCGTCATCGAGCAGTTCTTCCTTTATCTATGGAACGTGCTCCACTTCGATTTCGGGCTCTCCTACCAGTACCAGGGCAAGAGCGTCGTGACGCTCATCTCGGAAGGCTGGCCGTACACGGCGACGATCGGCACGCTCGCGTTCTTGCTCATCGTCCCGGTCGGGGTGGGCCTGGGGGTCCTTGCCGCCCTGCGCCAGAACACCAGGACCGACTACGCGACGATGGGTTTCGCCACCCTGGCGGCTTCGTTCCCCAACTTCGTGATCGGCGCCCTGATGGTGGTTCTGTTCTCGGTGCTCACCTATAAGTGGACGGGCGGCAACTTCTTCCTGCCCGCAGGAGGGTGGGGAGTCGACGACCACCTGATCATGCCCGTCATAACGCTCTCCCTGTTGCCGATCGCCTACACCGCGCGCTTGACGCGAGCGAGCACGCTGGAGACGATCCGCCAGGACTACATACGCACCGCCTGGGCCAAGGGCCTGCCGGAACGCCTGGTCGTGGTGCGCCACGTCCTCAAGAACTCGCTGATACCGGTCGTCACGACCCTGGGACCCACGTTCGCGTTCCTGGTCACGGGCTCGGTCATCGTCGAGACGGTGTTCAGCATCCCGGGGATCGGCCGCGCGTTCGTGGTCGCCGTCACGTCGCGCGACTACCCGATGATCCTGGGCACCACCGTCTTGTTCTCGATCGTGATCGCGACCGCCAACCTGATCGTCGACGTCGCCTACGTATTCATCGATCCCCGGGTTAGGCTGAGCTAGGCGTGGCCGTCCCGGTCGCGGCGGTCGAAGCGGCTGCGATCGATTGGGAGATCCCTGAGGAACAGGTCGGGCTGTGGCAGGACGCTTGGGTTCGTTTCCGGCGCAACCGCCTCGCCGTGCTTGGCGCCGGCCTGGTCCTGTTCCTGGTGCTGGTCGCGGTCATGTCGCCGATCCTGGTTCACTTCGGGCTCCTCGCGAACCCGATCACGCAGCACGTCGAAAGCATCGAGACCGGTCCAGGCGTCAACGGGCACACTTTCGGAACCGACATCCTCGGCCGGGACACGCTGAGCCGCCTCATGATCGGCAGCCAGGTGTCGCTGACAGTCGGCCTCCTGGTGCAGGGCATCATCTTCCCGATCGGCCTTGCGATCGGCCTGACCGCCGGCTACTTCGGCGGCCGCATCGACAACCTGCTGATGCGCTTCACGGACATCTGGTACGCGTTCCCCGACCTGCTCTTCGTGCTGGTGGTCGTGTCGGTCTGGCGGCTCTCCGGCGCCTGGTACGTCCAGCTGATCCCGATCTTCGGAGCCATCGCGCTGGTCAACTGGGTCGGACTCGCCCGCCTGGTGCGCGGACAGGTCCTCTCGATCAAGGAGAAGGAGTTCGTCGAGGCGGCGAAGTCCTCAGGCTCGCCGCCGATGAAGCTGATCCTCAAGCACCTGCTGCCCAACTCGCTTGGGCCGATCATCGTCACCCTTACCTTCGGCATCCCGAACGCCATCTTCCTCGAGGCAGTGCTGAGCTTCCTTGGCGTCGGCATCCAGCCGCCGCAGCCCACGTGGGGCCAGATGGTGTTCGACGGCTACGAGGCGATCTACGCGAACCCGAGCGGTGTCGTGTTCCCCGCCCTGGCGATCGGCTTCACGCTGCTTGCCTTCTCCTTCATCGGGGACGGCCTGCGCGACGCCCTCGACCCGCGCATGCGCCGCTAGCCCTAGAGTTCGGTAGCCAGATTGGGATCAACTCTCCTACAAGTCGAGGACCTGCACACACAGTTCTTCACGTCGCGAGGAGTGGTCCGCGCGGTCGACGGAGTAACTTTCCACGTCGACGCGGGGGAGACTCTCGGCGTCGTGGGCGAGTCTGGCTGCGGCAAGACCATGACCGCCCTGTCGATCCTGCGGTTGCTGCCCGACCCGGGCAAGATCACCTCCGGCAGGATCCTGTTCCGGGGCAAGGACGTAACGAAGATGACCGACGAAGAGATCCGCGACTTCCGCGGCAACGACGTCGCGATGATCTTCCAGGACCCCATGACCTCGCTGAACCCGGTCACGAAGGTCGGGCGCCAGATCGAGGAGGCCATGACCGCGCACGAGCGCTTCACGGAGACGCTCGCCCGCGGACGGGTCATCGAGCTCCTGAAGCGGGTGCGCGTGCCGGCCGCCGAATCGCGCGTCAAGGACTACCCGCACCAGTTTTCCGGCGGCATGCGGCAGCGGGCAATGATCGCGATGGGTCTTTCCAACGAGCCCGACCTGCTGATCGCGGATGAGCCGACGACTGCCCTCGACGTCACGGTCCAGGCCCAGATCATCCAGCTCATGAAGCAGCTCAACCGCGAGCTGAACACCGCCATGATGCTCATCACCCACAACATGGCGCTGGTCGCCAGCCTGTGCCAGCGAATCGTCGTGATGTACGCCGGCAGGATCGTCGAAGAAGGCCCGGTGGATCAGATCTTCAAGAGCCCGCAACATCCCTACACCTGGTCGCTGCTGCGCTCCGTCCCTCGCGTCGACGAGGCGCGGAAGGACAGGCTCGTATCGATCAAGGGATTGCCGCCCGACCTCTCGCACCCACCACCGGGCTGCAAGTTCCACCCGAGATGCCCCTTCGTGATCGACAAGTGCAAGGTCGACCCGGAACCGCCGCTCGGCGAGGTCGCCACCAATCAGGTGGCGCGATGCTGGGTCCTGATGCGGAATGTCAAGGAAGAAAGCCTCGAGGCCGCCAAGCAGAGCGCGATCTCCAAGGAGGCGGCCGAGAAGTTGAAGGCAACGGCGGTCGAGCCGGGAGACAACATTGGCGGCTGAGGCCGCAGCGCTGCAGACGACCTCCGTCCGCAACGACCCCGTGCTCGTGCGGATCAGCACCGTGTACAAGCATTTCCCTGTCGGCGGTTTCTCCGGGCTGGCGGTGCGCGCGGTCGACGGCGTCGACCTGGAGATCAGGCGCGGCGAGACCCTGGGCCTTGTCGGCGAGTCCGGTTGCGGCAAGTCCACGCTCGCGCGGCTGGTGACCGGCCTGCTCCCGGTCACGGGGGGCACGATCAACTTCGACGGCCAGGAGATCACCAAGCTTCGCGGCGGCGCGCTGCGGCGGGTGCGGCGGAAGATGCAGATGATCTTCCAGGACCCGTTCGCGTCGCTCGATCCGCGGATGACGGTCGGCGACATCCTGCAGGAGCCGCTGGACAACTACTCGATCGGCACCATCAAGGAGCGGCGACGGCGGGTGCAGGAGCTGCTGCGGCTGGTCGGGTTGAACCCGAACTTCACGAACCGCTACCCCCACGAGTTCTCCGGCGGCCAGCGCCAGCGCATCGGCATCGCGCGCGCGTTGGCGGTGAACCCAAACTTCATCGTGTGCGACGAGGCGGTGTCGGCGCTGGACGTCTCGATCCAGGCCCAGATCATCAACCTGCTGCAGGACCTGCAGCGCGAGTTCCAGCTGACCTACCTTTTCATCGCCCACGACCTCGCGGTCGTGCGGCACCTGTCTGACCGCGTCGCGGTCATGTATCTCGGCAAGGTCGTCGAGACGGCGGACCGCAAAGACATCTACGACCGGCCGCAGCACCCCTACACCAAGGCTCTGCTGTCGTCGATCCCGGTGCCCGACCCGGTGGTCGAGATGAGCCGCGCACCGATCACGCTGAAAGGCGAGATCCCCTCGCCGGTCAACCCGCCGTCAGGGTGCCGGTTCCACCCGCGCTGCCCGATCGCACGGGTGCCTGGCGTATGCAGCGAGCAGGAGCCGCCGCTCGAATCGCATGGCGCCCGCGACCAGGTCGCGGCGTGCCACTTCGCAGGCCAGTTCTAGCCGGAGAGCCAACTCCTTCCCTATCTATGTGCCCGGCGAAGCCGGGCGAAGGGGCTCCGGTGGCCTGACCTCCAGCACCCGGTAGCCCTTTTTCGACTTCAGGCGCTCGACCCGGTAGCCCTGCTCGCTCAGCCACTTGGCCAGCGAGTCCGAGCCCAGGTTGCGCTGGACTACTAGGTAGGCGGCGCCGCCGGGCTTGAGCCGCGGCAGCCACGCGAGCAAGAGGTCGTGAAGTGGAGCCTTGCCTACCCGCACTGGCGGGTTCGAGTAGATGGCGTCGAAGCGAAGCTCGTCGGGCACCTGCTCCGGCGGCATTGCGGAGACGTTGGGGGTCTGCACCGCCGCGGCGTTAGTCCTCGTCAGCTCGAGCGCTCGCTCGTTGACGTCGACGGCCCAGACCCGGGCTTCGGGTGAGCGCCGGGCGAGGGCGAGCGCGATCGGGCCGTACCCGCTGCCCAGGTCGAGGAGGTCTCCGGATGGGGGCGGCGCAGGCGCCTCGCGAAGCAGGATCATCGTCCCGGCGTCGATCCCCCTGGAGCCGAAAACCCCCCTGTCCGCCTGCAGCTCGAGATCGAGCTCGCCCAGGCGAAGGCGCACCGTCCTCGGCCGTGAGGCGGTCGCCGGGCGAGCTTCGAAGTAATGGGATTTGGGTATACTCATCGCTTGTCGCCCAATCGGCTAATGCCGCGTGGGAATCAAACCGCCATTCGGAGAAACGTTTGCCAACAATCCAGCAGTTGGTCCGCCTTGGGCGCAGGGCGGCCAGAGCGAAGTCTAAGGCCCCCGCGCTGCGGGGCTCGCCGCAGAGGCGGGGCGTCTGCGTGCGCGTCTACACCCAGACCCCCAAGAAGCCGAACTCGGCCCTCCGGAAGGTCGCCCGCGTTCGCCTGACCACCGGGATCGAGGTCACCGCCTATATCCCGGGCATCGGCCACAACCTGCAGGAACACTCGGTGGTGCTCATCCGCGGGGGCCGCGTCAAAGACCTCCCCGGCGTCCGCTACCACATCATCCGCGGCACCCTGGACACCGCTGGGACCAAGAACCGCAAGAAGGCTCGGTCGAAGTACGGAGCGAAGCGGGAAAAGGGCAAGGCGGCAGCCTGATGCCTCGCCGCAACCGTCCCGTCAAGCGTGTCGTCGCGCCCGACCCGGTGTACCAGTCGGAGGCGATCGCCAAGTTCGTCAACGTGGTCATGAGCCGCGGCAAGCGCTCGACCGCGGAAAAGGTCGTCTACGACGCGCTCGCTCGCGCCGCCAAGCAGGCGAAGAAGGAGCCCCTGGAGGTGTTCGACGTCGCCCTGCGCAACGCCACGCCTCTGCTCGAGGTCAAGCCCCGGCGGGTCGGTGGCGCCACGTACCAGGTCCCGATCGAGATCCGGCCGGAGCGGCGGCTCGCCCTCGCTCGGCGCTGGATCGTCCGTTTCGCGCGCCAGCGCGGCGGGAAGAGTATGTCGGAGAAGCTCGCTTACGAGATCATCGACGCTGCGCAGAACACCGGCGGGGCGGTGAAGCGCAAAGAGGAGACCCACCGGATGGCCGAAAGCAACAAAGCTTTCTCGCACTTCCGGTACTAAGAGATATGAACGTGGCACTGAAAATGCAGGAACGTCCCGTCGCCATCGACAAAGTCCGAAACATCGGGATCATGGCGCACATTGACGCGGGCAAGACGACGACGACCGAGCGGATCCTTTTCTACGCGGGCCGCATCCACAAGATGGGCGAGGTCCATGAGGGCGCCGCGACGATGGACTGGATGGTCCAGGAGAAGGAGCGCGGGATCACGATCACGTCGGCCGCGACGACCGCCAACTGGCGCGACCACGCGATCAACATCATAGACACACCCGGGCACGTGGACTTCACGGTCGAGGTCGAGCGGAGCCTCCGCGTGCTCGACGGTGCGGTCGCGGTCTTCGACGCGGTCGCGGGCGTCGAGCCCCAGTCCGAGACGGTGTGGCGCCAGGCCGATCGCTACGGCGTGCCCCGGATCGCCTTCATCAACAAGATGGACCGCATCGGCGCCGACTTCTACGGGTCTCTGAGCTCGATCCGCACGCGCCTGGGCGCGCGCGCGGTGCCGATCCAGCTGCCCATCGGCTCCGAGTCGAACTTCCAGGGCTACGTCGACCTGCTGAGCAAGGAGGCTGTCCTCTACACGGACGACCTGGGCACCAAGAGCACCGAGTCGCTCGACATCCCGGCCGGCATGCAGGACCTGGTCAGCCAGTACCGACACGACCTCATCGAGGCGGTCGCCGACTTCGATGACAACGTCATGCACAAGTACCTCGAGGAGCAGGACATCACCGAGGAGGAGATCAAGGGCGGGCTGCGGCGCGGCACTGTCGCGGGCATCCTCGTTCCGGTTCTCTGCGGCGCTGCGCTGCGCAACCGCGGCGTGCAGCCGATCCTCGATGCGGTGGTCGACTACCTTCCGTCGCCGGCGGATGTTCCCGCGGTCGAAGGCAAGGACCCGAAGACAGGCGCCCTCCAGGTGCGGGAGCACGACGACAGCGAGCCCTTCTCAGCGCTCGCGTTCAAGATCCAGATGGACCCTCAGGGCGTCGGCAAGCTGACGTTCTTCCGCGTCTACTCCGGCCGCCTGAAAGCAGGCTCGTCCGTCATGAACGCGTCGAGTGGCAAGCGCGAGCGGATCGGCCGCATCCTGCGCATGCACGCGATCCGGCGCGAGGACGTGGATGAGGTTTTCACGGGCGATATCGCCGCCGCGGTCGGCCTCAAGGTGACCACGACCGGCGACACGCTTTGCGACGAGGCGCACCCGATCATGCTCGAGTCGATCACGTTCCCTGAACCGGTGATCTCGGTCGCCATCGAGCCCAAGACGAAGGTCGACCAGGAAAAGCTGGGCATGGCCTTGCAGCGGCTGTCCGAGGAAGACCCGACGTTCAAGGTCCACACGGACGACGAGACGGGCCAGACGATCATCGAGGGCATGGGCGAGCTCCACCTCGAGATCATCATCGACCGCCTGCTTCGCGAGTTCCGGGTCGACGCCAACCAGGGCAAGCCGCAGGTCGCCTACAAAGAGGCCATCAAGAAGGAGGCCAAGGGTGTTGGACGCTTTGTCCGCCAGACGGGCGGCAAGGGCCAGTACGGCCATGCCGAGGTCGTCGTCCGGCCGGGCGAGCAGGGATCCGGGTTCATTTTCGAGGACAAGGTCACCCAGGGCCGCATCCCACGCGAGTACATCCCCGCGGTCGAGAAGGGAATTCGCGAGGCGCTGCAGTCGGGCGTCGCGGCCGGCTACCCGGTGGTCGACATCGTCGTCAGGCTGGTCGACGGCTCGTACCACCCGGTTGACTCGAACGAGATGGCGTTCCAGGTCGCGGGCTCGATGGCCGTCAAAGACGGCATGCACAAGGCCCAGCCGTACCTGCTCGAGCCGATCATGAAGGTCGACGTCGTCATGCCCGAGGAGTACCTCGGCGACGTCATGGGCGACCTCGCGTCGCGGCGCGGCCACATCCTAGGCATGGAAGGCCGCGGCACGTCGCAGAACGTGAAGGCCAACGTGCCCCTCGCGGAGATGTTCGGCTACGCTACCGAGCTTCGGTCGATGACTTCGGGGCGGGCGACCTATTCGATGGAGTTCAGTCATTACGCAGAGATGCCCGGAAACCTGGCGGAGGCTGTGGGCCGCCGCGACAAGGCGAGGAGTTAGTAGGAGGAGACAGTGGCGAAGAAGAAGTTTGAGCGGACCAAGCCCCACCTGAACGTCGGGACCATCGGTCACATCGACCATGGCAAGACGACGTTGACGGCTGCCATCACGAAAGTGCTGTCGGAGAAGGGACTTGCGGAGTTCACGCCATTCGACCGGATCGACAAGGCTCCGGAAGAGAAGGCGCGCGGCATCACGATCTCGATCACGCACGTGGAGTACGAGACCGAGAAGCGCCACTACGCGCACGTGGACTGCCCCGGTCACCAGGACTACATCAAGAACATGATCACGGGCGCCGCCCAGATGGACGGCGCGATCCTTGTGGTCGCGGCGAACGACGGCGCGATGCCGCAGACGCGCGAGCACATCATCCTGGCCCGCCAGGTCAACGTGCCGTTCCTGGTGGTCGCGCTGAACAAGTGCGATATGGTCGATGACAAGGAGTTCATCGAGCTGGTCGAGCTTGACCTGCGCGAGCTGCTCAACAAGTACGAATACCCGGGCGACGATATCCCGATCGTTCGCATCTCGGCTCTCAAGGCCCTCGAGGGCGACCCCGAATGGACGCCCAAGATCTGGGAGCTGATGAACGCCGTCGACACCTACATCCCGGAGCCGGAGCGGCCGGTCGACAAGCCGTTCCTGATGCCGATCGAGGACGTTTTCACGATTGAGGGTCGCGGCACCGTGACCACAGGTCGCGTCGAGCGCGGCAAGCTCAAGAAGAACGAGGAGATCGAGATCGTCGGTATCCACCCCAACAGCACCAAGACCGTGGTCACGGGCATCGAGATGTTCCACAAGGACATGGACGAGTGCCAGGCCGGCGACAACGTGGGCACGCTGCTTCGCGGCGTCAAGCGCGAGGACGTCGTGCGCGGCCAGGTCCTGGCCAAGCCGGGGACCATCACGCCGCACACCCAGTTCAAGGCCCAGGTCTACGTCCTGACCAAGGAAGAGGGCGGACGGCACACGCCGTTCCTCAGCGGCTATCGCCCGCAGTTCTACATGCGGACGACCGACGTGACCGGTGAGGTGAAGCTGCCGGAAGGCGTCGAGATGACCATGCCCGGCGACAACGTGGTCATGGACATCACGCTCGGCGAGCCGATCGGTATCGAGCCTGGACTCAGGTTCGCCATCCGCGAAGGCGGTAAGACCGTGGGCGCCGGAGTGGTGACCGAGGTCATCAAGTAACGGACATATAAGAAGGAATAGGGAAAGGGTCAGCTAGTGGCGCAGAAAATTCGAATCCGGCTCAAGGCTTACGACCATCGAGTCCTGGACCAGGCGGCGGACAAGATCGTGGACACCGCCCGCCGTACCAACGCGCGCACTGCCGGCCCCATCCCGCTCCCGACCGAGATCTCGAAGCTGACCGTCATCCGCTCTCCTTTCATCGACAAGGACTCGCGCGAGCAGTTCGAGATGCGAACCCACAAGCGGATCGTCGACATCCTCGACCCCAACCCTCGCGTCGTCGACGCGCTGATGCGACTCAGCCTCCCCGCCGGCGTGAGCATCGAGATCAAGAGCTGATGAAGGGGCTGCTTGCCAAGAAGCTGGGCATGACCCAGCTCTTCAATCCCGACGGCACGGTGACCGCGGTCACCGTCCTGGAGGCCGGACCCTGCAGGGTGCTCGGCCTGCGCACCGCGGAGAAGGACGGCTACAGCGCGGTCCGGATCGCGTTCGCGCCGGCCAAGGAAGGCAAGCTGAACGCCCCGCGCCTGGGTGAGTTCAAGAAGGCAAACCTCGAGGGGCATCGCCACGTGGTCGAGATCCGCAACTACGACGGAGTCGAAGCGGGTCAGGAGCTGAAGGCCGAGATGTTCGCCGCAGGTGAGCTCGTCGACGTGACGGCGACCAGCAAGGGCAAGGGTTTCCAGGGCCTGATCAAGCGCCACAAGTTCAGCCGCGGGCCCGAATCGCACGGCTCCATGAACGTCCGCCAGCCGGGCGCCATCGGCGCGACCGACGCGGCGCGGGTCTTCAAGGGCGTGCGCATGGCGGGCCAGATGGGCAACGAGCGGACGACCGCTCGTGCCTACAAGGTGGTGCGCGTCGACGCCGAGCGAAACCTGCTTCTGGTTCAAGGCGGCGTGCCGGGCGCGAAGAACGCGCTCGTTCTCGTCCGTCAATCGACCAAGAAGGTCAAGCCCAAGGGCCCGGCGGGCAAGCCAAACCCGAGGAAGGTCTAGTGGCTGTGCAAGTTCCTTACTTCGACGCGCTCGGCGAGCGCAACGGCGAGGTCGCCCTCCCGACGGCGATCTTCGAAGAGAAGCCCAATGTGCCGGTCATGCACCAGGCCTATCTCCGCCAGCTCGCGAACGCCCGACAGGGAACCGCCAGCACCAAGACGCGCGGCGACGTCTCCGGCGGAGGTGCCAAGCCCTACCGCCAGAAGGGCACCGGCCGCGCGCGTCACGGCTCCATCCGAGAACCGAGCATGAAAGGCGGCGGCAACGTCTTCGGGCCCAGGCCGCGTGACTTCTCGCAGCGGATGCCCAAGCAGATGCGACGGCTCGCGCTGCGCTCCGCGCTGAGCCAGAAAGCCATCGACGGGCAGGTCCGCGTGATCGAGAATTTCGTCTTCGACGAGCCGAAGACGAGCCAGGCCGCGGAGCTGATGGAGGCGATCGGCTTCGACAGCACCGCCCTCGTGGTCCTGCCGGCGCCGAACTACACGGTCAGCCGCTCGTTCGAGAACCTCGCCGGCGCCAAGATCGTGCTGGCCCGCAACCTGAACATCCGCGACCTGTTCACGCACACGTACCTGCTGCTGGCGAAGGAGTCGATCGAGCTGCTCGAAGAGAACTTCAGCCCGCGCCAGAAGGAGAGCGCCTGATGGCCACGCGCGCAGCTTCCGAGATCGTGATCGGTCCAGTCATCACGGAGCGCACGTACCTGCTCTACTCGCAGGGCCGCTACACGTTCAAGGTCCTGGCGACAGCGTCGAAGACCGAGATCAAGAAAGCCCTCGAGGAGCAGTACGAGTCGCAGAACATCGAGGTCAAGCGCATCAACACCGTAACGATGCGCGGCAAGAAACGGCGCGCGTTCCGGCGCACGGGAACCGGAGCCGTCGGCCGGACCACGGACTGGAAGAAGGCGATCGTGACCTTGGGCGCCGGCCAGAAGATCGAAGGGCTGTTCGGGTCGGTCTGATGCCTGTAAGAAAGTTCAAGCCCACCAGCCCCGGCCGCCGCTTCATGACGATCTCCGGTTTCGACGAGATCACGACCGACTCGCCGGAAAAGACCCTGCTCGAGTCGCTGCCGACGCACGCCGGCCGCAACAACCAGGGCCGCATCACGACCCGCCACCAGGGAGGCGGCTATCGCAAGCTGTACCGGAAGATCGATTTCAAGCGCGACAAGCACGGCGTGCCCGGCAAGGTCGCAACGATCGAGTACGACCCCAACCGCAGCGCCCGGATCGCGCTCGTCCACTACAAGGACGGCGAGAAGCGCTACATCCTCGCGCCGCTCGGCCTGAAGGTTGGCGACTCGATCGAAAGCGGACCTGAGGCGGCGGTGCGGATCGGCAACGCGATCCCGCTCGAGAACATCCCGGTCGGTTCGACGGTTCACAACATCGAGCTCACCCTCGGACGGGGCGGTCAGCTGGTCAGGTCCGCCGGCGCGAGCGCACAGCTGCTCGCCAAGGAAGGCGACTACGCGGTGATCCGCATGCCGAGCGGCGAGCTGCGCCGGATCCACATCCGCTGCCAGGCCACCATCGGCCAGGTCGGTAACATCGAGCACGAGAACGAGTCGGGCGGCAAGGCCGGGCGCAGCCGCTGGCTGGGTCAGCGCCCCGAAGTCCGTGGTTCGACGATGAACCCCCGCGACCATCCGCACGGCGGTGGCGAGGGCAAGACAGGGCCCGGAGGCAACCCGAAAACGCCATGGGGCAAGCCTGCGCTTGGCTACCGCACGCGCAAGAAGAGCAAGGCGTCGAGCAAGCTCATCATCCGCCGCCGCGAAAAGAAGGGACGCAAGAAATAAGTGAGTAGGTCAACCAAGAAGGGCCCGTTCATCAGCCCGTCGCTCCGCGACAAGGTCGAGAAGATGAACCAGACGCGCGACAAGAAGGTGATCCGCACCTGGGCGCGCGCGTCCGTCATCTATCCCGATATGGTCGGGCACACGATCGCGGTGCACGACGGCCGCAAGCACGTGCCCGTCTTCATCAGCGAGAACATGGTCGGTCACCGGTTGGGCGAGTTCGCGCCGACGCGGCATTTCCGCGGCCACGGCACCCACACCGAGAAGACGACGACGGTCAAGTAGGCAAGTAGAGAAAGTTGGCAACGATGGAAGTTTCCGCGGTGCAAAGGTTTGTTCGCCGGACGCCTCGCAAGGCGCGCCTGGTCGCCGACTCCGTCAAAGGGATGAAGGTGGCGGACGCTTTGGCGTACCTCGAGTTCTCGCCCAAGCACGCCGCCCGCGACGTGGCCAAGGCGATCAAGTCGGCCGCCGCCAACGCCGAGCACAACTTCAATCTCAACCGCGACGACCTCGTGCTCAAGCAGCTGCTCATCGACGAAGGGCCGACCTTTCGCCGGCGTCGCCCCGTGAGCCGCAGCATGGCGCACGAGTATTTCCACCGCACCTGTCACATCACGGCGGTCGTCGAAGACCAGCCCGATGGAAGGAAGTAGCTAATTGGGTCATAAGGTCAATCCGAACGCATTCCGTCTCGGCTTCTTCCGTCCCTGGGAGGCCAACTGGTTCGCCAACCCCAAGGACTACACGAAGATGCTGCATGAGGATCTCGAGATGCGCCGCGTCATCCTCGCGCGCCTGCGGAACGCGGGCATCGCGAAGATCGAGACCGAGCGCTCGTCGAACGCGCAGCTGACCGTGACCATCCACACCGCCAAGCCGGGCATCGTGATCGGCAAGGGTGGCTCGAGCGTGGACCAGCTCCGCGAAGACCTCGAGAAGCGGTTCGGCAACCGCGTGCGGATCTCGATCCAGGAGATCAAGCAGCCCGAGCTCGACGCGCAGCTCGTGGCCGAGAACATCGCGAGCCAGATCGAGCGCCGCATCAGCTACAAGCGGGCGATGAAGCAGTCGATCCTGCGCACGATGCGCGCAGGCGCCAAGGGCATCCGTCTCTACGCTGGAGGCCGCTTGCGCGGCGCGGAGATGGCGCGCCGCGAGCAGGACCGCGAGGGCCGCGTCCCGCTCCATACCCTGCGCGCGGACATCGACTTCGGCCGCGCCACCGCCAAGACGACGTTCGGCGCGATCGGCATCAAGGTCTGGATCTACAAGGACCAGATCTCGCCCGCGCAGCGCCGCCTGGCGCCCATCGCCGAAGAAACGGCGCCCGTCGCCGAGGCTTTGACCCCACAGGCCGAGCTGATCGAGGCGGCTGCAGAGCCGCAGGCCGCGCAGGTCGAGGTGGCCACGCCTGAAGCGGCGGCTGCGGTCGCGCCGCGGCGGACGCGCACCGCGACGGCGAAGGTCGAAGACAAAGTCGCCGCCCCGGCTCGGCCCAAGGCTGCTCCCAAGCCCAAGGCAGAGGCGAAGACCGAGGTCAAAAAGACCGCCGTGCGCACCAAGTCGACGCCTGCCGCGGTCAAGAAGACGGGCACGACCCGCAACACCAAGAAGGCGGACAGCTGATGGGTGGCAAGCCACTCAAGGATGGGACTTACTGAATGCTGATCCCCAAGCGCGTCAAGTACCGCAAGATGCACCGCGGCCGCCGCACGGGCATCGCCACGCAAGGTGCCACCGTGGCGTTCGGCGACTACGGCCTTCAGGCGATGGAGGCATGCTGGATGTCGAACCGGCAGATCGAGGCGGCCCGCCGCGCGATGACTCGCCACGTCAAACGCGGCGGCCAGATCTGGATCCGCGTCTTCCCCGACAAGTCGATCACCAAGAAGCCGGCCGAGACGCGCATGGGTTCGGGCAAGGGCAACCCGGAGGGCTGGGTCGCCGTGGTCAAGCCGGGCCGCGTCCTGTTCGAGATGGGTGGCGTGACGCCTCAGGTCGCGAAGGAAGCCATGAAATTGGCCGCCGCCAAGCTGCCGATCAAGACGCGCTTTGTCTCCTCTGCCGAGAGCGGAGGCTCGAGATGAAGGTCGACGAGCTTCGCGTCCTGGAAGCCGACGAGCTCAGCATGCGGATGCGCTCGGCGCGCCGCGAGCTGTACGAGCTCCGGTTCAAGCACGCCGTGGGACAGCTCGAGAACTCGAGCCAGATCGCCAAGGTCCGCCACGACATCGCGCGGATCATGACCGTCATCCGGGAGCGCGACTTCGGCATCGCCCCGAGCTTGGAGGAGGAAACGCCCGGCGCCGTCGCCGTCGCGGAGGCTCCCGAAGATGTCCAGGCCGAGGAAGTGCAGGACGAGGAAGCACCCAAGCCGAAGCGCGGGCGCGGACGAAAGAAGGAGACCGCTGAATGAGCGACACCGCCACTCAGACAGCTCCCACGGCCGCACGCGGCCGGCGCAAGGTCCGCCTCGGTACCGTGATCTCGGACAAGATGGACAAGACGGTCATCGTCCAGGTCGGATCGTCGAAGGCGCACCGCCTTTACCGGAAAACCGTGCAGCAGCGCACCAAGTTCAAGGTCCACGACGAGAAGAACGAGTGCGGCGTAGGCGACCTCGTCCGCATCACCGAGACCCGCCCCCTCTCCAAGGAGAAACGATGGCGCGTACTTGAGATCGTGGAGAAGGCCAGGTAGCGGCATGGTCCAGCAAGAGACACGCTTGAAGGTGGCGGACAACTCAGGGGCAAAGGAGCTCCTGGTCATTCGCGTGGCCGGCGGCCATTACCGCAAGTACGCCTACGTCGGCGACATCATCACCGCCACGGTCAAGTCGGCCCAGCCCGGCGGCCAGGTCAAGAAGGGCGAGGTGGTTAAGGCTGTCGTCGTGCGGGTAAACAAGGAATACAAGCGCCCGGATGGCTCCTTGATCCGCTTCGACGAGAACGCGGCCGTCCTCCTCGCCACAGCCAACAACCCGCGCGGCACCCGAATCTTCGGACCTGTCGCACGTGAGCTGCGCGAGCGCAACTTCATGAAGATCATCTCTCTCGCCCCGGAGGTTCTCTGACACCGTGCTTAAAAACAAGCTGCAACCGACGCGCCGCTGGCTCGACCTCGCTCCCGGCGACCCCGTGATCGTCATCGCCGGCAAGGACAAGGGCAAGCAGGGCGAGGTCCTGCGCACGATCCCCGGCCAGCACAAGATCGTGGTCAAGGGCGTCAACATCCTCAAGCGGCACACCAAAGCCGGCCAGCGCACCGGCGGCGTGCAGGTCGCGCAGGGCGGCATCGTCGACTTCGAGGCCGCGCTCGACTACTCGAACGTGATGCTCGTCTGCCCCTCGTGCGGCCGTCCGACGCGGACCAAGCACACCATCCTCGAGTCAGGCGCGCGGGTGCTCATCTGCCGCCATTGCGGCGAGCCATACGAGCGCGTGCGCAAGACGGAGGCCCAGTGATGGCCAAGGCCAAGCAGCAGCCGAAGAAGGAGCAGGCCCCGAAGGCGCCCGGCACCCGCTCGGAGGCGCCGCCGCGCATGCTCCTGACGTACCGGGACTCGGTGATGCAGCAGCTGACCAAGGAGTTCGACTACGGCAACACGATGCAGGTGCCGCGCGTCGACAAGATCGTGGTCAACGTCGGCATCGGCGAGGCGAAGGACAACGACAAGGCCCTCGACGCAGCGGTCGGCGACGTCCAGACCATCACCGGGCAGAAGCCGCAGCTCGTCAAGGCCAAGAAGTCGGTGGCCGCGTTCAAGCTGCGCGAGGGACAGACCGTCGGCATCAAGACGACCCTGCGCGGCCGCCGCATGTGGTACTTCCTCGACAAGCTGCTGAACATCGCGCTGCCGCGCATCCGCGACTTTCGCGGGGTCAGCCCGGACGCATTCGACGGCCGCGGGAACTATTCACTTGGACTTCGTGAGCAGGTGATCTTCCCGGAGATCGACTACGACAAGATCGACAAGCTGCGCGGGCTCGAGGTGTCGATCATCACGACCGCGAAGACCGACGACGAGGCTCGGAGTTTGCTGACTCGGCTTGGAATGCCGTTCCGTAAGAGGTAAGGGGAGAGAGTTTTGGCGAAGAAAGCATCGATCCAGCGCTGGAAGCGGGACCTTGCACATCCGAAGTTCAAGGTCCGTTTTCACAACCGCTGCCGCCTATGCGGGCGGTCGCGCGCTTACCTGCGCAAGTTCGGCATGTGCCGCATCTGTTTCCGTGAGTTTGCCGCCGAGGGACGGATCCCAGGCGTGACGAAGTCGAGCTGGTGATGGCTACAGCAGTCGCCAGGACATCTGACGGCCGGCCGCCCACGGGCAAAGGCATCAAGCCGGTCAAGCGCATGCCAGTGCCCGGGATCATCTCCGACCCGATCGCGGACATGCTGACGCGGATCCGGAACGCGAACGCCGCCCGGCACCCCGAGGTCAAGGTCCCGGCTTCGCGGCTCAAGCTCGAGATCGCCCGCGTCCTCAAGGACGAGGGATACATCGCGGGCTTTGACGTCGAGGCCGACGGCCCGACGCAGACGATGCGTATCATCTTCAAGTCCCGCCCGGATCGCATGCGCGTGATCTCCGGCGTGAAGCGGATCAGCCGCCCCGGGCTGCGCGTCTACGCGCGCAAGACCGAGATCCCGAGAGTCCTCGGCGGCCTCGGCATCGCCATCCTCAGCACCGCTGAGGGAGTCATGAGCGGAAGGCAGGCCCTGCGCAAGGGCGTCGGCGGCGAAGTCCTGGCGTACGTCTGGTAGGAGATAAAGGAAAAGAGTTGTCGCGAATCGGAAAGCTGCCGATTACGTTGCCCAAGTCGGTGAAGGTCACCCTCGCGCCGGGCCACGTCAAGGTCGAAGGGCCCAGGGGCCAGCTCGAGCGCACCCTGCCGGCGGAAATCACGATCAAGCAATCCGACGGAGAGCTCGTGTTCGAGCGCCCGTCGGAGGACTTCCGCCACCGCGCCATGCACGGTCTCGTCCGCAGCCTGGTGGCGAACATGGTCGAGGGTGTGGAGAAGGGTTTCACCAAGAACCTCGAGCTGGTGGGCGTCGGCTACCGCGTCGCCAAGCAGGGCGAGGAGCTGGTGCTGAACCTGGGCTATTCGCATCCCATCCGGTTCAAGCCGCCGCAGGGCATCTCGATCGAGGTCCAGGACCCGACCAAGTTCTCGGTCAACGGAATCTCGATCGAGGACGTCGGCCAGGTCGCGGCCAACATCCGCGGGATGCGGCCGCCCGAGCCCTACAAGGGCAAGGGCGTGAGGTACCGAGACGAGAAGGTGCGCCGCAAGGCGGGCAAGGCGGGCAAGGGGGCCAAAGCCACCGCATGATCAAGCGACACGATCGCAAGGAGAACCGTGCGAAGCGACACAAGCGCGTGCGCGTTCATGTCGCTGGGACCCCGGAGCGGCCGCGGCTCGCGGTTTTTCGCAGCCTCAACCATGTTTACGCGCAGCTCATCGACGATGGCGAGAGCCGGACGTTGGCCGCCGCCTCGACAGTCGAGATCAAGGCCAAGGGCAACGGCGTCGCCCAGGCGGCTGAGGTCGGCAAGGCGATCGCCGCCAAGGCGAAGGCCGCCGGCGTGAGCAGCGTTGTCTTCGACCGCGGCGGTTTTCTGTATCACGGAAGAATCAAGGCGCTCGCCGACGCGGCGCGCGAAGCGGGGTTGGAGTTCTAAATGTCTAGAAACGTGACGATGGCGCCTGTGTTGCATTCAGCGAGGCGAATTAGTCGGCTAATCGGCCCACATGTCTCCACGGTGGAGTCGGCCTGGGAGACCCAGGCCTCCTGGCGCCATGGTCACTTCGGCCCGAAATCCGCACCCCAACACCGCGATTTCGGGCCGGGAAAGGTATTTGATGTCTAGAAATATGGGCGGCCGGTATCCGCATTCGAGCGGCGAGCGCTCAGAGCTGGCCGACCGAGTCGTCCGCGTCAACCGCGTGGCCAAGGTCGTCAAGGGCGGGCGGAAGTTCTCGTTCAGCGCGCTGATCGTCGTCGGCGATATGAACGGCCGCGTGGGAGCGGGGATCGGCAAGGCGCGTGAGGTCACCGAGGCGATCCGCAAGGGGATGGACGTCGCGAAGCGGAACATGATCACCGTTCCCATGGTCGGGACGACGATCCCGCACGAAGTCCACCTGAAGTGGGGCGCGGCGCGAATCATGCTCAAGCCCGCCGCTCCGGGCACGGGCGTCATCTCCGGCGGTGCCATGCGCGCGGTGATCGAGACGGCGGGGATCAAAGACATCCTTACCAAGTCGCACGGCACCAACAACCCGATCAACACGGTGCGGGCGACGCTCGCGGCGCTACAGCAGCTGAAGACGGCTCCCCAGGTCGCCGAGCTGCGGGGTAAGGAAATCGAGCAGATGGTCGGCAAGCGTCTGGCCGCGGCCTACAAGGGCGCGGAACCGGCGAGCACCAACGGTGGTACAACCACCAGTGCCTGACAAGACCCTCAAGGCGACCCTCATGAAGAGCGCGATCGGGGCGAAACCCGAGATCCGCGCCACCGTCGAGTCACTTGGCTTTCGCAAGATGAATCAGACGCGTGAGCTGCCGGACAATCCGGCGGTGCGCGGCATGCTGAGACGGGTCGACTTTCTGGTCGCCATCGAGGGCGAGCCGTTCGTGCGACCGAAGCGCAGCCGCTACAAGATCTGGCGCGCGCGCTCGACGAAAAAACATCAACGAGGGAATTAGCAATGCGGCTCATTACGGAAACCGGGGTCCCCGCGAAATCGAAGATTTCGTGGGGTGGTCACCAAAGGGGCAACTGATCAGATGCACTTGCACGAGCTGAAGCCTGCTCCTGGCGCGCATCGCGCAGCGAGGCGGGTGGGCCGGGGCACCGGATCGGGCCGGGGCAAGACGTCCGGTCGCGGCCAGAAGGGCCAGAACGCTCGAAGCGAAGGCTTCCGCCTTGGGTTCGAGGGTGGCCAGATGCCGTTCTCGCAGCGCATCCCGAAGCTGCCCGGGTTCAAAAACCCGTTCAAGAAGGTCTTCTCCGTGGTCAACGTCTCCAAGCTGAGCCGGTTCGCGGATGGCGCCAAGGTCGACGCCGAGGCGCTGCTCGAGGCGGGTCTTGTGCGCGCGGGCGTGGATGTCAAGGTGCTCGGCACCGGCCGCCTGAAGCGCAAGCTGAACGTGGAAGCCCACGCTTTCAGCAACAGCGCGCGCGAAGCGATCGAAAAGGCGGGCGGATCGGTAAAGGTCCTCGGCGAGCCAAAGCCACCCTCTCCCCGCCGGCCGCATGGACCGCGGGCCGCAGCCAAGCAAGCACAACCGACCAAGAGCGAGTCTCCCGAAGCCCAATAAAAGATGAACCTCTTAGAGGCGCTCATCAACGCGATCCGGCTGCCGGAGCTGCGGAACAAGATCCTGTTCACCGGCGGAATTCTCGTCGTGTTCCGGCTCTTCTCCAACGTGACCATTCCGCTCGCCAGCCAGGGCGCGCTCGCCAACCTCTTCAACAACCAGGCGCTGCTCGGACTGCTCGATCTATTCTCCGGAGGCGGCCTATCGCGGTTCAGCGTCGTCGCGATGGGCATGAATCCCTACATCAACGCCACGATCATCATGCAGCTGATGACCGTGATCTCCGAGCGCATCAAGGAGATCCAGAAAGAAGGCGAGATGGGTCGCCGCCGGATCCAGCGTTGGAGCCGGTACCTCACCGTCGCTCTGGGCGCGGGCCAGGCCTACGGGTTCACAGTGTTGTTCCAGAACACGACCCCGGCGATCCTTGGCCCGCTCGACTGGTTCCAGCGGTTGCAGATCATCCTGGTCCTGACAGCGGGCACCGTGATGCTGATGTGGTTCGGCGAGCTCATCACCGAGCACGGCATCGGCAACGGCGTATCGCTGATCATCTTCGCCGGCATCATCGGCCGCGGGCCGCAGGGTGTCGCTGCAGTGTTCGGCTCCAAGTCCGCGGGCGGCGGGCTGGCCGACTACATACCCTTCATCCTGTTCGGTTTGATCGCGCTCGGGATGACCGCGGTGATCATCGAGGTCCAACAGGCCGTGCGCAAGATACCGATACAGTCGGCGCAGCGGGTTGCCGGCGGCCGCGAGGTGGGGCGGAGGGCGAGCTTCCTGCCGCTTCGCGTCAACCACGCGGGCGTGATCCCGATCATCTTCGCGATCTCGGTGATGTTCCTGCCGACCATCATCGCCAACTACTTCAACGCGGCGCCGACCACAACGTGGTACTACCAGGCGGCTAAATGGGTGCAGGGCAACTTCTCGCCGAGCACCTCAAACGTTCCCATGGCCATCGGCTACAACGCCCTCTATTTCCTGCTGACGTTCGGCTTCACGTACTTCTACACGGCCATCACATTTGACGTGAACGAGGTGGCGGACAACCTTAAACGCTACTCAAGCTTCATCCCGGGAATCCGCCCGGGACGTCCGACCGCGGACTACCTGCAGGCGGTGATGAACCGCGTCACGTTCGTCGGCGCGCTCTTCCTGGGGTTCATCACGGTCGTGCTGCCCATCGCGACCTCGAAGATTTCGGGCATCAACCAGCAGCAGATGTACCTCGGAGGCACCGCGATCCTGATCGTGGTCGGCGTCGCGCTCGACACGATGAAGCAACTCCAGACGCAGCTCGTGATGCGGCAATACCGCGGGTTCATCAAATGAAGTTGTGGCACAACAACTCCTCCCCACTTGTGGGGAGGTGGCCCGAAGGGCCGGAGGGGCTGGCCACGTGAACCTACTTCTCTACGGAGCACCGGGGAGCGGCAAGGGCACGCAGGCCAACATGCTGCGCGAGCATTTCGGGATCCCCCACATCGCGACCGGCGATATGCTCCGGGCGGAGATCCAGGCCGGCACCGAGCTGGGACGTAAGGCCCAGCCCATCCTCGCCGCGGGGCAGTACGTCTCGGACGAGATCATGATCGGCATCGTCCGCCACCGCCTCGGCGAGCCGGACTGCACGCCAGGCTTCATCATGGACGGCTTCCCGCGGACGGTCCCTCAGGCCGAGGCGCTGGACGACCTGATGCACGAGCTCGACAAGCGTTTCGATCGCGTGATCTACCTCAAGGTGCCCGTCGACGACCTGTTGCATCGCCTCTCGGGAAGGCTTGTGTGCCCCCAGTGCCAGCGGACGTATCCGCCCGGGACGGCGGCATGCGCTGCCGACGCGAGCGTGCTGGTCCAGCGCGAGGATGACAAGCCGGAGGCGGTCAGGCCCAGGATCGAGATCTACCTCGAGAAAACGGTGCCCGTGCTGGACCACTACCGGCACGGCCGGCTGGTTTCCGAGATCGACGGTCGGGGGACAATCGAGGAGATAAGCAGCCAGGTCCTGACGGCGGTGGCCTCCAAGAACGGGCAGCCGGCGCGAGCGGCCCATGCTGTCGTCAAGAAGCAAAAAGCATGATCAACCTCAAGACAGCCCACGAGATCGACCTGATGGCCCGCGCGGGCAGCCTGCTCGCGTCCGTCTTGCCCCCTCTCGAGGACGCTTGCCAGCCGGGGGTCAAGACCATCGAGCTCGACCGAATCGCCGACAAGCTGATCCGGGACGGCGGCGCGACCCCCGGCTTTCTCGGCTATCACGGGTTCCCGCGCTCGATCTGCGTCTCGATCAACGACGAGGCGGTGCACGGCATCCCGGGCAACCGGAAGATCGCGGCGGGTGACCTGGTCAGCCTCGACCTCGGGCTCGTGCTCGAGGGCTTCTGGGCGGACGTCGGCATCACGGTCGGGGTCGGCAAGATCACGCCGGAAGCCGCCCGCCTGCTCAAGGTCACCGAACAGGCGCTCTACGTCGGGATCGACAAGGCCCGCCCAGGCGGCTTCCTCGGCGACATCTCTTCGGCCATCCAGAAGCACGTCGAGGCGGCCGGCTTCTCGGTGATCAGGCAGTTCGTCGGCCACGGCATCGGCCGCCAGATGCACGAGGATCCCCAGGTTCCCAACTTCGGCAGCCCGGGCACCCCGCCTCGGCTCAAGCCGGGGATGACCCTGGCGATCGAGCCCATGGTCAACGCCGGCACCCATGAGGTCTACATGAAGCCCGACGGCTGGACGATTTGCACCGCGGACGGCGCCCTCTCGGCCTACTTTGAGCACACCGTCGCTATCACGGAAAAGGGCCCCGTCGTACTCACCAAAGATCCCCTCTCCCTGGAGGGAAGAGGGCCGGGGTGAGGGGTGTTACCAGCACTTTGGTACAATCGCCGTTCGTGCCCCAACGCCCCCCACTCGTGAAGGGGGTCGTGGTGGAGCCTCTTCCCAACGGTGTCTACCGGGTTGAGCTCGAGAACGGGGCGAAGGTCCTCGCTCACGTCGCCGATCGCGCGGGCACCCATTTCACCCGGCTCCTCGCCGGGGACAAGGTGGGGGTCGAGCTCGCCACGAGCGACCGGTCGCGGGGACGGATTCGAGAGATTTGGAGATGAAGGTACGTCCGTCCGTCAGAAAGATGTGTCCGAGCTGCAAGGTGATCAAGCGCAACGGTGTGGTGCGCGTGATCTGCTCCAAGACGCCCAAACACAAGCAGAGGCAAGGCTGATGAAAGCAGAAGGCCGGGGTCCCCGCGAAATCGAAGATTTCGTGGGGTGGTCAGAGACAGGGGTAGGGGACTAACCAGATGGCAAGAATCGCAGGCGTCGACATTCCGCCTTCCAAGCGCGTCGTCATCGCCATGACCTACATCCACGGCATTGGCAACACGACCGCCGAGAAGATCGTGAAGAACGCCAACGTCGATCCCAACAAGCGCACCAAGGACCTCAGCGAGGAAGAGGTCGCTCGCCTGCGCCAGATCGTCGATCGTCTCGCGACCGCCAAGGACATTCTCATCGAGGGTGATCTGCGTCGCGAGGTGGCGATGAACATCAAGCGCCTGACCGAGATTGGCTCGTACCGCGGCCAGCGGCACCGCCGCGGCCTGCCGGTGCGCGGCCAGCGCACGCGGACCAACGCGCGCAGCCGTCGCGGACCCAAGCGCGCGGTCGCGGGTAAGAAGAAGGTCAAAGCAGGCAAGTAATGGCGAAACAGAAGAAGGTCGTTCGCACCCGGCGCCGCGAGCGCAAGAACGTGGTGGCCGGCCAGGCGCATGTCCAGAGCACGTTCAACAACACGATCATCTCGATCAGCGACATCGAAGGCAACGTGATCGCCTGGGGCTCGGCCGGCGCGCAGGGCTTCAAGGGCAGCCGCAAGTCGACGCCGTTTGCCGCCCAGACCACCGCCGAGGCCACCGCCAAGAAGGCTCTCGAGCACGGTATGCGCTCGATCGAGGTTTTCGTCCGCGGGCCGGGCGCCGGCCGCGAGGCCGCGATCCGCTCCCTGCAGGCGACGGGCCTCGAGGTCAGCGCGATCACCGACGTGACGCCGATCCCGCACAACGGCTGCCGCCCACCCAAGAGGCGGAGGGTCTAGTGGTCCCCATCGTCCGCCCGCACCGCATCTTGGGGCTCGGGACGCCGATACGTGCGTCACGGGGCCCGGCCCGTCGTCGTCGCGCATTTATCAATGCGCTCCTCCTAGTGCCACCCGTTCCTTCGTCTCGGCGCCCCGACCGGCGACCTGGCGGTCGCCTGCCCCAACCTGCGGCACGTTCGTACGCTGGGGCCCACTGATGGCTAACTACAGCGGGCCGGTCTGCCGGTTCTGCCGCCGCGAGGGCGCCAAGCTCTATCTGAAGGGCGAGCGCTGCTACACGCCGAAATGCGCCATCGAGCGCCGCGCGTTCGCACCGGGCATGCACGGCCAGGCGCGCAAGCGCAAGACGTCGGACTACGGCATACAGCTGCGAGCGAAGCAGAAGGCGCGCCGTATCTACGGCCTGCTCGAGAAGCAGTTCCGCAATTACTTCAACCAGGCCTCGAACGAGCCGGGCGTGACGGGCGTCAACCTGCTCC
>WNGJ01001077.1_pt1 | contig 30072 bp, 26 predicted proteins | sample 5400611 | NCBI WGS metagenome assembly WNGJ01 (sample SAMN13153375, study PRJNA577476) | soil metagenome | isolation source: 40 cm soil or saprolite under Garry oak tree replicate 1 | place: USA:California | collected 2016-06-15
CTGAGATCGCAACCGCGGCCAGCCGCGCCTGGTCGTCCGCGCCGAGAGCAGCGGTCTCCTCGTCGAAGCCTTCCACCTTCGGGTATTCCGCAGGTGCCGCAAGCCCGGGGAAGTCGGGGTCTGGCGGAGCGTTTGCGGCAGCCTCGCCGGCCCGGGCCGCCACGCCACGGAGGCCCTCGTCGTCGATGCGGTTCCCCGCCGCCGTCCCGACCGCGCCGTCGCGGACGATCCGCAGCTGTACGACCTCGTTCTCGATCAGGGTCGGCTGGTGCACCTCGGAACGCGCGAAGCGGGCGATGCCCGAGCGCTCGGTCTGGACGACTGCCTCGACCTCGTCCCCCTGTGCCGCCTGTAGGGCGCGCTCGGCAAGCTCGAGCGCCTTGCTCAAGCTCCCACCCCGATCTGGACGTTCCGGAACCGCGCGGGAGAAGCGCCGTGAGACACATGGGCGTGCTGGCCCGGCTGGCCTTTGCCGCAGTTCGTCAGGCCTTGCATGCGCCACTCGTCGGCGCCTGCGACCGCGTCCATCGAGCCCCAGAAGAGAGGCGTCACACCCGTATAGGTCGCATCCCGCAGCATCCGGCCGAGCTCGCCGCCCTTGATCTCCCACGCGATCTGTGTCCCGAACTGGAAGTTGAGCCGCTTGTCGTCGATCGACCAGCTTTTGTTCGTCTCGAGGTAGACCCCCTCGTCGACGGCCGCGATCAGGTCCTCGAGCGTTCCTTGGCCCGGTTCCAGATGGAGGTTCGTCATCCGCACGAGCGGCATTCGGGTCCAGCCGTCGGCGCGCATCGAGCCACCGCGGCCCGCGCCCAGCTGCGCTGCGCTTTCCCGCGAGCTCAGGAAACCGCGCAGGATGCCCTGCTCGACGATCGGTTCCCGCTCGGCCGGCACACCCTCGTCGTCGAAGCCGAAGGTACCGAGTCCGCCCTCCGTCGTCGGGTCGGCGGTGATGTTCATGTGCTCCGACCCGTAGCGAAGCGAGCCGAGGTCGCCCGGCTTCAGGAAGCTCGTCCCGGCGTACGCTGCTTCGCTGCCGTAGACGCGGTCGAGCTCTGTCGGGTGGCCCACCGACTCGTGCACCTGCAGCTGCATCTGCTCGGCGTCGATCACGACCGTTGTCGTTCCCGCGGGGCAGCGCTCCGCACGAAGAAGTGCCGCCGCCTGCTCGCCGACACGCGGCGCCTCGCGGTCGAGCCCGAGCCGCTCGACGTATTCCCACCCGGCCTGGGCGCTCGAGCCGCCATGGGCACTGGGATAGCTGCGGATCTGGGAGACGCCGTCGCGTGCAGCCATCGCATCGATCCCACCGCCGCACTCGACGAGCTCCTGCTCCATCGCGGCGCCCTCCGAGGAGACGAAGAAGCGGTGCTCCCGAAGGGCCCGCACCGCGGCGGCCGTGACGTGGACGTCCTCATGGCGCATCCCAGCCTCGGCGCGCAGGCACAGGTCGATCTTGTCCGCAACCGAGACCGAGAAGGGGTCCTGCTCGACCTTCGGCGCGTACCCGCCGCGGCTCGGTTCGACCGGGACGAGCATGCGGTCATGGCCTCCGGGCGCGGCGCGCGCGAACGCGCAGGCGCGGAGGGCGGTGTCGCGAGCGCCCTCATCAGTCATCCGACGGTCGCAGGCGAAGCCCCAGGCGCCCCCCACGAGGACGCGGACGCCCACCCCCGCGCTCTCCTGGTCCTCGATTCCGTCGACCTGGCCGTTCCTCGTCGCGATCCATTGGGCGCGCCTGGTGACGACCCGCGCATCCGCGTACGAGGCCCCGGCCCCGACCGCCGCGTCGACCGCTCGCTGACAGAGTTCCTGCACCGCAGTACCTTATCCACGCCCCCGCGGCGAGAATGCCGTTCGTTCGCTGCGATGGCGGGCTTTGCCCGTCATCGTCCGGTGCGGATCGTCTACGGAACCGATATCGCCGGAAGTCGTCATGACCTCCGCTGCGCGGAGGTCGGACTTCCGGCGATGAGTGCGCTGGAGAGGACTTGAACCTCCACGGGGTCTTAACCCCACAAGGCCCTCAACCTTGCGCGTCTACCAATTCCGCCACCAGCGCGCGGCGGCGAATTGTAGCGACGGCGTGAGCACGCAGCGTTTGACTGCGTCCGGAAGGAGCGCTAACCTCTCTGGCGAACATACGTTCGTTCCCGGCGAAGGAGGCGAAGTGCTCACCGGACGGCAACAGGAGATCTGGGACTTCCTGGTCGACTACGTCGACCGGCACGGCTACCCGCCGACGGTGCGGGAGATCGGCGAGGCGGTCGGGCTCGCTTCGCCCTCGACGGTCCACGCGCACCTGGCGAATCTCGAGCGGGCCGGGATGCTGAAGCGCGATCCGACCAAGCCACGCGCGCTCGAGCTCGCACGCGGACGCGCGGCGACCGCCGAATCCGCCCCGGCCGGCGACGTGCACAAGCTCCCCCTGGTCGGCGAGATCGCCGCCGGCGGCCCGCTGCTTGCAGAAGAGAACATCGAGGACTACGTCGGCGTCCCCGAGCCGCTTGCGCGAGGCGGTGAGGAGTTTCTGCTTCGAGTCAAGGGCGACTCGATGGTGAACGCCGGAATCCTCGATGGCGACATGGTGGTCGTGCGCCGCCAGCAAACCGCGCAGAACGGCGAGATCGTCGTGGCGCTCGCGGGCGACGACGAGGGGGCCGACGAGGCGACGGTCAAGCGATACTTCCGCGAGGAAGGGCGAATTCGCCTGCAGCCCGAGAACGACGCGCTGGAGCCGATCTACGCGCGGCACGTCCAGCTGCTCGGCAGGGTGACAGGGGTCTTCCGGGCGCTCTGATGTCGGTGGAGCCGCTCAACCGCACGCTCGACCAGGAACTCTGCGCACTGATGCGCAGGGCGAGCCTCGAATGCCTCGTCTGCGGTGAGTTCGTCCTCCATCGTGGCGCGATCGAGTGCCCGGAGTGCGGGAGCGGGCTCGACGCGGGAGTCGCCGAGCCCGCGGCGGCAAACCTGAAGGCCGGCTGACAGCTAGTCGTGGTGGCCGTTGCCGTGCAGGTTGAAGACGAAGTCGAACTTCGTCCCGGCCGGGTTGTGGTACTTGAGGTCCATCGAGCCGCGCGCGTCGCGGTAGGCGCCGGTGCCGCCGGTGATCGCGAGCGTCGTGTTGCCGGTGTCGGAGAACGGCCCCTCCACCGTGATCTGGCCCTTGGGCAGGAACGTGGTCCAGTTGCACTCCCAGGAGCTCCCGAGCACGACCCGGATGCAGTAGCCCTGGTCGCCCCCGATCCTTGTCTGGTCGGCGTGGTCGTACACAGGATTCGCGAACGTGAGCACGTTGCCGAGCGTGTCGGTCGACGCGTCTCCGTTCGTCACGGCGTCGGTCGTCGCGTGCTCGACGACGGTCAACCCGTGACCGTTGCCGTGGTCGCCGCCACGCGCACCCGCGTTCACGACGGCGAAGACGAGCACCGCGGCGGCTGCCGCGGCCGGGATGAACAAGCGCTTCATCTCTCCCTCCCTTGACTTAGGAAAGGAGAGTGATAACCCGCGGTGCCCGCTCGCGTCTAGGGCCGCCGGCGAAGATCCGGGCTACAATTCCTCCTGCAGGTCGGGTGATCGCGGGCGGTTTCGCAAGGAGCCGCGCGAGGAAAGTCCGGACACCGAAGGGCAGGACGCTGGGGAAATCCCAGGCGGCGAAAGCCGACGGAAAGTGGCACAGAAAGGAGACCGCCGTCGGCATTCTCTAGAGATGCCGACGGCAAGGGTGAAAAGGTGGGGTAAGAGCTCACCAGCGCCGTGGTGACACGGCGGCTAGCCAAACCCCGTCCGGTGCAAGGCAAACAGGCTCCGCTGAGGTTGCCCGCCGAGGAGCCGGGTGCGCCGCTCGAGCCGTTGAGAGATCGGCGGCCTAGATGGATGATCGCCCCCGACAGAATCCGGCTTACAGGCCTGCTACACAGAAGCCCGCTCCGGCGGGCTTCTGTATTTAGACGGGTCACCGGAAAGCCCGCGACTCTTCGACGCTGCGGGGTCCAGTCGGCGTTTTGCAGAGCCCGCGACTCCTCCATCCGGTGCCCTGGCCCCCGCAATAAGTCATTGTTGAGCGCGGGACGAGCGCCCGGCGCCTACGAGAGTAGATCAGGGGGAGTGCAGGGCGAACCGAACGTCCCGCGCGATACCGACGACTTCTAGCGCGACTTCGCGGCCGAAGACAACGAGCAGCGTGAGGTCGTCCTCTCTCGACGAACTTGTGCGGTACCTCTGCGGCGACGAAGACGACGTCGCCCGGCGAGACGGGCCGCTGCTCGCCGTCCACGTCGAGCTTTGCCCTGCCCGCGACGACGTAGTAGACCTCGTCCTCGCCGTGCGGCTGCTGCGGGTCGTGCGCCCCGGCGGGGAGCTCGTAGACGCTCAAGCTGAGCGCCGGGACGCGCAGAAACTCACGTGAGAGCTCGCCGGAGCGCTCTCGCTGGGCTTGCACGTCGCCGAGGCGGACGATCTCGAAGCGCACGGCCGAAGCCTACGTTCAAGCCCGCAGTACGACCTCGAGCGCAGTGCCTCGGCCCGGTTGAGACCGCAACCGGAAGCCGCCGCCGATCGTCGCCGTCCGCGCACGCATGTTCTTCAGCCCCTGGCCGGCCGCAATCGTTTCCTCGTCGAAGCCTTCCCCGTCGTCGGTGACGCTGACGATCCGCTGCCCCGCGCGCTCGGCGATCCGCACCTCCGCGCGCCGCGCCCCAGCGTGCTTCCGCGCGTTGGCGAGCCCTTCCTGGACGATCCGGAAGACCTCGATCTGCTCGTCTGGCGCGAGGCGAATCTTCTTGTCGATCTCGAGCTCGACCTCGAGCGCGCCGTCGGCGGTCAGGAACTCGATGTAGCGCTGCAGGGCGGCGTCGAACGGCGCGGTTCCGCCGGCCGACGAGAGCGCCAGCACGGCAAACCGGGCTTCTTGCTGGGCCGCCGCAGCGGCTTCCTTCAGATTGGCGAGGGTCTCCCCGGCGGGCGCACCGGACTCGAGGAGGCCGGCGTGGGTCGAGACGGCGAACAGGTACTGAGCAAGGCCGTCGTGGATCTCGCGGGCGACGCGTGCGCGCTCGTCCGCGACGGCGCGCCCGAACTCCGCATGCTGGATCGCGCGCCAGACGCCCACGAGCAGGACGCTGTAGGAGAGGAGGCGCAAGAAGTCGCCCTGCGAGACGAACCGGCTGGAGACGAGCGGCGTGAAGACGTAGTGAAGCTCCGCGAAGAGCGCCAGCGTCACGGCGAGTGCAAGCCAGCGATACAGGTCCTGGCCGCGCGCGCGCAGGCGAAGGCCGAATCCGACGAGCGCGACGAGGCTGAGGAGTGCCTGGAGTGCGAGGGCTCCGGTCAGCATGAACGGTTGCTGCGACCCGGCGTCCCCCGCCAGAGCGGGCAGAGCAGACCCGGCGGTACTCGAAAGGCCCCAAATCGCCGCGAGGCCCAGAGCTACGGCGGCGAGTGAGTTCACGAGCGCGCGACCGCGCGCGGAAACCCGACCGTACGAGAACGGCGCCGATGCGATCAACGCTGCCGCGAGCAGCTTTCCGCCGACCCCTGCCCAGGCCTCCGTGCGCTCGAGCGGATGCCCCCCGAGAATCGGCGCGATCGAGAATGCGAGCGTCGCAGCCGCGGCGGCGGAAAACCCGCCACAGAGCAGAAGGTCTAGCCGCCTGCCTTCGACGGCGAACCGCACGCCAGCGAGCACGGCGACGAGCGCACCGGCGAGCGTGACCGCCGTGTCCAGCACAATTCGCACCTGCGGAAGTTCATAGGTGCTGCGGAGGGTCGGGTAGGTGACAAAGAGCGCCAGCGCCGCCCCGAGCAGCCCGAGCAGGAGCACCTCGTCCCGCAGCCAGGAGAGATAAGCCTTGTCGTCTTGCCGCACATTCAGTCTTGTCGGCAGACTTCGGCCCACCGATAAGCGTCGAGAGGCAAAACCTTTTGCGGATTCTGATCGTCGACGATCATCCCCTGACTCGCCAGGCGCTCTCCGCGCTGCTGACTCAGCACGATTTCGACGTGGTCGGCGAGGCCGCCGACGGCGAGCAAGCGATCGAGTGCGCAGGACGGCTTCGGCCGGAGCTGGTTCTGCTCGACCTCTCGATGCCGGGGCTCGAGGGCCTGGAGGCGCTGCCGCGACTCCGTGAGGCGGCCCCCGAGTGCGAGGTCGTCGTCCTGACCGCCTCGGGGACCGAGCAGAACCTCCTGGGCGCGATCCGGGGCGGCGCGGCCGGCTACTTGCTGAAGAGCGAGCCGCCGGAGCGGATCGTGGAGTTCCTCCGTGGTGTCGGCCGCGGCGAGGCGGCGCTCTCGGGCACGATCGCCCGCGGCCTGCTCGAACAGATCCGGGACGGTGTCGGCAGAGAGGGCGGGGTGCCCGAGTCGATCGGCTCCGCTCTGAGCGCACGCGAGGTGGAAGTGCTGCTCCTCCTCGACGAGCACCTCGGCACCGACGAGATCGCCAAGCGGCTTTTCATCTCCGAGCACACCGTCCGCTCGCATGTGAAGAGCCTGCTTCGAAAGCTCGGCGTCTCCTCACGGCGAGAGGCCCTGGAGGCACTCGCGAGCGCCAGGGTCTAGGTGCGAATCCCCCACCGTGGGGGATGCGATTTCACTCACCTTGGGGGAGGTGAAGGCGATGAGCGGGAGGCCGTCCCCGCCGATAAGTGGAGCGACACTCAGGTCTTCGACGGGTGTCCGGAGCGCGGTGGCTCTGTGCTTCCTCGGCAAGACGGCCGGCCCCAGGGCCGGCCGTCGTTCATTCTGAGAACCCTTCGAGCGCGGCGCCCACGAGCTCTGGCAGGGTCTCGAGGTTGTAGCCGCCTTCGAGCACTGCGGCGACACGGGGAGCAAGTACCGCCGAGCGGCGGGCGAGCATGCGGAAGCCTTCCGAGCTCACGAGCATGCCGCCGAGCGGATCCTGGGCGTGCGCGTCGAAGCCGGCGGAGACGACGACGAGTTCCGGCTCGAAGTCCCGCACGGCGGGTTCGACGATCTCGGCAAAGGCGTGCTCGTACTCCGGATCTCCCGACCCTGCGGGAAGCGGCACGTTCAGCGTCGTCTCGTTCCCGTCGCCCGGTCCGCCCGTGCCGGGGTAGAACGGCCACTGGTGCATCGAGACGAAGAGCACGCTGGAGTCGTCCAGGAAGATCGCTTCGGTGCCGTTTCCGTGGTGGACGTCCCAGTCGACGATCGCCACGCGCTCCACGCCGAGCTTGGTTTGAGCGTGCCGCGCGGCGATCGCGGCGTTTCCGAACAGGCAGAAGCCCATCGCGCGCTCCGGCAAAGCGTGGTGACCCGGCGGCCGGCCGAGCGCGAATCCGCCGGCCTCGACGGCTTCACACGCAGCCCCTGCTGCGAGCAGCGCAGCCTCGTAGCTCGTCTCGAAGCACAGCGTGTCCTGGTCGAGCCAGGTGGGCTCACTGACCGAGCGGATCTCCTCGACGTATGCAGCCGAATGGCAGCGTTCGATCGCGGCGGGCTCGGCCGGGCTCGCCTCACGCCACTCGAGCGCAGCAAGCAGCACTTCGAGCCGCTCCGGCGACTCGATGTGCGCGCCAGTCGGATGCAGGCGCGCCATGTTGGGATGGCTCAGGACGTCGATTGCGAGACGGCGGCTGCGAGCTCGGCGAGATTGGTTTCGCCCTGAGCCCGGCCGACGAGGTAGCAGAGGAGGGGCGCGTTCGTCCGTTCGCCGCTCTCGTGTGCGGCGACTCGGGCGAGCTCGAGCAGGATGCGCACGTCCTCCTCGCTCAACTCGAGCTCTTCGGCCGAAGTTCCGCTCGCGCGCGCGAGCGCATCCCTCGCCTCGGTCAACCAGGCGTCCACGGCGGCGATCTTAGTCCGCGGCCAGCGCGTCGAGTCGTTCGGCGAGACGGCCCATGCCCCACCGGCTGACGAGAGCCGACGCCTCCGCCCACTCAGGGTTCTGATCCTTGAGGGGAGGGAGGGGGGCGGAGGCGTCGAGCGTCGCTATTCGGCGATAGAGCCGCAAGTCCTCCGCCTGCGGGGCGAACCTTCCGTCCGCGAGCGCGTCCTCGAGCGAGCCGTATTGCCGCAGGATCTCCGCCGCCTTCTTCGGGCCCACGCCAGGAGCCCCGGGGATCCGGTCTGACGGGTCGCCGCGGAGGGCGATGAAGTCCGGCACCTGCTGCGGCTCGACGCCGTAGCGCTCGCGCACCTCCTCCGGGCCGACACGCGCTAGCTCGGAGACGCCCCGGACCGGCTGGAGAATCGTCGTCTGTTCGCTCGCGAGCTGGAAGAGATCGCGGTCCGACGTGGCGACCACCGTGCGCCCCCCGCGCTTCTCCTCTGACGCCACCGCCGCGCCGAGGAAGTCGTCCGCCTCGTAGCCGCCGGCCTTCGCTGCGGCGAAGCCGAACGCCTCGACGAGCTCCGGTAGGAGATCGAGCTGCTCCAGGAGCTCGTCGTCGAACTCGCGACCGCCCTGGTAGTCGGGGAAGGCCTGGTTGCGGTAGGTGGGGGTGCCAAGCGAGTCCCAGCCGACGAGAACCGCGCGTGGCTGCTCCAACTCCCACAGTCGAAGCAGCATGTTCGTGAAGCCGACCAGTGCTCCGGCCGGACGTCCTTCGGCACGTCGGATCGACTTCGGCAACGCGTGGTAGGCGCGGTGCGCAAGGGAGTCACCATCGACGGCGAGCAGCGGTTTCTTCACGTGGAACGAAGCTCTTCGATTGCTGCCATCAGACGTTCGGTTGCGACCTTCGCCCCCTCGGCGGGCTCCTGATCGTGCAGATCTTCGACGGGTATGGGCGCGCCGTACCTGACCAGCCATGGGCCGAGACGGCGAAGGCGATCCGTGCCGATGATCGCGGCGGGAATCAGCGGCGCTTTTGCCCAGATGGCGATTCGGGCCGCCCCTGTGTGGGCGCGCGGCTTGAACTTCTTCCGCAGTCCCTTACGGCGCCGGGTGCCCTCAGGGAACATGACCACGACCTCGCCGGCGCGCACGAGCTCGACCGCAGTGCGGATCGCCTCCAGGTCGCCCTCTCCCCGGCGCACTGGAAAGGCACCGCCCGCGTTCAGAATCGGCCCGAGGATCGGATTGAAGAGCTCGCTCTTCGCCATGAAGCGGAGTTGCCGTTTCGGGAAGAGCGGCAACCCAAGTGCCCACGGGTCGAGGTTCGACGTGTGGTTGGCCGCGAGCACGAATCCGCCCTCGGGAATGTGCTCGAGACCCTCCGTGCGCAGGCGAAAAAGACCGTAGAGGAGCGGCTTGCTGAGAATGCCGATGATCCGGTATGTCCGGGACATCACGGGGTCGGATTCGTCACATTTTCGCCCTGCATTTGAGCTGTTTTCAGCGCTATTTTCGAGCCTCGGCGTCGTATGAGGCGTTCGCTATCGTGTTTCGCGTGAAGACATTGGTCATTGCAGAGAAGCCCTCCGTTGCGCGAGATCTCGCCGACGCGCTGCCGGGCCCATTCTCCAAGAACGACACCCACTTCGAGTCGGACGACTACGTGATCAGCTTCGCAGTCGGCCATCTCGTCGAGCTCGTCAACCCGGAGGAGTACGACGAGAAGCTCAAGAAATGGCGCATGGCCGACCTGCCGATCATCCCCGAAGAGTTCCGTCTGCACGCCCGTGACAAGAAGGCCGAGAAACAGCTGAAGGTGATCCACAAGTTGATGAAACGCGACGACGTGGAGCGGATCATCAACGCCTGCGACGCCGGGCGCGAGGGCGAGCTGATCTTCGCCTACATCTACGAGACCGCCGGGAGCGACAAGCCGGTCGACCGGCTCTGGATCAACTCGATGACGAAGCAGGCGATCCGCGAGGGCTTCGAGCGCCTCCGCCCCGGCGAGCAGCTGCAGTCGCTCGAGGCGGCCGCGCGCTCCCGCTCCGAGGCGGACTGGCTCGTGGGCATGAACGCGACCCGTGCGGCGACGATCCGCGGCCGAGCCTGGGTCGGCGGCGTCGTCTCGCTGGGCCGTGTCCAGACGCCGACGCTCGCGATGATCGTCCGGCGAGAGCGCGAGATCCAGGCGTTCGTCCCAGAGCCATACCGGCTCGTCCGCGCTCAGTTCGCTGAGGCGTCGCTTGCGATGCCGACTGGAGGGCGTGGCGGCTTGGCCGCCGCGCCCGGTCGCAGCTACGAGGGACTCTGGTTCGAGGGCGACGAGACGCGCATCTTCGGCAACCTGGAGCGGGCCGACGAGATCGTCGCCAAGGTCTCCGGCAAGGACGGCACGGTCGAGAAGGTCGAGCGCAAGGAGCAATCCGAGCGCGCGCCGCTCCTCTACGACCTGACCTCGCTCCAGCGCGACGCGAACCGCCGCTTCGGGTTCTCCGCACGCCGCACGCTGCAGGCAGCCCAGTCGCTGTACGAGAACAAGAAAGCGATCACGTACCCGCGTACTTCCTCGCGCTTTCTCTCCGGCGACCTCGTCCCACAGCTGAAACCCACCGCCGCGACGCTGGAGCCGATCGGCGAATACGCGGCGGCCGCCCGTTTCGTGCTCGGGCTCGACCGGCTCCCGCTCGGCCGGGTCGTGAACGACGCCCGCGTCGACGACCACCACGCGATCATCCCGACCGACGTCGAGCACGAGCTTGAGCGCTTCTCGCCCGACGAGCGGCGAATCTTCGATCTCATCGCGCGCCGCTTTCTGGCCGTCTTCCATCCGCCGGCGCGCTACGCTCGCACGACGATCGTGACCGAGGTGGAGGAAGAGCGCTTCCGCACGCGTGGCAAGATCACACTCGAGGCCGGCTGGCGCGGCGTCTACGGTCTCGAGGCCGACTCGGAGCAGAACAAGCAGGACGAGGAGGGCGAATCCGAGACCGCCGAGCTCCCCAAGCTGGAGCAGGGCCAGACCGTGCGCTGTGTCTCGGCTGAGGCCGAGGCCAAGGAGACCAAGCCGCCGCCGCGCTACTCCGAGGCGACCCTTCTGTCAGCGATGGAGACTGCCGGCAAGCTCGTCGACGACGAGGAGGCGCGCGAGGCGATGAAGGAGCGCGGTCTCGGCACACCGGCGACGCGCGCGGAGACGATCGAGACGCTGATCCGCCGCGAGTACATCGAGCGCGCCGGCAAGGAGCTCCAGCCCACTCCGAAGGGCCTGCAGGTGATCACGATGCTCGAGGAGCACCCGCTCACCTCGCCCGAGCTCACCGGTGACTGGGAGAAGCGTCTCACCGACATCGAGCACGGCCGCGACGGCCGCGAGAAGTTCATCAAGGACATCGAAGGGTTCGCCCGCGCCACGGTCGAGCAGATCGCCGCGCTGGACAAGGAAAAACTGCGCCCGGAGCGCGTGGAGCTCGGCCCCTGTCCGCGCTGCGGCGCCGAGACGGGCGAGATCATCCGCGAGAACTCACGCGCCTACGGCTGTACGAGCTGGAAGAGCAAAGAAGAGACGGGTTGTGGCTTCGTGATCTGGAAGCGCGTCGCCGGCCGCACGCTCACTCCGGAGGTCGCCCGGCAGCTGATCGAGGAAGGCCGGACTCGCGACGTGATTTCGGGTTTTCGATCCAAGGCCGGCAAACCTTTTCGCGCGCGCCTCGTCTTGAATAGCGAGGGCAAAGTCGAGTTCGACTTCCCGGCGCGCGCACAAACCAAAGAAGCGGCCGTCGCGGAATAACAGAAAGCGGCACTCCGTTTTACAGAACGAGGGCTTTGCCAGGCCGTCACAACCCTGGCAAGGCGAGGAGAATCCCCCTACAGTGCGAAAGTTCGAAGGAGTTACGACGTCTAAGGAGTTAGAGGCCAAGTTGACCCAGAACCAATTGCAGGAATTGCTGGAATCCGAGCAGGCTCGCTCGATTGTCGAGGCTGCCGAGGAGCGCGGGTATCTCGAGCCCACAGAACTCGAGGCGTTCGCCCTCGAGCACGATCTCGCCGACGACGAAGTCGAGCAGCTCACGCGCGAGCTCGAGGCGATCGGCCTCGAGATCGGTCAAGCGCGGGCGGAGGAGGCTGAGCAAGAGAAGGCTGCCGCCGAAAAGGCCGCGGCCGAGGCGCAGCCTCTTGTCGGCTCGGCCGACAGCCTCCAGCTCTTCCTGGCCGACGTCGGCAAGCACAAGCTGCTGACGGCGGCGGACGAAGTGATGCTCGCAAAGGCCATCGAGCGCGGTGACCTGCGCGCCAAGCGGCGCATGATCGAGTCGAACCTGCGACTGGTCGTCTCGATCGCAAAGGGCTACCGCGGGCTCGGTGTGCCGTTCCTGGATCTGATCCAGGAGGGGACGCTCGGCCTAAACCGCGCAGTCGAGAAGTTCGACTGGCGGCGCGGGTACAAGTTCTCGACCTATGCGACGTGGTGGATTCGCCAGTCGGTGCAGCGTGCGGTTGCAAATCACGCGCGCACGATTCGTGTTCCCGTCCATGTCGTCGAGCGCCAGCAGAAGCTCGGCCGGGCCGCACGCCGGCTCGAGGTCGAGCTTGGGCGCGAGGCGACGAAGGACGAGCTCGCCGAGGCGACCGGACTGCCGATTCAGCACGTCGACGAGGCCCTTGGCGCAGCGCAGGCTTCGGTCTCGTTGAACCAGACCGTGGGTGCCGACGACGAAGGTGAGCTCGGCGATCTCTTCGCCGACCGCGAAGCTCCGGATCCGTTCGACGAGGCCGAGGAGTCGCTGCGCAAGCAGGGCGTCCGGCGTGCGCTCGATGCGCTGCCGGAGCGCGAGCGGCGGATCCTCGAGCTGCGGTTCGGGTTCGAGGGCGAGCCATGGACGCTCGAGGCGATCGGGCACGAGCTCGATCTGACGCGTGAGCGCGTCCGCCAGCTCGAGGGGCAGGCTCTGGCCCGCCTCGCCGCGCTGCGCGAGCTGCAGACCGTCGCCGCCTAGCCCAACCCGCTGCGGCTAGCGTCTCCGGCCGTGAGCGATCTCTACCGGCGCGCGCGCATCGTGACTCCGGGCGGCGTCAACTCGCCGGTCCGGGCGATGCGCGCCGTCGGACTCGAGGAGCCGCTCTTCGCCCGGCGCGGGCGGGGCGCGTACCTCGAGGACGCCCGCGGCCGTTCGTTCGTGGACTGGGTGCAGTCTTGGGGGCCCCTGATCTTCGGGCACGCCGATCCCGAGACGGTCGAGGCCGTGCGGACGGCGGCGCTCGACGGGACGAGCTTTGGCGCCGCGACCGAACGGGAGGTCGAGCTCGCCGAGGAGATCGTCGACGCGGTGCCGTCGGTAGAGCAGGTACGCCTCGTCTCCTCCGGTACGGAGGCCGCCATGAGCGCGATCCGGCTCGCGCGGGCCGTGACCGGACGCGATCGGATCCTCAAGTTCGCAGGCTGCTACCACGGTCACGTCGACGCGTTGCTCGCAAGCGCGGGTTCCGGCCTGGCGACGCTTGGCATCCCAGCGACGCCGGGTGTGACGGCGGCCGCGGCTGCCGAGACGATCGTCTGCCCGTATAACGACGGGCCGGCGGCTGAGGCGGCTGTCGGCAGATACGGCGAGGATCTGGCGGCGGTTATCGTCGAGCCGGTCGCCGGGAACATGGGCGTCGTTCCACCGGCGGACGGTTTCCTCCGGCAGCTGCGGGAGCTCTGCGACGAGGCTGGTGCCCTGCTCGTCTTCGACGAGGTGATCACGGGCTTCCGTGTGGCGCGCGGCGGGGCGCAGGAGCGCTTCGGTGTGCATCCGGACCTGACGATCCTCGGGAAAATCGTCGGCGGTGGCCTGCCCGCGGCGGCGTTCGGCGGCCCGCGCGAGCTGATGGAGCGCCTGGCGCCAGACGGCGACGTCTACCAGGCGGGAACGCTCGCTGGCAATCCGCTCGCCACTGCAGCCGGGCTCTCTGTGCTGCGGCGCCTGCGCGATCCGGGTGTGTACGAGCAGCTCGAGCGGCGCGCGGCTCGGCTCGAAGCGGGGCTCGCGGAGGCTGCTGCCGGCGAGCCGGTCACCCTGCAGAGAGTCGGTGCGATGGGGACGATCTTCTTTCGAGAGGGTCCCGTCGCGAACTACGACGACGCGGCTGCTTCAGACACCGAACGCTACGGAGCCTTCTTCCGGTCGCTGCTCGACCGGGGGATCTATGTCGCTCCGTCGCAGTTCGAGGCGTTGTTTGTCTCGCTCGCCCACGGCGATGACGTGATCGACTGCACGATCGAGGCCGCCCGCGAATTCTTCGCGGGCTAAGGCAGCCTGAACAGATCGCGCAGGGCTGTGCCGTCGTCGCCGGCCTCGCGCGCGGATTCGATCGGCGCGTGCAAGAGGCTCGAGACGATCCGCCTCGTCAGCTGGTCGACGACTTCCTCGTCGGTATCGCTCAGTCGGCCGCGCACGCGCGAGAGCTCAGCCTGCCGGATCTGCTCGGCCTTCTCGACAAGGGAGGAGATGATCGGTCCTGCCTCGGCCGCTCGACGCGCGCGTCGGAACTGTTCGGCCTCTTCCGCGACGAGAGTTTCGGCGGCGCGAGTCGCTTCGAGTCGCCGCTCTTCGTCGCCGGCGACCGCGGCCTGCACGTCAGCGAGATCGTGAAGGGTGACGTTCGGAAGATGGCTCACGGTCGGATCGACGTCCCGCGGGACGGCGAGATCGACCAAAGCGAGCGGTTCCCTGCGCGTGTCGACGGCGGCGGCGTCGACAACGGTTCCGACCGCAGCCGTGCAGCACACCGCGGCGCCGGCGCCGGCGAGCTCGATGCGGAGCTGCTCCAGCGGAGCATGTCGAGCGCCGAATGGCCGTGCCACCGACTGCGCCCGCTGCTCGGAGCGGCCAACGATCACGAGCTGCTCGGCGGGCAGACCTGCCCGAAGAAGCGCCCGCGCAGACGCCTCGGCAATCCGCCCGGTGCCGAGGACGACCGCCCGCGTGCTTTCGAGGCCGGCCTCGCCGAGATCGCCGCTCAGGAGGCTCACCGCAGCCGCTGCAAAGGAGCCCGCATGGCGCGAGAGCTCGGTCTCGGAGCGAACGCGCTTGCCCGTCCGGAGCGCATGGCGGAAGAGTGGCGACAGCTCGGAACCGACGGTCCCCGTGGCGGTTGCGACGCGGAAACAGCGTCGTACCTGCCCAAGTATCTCGGGCTCTCCGATGATCATCGAATCCAGGCCGGCGGCGACGCGAAAAAGGTGCGACGAGGCGTCGTCGGCGCGATGCGCGTACAAGCCCTCATCGAGAACGAGTGGATCGACGCGGCAGCGCTCGACGAAGACGTTCCGGATCGCCTCTGCGGCCGAGTCCTCATCGTCGCCCGCTGCATATACCTCGACGCGGTTACAGGTCGAGAGGATGACCGCCTCCGTGATCGCATCCTGCTCCACGAGAGCGCGCAGTGCGTCGGCCGAGTGCTCCGGCGGAATCGTCGAGCTCTCGAGTAGCTCGAGCGGCGCAGACTTGTAGCTCAGGCCCACGGCGACGACAGCCACGCCGCCGAGTCTATGTGCGGGTCGCCTCTGAGCTGTGGATCAACCGCCGAGCGTCCTCCTTCAGGCGCTTGCGGTCGAGCTTGTTCGTTCCCGACACGGGCAGCTCTTCCAGGAAGAAAACCCGGCGCGGGTGCGCGTACGCGGGCCCGCGCTCGAGGAACCACTGCTTCAGCTCTTCCTCGCTGATCGAGTCGGGCTCGCGCACGACCACCCAGGCGACCGGCGCCTCGCCCTTGACGGGGTGTGGCCCCGGGACGACGCAGACGTCGTCGACCTCCGGGTGGGCGAGCAGGATCGTCTCGACCTCTTTCGGATAGACGTTCTCGCCGCCGACGCTGATCATGTCGTCGACGCGGCCGCAGAAGTAGATGTAGCCCTGCTTGTCCGCCTTGACGAGATCGCCGGTCTTCAGCCAGCCCTCAGGGGTGAACTTCGCTGCAGTCACGTCCGGCTGCTTCAGGTAGCCGATTGCGTTCGCGCCCGAGCGGCTCCAGAGCTCGCCGACCTCACCGGGCGGGCAGTCGCGCTCGCTCTCCGGATCTACGATGCGAATCTCGACGCCGGGCACGGGCAGGCCGGTCGAGCCGAGCTTCTTGATCCCCCAGCGCGGTGAGATGACGTTTGCGCCGCCCTCGGTGAGCCCGTACGTCTCGCAGACCTCGCAGCCGAACGTCTCCTTGAGCGCTCGCATCAGCTCCTCGGGAACGGGCGCGGAGCCGCACTCGAGCAGCTCGATCGACGAGACGTCGTAGCGGCCGAGTGCCTCTCGCTGGGCGAGAAGGAGGTTGAACATCGCCGGAGTCCCGGACGTGTAGGTGGGTCGGTAGCGGTCGATCGCCGCGAGCACGCCCGCGGGGTCGAAGCCCGGGAGGATCGCGAGCGAACCGCCGACGTAGAGCATCGGGAGCAGGCACCCCCAGAGCGCGTTCGCGTGATAGAGCGGGCCCGTCACGAGCGCCTTGTCGCTCGGCTTCCACATCATCGTCTCGGCCGCCGAGCGGGCCTGCCACCACTTGTTCGCGTGCGAGAGCTGGACGCCCTTCGGCCTGCCGGTCGAGCCCGACGTGTACATGAGGAGCGCCTCGTCGGTCTCCGCGACCGGGACGGTCTCGAATTCGGCTCGCGTTGCGGCGAGCTCCTCGTCGTAGCTCCCTCCGACGACGAGCGTGTGCCGCCGGGCGGGAATCTTTGCGATGAACTCTGGGTGACCGATTGTCGCGACCGACTCGGAATGGTCGGCGATGTAGGCGAGCTGATCGGCGCCGAGCTTGATGTTCGCTGGTACCGCGATCGAGCCGGCGCGCAGCGTGCCGAGCAGGGTCTCGGCAAAGCGGTAGTCGTTGGCGAAGAGCAGGAGGACGCGTTCGCCGGGGGCGATCCCGAGCCGGGCAAGGAGCGCGGCGACCTGCTGGGTGCGTCGTTCGAGCTCTCCGTAGCTGAGCTGCGAGTCGTCCTGCTCCATCACGACCTTGTCGGGGTACAGCAGCGCCGCCCGCCGGGCGAGCTCGCCGAAGTTCACCGGGTCAAAGCTCACGCCACGTCGAGCGAGCGCTCGCTGTGCGTCAAGAGCTCGCAGCCGCCCTCGGTGACGACCACGTCGTCCTCGAGCTTCATCACGCCGGCGCCGGGAACCGCGATCCCGGGCTCGACGCAGATCGTGACGCCGGCTTCGAGCTCCGCCTGCTCGTTTGCGAGGTCGGGCCATTCGAACGAGGTGGCGAGACCGATCCCGTGCCCGATTCGGTGAGCGAGGGGGTAGCCGGCGTCCTCGGCGGCGGCGGCGGCTGCTTTGTGCAGTGCAACACAAGGAACCCCGGCGCGGGTGGCTTCGATTGCGGCTTCGTAGGCTCGGAGCACGGCGTCCCACACGCGCCGCTGTTCCTGGTTTGTGTTGCCCAGGACAAACGTCCTCGTCGCGTCCGCCTGATAGCCCTCGTACGCGGCGCCGATGTCGACCATGACGCTGTCGCCGGTCTCGAGCCGCCGCTCGGTGGGCTCACGGATCGGAATCGGGTCGTCGTTGCCGCTCACGACAGTCGGCGGAAACGACCACTCCGGGCCGAGCGCCTGACCCAGTCGGGCCGCCAGGTCGCGCTCGGAGACTCCTGGACGCGCCTCGGTTCGGGCCACGTCGAGCGCGACGTCGGTCAGCCGCGCCGCTTCCTGGAGGAGGCGAATCTCGAGCGGGCTCTTGCGCCGTCGCAGAGTGGCCACCTCGGTGCCGACGTCGACGACCTCGGTCTCGCGAATCCGCTCGCGAACGCGGTGCCAGACCGTGACGGGAAGCCGCTCGAGACCGGCGATGGCGATCCGCTTCGGCCCGAGCCCGGCGAGCTTGTCTGCCACGACCTCCACGCCGTCGAGGCGCCCGTGCCATTCCTCGATCCCGGATCGCCGCCGCGCCTCCTCGAGTTGCCAGTCGAAGTCGAGCACGCAGACGAGGCGCTCCTCGGGCCCCGCGATCAGCCACATGTCGCCGAGCACGGGCGCGAAGTTCGTCAGATAGCGAAAATGCTGGCCGTGCCCCTGACTGCCAAAGATGAGCGCCGCGTCGCAGGCGTTTTGCTCCACGATCACCCGGACCGCGGCGCGTCGCTCCTCGAGCTCAGCCTGCCATTCTGCGGGCGCGATCATCGGCGGCAAGTAAACCAGCGTCCGCATGGGTAGCGACGGCGCCACGATGCGAGCGGTCGTCTTCCACGAGCACGGCGGGCCGGAGGTGCTCAAGCTCGAGGAGCGCTGGCCCCGGCCGGAACCGCGCGAAGGCGAAGTTCTCGTCGAGGTGAAGGCGGTCGCTCTGAACCACCTCGACATCTTCGTCCGCCGGGGCATGCCGGGCGTCCACCTCGAGCTTCCGCATATCTCCGGAGGGGACGTGGCCGGCGTTGTCGCGGGCACCGGCGAACGCGTCCTCGTCGACCCGATGGTTCCCGAGGGAGCGATCGGCGAGAACATCCAGGGCGCGTTGGCGGAGTTCGTCTCCGTCCCGGGTCAGAACCTGATTCCGCTTCCCACCGACGTCTCGTTCGAGCAGGCTGCCGCACTGCCGATTGCCTACGGGACGGCGTGGAAGCTCCTCGTCGACCGCGGTCAGGTCAAGGCTGGGGAGACCGTGCTCATCGTCGGGGCAAGCGGCGGCGTCGGAACCGCGGCGGTGCAGATCGCGAAGCTCGCCGAGGCGACGGTCTACGCGGCCTCGAGCTCTCAAGAGAAGCTCGAGCGTCTGCGTGAACTCGGAGCAGACCACCTGGTGGACACGAGCGAGGACGACTGGGGCAGCAAGGTCTGGGCAGCGACCGGCAAGCGGGGCGTGGACGTCGTCGTCGACTACTCGGGCCAGGCGACCTGGCCAACCAGCATCCGCTCGCTCACCCACGGGGGACGCCTGCTGACCTGCGGCGCGACGAGCGGCTATGAGGCGGCCACCGACCTGCGCTACGTCTGGACGCGCGAGCAGACGATCATGGGCTCCGACGGCTGGACGCGTGACGGCTTGCAGAGCCTGCTCGACCTCGTCCAGAGCGGGCGGATCACCCCGGTGATCGATCGCGTCCTTCCGCTCGAGCAGGCGCGCGAGGCCGAAGAGGCGCTCGAGCGCCGCGAGGTGTTCGGAAAGGTGGTCCTGACCCCGTGAGCTGGGAGGAAGGCTTCCGCGCTTCGCCGTACCATCAGTTCCTCGGGCTCGAGTTCGCGCTCGTGGACGGCGTCGCAGAGCTCCGGATGCCGTTCCGCGAGGAGCTGGTCAGCGATGCCGAGATCCCCTACCTGCACGGAGGCGTGATCGCCGCTCTGCTGGACACGGCCGCCGATTACGCCGTCGCCGCCCAGCTCGGACACGGCGTGCCGACGATCGACATGCGCGTGGACTTCCTGAAAGCGGTCGGCCGCGAACCGCTGGTCGCCACCGCGCGGGTGGTCAAGCTGGGCCGCTCGGTTGCGATCGCCGACGCGGAGGCGCGAAACGAGCAGGGCGAGCTCGTTGCTGTCGGGCGCGTTCTCTTCAGCACGCGATGAAGCGAACGGCCCTGATCGTCACCGCGGCCTTGCTTGCCGGCTGTGGTGGCGTGAAGCACAAACCCCAGTTCGACCGCCTTCGCAACGGGATGTCGAAAGCGGAGGTCAGGGCGCTAGTCGGGGCCCCTCCGAAGATCGTCCACATCCCGTTCCCGTCGCCCGGGTCGCTCGACGAGGGCTTCGAGGAGTGCTGGAACTACGGAAAGCTTCCCAAGCAGCCGTTGTGGGAGCTCTGCTTCTGGGGCGGCAAGCGCCTAACGAGTCACACGAAATACGGCTGAGCAGCTAACCATTAGGCCCTTTCGGACGTCGAAGTCGTCACGGGGACAAACCTCTGCGAAGATACGCGCTCGCAAAGCTTTTACCCGCTAATCGGGCCACAGCACGGGGAGGTGTGCAATTGAGCATTAAGCAAAGGTGGACGTGGCTTGCCAGCGCGTTGGCACTCGCAGTCGGGTTCACTCTCTTGACGGCCGCGTACGGCGTGAGTGCGACGAAGAAGCAGGAGAAGCGCTTCGCGACGTTCCGCTCCGTCTACGACGCGATCGACTACATGGATCCGGCCCAGGCGTACACGGGCCAGGCTTGGTCACTCATGTACCACGTGTACGAGACGCTCGTCACGTATCCGCATCTGCCCGGTAAGGCCGGCGGTCGGATCGTCCCGGATCTCGCGCAGAGCATGCCCAAGATCTCCAAGAACGGCAGGACGTACAGCTTCGTCCTCCGCAAGGGCTTGCGCTACTCGAACGGCAAGCCGGTGCAGGCGAGCGACTTCAAGTACTCGTTGAAGCGGCTCTTCATCACGAACTCACAGGGCGTCGGCTTCTACACGAACATCGTCGGAGCCGAGAAGTTCTCGAAGACGCTCAAGGGCGACATCTCGGGCGTGGTCACGAACAACGCGAAGCGAACCGTGACCTACAAGCTCGTGACGGCCCGCGGCGACTTCCTGTCGATTCTCGCCCTCCTGTTTGCCTCGCCGGTTCCGACCGGGACGGCGAACAAGGACCTGTCGTCGGCCAACCTGCCCTCGACGGGCCCGTACCGCGTGACCGGCTACGTCCAGGGCACGGGTGGGAGTCTCGTCCAGAACAAGTACTTCAAGCCCTCGAAGTGGGTGCCGAGGCCGAACCCGACCAAGATCACCTTCAAGATCACGAGTGACGCGGCTGCGGCGCTCGACCAGGTGACGCGGGGCCAGGCGGACTACACGCCCTACGCGATTCCGTCCGATCGGCTCGGCGCGCTCGAGTCTGCGCACGCCAAGTACCTGCGCTTCTACGCGTCGGCGAACACCTACTACTTCTGGATGAACGTCCGGAGCCCGGTCTTCAAGAACCTGAAGGCCCGACAGGCGATCGAGTACGCGATCGACCGGAACTTCATGAAGAAGTCGATCTACGCGGGCGTCGGCCACGTGACGCAGAACATCCTGCCGCCGAACTACCCGCAGTACAAGGCGCTCCACCTGTACAAGTACAACCTCGCCAAGGCGAGGACGCTGATCCAGCAGGCAGGCGTCAAGGGTGCCCACGTGACCGTCTGGGGCCGCAACGTGCCCGACATGCGGAAGGCCTCGGAATACCTCGCGAGCGTCCTGCCGAAGATCGGTCTCGTCGTCGACCAGGTGAAGATCCTGCCGAGCTCGACGTACTACACGACGATCGGTAACGCGGCGACGACGAACCGCGACATCGGCTGGGCTCGGTGGCTCGAGGATTACCCGCACCCGTCCGACTGGTTCGACGTGCTGATCAATGGCCATCGAATCACCGCTCAGAACAACAACAACTATGCAAATGCGAACAGCTCGAAGATCAACGCCATGATCGAGCGGCTGAACAAGGTGCCGTTGAGCAACTCGGTCAATGCGCAGTGGGCGCAGGTCGACAAGCTGTCGATGCAGCAGGCGTTCTGGGCGCCGTACGTCAACCGCGTGTTCAGTGACTACTTCAACAGCAAGGTGAACATGAGCTGCTACGTCAACCAGCCCATCTATCACTTTGACTTCGCCCGGATCTGCCCCAAGTAGAGACGGCTGAAATTGCAGGAGAATCGAGCGAGGGCGCCGCAACAGGCGCCCTCGCTCTTTGCGTAGACTCGCCGCGGGATGGCGTCGACCGAGCCCGCAGCGGAATTCTCGCTCGACACAGCGGCGCTCCTCGCGGGAGAGGAGCACGACGTCTCGATCGTCGGGCGGAGCCCCTGGTACCTCGCCTGGCGGCGCCTGCGCCGGAACTACGTGGCGCTGAGCTTCCTCGCGCTGTTTTTCGTGATCTTGGCCATGTGCTTGCTCGCGCCTGTCTACTCGCACGACCTCGCGCACACGGGCCCAACGGACATCGTCACGAGCGTCGTCAAGGACGGCAAGCGGGTGCCTGTTCTTTCGACGAAGTCGACGACTTTCAATCCGGTGACCGGCCAGATCACGCACGAGGGCGGACAGAAGATCCTCGGACCGTGCTGGTTCAGCTGCAACTGGAAGGGCGTGCTCGGCTACGACGACCTCGGCCACGACGTCGCCGTGCGGCTCCTTTATGGCGGGCTGAACTCGCTCAAGATCGGGATCGGCTCGGCGCTCATCTGCACCTTCGTCGCGATCATGCTTGCGTTGCTCGCCGGCTACAACGGCGGTTGGATCGACTGGGTCATCACGCGTTTCTTCGACCTGATCTGGGCGTTCCCGGTGCTCTTGCTCGCGATCGCGCTCGGTTCCGCGCTCCAGATCAACGGCTTCCACCACTTCGGGATCAGCATCGAGCCCGGGAGCCTCTGGATCCCGACGCTCGTGATCTCGTACGTGTTGATTCCCTACCTGGGCAGACCGCTTCGCGGACTCATCCTCTCGCTGCGCCAGAAGGAGTTCGTGGAGGCGGCGATCGGCCAGGGCGCGAGCCCGCTGCGGATCATGGCCTCAGAGCTCTTGCCGAACGTCGCCTCGTCGTTGCTCGTCTTCTTCACGCTGATCATCGCAAGCAACATCCTCACTGAGGCGGGGCTCTCGTTCCTGGGGGCAGGCGTGCAATTCCCCCAGACCTCGTGGGGGATTCTGATCGCCGAGGGCCAAGCGCAGATCTCGACCGCTCCCTGGCTTGCGATCATCCCCGGCGCGGCGATCGTCCTGACCGTGCTCTCCCTGAACGTGTTTGGCGATGGCCTTCGCGACGCGCTCGACCCGCGCGCGAAGGTCAGGATGGAGCACTAGGTGGTCACTCCGGCGGCATTTCCGAGTTTCTGGGGTGCGAGAAGCAAGCTAGGCAAGGACGCAGGGCGCACGCGTAGCCAGAGGCTACGGGTGCGGCCGAGGACGCGGCATAGCGCCGCTTATCGCGCCTCAGAGGCCGGAAGGTACCGCAGGAGGGCCCACTAAACATGGGCGCGTTCATCCTGCGGCGGCTGATCGGGATGGTGCTTGTCCTCGTCGCCGTGAGCTTCATCGTCTTCATCGTCTTCATCCTCGTCCCCGGTGGTGATCCGGCGGAACGGATGGCCGGCAAGAACCCGACCCGGCAGAACATCATCAACATCCGCAAGAAGTGGGGCTTCGACAAGCCGTTCTATGTGCAGTACGCGCAGATGATGGAGAAAGCGGCGAACGGCATTCTGCCCGGCCGCCACGGCGAATACGACGTCCTCAGGTCGTTCAACAGCCAGACAAACGTGATCGACCAGATCAAGCGCGGCCTGCCCGCCACGTTCTCGCTCGCGATCGGCGCGGCCCTCATCTGGCTCTTCTTCGGGATCCTCGTCGGGACGATCGCGGCGATCACGGCCGGGCGGTGGTCCGACCGCTTAGTCACGATCGTCGCCCTGGTCGGGATCTCGATGCCGATCCCGTGGCTCGGGATCGTCCTACGCTACTTGCTGGCCGAGAAACCGAAGAGCCCGCTCTTTCCCGATACGGGTTACGTCGGGCTGACTCAGAATCCCTGGGAATGGCTGCACCACCTGATCCTGCCCTGGTTCGTCCTCTCGGTGATCTTCATCGGGTTCTACGGGCGCGTGCTGCGATCGAACATCCTCGACGCGATCAACGAGGACTACGTCCGCACGGCGCGGGCGAAGGGCCTCACGCGCAAGAGAGTGTTGTTCAAGCACGTGCTCAGGAACTCGTTGATCCCGATCGTGAGCCTGTTCGGCCTCGACTTCGCCTCGGTGATCGGCGGCGGCGCGATCCTCACCGAGACTGTCTTCGACCTGCACGGCGTCGGCTGGTACGCGGCGCAGTCGGTCGGCGACCTCGACCTTCCACCGATCATGGGCGTCACGCTCTACGGGGCGTTCTTCGTCGTCCTCTTCAGCACGATCATCGACGTCTTCTACGGGTACCTCGACCCCAGGATCCGGCCTACATAGATGGCTGAACGCCTGCTCGAAGTCAAAGGCCTGAAGGTTCGCTTCGCAACAGAGGACGGGGTCGTGCGCGCCGTCGACGGCGTCGACTTCGAGCTCGACCGCGGTCGCGTGCTCGGAATCGTCGGGGAGTCAGGCTCGGGGAAGAGCGTGACGGCGCTGACGCTGCTTGGCCTCACGCGCGGCCAGAACGCGAGCTTCGAGGGCGACGTTCTCTACAAGGGCCAGAGCCTGATCACGATGCCGGAGTCCCGCCTGCGCGGAGTGCGCGGCGCCGAGATCGCGATGATCTTCCAGGACCCGATGACCTCCCTGAACCCGGTCTACAAGGTGGGAGCCCAGATCGTGGAGGCAATCCAGGCCCACGAACGGATGAAGAAGGACGCGGCCAAGCGCCGAGCCGTTGAGCTCCTGCGCCAGGTCGGAATCCCAAACCCTGCCGAGCGGGCCGAGGACTATCCACACCAGTTCTCGGGCGGGATGCGGCAGCGCGCGATGATCGCGATGGCGCTCTCCTGCAACCCCGACGTGCTTATCGCCGATGAGCCGACGACCGCGCTCGACGTGACGATCCAGGCGCAGATCATCGAGCTGATCGACCAGCTCAAGGACGACTTCAACTCCTCGGTGATCCTGATCACGCACGACCTCGGCGTCGTCGCCGACGTCGCCGACGAGATCCTCGTCATGTATGCAGGCCGCGTCGTCGAGCGAGGCAGCAAGCGTGACCTTTTCTACGACCCGCAGCACCCCTACGCCTGGGGCCTCCTGGGCTCGATTCCGCGTCTCGACAGGCCCAAGCCCGAGAAGCTGCACTCGATCAAGGGCGCGCCGCCCTCGCTGATCAACCTGCCTCGCGGTTGCAAATTCCGGCCGAGATGTCCCCACGCGTTCGAAAAGTGCTTCGAGGAGCCTGAGCTTCTGAACCGCGTCGAGGAGCGAGGCCATCTCGACCGCTGCTGGCTCTCGGTCGGGGAGAAGCGCGTCCTGCGCGAGACCACGATCGCCGGCGAGGAACGGGTCGCATGAGCACGAACGGCGCGCCGCTGGTGGAGGTGCAGAGCCTCAAGAAGTACTTCCCGATCAAGAAGGGCGTCCTCCAGCGCGAGGTCGCGCGCGTGCACGCGGTCGACGACGTCACCTTCGCCGTCAGCGAAGGGGAGACGGTGGGGCTCGTCGGCGAGTCGGGCTGCGGCAAGTCGACGCTCGGCCGCTGCATCGTCCGGTTGCTCGAGCCGACCGCCGGCGACGTCGTCTTCCAGGGCCGCTCGATCGGCAAGCTCGGCGCGCGCGCGCTCCGGCCGCTGCGGCGCGAGATGCAGATGGTCTTCCAGGATCCGTACGCGAGCCTGAACCCGAGGAAGCGCGTCGGCACGATCATCAGCGATCCGTTGCGAATCCACGGGATCGGCGACCGCTCCGAGCGCAAGCGAACCGTCGAGGAGCTGCTCGAGAAGGTCGGTCTCTCGCCCGAGCACTACAACCGCTTCCCGCACGAGTTCTCCGGCGGCCAGCGCCAGCGGATCGGCGTCGCTCGCGCCCTCGCGCTGCGCCCGAAGCTGATCGTCGCCGACGAGCCCGTCTCCGCGCTCGACGTCTCGATCCAGGCCCAGATGGTCAACCTGCTCGAGGAGCTCCAGGACGAGTTCCGACTCACCTACGTCTTCATCGCCCACGACCTCGGCGTCGTCCGGCACGTCTCCGACCGGATCGCCGTCATGTACCTGGGCAAGCTCGTCGAGCTCTCGCCGGCGGAGGAGCTCTACACGCGCCCGATCATGCCCTACACCGAGGCGCTGCTCTCAGCGGTGCCGATTCCCGACCCGGATCTCTCGGAAAAACGGGAGCGGATCGTGCTCGAAGGCGACGTGCCGAGCCCGATCGACCCGCCGCCGGCGTGCCGCTTCCACCCGCGCTGCCGGTACGCGACCGAGATCTGCCAGCAGATCGAACCGCCGCTAGTCGACTACGGCAACGGCCACCTCGCCGCCTGCCATCATCCGCTGAACGTCGACAGGGAGACCCTGGCGCGCGTTCAAGTGTCGCGGAAGCACACCCCGGACGAGGCCGACGAGCGGGCGCTCCCGCAAGACCCGGGCGCCGATCTGCCTTTGCCGTAGAAGGGGACGCTACCTCGGAGGGATCTCGTGTCGAACAGCACACCGAATGGCAGGGATCCCTGAAAGGGGTTACTAAGCGGCGCTAAAGCGGGGCCACACCCCCGCCGATACGTGGGCTGTGGACGCTGCTGAGCGCAAAGAGATCCTGTCGCGTTACGTGAACCACACGCGTCGTTTCGACGCCGTGGCCGCGAAGCGTGGCAACGGAGCCGAGGTCATTCCCTTCTCCGGCCCGCTCCAGGAGCTCGAGCAGGAGCCGACCGGCCGCGAGGTCGAGGTACTCCAGCTGGTTTCCGAGGGCCTCGTTAACCGCGAGATTGGCGTCCGCCTCTTCCTCTCGGAGGAGACGGTCAAATCGCACGTTCGCCACTTGCTCGCCAAGTTGCAGGCACGGTCGCGAGCCCACGCAGTAGCAGTGGGCTTCAGGCGCGGTCTGATCGCCTAGGTTTCAGCAGTTCTCCACAGTTTTGTGGAAATCCCTCAACAGGGGGATGCTCACAGCCTGTGGAAAACAGCGCGGATGCGGAACCCAGCCATTGACGCTTTCCTCTCCTTGGGGACTAACGGCGAGACAATTCTCTACCCCTTTTGGGGGAGTGTCAAGAGATTCCGTAAGAATTCGGTACGTTCAGTTCGCGAAAACCTGTATGTGTTGGTGTGGGCAGGGCTCCTCGGAACGGCGGCCACGGGGGCGTTAATCGCCCTTCTCCTTGCCGGTTATCAGCTCCCCTCGGGCTGGAAGCTGCTTGCCCTTGCGAGCGTCGCGGCCGTCGCAGAGAGACAAAGCGTTCGCGTGAGCAGCAATGTGGAGATGACCATCTCGTTTCTCCCCTTTGTCTTCACCGCGGTGGCCTTCGGCCCGCTTGCCGCTTTCGCCGTGGGAGCACTCGCGAACGTAACGGTATTTCAGCGTCCGTACCTCAGGTGGGCGGTATACACGCCGGCTCGCGCCCTAACCGGAGTCGTTACAGGCCTCGCGGCTTCCGCGGTCGCCTCCACGCATGAGCACGCTTTCGGTGTACTAGCTGTGGCAACCGTTGTGGCCGGCCTAGTCAATCTCTCGGCTGACATCGTGCTGAATACGACAACTCTTTTCACTCGCCGTTCTCCGGCGCCGTTCGCTTTCGTCACCGCCGCGGGTCCGCTGCTGGTCCTTTCTTTGCCGCTGTACGTTCCCATCGTTGCGCTGATGGCGTATGGATATAGAAACTATTCGTTTGTTGCGGCAGCGACTTTCCTGATCCCCGCGCTGGCGCTCCAACGACTCGTTCACCTCTACCAGGATCAGCGGGAAGCAACCCGAGGGCTCGCCGACGCCAACCGCCGCCTCGAGCAAGCGAACTTGTCATTTGCGACCGCGCTAGTCACAACGCTGGATGCTCGCGATCGATATACGGCGGGTCATTCGGCAGCGGTCGCGGTCTATGCGAGAGATATCGCGGAACGTCTGGGCCTCGCCGATGACAAGCAGCGCCTCGCTCATGTCTGCGGTCTGGTACACGATGTTGGGAAAATCGGTCTGCCGCCGGGGCTTCTAGAGAAACCCGGTCCGCTTACGCTCGAGGAGCGGCGTCAGATGGAGGCACACACCGTAATCGGTGAGCGTATTCTCGGGAAAGTTGAGGACTATTCGGAGATCGCCACAATCGTTCGGCATCACCACGAGCGGGTGGATGGTGCCGGCTACCCAGACGGTCTTCTTCGTGATCAAATCCCCCTGCTTTCCCTGATCATCGCAGTGGCCGACGCTTACAATGCGATGACTTCCGACCGGCCCTACCGCGACGCCATGCCCAGCCGAGTTGCACGCCTTCGCCTTGCCCAAGCCGTGGAAACTCAATTTGACACGACCGTGGTCGCCGCATTCGAAGCGATTTTGGCGGGCGCGACCGAGACATACCGGCTGGGAGACAGAGGCGATTTTGATTTGAGTCGGCAGGAAACCCTCACTGAGGCTCTGCGTCCGGCGACCCGGCGTCTGAGCGCCGCTGCGTCATAACCGCATAGACAGCTGCTTCGGTTCGACTTCTGACACCTAGTTTTTCCAGAATCTGCGTAACGTGGACCTTGACGGTGGCTTCAGAGATGAATAGCGCGCGGGCGATCTCGCGATTCTGCAGGCCCTGCGCAAGCAGTTCGTAAACATCATTCTGTCGAGGCGAGAGAACCGACCCGGGTGCTCTGTTCGCCGCGGCCTGCAGAGGGAAGCCGATGCTCCTGGTTATCGCTTCGTCTCGGGCGCGGCCCACAATTAGTCGGAGTTCATCATGCGGGGCGTCAGAAAGTCGAAAGCACGCGTGGAGTAATTCTGGATAACTTCGGTACGCCGCCACGAAAGAGTCGACATGGCCGGTGGAAACAAGGAAGTGTAGGGCGTCGCGGAGACTTGCTTCGGCGTCTGAAGTACTTTCCTCCAAGTCGGCCGCGGTCCGGGCGTATCGAATGGCAGCCCTTGCGTCGAGAATCCCACTCAAGCCATGTGCTTCATCGAGGAGACGACGTCCTTCCTTCGAGTTGCCTGACCTTATGAACGCGAGTCCGCGAAACGCGAGGTATTCGGCGAACATCCCGGATGTCGGCCGTTCCCTTGTTGCGATGTTGCTTGTAGCTATCGCTTGGTCAAACGCGCCCTCGGCCAAGCGGATCTTGCACTGGATCGTCTTTGATTCGATAAAATTGTGGATGTCACCACGTGCTGCGATGCTTTCAGCCCTGAGTGCGAAGGAAATGGCTGAACTGAAACGCCGAAGCCCAAGATCGATGATCGCCTTAACGGCGTAAACATGTGGCAAAACGAAGCGCAGGCGGTTTCGCTCGGCATCTGCGAGGACTTGTTCTGCAACGGGTGCGGCCTCGTCATAGAGGCCTTGCAGAGCCAGTGACCGAGCAAAGGCGTTGAGGAAAGACGTTCGAACCATAGGATCTTCGACTCTCGAAACAACGTGGCTCGCGCCGCGTACCGCGGCGGTACCTTCATAGAGCCGACCCCTTCGGTAAGCAAGAACCCATCGGGTGTAGGCCAGCCTCAAGACGTCGGCAGGTGTAGAAGGTCCGAGTTGTTCTAGCTTCTGTGCCGGCGCCTCGACGTCGCGATCCTCCAGTGCGTATGCGCAAATGATTTGCCCCCAAAGCGCGTCGCGAACGGCTGCCGGATCATTCGCGACCTCTTCTGCCTTCCCGTGATATTCAAGCGCGTCTGCCTCGCGATCGGCGAGGTGGGCCGCGCGACCGGCGATGTCGAACGGCTTCGACGCCAGTCGATGATCTACCCGCATCGCTCGGCTAGCCTCCAGCGCGAGGGCTTCAGCCTCGGCGTACTCACCGCGTCGCAAGGCCAGTTCGGCCTGGACGACATCGACGATAGGCGACGAAGAGAGTCCGCCTCGCGCGTGTTCGGCCCAAAGGGTGAGGGTGGCGAGCCGACCCTCTCTGAGTATGCATTCGTACCCTTCATCGAGAAGGAGCTCAAGGAGCGGGCCATGACTGAAGTGCTTGGAAAGCGAATACGCCTCGTCCCATCGGCACTTCTTGATCAAGAACATGCCGACATCCGCAACAAGCGATGCGAGCACGGTTTCGCCCTCCGCCTTCAGCTTCTCGAGTAAGAACGCCCGAAGCAGTGGATGCAGCTCGAGTGTCGCCCGGGAAAGAAATCCAAGATCTATGGCGCTGTCGATGACTCGTTTAGCCGCACTTCCAAGGAGGGACTCGGCCACGTCGGCATCGACACGAGGCGCGACCGCGAGTTGACACATGCCGCGCTGGATGGATTCCGGCGCCGCTTGATAGAGCTCTTCGGCGAAGTAGTCATAGAGGGCTGCGGGCACATCATCTTCTGGAATTGCGCTTTCTCCACTCAAGGCAGCAAGTCCGATCACGGCTGGCCAACCTTGGGCTAAAGCCACCAAGCCTGACGCGGTGGTCTTGTCAGCCCGTCGAGCGAGGACCGCGTCCGCCTCCTCCTGGCTCATGGCCAGCGCACTCGGGCCGAGCTCATAGATCTGGCCGTAAAGCAGCCTGCGTGCCGTGGCCCAGTTGGGTCGTCGCCTGCTCGTGACAAAGAGTCTCAGAGGCGCAAGTTGGGCGATGGAGTCGACAAAGGTTTCTGCCACCGCCGAGGCCATCGCGAACTGGTAGTCGTCGATGGCCAACCAAGCCTCATCGGGCCATGCTGAGAGGTCCTCGGCAAGCATCTCTGCAAGGAGATTCGCTTCGCGCTCGGGTTCTGCGGTCGCTCGCAGGCGCTCGCGCATCCGATC
>WNGJ01006616.1_pt1 | contig 30055 bp, 29 predicted proteins | sample 5400611 | NCBI WGS metagenome assembly WNGJ01 (sample SAMN13153375, study PRJNA577476) | soil metagenome | isolation source: 40 cm soil or saprolite under Garry oak tree replicate 1 | place: USA:California | collected 2016-06-15
TCGAGAACGGTCAAGCCACTGCGGAGACCTGGCAGGCGAGCCGGCTCCCGAGGTGTCCCAGCGCGGGCCCTGACGAGCATCAGCTCGAGCTGCTCGCGCAGCATCACCTGGGCCCCTGCCGCCGGTGCGACAGCAGGCCGACTACAACGCAGTGCCGCCGGAGTTGGCCGACAGGATCGCGCGGACGGCTGAACTGAGCAGCAGCAGAGGCATGAGACCGAGTACCCACCGTCGCCCGCCCACCAGCACCCGCGATGGGAGAGCAGGTCAGGTCACGGCACGTTGGTCCTGGTAGCGGAGGCGGAGGGGAATCGAACCCCCCTGGCCGAGATCCTCGACCACGACGGTGTTGAAGACCGCGGGGGCCACCAGGCGCCCTTACGCCTCCTCCGCCAGTGTGGCCGATACTGCATCCGTACCCACCACCGGGACACAAGCGCCGACTGTCGGGACCGGGACCAGGCATGACCGCGCCCGCCGGCCGGCGTGGGGTGGCTCACGGAGGGAACCCCAGGATCGTGACCGCGACGGTGTACCGGCTGACCCAGTACGCGCACGGCGGCGGGTGCGCCTGCAAGATCCCGCCCGGCGAGCTGGAGGCGGCGATCGCCGGGCTGCTCGGTGCCGGGCCGGTCGATCCGGCCGGCGAGCTGCTGGTCGGGCTCGACGGGGGCGACGACGCGGCGGTGGTCCGGCTTGCCGGCGACACCGCCGTCGTGGCCACGACCGACTTCTTCACCCCTGTCGTCGACGATCCGTACGACTGGGGCCGGATCGCCGCCGCCAACGCGCTGTCCGACGTGTACGCGATGGGCGGTCGGCCGCTGGTCGCGCTCAACCTGCTCTGCTGGCCGCGCGACGTCCTGCCGTACGAGCTGGCCGCCGAGGTGCTCCGCGGCGGTCTGGACGTCGCGAGCCAGGCGGGGTGCCATGTCGCCGGCGGGCACAGCGTGGACGATCCGGAGCCGAAGTACGGCATGGCGGTGACCGGGCTGGTCGACCCGGACCGGATGATGCGCAACGACGCCGGCCGCGCGGGCCTCCCGCTCACGCTGACCAAACCGCTCGGGATCGGCGTGCTGAACAGCCGGCACAAGGCGACCGGCGAGGTGTTCCCGCAGGCGGTGGCGACGATGACGACGCTGAACCGGGACGCGGCTGAGGCCGCGGTCGCCGCCGCAGTCCGCTGCGCCACCGACGTCACCGGCTTCGGGCTGCTCGGCCACCTGCTCAAGCTCGCCCGCGCCAGCGGGGTCACTGCGGTGGTCGACGCCGCCGCGGTGCCCTACCTGGACGGTGCCCGGGCCGCGCTGGCCGATGGCTTCGTCAGCGGCGGCACCCGGCGCAACCTGGACTGGGTCCGCCCGCACGCCGACCTCGGAGTGGACGAGGACGAGGCACTGCTGCTCGCCGACGCGCAGACCTCCGGCGGCCTGCTGGTCGCCGGCGAACTGCCCGGCTACCCGATCGTCGGCGAGCTCGTCCCGCGCCGCGACGCCGTGCTCGTCGTCCGCTGACCAGGCGGATGGAACCCGTCTCGACCAGCTCCTCGCGTCCCGGCGGCGCCGGCGGGGTCAGTGGCCCACGTGGGCGAGGCCCTGCTGCAGCAGCACGCCCTGCCCGCCGGCCATCTCCGAGAGCAGCCGCTCGTCGCGCGCCTCCGCTGGCGTGAACCAGGTCAGCTCCAGCGCGTCCTGCTGCGGCTCGCAGTCGCCCTCCACCGGCACCACGTACGCCAGCGACACCGCGTGCTGGCGCGGGTCGTGGAACGCGGTGACGCCGGGAGTGGGAAAGTACTCGGCGATCGTGAACGGCTGCGGCGTCGGCGGCACCCGCGGCAGCGCGAGCGGGCCGAGGTCCTTCTCCAGGTGCCGCAGCAGCGCCGAGCGCACCCGCTCGTGGTAGAGCACCCGACCGGACACCAGCGCGCGGGTGATCCGGCCCTCCCCGGTCACCCGCAGCAGCAGCCCCACCAGGGTCACGCTGCCCTGGGTGTCCACCCGAACCGGGATGGCGTCGACGTACAGGATCGGCAGCCGCTGGCGGGCCGCGTCCAACTCCTCCCCGCCGAGCCACGTGCTGTCCGACTGAGGGGTCGTCTGGGTCATGGGGCCCTTTCTATCGCCCTAGGCGCCGCCGGTCCGTGCCGGTGCCCGCGGCACACCGAAGTCGCTGCCGCTGCCATTCTGAGAAGTTGCCATACTCCTCGGCGATGAGGTCACAAACCCCGACGATCCTGATCACCGCCGCCATGCTCCTGCTCGCTGCCTGCACCGGCGGGCATGGAACCGGACCCGGCCGCGCCGGCAGCGGGTCCGCCAGCCCGGACAGCGCGCTGTCCGCCCAGGTCAGCCCGCCGCATGCGAGCACGACCGTGGTCGGCGAGCGCGCACCGGGGGCGCTGTCGCTGGCGGTCAGCCGCGAACTGTTCGACTCGGCGCGAGCGGTGGTCGTCGCCGGCGCCGGCGACGAGCGGGGCATCTCGACCGCCGCGGAGCAGGCGAAGCGGCTCGGCGTGCCGCTGCTCCTCGACGACGGCACGGAGGCGGCGGCGGCCGCGCTGAAGGCCGAGATCGGCCGGCTGAAGGCGGCCAGCGTGCTGGCCGTCGGCGCGGAGACCTCCGGCCGGCTCAGCGATCCGTCCGGCCCACCCGTGGTGGCCGACCCGGGACAGATGTCATCCCCGCAGCGGCCTGACGGGCTGGACAGCGTGGCCGTGCTGGTCCGCTCGGGTGGCGACGCCGCCACCCGGGCGGGCGCGGCCGCGGTCACCGCGACGGCGACCGCTGCCGGCGCCGGCGTCATCGCCGTCCGCGGCGCCGACCCGCGTGCCGACCCGGAGGCCATCGCCGCGCTGGCGAAACGGCGGCCGGAACAGGTGCTCGCCAGCGACCCGAGCTTCGGCCCGGTCGGCCGGCTGTCCGCCCGGCTGGCCGTCGCCGCCACCGGCCGGCAGCTTCCCGGCGGCGGCCAGGTGGTGTTGCCCGGCCGTCGCCTGGTCGCCATGTACGGCCACCCCGGCACGGGGGCCCTCGGCGTGCTCGGTGAGCAACCCGTGGACGCGGCGATCGCCCGGGCCAAGCGGCTCGCCGCGCCGTACCGGGCGCTGTCGGGCAGCCTCCCGGTCGTGCCGGCCTTCGAGATCATCGCCACGGTCGCTCAGGGCGGGCCGGGGCCGGACGGCGACTTCTCGTTCGAGGCGCCGGTCAGCCAGCTCCGGCCGTGGGTGGAGAAGGCCGGCGCCGCCGGGCTCTACGTGGTGCTCGACCTGCAGCCCGGCCGGGCCAACTTCCTGGACCAGGCCAAGCGGTACGAGCCGCTGCTGACCCTGCCGTACGTCGGGCTCGCGCTCGACCCGGAGTGGCGGCTGGCGCCCAACCAGCGCCCGCTCGGGCAGATCGGCAGCGCCAGCGCGCGCGAGATCAACTCGGTCTACCAGTGGCTTGCCGACCTGACGAAGAGGAACACGCTGCCGCAGAAGTTGTTCGTGCTGCACCAGTTCCGGCTGTCGATGATCGGCACCGACCGGCCGCTGGACCGCAGCCGGGACGAGGTCGCGCTGCTGATCCACATGGACGGCCAGGGCGCACCCAGCCTGAAGGACACCACCTGGCACGCGGTCGTCGGCGCCGCGCCGAAGGGGGTGCCGTTCGGCTGGAAGAACTTCTACGACGAGGACAAGCCGATGCTCACCCCGGCACAGACGATGTCGAAGCGTCCGACGCCGGTGATGATCTCGTACCAGTGATCCCGGCGCCGCGCGCGGGCTACGGCCGGCCGAAGCGCTCCGTGGGATCGTCACCGCGGTCCCGCTCGTACTCGGTGTCGTACCGGGCCTCGTAGCGCGCGGCGTCCCGCGCGCGCCGGTCGTGGTCGCCCTCGACCAGCCGGTTGATCAGCTGCTGGGTCCGGTCGGCGTCCGGGATGTGGCTGAACACCTGCTGGCCGTCCTCGCCGGCGGACTCGACCACCAGGGTGCCCGAGTTGATGATCCGTTCCCAGAAGGACTGCTCGTACATCGCGTTGTTGATCCGGTTGAGCGGGACGTCCCGGCCGCTGTGGCTCAGGATGCCGACGCGGGTCATCAGCCGGTGCGTGGTGAGCACGTAGTGCGTCGTCCGCCAGCGCAGGTAGGGCACCAGCACGAGCACGATCACCGCGAGCGCGGCCACCGCGAGGATCCCGATGCGGACGATCTGCTGCGCTGAGCCGCCCGGCACGATCGCGGCGAGGAACGCCGCGAGGCCGACGATGAGCAGGAACAGGACGGTCGGCAACACCAGCGTGATCCAGTGCGGGTGCAGGTGCTTGACGACGCGCTCCTCGTCGGCGAGGAGCCGGTCCGGGTACGCCACGCAGACCAGCATGGCCGACCGTCAGCCGGCAGTCACGACCCTCCCCCGCCCGTGTCGGGCCCCGTGAGCCCGGCTGGCGTCACGCGGTGCCCGGTCGTACGTGCTTCACGTCGCCGGCCGAGACCGCCCGCTCGCCCGCGGCGGTTCGCACCAGCAGCCGGCCGGCGTCGTCCAGCCCGCTCGCCCGGCCGGTCAGCTCGCCGCCGTCCGGGAGAAGGATCCGCACCTGCCGACCGAGCGTGTCGCAGGCCGCCTCGTACGCCCCGCGCAGCCCGGACTTGTCCGGCGCTCCGCCGGCCGCGCACCAGTCGGTGTACCGGGACCCGAGCGCCCGCAGCACCGCGCGCAGGAGCGGGTCGCGGTCCGTGCACTCCGCGCCCTCGACGAGCAGCGACGTGCCCCCGGCCGGCAGTTCCCCCCGCCGGGTGCTCGCGTTGAGGCCGATGCCGACGACCACGGCGTCGTCCTGTGCCTGCACGAGGACACCGCCGACCTTCCCCCGGTCCGGTCCGAGCAGCACGTCGTTCGGCCACTTCAGCCGGGTCTCCACCGCGCCGAGCCGCGCGACGGCCTGCTGCACCGCCAGCCCGGCGAGCAGCGGCAGCCAGGTGCGCCGGTGCACCGGCACGGCCGGCGGTGGGCGGAGCAGCACCGAGAACGTCAGCCCGGCGCGTGCCGGCGACTCCCAGCGCCGGTCCAGCCGGCCCCGGCCCCCGGTCTGCGACTCGGCGACCAGCACCGAGCCCTCCGGCGCTCCGGCGCGGGCCAGCGCGGCCACGTCGTCGTTGGTGGAGGCGGTGGCGGGCACCACCCGCAATCCGGTGACGAACGACCCGTCCCGCACCAGCGCGCCGGACAGCGCCCGCGCCGACAGCGGCGGCCGGTCCAGGTCGGACCACTGCCGGCTCGGGCTCGTCTGCCGGGTCGGGCTCGTCACCCCGCCACGCTAGACCTCGAGGCGTCGGCCGGGTTCCGGTCGGCGTGACTAGGACGTGTCCCGGGGATCTTGGTGGATGCGGACGGCGTCCAGACGTCGATCCGGCCAGCCTGGCGGATGTGCCCGTAGCGGAGCCTCTACCGGCGCGGCCGACGGGCGCCGCCGCTCGGCGTCCAGGCCCGTGCGCGCCTCCGCGCGGACAGCCGGTCCCGCGCCGCCGAAGGTCCGCGGGACACGACCTACTGCTGGCCGGTCGCGAAGCGCAGCAGGTCAGCCATCCCGAAGGTCTTCCCGTCCGCGCACAGTGCCTCGTCCGGCCGCCAGTCCGGATCGACCCGCAGGTAGGACAGGCGGTCGGCGAACAGCAGGCCGACGAAGACCTCGGCCACGATCTTGCCCCCGACCGCGCCGAGCCGGTTGCCCTCGTGGCGCAGCTCCGACTCCCGCAGGATGTAGTACCAGAGCGGGGCGTTGCCGCGCAGGCTGCCGGTGCCGATGTCGGCGATCGGAGTCTCGCCGTCCTCGCCGCCCGCGACCAGCTCGTCCTCGTCCAGCACGGGCAGTCGCAGCGCGCGGGCGACCGCCTGCCCGGACGGCAGCTTCAGCCTCAGCCCGCGGACCAGGTTGCGCTGTGCCAGCGACCGGAGGCCGGCCACCGCCGGGCCGGGCAGCGTGCCGAGCGGGTTCACCAGGTGGGTGTCGATCCGGTAGGCGTGCTGCATCGGCCGGTCGGCGGTGGTCTCGCCGATCCCGGTGAAGAAGAACCGCCACTCGAAGCCCCAGTCGTCCGGCAGCGGCCGGAAGCCGTTGAGGTTCACCAGCGGGTTCGCCTCGTCGGAGAAGATCGGGATCCGCGGTGGTACGAACGAGTTGATCCGGTACTCCGGACGGACCATCGAGTGGCCGAACCGGTACGCCGCCACCGAGAACTCGACCGGCATGAAGGAGCCCGGCCCGTACGGCCGGTAGTAGCGCAGGTTCCACGCCCGCTCCAGCGTCTCGCCCGCCAGGTCGCCGCCCACGATCCGAGGCAGGAAGTCGTGGAAGACGGCCCACTGGTAGTGCCAGCGCACCTGCCGCTGCGTTTCCTTGAACAGGTCGGCGTGGCCGAGCTGCGGCTGCTCGGCGTGCACCCGCTCGAGCATCGCGTTGTGGAAGCGGATGACGGCCGCGTGCAGCTGGGAGACCACGATGTTCTCGTCGTTGCGGGGGTCGCCGAGCAACGCCCTGCCCTGCTCGTTGCGCGGCAGGTCCCGCTGGTCCTCGATCGCCGAGCGGACCTTCGCGTCCCGGCCGAGCAGCAGCGCCAGGCCGGGGAAGTCGGGATGCTGCTGGTCGTAGAGGTACGGCTGGTCGTCGGGACCGCGGCCGTAGACACTGTCCAGGTCGAACCGCGGCGAGCGGAAGTTGACCAGCGCGTTCGGGTCGTTGAACTTGTCCAGCGTCGAGGCGGGGTCGAACGTGAGGTCGTGGTCGACGAACTGCCCGACGTACGTGTAGCCGGCCGGGATGCTCGACTCCTCCGGATCGACCTGACCCTCCGGCGTCGGGTCGTCCTCCCGCGGCGACACCATCAGCGCGCCGAGCTCCAGCAGGTCGGACTCGTCCTGCCGGAAGATCGGCACGTTGCGGAAGAGCCGGCCGAAGCGGCCCTCCTCGATGTGCGAGCTCGGGACGTACTCCAAGCCCCGGACGAGCTGTCCATGGCTGCGCGTCACTGCATTCCCCCGTCTGTCGGACCGGCCGTTCCCCGACCGGGCCGGCTCGATCCCGCCCGACCTTAGAGCCTCCCCCCGCCCCCGGTCCGTACCGCGCCGGCCGTCTGCCCGCCCGGGCAACCACTCGGCCCGAACCGGCCTGCCGCGGCGATGCGGCTAGTCTCGCCACCATGAGCAGGGCCGCCGAGCAGGAGCCGGCCACCCCGGCCGGGCCCGACATCCACACGGCCGCGGGGAAGCTCGCCGACCTGCACCGGCGCAACGACGAGGCGGTGCACGCAGGGTCGGCGCGCGCGGTCGAGCGGCAGCACGCCAAGGGCAAGCTGACCGCCCGGGAACGGATCGACCTGCTGCTCGACGACGGCTCGTTCGTGGAGATGGACGAGCTCGCCCGGCACCGGAGCACCAACTTCGGGCTGGCCGACGAGCGGCCGTACGGGGACGGCGTCGTCACCGGCTACGGCACCGTCGACGGCCGGCCGATCTGCGTCTTCGCGCAGGACTTCACCGTCTTCGGCGGCTCGCTGGGCGAGGTCTTCGGGGAGAAGATCGTCAAGGTGATGGACCTGGCGCTTCGCACCGGCTGCCCGGTGGTCGGCATCAACGACTCCGGCGGCGCGCGGATCCAGGAGGGCGTGGCCTCGCTCGGCCTGTACGGCGAGATCTTCTACCGCAACGTCATGGCGTCGGGTGTGGTGCCGCAGATCAGCCTGGTGATGGGGCCCTGCGCCGGCGGCGCGGTCTACTCCCCCGCCATCACGGACTTCACCGTGATGGTCGAGGGGACCTCGCACATGTTCATCACCGGCCCCGACGTGATCAAGACCGTGACCGGTGAGGACGTGGCGTTCGAGGATCTCGGCGGCGCCCGCGCGCACAACACGAAGTCCGGCGTCGCGCACTACATCGCGTCGGACGAGAAGGACGCGATCGACTACGTCCGCGCCCTGCTGTCCTACCTGCCCGGCAACAACCTCGACGACCCGCCCACCGCGGGAGACACCGGCGAGCCGTCGCTGGAGGTGACCGACGACGACCGCGAGCTGGACACGTTCATCCCGGACTCGGCGAACCAGCCGTACGACATGCACCGGGTGATCGAGCACGTGCTCGACGACGGCGAGTTCCTCGAGGTGCAGCCGCTGTTCGCGCCGAACATCGTCGTCGGCTTCGGCCGGGTCGAGGGCCGCTCGGTCGGTGTGGTCGCGAACCAGCCGATGCAGTTCGCCGGCACGCTGGACATCGACGCCTCGGAGAAGGCGGCCCGCTTCGTGCGGACCTGCGACTGCTTCAACGTCCCGGTGCTCACGTTCGTGGACGTCCCCGGCTTCCTGCCCGGCGCCTCGCAGGAGTGGGGCGGCATCATCCGCCGCGGCGCCAAGCTGATCTACGCGTACGCCGAGGCCACCGTGCCGAAGGTCACCGTGATCACCCGCAAGGCGTACGGCGGCGCGTACGACGTCATGGGCTCCAAGCACCTGCGCGCGGACATCAACGTGGCCTGGCCGACCGCGCAGATCGCGGTGATGGGCGCCCAGGGCGCGGTGAACATCCTCTACCGGCGGGAGATAGCCGCGGCGGACGAGCCGGAGCAGCGGCGGGCCGAGCTCGTGCAGGAGTACGAGGACACCCTGGCCAACCCGTACGTGGCGGCCGAGCGCGGGTACATCGACTCGGTCATCCCGCCGTCGTACACGCGCAGGTACGTGACCCAGGCGCTGCGGATCCTGCGCACGAAGCGGGACACGCTGCCGCCGAAGAAGCACGGCAACATCCCGCTCTGAGCACCGAGCGCCGGCTCACGGCTGCAGCGCGTCGGCACGGACGGCAGCGGTGACGAGGTCACCGACGCAGGCCAGGCGGTCACGTCCAAGCCGGGGCCGGCTGGAGGTCGGCGGGTCGGCGGCTGTGCAGAATGGCGGGCGTGACCGAGACGCCGTTCCTGCAGGTGGTGCGCGGGGAGCCGACCCCCGGCGAGCTGGCCGCCCTGGTGGCGGTCCTCGCCGCCTGGGCGGGAGCCGCGGGGCGACCGGCGCCCCGGCCGCGGTCCGCCTGGGCCGACCCCGCGGCCCGGCTGCGGCGGCCGCTTCGGCCCGGTCCGGACGCGTGGCGGCGCTCGGTGCTGCCCGGGTGATCCGGCCGCGGAGGCCGCGTCGGCTGCGGCGGCCGCTTCGGCCAGGTCCGGACCCCTGGCGGCACTCCGGCCTGCCCCGGTGATGCCGCTACTGGGGCTGCCTGGGCCGGGTGCGCGCGGGCTGATTGCGGTCCCCGGCCGGCCGGCGGGTCGGTTAGGAAACTTTACGAACCTAACGCCAACGGTAGGACCGACATCACCCCAGGTCAACTCCGTCTGGAGCCATACACTCCGGCGGAGGGAGGGTGCCGAGGTGCGAACGGTGTTGATCGCGAACCGGGGCGAGATCGCGGTCCGGATCGCCCGGGCCTGCCGCGACGCCGGCCTGGCCAGCGTGGCCGTGTACGCCGAGCCGGACCGGGACACCCGGCACGTGCGGCTCGCGGACCAGGCCTTCGCGCTGGGCGGTTCCACTCCCGGCGAGTCCTACCTGCGGGTGGACAAGGTGCTCGACGCCGCGCGCGCGTCCGGCGCGGACGCGGTGCACCCCGGCTACGGCTTCCTGTCCGAGAACGCCGACTTCGCTCAGGCCGTGCTCGATGCCGGCCTGACCTGGATCGGTCCGCCGCCGGAAGCGATCAGGGTGCTCGGCGACAAGGTCGCGGCCCGGCACCTCGCGGCCCGGGTTGGCGCGCCGCAGGTGCCGGGCACCCCGGACCCGGTCGCGGGTCCGGAGGAGGTGCTCGCTTTCGCGCGCGAGCACGGGCTGCCGGTCGCGATCAAGGCCGCGTTCGGCGGTGGCGGGCGCGGTCTCAAGGTGGCCCGGACGCTGGAGGAGATCCCGGAGCTGTACGCGTCCGCCATCCGGGAGGCGGAGGCCGCGTTCGGCCGGGGCCAGTGCTTCGTCGAGCGCTACCTGGACCGACCGCGGCACGTCGAGGCGCAGGTGCTGGCCGACTCGCACGGCTCGGTCGTGGTGGTCGGCACCCGCGACTGCTCGCTGCAGCGGCGGCACCAGAAGCTGGTCGAGGAGGCGCCGGCGCCGTTCCTGTCGCCGGAGCAGCGCGCGCTGATCCACACTTCCGCGCAAGAGATCTGCGCCGCGGCCGGCTACGTCGGCGCCGGCACGGTGGAGTTCCTGGTCGGAGTCGACGGGGTGATCTCGTTCCTGGAGGTGAACACCCGGCTGCAGGTCGAGCACCCGGTGACGGAGGAGACCAGCGGGGTCGACCTGGTGCGCGCCCAGTTCCGGATCGCCGACGGAGACCGGCTGGCCGACCTCGGGCTGGCCGGCGATCCCGAGCCGCGCGGCCACTCGATCGAATTCCGGCTCAATGGCGAGGACCCCGGCCGGAACTTCCTGCCGGCGCCCGGGACCGTGACGGCGTACGTGGAGCCGGCCGGCCCCGGCGTGCGGGTGGATTCGGGCATCGAGCCGGGAGCGGTGGTCGGCGGGGCGTTCGACTCCCTGCTGGCCAAGCTGATCGTGACCGGTGCGAGCCGCACCGAGGCATTGGAGCGCGCCCGGCGGGCGCTGGACGAGACCGTCGTGGAAGGCGTCCCGACGGTGCTGCCGTTCCACCGCGCGGTGGTGCGGGACCCCGCCTTCACCGGCGAGCCGTTCTCGGTGCACACCCGCTGGATCGAGACCGAGTGGGCCGGCGGGGTGGAGCCGTACACGGGAGCGGTGGCGGCCGAGGACGAGCCGGCGACGCGGGAAACGGTGGTGGTCGAGGTCGGCGGGCGCCGGCTGGAGGTGACGTTGCCGGCCGGGCTCGGTGCGTCCGCCGCCGGTGGCGGAGCCGGCCGAGCCGCTCCGAAGCGGTCTCGCTCCCGCCGCGGTGCCGCCGCCGGCGGGGACGCGCTGACCAGCCCGATGCAGGGCACGATCGTGAAGATCGCCGTCGCGGACGGCGACCGGGTGGCCGAGGGCGACCTCGTGGTCGTGCTCGAGGCGATGAAGATGGAGCAGCCGCTCACCGCGCACAAGGCCGGCACCGTGAAAGGGCTGACCGCCGCCGTCGGGGAGGTCGTGACCAGCGGCGCGGTGATCTGCGAGATCGTGGACTGAGCCCGGCAATCCGCCCGGGCAACCCGCCCCCGGCAGCCCGCCCCGGCAACCCCCGCCGCGGCAACCCGGCCCCGGCCCGCCGGGGCCGCCGCCGGAGCCGGTCACCACCTGGCTACCGGACCACGACGAGGACCGCGGCGGCGAGACCGAGCAGCGCGGTGAGCGCGGCGGCCGTCGCCGTCGCGAGCGGCGCGGCGACCGGGCGGCCCGCCGCCGCGTCGGCCCGCGCGCGTCGGTAGCGGGACGACGCGATGCCGGCCACGGCGGTGGTGGCCAGCGCGCCGAGCAGGACGACGGCGAGCGCCAGCGAGGTGGAGCCGGCGACCAGCCGGGCGCACAGCAGCGCGCAGACCCCGTACGCGAGCGCGGTCCGGACCCAGGCCAGCACGGTCCGCTCCGCCGGCACGGTCGGCGGCGGGTCGGCCGGGCTCACCCCCGGGCCACCACGAGCATCACGACCCCGACCACAGCGAGCGCGGCGATCCCGTACGCGAGGATGGGCGCGAGCGTCGGCGGCGGCAGCGGCTGGCCGACCCGCATGGCCCGCTCCGACCGCTCCCAGCGCCGGAAGGCGGTCGCGCTGACGGCGGCGCCGAGCAGCACGAGCGCGCAGGCGAGCGCCTGCCGCAGCCCGGGCACGGCCAGCCGGGGTACGAACGCCTCCAGCCCGATCCCGCCCGCGATCAGCGCGAGGGCGGTCCGCAGCCAGGCGAGGAAGGTCCGCTCGTTGGCGAACGTGAACCGCGGGTCGGGCTCGGTGCCCTCCGACCGCAGCCGCTGCGCCCACCGGATCACGCCGCTACCGTAGCCGCGGCCGCGGCCCGGACCGGGCGGGCTCGTGGAGCAACCGTGGGAGCAGAATCGGGCGGTGAGCTCGCGCCCCTCGGTCGTCCAGTGGCTGCGGTATGCGCTCGGTGGCCGGCTGCCGGAGCACCTGCACGACTGGGTGCGGCACGACCTCACCGACGCCGACTGGCGGTGGCGGCAGGTCGTCCGGGTGCTCGTGCAGTGCGCGCTGCCGGTGCTGGTCATCGCGCTGATCCCGGCGCCGGCGGGGCTCCGCGCGTTCATGATCGCGCTGGTCCTGCTCGGCGCGCTGTCGGTCGGCCTCGCATACTCCGACGAGTTGCGCGACCGGCGGCTGCGCCAGCACGGCCTCAGGCCGCCGCCGCGCTGACCTCCAAGCGGGCCGGCCGGCGCAGCAGCCCGACCACGACCACCAGCGCCGCGAGCGCCGGCGGCCCGGCGGCCAGCACGAACGCGGCCGCCGGTCCGTGCGCCTGCACCACGGCCCCGGCCAGCGCCGAGCCGAGCGCGGCCCCGCCGAGCGCCGAGACGGTGAACCCGGCGAACGTCTGCGCCACCGCACCGGCAGGCGCCCGTTGCTGGACGAGCGAGTAGATCCCGCCGAGCGCGGGCGCGACCAGAGCGCCGGCCAGGACGAGCACGACGCCGAGCAGCAGCAGCCCGCGTGACGCGGCGATCACCAGGTCGGATAGCGCCACCGCCGAGAGCAGGACCAGCACCCGCCGAGCGTGCCCGCGCCGGGCCGGCCGCGCCCCGCCGACGAGACCGCCCAGCAGAGAGCCCGCGCTCCACACCGCGAGCAGGACCCCCGCGGTGGCGGTGGAGCCCGCCGCGCCCGCCGCTCCGACCACCCCCACCTCGACCCAGGACAGCCCGCAGATGAGCAGGCCTCCGGTCAGGTAGAGCGGGAGCAGCGGCAGCAGGTCGGAACGGCGCACCGGCGCCCGGTCACCGCCGGAGAGCCGGTCCAGACCGGGCGTGCCCGAGAAGGCCGCCACCCCGGCCGCGCAGAGGGCCGCGGCGAGCCCGACGGCGAGCGACGGCGACGCGACGGCCGCGGCGGCGCCGGCCAGCGACGGGCCGACGATGAAGGTCAGCTCCTGGACGGTCGCCTCCAGCGAGTACATCGACGAGCGGGAGTCCGGGTCGGGCAGCAGCACCGGCCACAGCGCGCGTGCGGACGGGATGACCGGCGGGGCGGCCAGCGCGGCGAGCGCGGTGAGACCGGCCAGCGCGGCCGTCGACGAGGTCTCGACCAGGGCGAGCGCGACCAGCCCCGCCGCGGACAGCGTCGCCGTCGTCAGCAGCACCCGGCGCGGCGACCGGCCGCGGTCGACCAGGCGGCTGGAGACCAGCCCACCGAGGCCGGCGCCGGACACCCACACCGCGCTGACGAGCCCGGCCGAGGCATAGGAGCCGGTCCGCTCGACCACCAGCAGCACGACCGCAAGCCCGGCCGTCGGCATCGCCACCCGGGCGAGCAGTGAGGTCGTCAGGGCACGCCGCACGTGCCGGCTGCGCAGCAGCTCGACGTAGGACCTCGGGATCACGACACCGATCCTCCCTCCCGCCACCGACAGAATTTCTGGCCGCGGCCGGGCACGCGGGCGGCGGACGAGGTCCTCGCCGCGCTGCGGTGACGCCAGGGCTCTAGTCCAGGTCGTCGTGCACCATCAGCCGTCGCGCCGCCTCGGTCAGCGAGCCCGACAGCGACGGGTAGACGGCGAAGGTGGACGCGAACTGCGCCACGGTCAGGCTGTTCTGCACCGCCATGGTGACCGGCAGGATCAGCTCCGACGCGGACGGCGCGACCACGACACCGCCGATCACCACCCCGGTCGCCGGCCGGCAGAACAGCTTGACGAATCCCTCCGTCAGGCCCTGCATCTTCGCCCGCGCGTTGGTGGCCAGCGGCATCGTCACCGTCCGCGCCGGCACCTCGCCGGCGGCGATCGCCCTCTCCTGGATGCCAACGGTGGCGATCTCCGGGTGGGTGAAGACGGTCGCCGATACCGTCTTCAGCCGCAGCGGGCTGACCGCCTCGCCGAGCGCGTGCCACATCGCGATCCGGCCCTGCATGGCGGCCACCGAGGCGAGCATCAGCAGGCCGGTGCAGTCGCCGGCCGCGTACACGCCGGGAACGCCGGTCCGGGACACCCGGTCGACCTCGACGAAGCCGCGGGAGTCCAGGGTCACGCCCACCCGATCCAGCTCCAGCCCGGCCGTGTTCGGCACCGATCCGACGGTCATCAGCGCGTGGCTGCCCTCGACCGTGCGGCCGTCCTCCATCTCGACGACGACGCCCTTCTCCGTCCGCCGCACGGCCGACGCGCGGGCGCGCTTGACGATCTCGCCGCCGTGTGCCGCGAAGACCTCCTCGATCACGTCCGCCGCGTCGACATCCTCACTCGGCAGCACGCGGTCGCGGCTGGAGACCAGCGTGACCCGCACGCCCATCTCCTGGTACGCGCTGGCGAACTCGGCGCCGGTCACGCCCGAGCCGACCACGACCAGGTGCTCGGGCAGCTCGTCGAGGTCGTACACCTGACGCCAGGTGAGGATCCGCTCCCCGTCCGGCACCGCGCCGGGCAGCGCCCGCGGGGTCGCGCCGGTGGCGAGCAGCACGACGTCGGCCTGCAGCGTCGCGGTGACCGTGCCGGCGTCGTCGGCCACCTCGACGGCCCGCCCGCGCGCCGGCTGCTCCTCGGCGAACCGCCCGCGGCCCTCGATCAGCCGCACCCCCTCGCCGAGCAGCCGCTGCCGGACGTCCTCGGACTGCCAGACCGCGAGGTCCTTCACCCGGCGGTTGACCAGCGGCGTGTCGACGACCACCGCCCCGGACTCGCCGTCCGGTCCTCCGGAGGTCCGCACGCCCAGCATCGGCGCCTTGCGGAAGGTCGTCATGGTCTCGCTGGTCGCGATCAGCGTCTTGGACGGCACGCAGTCGTAGAGCACGCAGGCACCTCCGAGCCCGTCCGGCTCCACGACCGTCACCTCAACGCCCAACTGCGACGCCACCAGCGCCGCCTCGTATCCAGCCGGCCCGCCGCCCACGATCGCGATCCGCGTCACGCTCTCCATTGTCCGCCGGCCGCGATGTCATGAGGACGACACACTACGTGTGTTAGTATCGGCAAGTGTATGCGGTCCTCGATTCGTCCAGTCTGATCTCACTGGCCTGGGCGGGCCTGCTCGACCTGCTCGAGACCGCGCCCGTCGACTTCGTGGTGCCTGCGGAAGTCGTTGGTGAGACCGTTGACGAGGGACTGAGTCAGGGCTATCCGGACGCGGCGGCGATCGACGCCGCCATCAAGGCGCTGACAATCGCCGAGCGGGTCGGTGCCAGCACGGCAGACGACGCTGTGTTGGCGGTCGGCCGGCGGCTCGGGCTTCTGATCACCAACGACCTCACGCTTGGTCGCAGGGCCACCAATGTCGGGGTGCGCTGGCTCAGAACGGCGGATCTGGTCGTGCTCTGCGTCCGGACCGACCGGATCAGTCCACTCCGTGGCGTCGCCGCCGTCCGCGCGTTGCGCAGCGCCGGGAGGCTCACCGACCGCCTCGCCCGCGCCTACGTGGAGGAGCTGAGATGACTCGAGCCGTGCGAGTGAATGCGACGCTGGACGAGGAACTGCTGCGCCGCGTCGACGCGTACGCCGAGAGCCACTACGAGGACCGCTCGACCGCCGTCCGTCAACTCCTCGACTTCGCCCTGCGGGAACTGCACAAGCGCGATGCGCTCAAGGCGTACCAGGCCGGGCGGGTGACGCTGCGCGAGCTCGGCCGGGCGCTGGGCTTGGGCACCTGGGCGACCCACGACCTGCTTCGGGCAGAGGGTGTCGATGTCGCGAGGGGTGATCGCGACGAGACGAGCGAGGCCCTGGACTCCGCGCTGCGCGATCTGCGTCGTCCTGACGGTCCCGACGACTCCTTGGAGGGCTCATAGCTGGCGGTGCTCCGCCTCGGGTCGGCTGTCCGGGCTGGGCGGCAGCAGGCCGTACGATGCCGGCTCGTGGCTCTCTACGCCGCCTACGGGTCCAACATGGACCCGGCGCAGATGATGAAGCGCTGCCCGCACTCGCCGGCCGGCGGCACCGGCTGGATCACCGACTGGAGGCTGACCTTCGGCGGGGAGGACCTGGGCTGGGAGGGATCGCTGGCCACCCTGGTCGAGGAGCCGGGCGGGAGCGTCTTCGTCGCCCTCTACGACGTGACCCCGCACGACGAGGAGAACCTGGACTCCTGGGAAGGCGCCGACACCGGGCTCTACCGCAAGATCCGGCTGCGGGTGCACACGCTCGAGGGCGACGTCCTGGCCTGGGTGTACGTGCTGGACGCGTTCGAGGGCGGGCTTCCGTCGGCGCGGTACCTCGGCGTGCTCGCCGACGCGGCGGAGAAGGCCGGCGCGCCGGACGACTACGTCACCGGGCTGCGGATGCGGCCGTGTCGGAAGGCATGGCCTTAGGAGCCCCAGGACCCGACGGCCCGGCGGCAGGCGTGGATGGCAAGCGTGCGCCCCTGGAGCGAAGGCCCGCAGAGTCGGAAGGTGCAGGCCCGGACGGCACAGCCGCCGGCCCGGGGTGGGCGGCTCGCGCCGGTGCCCTCGGATCGTCGTCGGCCAGCAGCACCGCGCCCGGCCCAGGACGCGGGCGCACGTCCCGGGCGGAGGCCACCTCGTGTCCGGCCCGGCAGCGCAGCGCGACGTCCACCGGCTCGCCGCAGTCGCGGTGGGTCAGCTCGACCGACGGCCCGCCGCTCGGCTGGTCCAGGTAGCGGTCGCCCCAGCGCAGCAGCGAGACCAGCACCGGGTAGAGGTCCAGGCCCGCCTGGGTCAGCCGGAGCGACTGCTCGCGCACGCCACCTCGACCTGCCTGCTCGTCCGGCCGGTCGGCAACGGGTCCGGAGCGGCACGGTGACCGGGTTGCTGGAACGGCCGGCGACCGGCACCGTTGCGCCGGATCCGATCCGGATCCGACCGGCTGGCGCGGCCGACCGGGACGCCGTGCACCGCTTCCTCGCCGGGCTGTCGCTCGACTCGGCGTACCGCCGCTTCTTCACCGGAATCGGCTCGCCGGCCCCGACGCTGACACGGCGCCTGGTCGAGGTCGACCACGACCGGCGGGAGACCTTGCTCGCGCTGCGAGGCGCCGACGTGATCGGCCTCGCCGACTCGGCCCGGCTCGCCCCCGGATCCGAGGTGCCGACCGTGGAACTCGGCGTGGTGGTTGCCGACGCCTGGCAGCGGCGCGGTCTCGGCCCGCGCCTGGCCCGTGCGTTGCTGGAGCGGGCGGTGCTGCACGGCGCGAGGGCCGTGCGCGTGCACGCGCTGGCGGACAACACGAGGGTCAGCCGGATGCTGCACCGCCGGTGGCCGGACACGCGGCCGGTTCGCGAGGACGGGGTCCTGGTCTGGCACCTGCCGCTGACGTGATCGCAGGGACTGGAGTCCCCACGGTCAGGGATCACCGGCCGGGTGGTGCGCGGGCGGGGATCGCGGGGCCAGGCCCCGCGGACGGGACCGCGGGCCGGGTCCCGTAAACGGGGACTGCGGCCCCCGCGGACCGGGAACACGGGGGCCTGGCCCGCGGCTCAGTAGACGCTCACCCCGTAGACCGACAGCGGCTCGGTGACCGGCTGGAAGTAGGTCGTGCCGCCGAACGTGCAGTTGCCGCTCCCGCCGGAGGTGAGCCCGTACGCCCTCGTGCCGGAGTAGAGCGGGGCCGATCTCAGCGCCCGCCGAGTGGGCGAGCGACACAATGCCGAACGGCCGAGCACGGAGAGCACTTATCCAGCCGCGGGCAGTAAACGACGTCCTACTCGTCGCACACAAGCGGAATCACCCGTTCGGGCGCGGACGATCCGGACCGAGACGCCCGAACCGGCAGGCGGGAACCTGGGGCGGCGATCAGCCCAGGGCCGTGAGCGCCGTGTGCACGAGCACGCGGACACCGACCGCGAGCGCGTCCTCGTCGATGTCGAAGGTGGGCTGGTGCAGGTCCAGGTACGGGCCCGTCGCGGTCGGCCGGCGCACGCCCAGCCGGGCGAGCGCGCCCGGCACGTGGTCGAGGTACCAGGAGAAGTCCTCGCCGCCCAGGCTCTGCTCGGTCTCCGTCGGCGCCTGCGCACCCAGCGCGGCCTGAGTGCCGGCCCGCAGCAACCCGACCGACGTCGCGTCGTTCACCACCGGCGGCACGCCTTGCGCGTACCGGATGTCGGCGACCGCGCCGGTCGGCGCCGCCACCTCGGCGATCAACCGGCGGACCAGATCCTCCGCGCCGATCCACGCGTCGCGGCTGAGCATGCGCACCGTGCCCCGCAGCACCCCGTGCTGCGGGATCGTGTTGGCGGCGACGCCGGCGTCGACCGCGCCCCAGACCAGCGAGATGCCGTGCCGCGGGTCGGCGCGGCGGGACAGCAGCCCGGGCACCTGGGTGATCACCTTGCCCAGCGCGTACACCAGGTCGACCGTGACGTGCGGCCGCGCGGTGTGCCCGCCGGGTCCACTCAGCAAGACCTCGACCTTGTCACAGGCCGCGGTGATCGGACCGGTCCGCAGGCCCACCCGCCCGGTCTCCAGCCGCGGGTCGCAGTGCAGCGCGAAGATCCGCTCCACGTCCTTGAGCACACCGCCGTCGATCGCGTCCAGCGCACCGCCGGGCACCGCCTCCTCGGCCGCCTGAAAGATCACCCGGACCCGGCCGGGCAGGTCGGGTGCCGCGGCCATGGCCCGCGCGGCGCCGAGCAAGATCGCCGCGTGCGCGTCGTGACCGCAGGCGTGGCAGACCCCGTCCACGGTGGATCGGTAGGGCACGTCCTTCGCGTCGGTCAGCGGCAGCGCGTCGATGTCCGCGCGCAGCGCCACCACAGGCTCACTCCGGGCATCACCGACGTCGCAGTACAGGCCGGTGCCCCCGGGCAACACCTTCGGCTCGAGCCCGGTCCGGGCGAGCAGCCGGGCGAGCAGCCGGGTGGTCTCGTGCTCGGCATACCCCAGTTCGGGACGGCTGTGGATCTGCCGCCGGACCGTGCGCAGGTCCGCACCCTGCGTGGCCAGCCAGTGGTCGAGCCACCGCGTGTCGCGGTGGCCCGGGTCGTGGTGGGATGGTGCTGAGGTCACAGGGGCAGTCCTACCCGCATCTCGTCCAGCAGTGAGTCGACGACAGGTCGCAGGTCCCCGTCGTGCTCGGCGGCCACGCGACGCTGTCGCTGGTAGCTCGCCCCGTGCTCGAGGATCCTCGGCACGAGCCCGAGCTCGTCCTCGCAGCCGAGGCGTCGTGCGGTCGGCGTGAGGTCTTCGACAAGGTCGTGGAGCGCCATCTGGACCGGGCGCACGGTCCCGCGGGCGTCGACCACGATCTCCGCGTCCAGACCATACCGCGCGGCCCGCCACTTGTTCTCGCGAACCACCCAGGCCCGCGGCTCGGGCAGGGTGTAACCCCGGTCGAGCTGGCCGTCCATCTGCTCGACCAGGCACTGCGACATCGCGGCCACCGCGGTGATCTCGTCCAGCGTCGGCAGCCCGTCGCAGATCCGCAGCTCCACGGTGCCGAAGTTGGGGTGTGGCCGGATGTCCCACCACACCTCGCGAACGGTCTGGATCGCGTTCGTCGAGATCAGCAGCTCCATGTAGCGCTCGAACTGGTCCCACCCCGACAGCTGGTAGGGCAGGCCGGCGGTGGGCAGCGCCTCGAACACCTTGCTCCGGTACGACGCGAGGCCGGTGTCGCTGCCGATCCAGTACGGGCTGGACGCGGACAGCGCGAGGAAGTGCGGCACGTAGCTGAGCAGCGCGTTGAGGATGGGCATGACCTTGTCCGGCGAGCGGACGCCGACGTGCACGTGCACGCCGAAGATCTGCAGCTGCCGCGCCAGCCACTGGTTGCGCTCGACCAGCTCGCGATAGCGGTCGTCGTCGGAGATCTCCTGGGTGGCCCAGTCCGTGGTGGGGTGGCTGCCGGAGCACATCACGCCCAGGCCGCGGCGGCCCGCCGCGGCCTGCACCTCGGCGACCGTGGCGGCCAGGTCCTCCCGCACCTGCGCCACCGTGGTGCACACGTCCGTGATCACTTCGACGCAGGACTGCAGCAGCTCGTGCTTGGCCTTCGGGTGCTCGATCCCCTCCGCCGGTGCCATCTCGGCGAGGATCTCGTTCGACCCGGAGGACAGCTCGCCGGTCCCCAGGTCGACCAGCTCCAGCTCCCACTCCACCCCGAGACTGGACCGCTCCGACGAGCTGAAGTCGATCCTCATGCTGCGAGCGTAAAGGGCCGGCCGCGCTCGGTGTCGATCTCGGCCACCCCGGGTACCCCCCGCGCGGAGGTGATCTGTCATGCAACCGACTCCGATGAACGACAAGGTCGTGATCGCGTCGTACACCCTGTACGGCGACGCGCAGGCGGCGGTCGACAGGCTGTCCGACGCCAAGTTCCCGGTGCAGGACGTCTCGATCGTCGGCCGTGACCTGCGGCTGGTCGAGTTCGTGACCGGGCGGCTCAACTGGGGCCGGGCGGCGCTGCGCGGACTGGCCGCCGGTGCCTGGTTCGGCCTGCTGGTCGGGCTGTTCATCGCGATCTTCGCCGCGAACGACACGGCGTCCTGGATCGCGCTGGTGCTGTGGGGCCTGCTGTTCGGTGCGGTGGCCGGGATGGCGTTCTCGCTGGTGGCGTACGCGCTGACCGGCGGGCGGCGGGACTTCGTGTCGGTCAGCTCGCTGGTCGCCGCGCAGTACGACGTCATGGTCGACGCACGGACCGCGGACGACGCCCGCCGGATCCTCGGCCTCGGCGCCCCCGTGAGCGGCGACCTGGCCGCGCCGTACACCCGGGACACGACGCCGCGGCACGCGACGACGGACGACGCCTACCAGGCGACGTCTGCCGAAGATCGGGTGGAGCACCGCGAGCCGATGCCCTGACCACTGGTACCAACCCGGTCGTGAGGTGGTTGCGATCCGGCAGACTGAGAGGGTGACGACTCCCGCTGACGGGCTCGCCCGGATCCGCGCCGCCGCGGAGTCGGGCGAGTTGGCCGCCTTCTGCGAGCGGCACCACGTCCGCGTGCTGACCGTGTTCGGCAGTGCCGCCCGCGGCGAGCCATCGGCCCGCGATCTTGACATCGGCGTCCTCTTCGACCCGGATGCGGACGTCGACATCATCGCCGTGGTCGGTGACCTCATCGACCTGACCCGGTTCCAGGATGTCGATGTGGCGCATCTCAACCGGGGCGGCCCTCTGATCCGGGAGCGTGCCCTGGTCAACTCGATCGTTCTCTGCGAGAGCCCGCCCGGTGCCTTCGCCTCCGCGCAAATGGGCGCGATTGCCGAGCGAATGGAGACCGACCGCTTTCGCCGCCTCTCCCTCGACCTGCTCGCCTCATGAGCCCGCGCGAGGTCGATTGGAGGACGGTCAACGCCAAGCTCGACCTGATCCGCCGGCGCTTGAACACGCTGTCGTCGTTGGGCAAGGTCGAGACGACCTGGTGGGACGACGACGAAGCGAGCGCCCTCGTCGTCGAGCGCGTGCTGATCCACATCGTGGATCTGGCCGTCGACATCAACAACCACGCGGCGGCGGTCGAGCTCGGCCAGGTCGCCGATGATTACAAGGCGTCCTTCCCGCTGGCCGCGAGGGCGGGAATCATCAGCCGCGAGCTTGCTCAGGCGCTCGGCCCTTCGGCGGGAACGCGCAATGTCCTGGTCCATGACTATCTCGAGGTCGACCGTGACAAGGTCGTGCTCGCCGCGACACTCGCGCTGGATCAGTACGGTGAGTACGTCCGGCAGGTCGCGGCGTGGGCTCAGAACAGGTCGGGCGGGCGGTAAGTGCCCCACACGTCGCGCAGCGCGTGGCAGACCTCCCCCACGGTGGCCCGGGTGCGCAGCGCGTCGCGCATCGGATAGAGCACGTTGTCGCCGCCGGCGGCGGCGCGCTTGAGGATGCCCAGGGCGCGGTCGACCTCGCCGGCCGGCCGCTCGGCCCGCAGGGCGGCCAGCCTCTTGCGCTGCTCCTCCTCGATCGCCGGGTCGACCCGCAGCGGCTCGTACCGCTCCTCCGAGTCGACGCTGAAGCGGTTCACCCCGACCACCACCCGCTCGCCGGAGTCGACCTCCTGGGCGACCGTGTACGCCGAGCGCTCGATCTCCTGCTTCTGGAAGCCGGCCTCGATGGCGTGCACCGCGCCGCCGAGGTCCTCGACCTTCCGCATCAGCGCGACGGCACCCGCCTCCACCTCGTCGGTCATCGCCTCCACCGCGTACGACCCCGCGAACGGGTCCACGGTCGCCGTCACGTCGGTCTCGTACGCCAGCACCTGCTGCGTGCGCAGCGCCAGCCGGGCCGCCTTCTCGGTCGGCAGCGCGATCGCCTCGTCGAAGGAGTTGGTGTGCAGCGACTGGGTGCCGCCGAGCACCGCGGCCAGCGCCTGGACGGTGACCCGGACCAGGTTCACCTCGGGCTGCTGCGCGGTCAGCTGGACGCCGGCGGTCTGGGTGTGGAAGCGCAGCATCTGCGACTTCGGGTTCCGCGCGCCGAACTCGTCCCGCATGATGCGGGCCCAGATCCGGCGGGCTGCCCTGAACTTCGCCACCTCTTCGAGCAGGGTCGTGCGGGAGACGAAGAAGAACGCCAGCCGCGGCGCGAAGTCGTCGACGTCGAGCCCGGCCCGGACGGCGGCCCGGACGTACTCGACGGCGTCGGCGAGCGTGAACGCGATCTCCTGCACCGGCGTCGCCCCGGCCTCGGCCATGTGGTAGCCCGAGATGGAGATCGTGTTCCAGCGCGGGATCTCGGCCCGGCAGTACGCGAACGTGTCGGTCACCAGCCGGAGCGAGGACGCCGGAGGGTAGATGTAGGTGCCGCGCGCCACGTACTCCTTGAGCACGTCGTTCTGGATCGTCCCGGACAGCTTGTCCCCACCGACCCCCTGCTCCTGTCCGACCAGCTGGTAGAGCAGCAGGAGCAATGCGGCCGGTGAGTTGATCGTCATCGAGGTCGAGACCTCGCCGAGGGGGATCCCGTCGAACAGCAGGCGCATGTCGTCGATCGAGTCGATCGCGACGCCGACCTTGCCGACCTCGCCGTGCGCGACCGGATCGTCCGAGTCGTAGCCCATCTGGGTCGGCAGGTCGAACGCCACCGACAGGCCCGTGGTGCCCGCTCGCAGCAGCGCGTGGTAGCGCTCGTTCGACTCCCGCGCGGCACCGAAGCCCGCGTACTGTCGCATCGTCCACGGTCGCTGCGTGTACATCGTGCGGTAGACACCGCGGGTGAACGGGGGCTCGCCCGGCTCGCCGAGCCGCTGCTCGAGACCCGGCGCGACGTCGCCCGATCCGTACACGGGGCGCACCTCGAAACCGGACTCCGAGCGCCGCGTCTCGGCCATGGGACACCGCCCCTCGCGTGCCGGTTTTCCTCATCGCCCCCAGGTGACCGATGCTAGGGGGGTGCAGGGCCGGTGCAGGCGCCGGGTCGGCGGGTAGGAAGGGAGATCGTGGTCACACCACCATCCCCGCGGAGTGGTCGCACGCTCGCGCGGCGCTACCACTTGCTCCGTCTGCTCGGTCGAGGGGCGATGGGAGCCGTCTGGGAGGCGGAGGACACGGTGCTGCGGCGCCCGGTCGCCGTCAAGGAGGTCGTTCTCCCGGGCAGCCTGTCACCGCATGAGCGGGCGGTCAGCTGCGAGCGGACGCTGCGCGAGGCGCGCGCGATCGCCCGGCTCGGCCACCCCAACGTCGTGACGCTCTTCGACGTGCTGGACGAGGACTCCCGTCCCTGGGTGGTCATGGAGCTCGTCCCGTCGCGCAGCCTGGCCGACGTGATCCAGTCGGACGGCCCGCTGCACCCGTTGCGGGTGGCGACCGTCGGACTGGCCATCCTCAGCGCGCTGGAAGCGGCGCACGCCGCCGGGATCACGCACCGGGACGTCAAGCCGGGCAACATCCTGCTCGGCCACGACGGCCGGGTGAAGCTCACCGACTTCGGCATCGCCCGGGCGGCCGGAGACGACACGATCACCGGCACCGGGCTGCTGGTCGGCTCGCCGTCCTACATCGCGCCGGAAATCGTCAAGGGCCAGGGCGCCGGGCCGCCCGCGGACCTGTGGGGACTCGGAGCGACGCTGTACGCCGCGGCAGAGGGGCGGGCGCCGTTCTCCGGCGGCGACGCGATGGACACGCTCGCGAAGGTCGTGCAGGAGCCGCCGGCGCCGTACGAGCGGTCCGGCCGGCTGGTGCCCGCGCTGCGGGCGATGCTGGACAAGGACCCGGTCCTGCGGGCGAGGCCGGTCGACGCGCGGCGGCTGCTGCTGGACGTGCTGCGCGGTGGGACCGACACCGAGCACCCGGCGGCCGGACCGGTGCCGACGCCGATGGTCCCGGCGGCGGCGCTCGCCGGCCCCGTCTCGAGGCCCGGCACCGGGCAGGGACCGGGACTCGCCGAGCTGCTGGTGCCGGTGCGGCGGGACGAGGGCGGCCGGCCGCCGTGGTCGCCGGAGCGCCCGGAGGCGCAACCGGCGGCGGCCGGACCGAATGCGGCCGACGTCCTCGGGGGCGGGGCCGGATCGATGGCCGCCGCGGGGACCAGCGCCGCTGGCCACTCTGCGGCCGGGCCGGGCGACGCGGCTGCCGGCGCGACCCAGGTCAGCGTCCCACCGGCCCTCGTCGGTGCGGACGCACCCGGCGACGCTGGATCCGCCGCCGGCCAGGGCGCCGCTGCCGGCGCGGACGCCGGCCCGCTCGGCGCGCAGCCTGACCCTGCCGCCCCGGACCCGGCACCGACCGGCACTGGCGGGACCACGACCGGAGATGAAACACCGACCGGGGCGAACGCGGGGACGACCGCGTCGGGCCGGGCCGCAACCCCGGTCTCGGCGCGGGCTGACTCCGGGAGCGGCCCGGCCGCCGTCGCCGAGCCGGACCGGGTCGACCGGGCGGAGGCCGGTGAGGCCGGGTCCGCCACCTCGCGGTCCGGCGACGAGGCCGGTACGCCGCCGGGGTCTGGACCGCCGCGCCACGGTGAGGCTGATGGCGTCGCCCTGCCGGGCGCTGACGCCGGATCCGTCAGCGGCCGGCACGCCGAGGAAGCCCACCCGCAGGAGGCGTCGGACACGCAGGACGCCGGAGCCGGAACCGGAACCGGAACCGGAACCGGAACCGGAACCGGAACCGGAGCCGGAGCCGCTGCCGGAGCCGCTGCCGGACCGGCCGCCTTGGGCGCAGCCGTGGCGACCGGAGCCGCGGCTGCCGCTGCTGGCGAGTCCGTCCACGCCGGCGAGACCTCGGCGGAGCCATCGCGGGACGAGGCGCTGGCGAGCCGGGTCGGCCGCAGGCGGGCGGCTGCGCACGAGGCGACCTCGGCGGGGCCGCCGGTCCAGGAACCGGCCGCCGGAGCCGGCGGCCCGGAGGCGAACGGGGTGCCGGCGGCTGCAGCGGTGCGGGACGAGCCGCACGAGGCCGGGGTGACCGTGGCGCTGCCCGCAGGGAACGCCTGGCCACCGTCCCCGGGAGCGACGGCGGTTCTCCGCCCGTACGGCGGAGCGGTCAGGGACAGCGCAGCCCGAAGCGACAGCGCACCCCCGAGGGGCAGCGCAACCCAGGGCGACAGCACAGCCCCGAGCGACAGCGCACCCCCGAACGACAGCACACCCCCGAGGGACAGCACAGCCCGAAGCGACAGCACACCCCGGAGCGACAGCACAGCGATGGGGGACGGCACGGGCTGGATGGACAGCGTAGCCCCGAGGGGCAGCACAGCCCCGAGGGGCAGCACGGGTTGGAGGGACAGCGCAGCCCCGAGGGCCGATGCCGCCGACCAGCCGACCCGGGTGGTGGCGCCGCTGCCGTTCGGCGGGCCAACGGAGCCGGTTGGGCCAGCTGGGCTCAGTGATCCCGGTGATCCCGGTGGGCCCGATGGGCTTCGTGGCCCAGGGGCCCCAGCCGGCGGACTTGACGGGTTGGGCGGCTCCGGCGGCCCGAGTGGGCCATCGGAGCCGCAGCCCTCGCCCGCTCCCCCGTTCGCCTTTCTGGGCGAGCGCACGCTCGTGGACCGCCGCCGCCGCACGCTCGCCGCGCTGCTCGCCGTGGTCGCCCTACTGCTCGCGGCCGTGCTCGGCGTGGTCCTGCTGCTCACCAGCCTCGGCCGCGACGACACCGGCACGCCCGGCGCGGCCGGCCGCTCGACCTCGGCCGCCGCGCCCGCTCCGGCCTCGATTCCGACCGGATACACCCGCTACGACGCGGACGGCTTCAGCCTCGGGGTGCCCGCCGGCTGGAAGCCGGAACCCGTCCGGCCCGGCGTGGTCGACATCAGGGAGCCGAACAGCTCCCGGTTCCTCCGGCTGATCACCGTCGGCAGCACAGCCAGCGCGCTCGACCAGCTCACCGCCGCCGAGCGGCAGTTCGGCGCCAACCCGGACTACGCGCCGTACCGGCGGATCCGGCTGGAGAAGGTGAGCTACCGCAGCTACGACGCCGCCGAGTGGGAGTTCACGTTCACCAGCCGGAACAGCCTGCGACACGTGCTCTACCGCGGCGTGGTGGTCGGCGGGCGCAGCTACGGCCTCTACCTTTCGGTCCCGGACGGCCGCTGGGCAGAGAGCCAGGCAGCGTTCCGCACCGCCGCCGACACGTTCCGCCCCGCCGGGGGCTGAGCCCCGCGGACCTTCGGCGGCGCGGGACCGGCTGCCGCGCGGAGCGCGCACGGGCATGGACGCCGACCGGCGGCGCCCGGCGGCCCGGCGCCGGTAGACGCTCGCTACAGGCACGTCCGCCCGGCTGCCCGGATCGGCTGCCCCGCGCGGAGGCGCGCACGGGCATGGACGCCGTCCGCATCCACCAAGATCCCGGGACAGGCCCTATGCCTGTCCTGGATCGGCGTGGGGCGCGGGTGCCGTCCGGTCGCCGGCAGTCCGCGCGTCATGCCCTACCCTGCGCGGAGTGACCGGCCTCGACCTCGACCCCGCTGAGCTGGACGCCGACCCGCCCGCGCTGGACGCGGCCCGGGCCCTGGCGGCGGCGACCGGCGTCACACGCCACGACGTAGCCCTGGTGCTCGGATCCGGCTGGGTGCCGGCGGCCGACGCGCTCGGACCACCGCAGGCCGACCTGGCGGCGACCGACCTGCCCGGCTTCCACCCGCCGGGGGTGGCCGGGCACGCCGGACGGGTCCGCTCGGTCGCCGTCGCCGGCCGCCGGGTGCTGGTCTTCCTGGGGCGCACGCACCTGTACGAGGGCCGCGGGGTCGGCCCGGTGGTGCACGGGGTGCGGGTCGCGGCCGCCGCCGGATGTCGCACGGTGGTGCTCACCAACGCGGCCGGGGGGCTGCGGCCGGACCTGCGGGTCGGCGAGCCGGTGCTGGTCGCCGACCATCTCAACCTCACCGGCCGGTCACCGCTGGTCGGGCCACGGTTCGTCGACCTCACCGACCTGTACTCCGGCCGGCTGCGAGCGCTCGTCCGGGAGGTCGACCCCTCAGTGACCGAGGGGGTGTACGCCGCGCTGCCGGGACCGCACTTCGAGACGCCGGCCGAGATCCGGATGCTGCGCATGCTCGGCGCGGACCTGGTCGGCATGTCCACCGCGCTGGAGGCGATCGCCGCCCGGGCCGAGGGCGCGGAAGTGCTGGCGATCTCGCTGGTGACCAACGTCGCCGCCGGCATCACCGGCGCCCCGCTCGACCACGCCGAGGTGCTCGCCGCCGGGCAGGCCGCCGCCGCCCGGATGGGTGGGCTGCTCGCCGACATCATCGGAAAGCTGTGAGCGTCGCCGCCCGCCGCCCGGCGCTCGGCGGCCCCGAACCTCGAGCGGCTCGGTCCGCTGGCTCGCCCGCAGGGTGCGCGGTGAGCGCCCGCTGCCGGGTGCCGCGGACCTCGGGCGGCAGCGTGCTCTGGCGGCCGCGGGGTGCACGGTGAGCGCCCCTGGCGAGCAGGGCGGCCTGCACGACTTCGGCGCGCATCCGGACGCGCGCCCGGGCGCCGGCCGGCGCGTCCTGGTCACCGGTGCCGCCGGGCACATCGGCCGGCTGGCGTGCCCTGGCCTGGCGGCCCGGGGCTGGCGGGTGCGCGGGCTGGACCGCCGCCCGCTCGACGGCGTGGACGGCCTGTCCGGGCCGGACCCGGCCGCGGTCGCCGACATCCGGGACGACGCGGCGTTGGACCATGCGCTGTCCGGCGTGGACGCCGTCGTGCACCTGGCCGGCATCTCGACCGAGGCGCCGTTCGCGGCCATCCTCGAGGCCAACATCGACGGCACCTACCGCGTCTTCGACGCCGCCCGCCGCGCCGGCGCGCGCCGGATCGTCTTCGCCAGCAGCAACCACGCCCTCGGCTTCACCCCACGCACGTCGCTCGCCGGGGTGGACCTCCCGCCGCGGCCGGACACCTACTACGGACTGAGCAAGGTCTTCGGCGAGGCGCTCGGCCGGCTCTACACGGACCGGTACGGCATGGAGGTGGTCTGCCTGCGGATCGGGTCGTGGATCGACCGGCCCGTCACCCCGCGGCACCTGTCGACGTGGCTGAGCCCGGCCGACGGCGTCCGCCTGCTGCACGCCGCGCTCACCGCACCCGACGTCGGCTTCGCCGTCGCCTACGGGATCTCCGCCAACACCCGCGCGTGGTGGGACCTGGCGCCGGCCCGCGCGCTCGGTTACCTGTCCGTCGACGACGCCGAGGACTACGCCGCCGAGGTGCTCGCCGAGCACGGCGAGCCCGACCCGGGCGACCCGGAGACGGCCCTGCTGGGCGGCGACTTCGCCGGACCGGACTACGACGCCCCGGCGAGCGCGACGGCCGGAGGGGGGAGCGGGCACGCGGTCCCGCCCGCCCTGCCGCCGGAAGGCGCACAGCCGACGGATCGGCCACGGCCGGCCGGGCCGGCGCAGCCGACCGAGCGGCCGCGGTGAGGGGGGACCTCCGGACCGCGGCGGAGGACTGGCTCGCTGAGGACCCGGATCCCGCCACCCGGGACGAGTTGCGCCGGTTGCTCGGCACCGAAGACGAGGACGCGGTAGCCGAACGCTTCGCCAGCCGGCTGACGTTCGGCACCGCGGGACTGCGCGGCCCACTTCGCGCCGGTCCGAACGGGATGAACCGCGCGGTGGTCCGGCGCACCGCGGCCGGCCTCGCCGCCTACCTGCGCGCCGCGGACGTACCGGGCCCGGTGGTGATCGGCTACGACGCCCGGCACGGCAGCGAGGACTTCGCCCGCGACTCGGCCGCCGTGCTCGCCGGTGCCGGCTTCGAGGCACGGCTGCTCCCGCGGCCGCTGCCGACCCCGGTGCTGGCGCACGCGGTGCGCCTGCTCGCGGCGGCCGCCGGCGTGATGGTGACCGCCAGCCACAACCCGCCGGAGGACAACGGATACAAGGTGTACGACCACAGCGGCGCCCAGGTCGTGCCGCCGGTCGACTCGGCCATCGAGGCGGCGATCGCGGCGGTCGGTCGACTCGCGATGGTGCCGCTGTCGGACGCGTACGCCGTGCTCGGGGACGAGGTGCTCGAGTCCTACCTGGACGCGGTGGCCGCCGTTCCGCGGACGCGACACCGCGCGGTGCGGACGGTCCACACCGCGCTGCACGGCGTCGGCGCGGACGTGCTGCGGGCCGCCTTCGCGCGTGCCGGCTTCCCGGAGCCGGTCGAGGTCGACGAGCAGGCGGCACCCGACCCCGACTTCCCCACCGTGGCCTTCCCCAACCCGGAGGAGCCCGGCGCGCTCGACCTCGCGCTCGCGCTCGCGTCCAAGGTGGACGCCGACCTGCTGCTGGCGAACGACCCGGACGCGGACCGCTGCGCTGTGGCGGTCCGGACGGAGGGCGGCTGGCGGGTGCTGACCGGCGACGAGCTCGGCGTGCTGCTCGCCGACCACCTGCTGCGGGCCGGCACGGGGGGGATGTACGCCACCACGATCGTGTCGTCCTCGCTGCTGGGCGCGCTCTGCACGGCGCGCGGAGTGGCGTCCGCGGAGACGCTCACCGGGTTCAAGTGGATCGTGCGGGCCGCGCCCGACCTCGCGTACGGCTACGAGGAGGCGCTCGGTTACTGCGTGATGCCGGCCGCGGTGCTGGACAAGTGCGGGATCTCGGCCGCCGCGCTCGCTGCCGA
>WNGJ01003253.1_pt1 | contig 30048 bp, 25 predicted proteins | sample 5400611 | NCBI WGS metagenome assembly WNGJ01 (sample SAMN13153375, study PRJNA577476) | soil metagenome | isolation source: 40 cm soil or saprolite under Garry oak tree replicate 1 | place: USA:California | collected 2016-06-15
CTGCTGCTGATATGGGACGGAGCGCAGCTCCTCGCCGACGAGGCGGGCGAACTGACTACCGCACTCGGTTCGCCGGGCACCCGGCGGACGATCACCGCCGCGGCGTGAGGACACCATGGCCGGGCAGCGGCACATGGTCGAGGCTCCGGCGGTACGCGGCGCCGCATGAGCAGCCAAGGTCAGGACGAGACCTGGGGGTGCTGATGTGGACGTGGCTCTCGTTGGGCGTGGGTCGGCGGTGTGGGTGGGGATAGGTGCGGGTGGGTCTGGTGTGGTGCGTGGGTTCGCGGCGGGTGGGCCCGGGCCTGGCGCCTGGGCGGTTACGGGCGGTGCGCTGTTCAGGCGGCTTTCCTTGATCCAGGAGCGCCGTCAGCGATAGTCCCTGAGAACTCTCCTGGATCAAGGAAATACCAATATATGGAAAGATCAATCTCGTATTCTAATATTTGTATAGATTGGGTCTTTGGTTTGTGAATTAGTCATTGTTGGGGTTTATCAATCACGCGTGTTTGGTGGCGCAGTTGGTGGGGCGGGCTGGCGGCTGGCCGGGGCGGGGACCGCACCTGTGGGATGTTCTTCTGGCTGAGTTCTGGTGATCTGCCGATAGTGGTTTGTCTTCGCAGCCCGGAGCGGAATTTCGTCGCCCAGCCAAGATCTGTTACCCGGCTTTGACCGGTGGATCCAGGCTTAACGGCTGTGCGGCGTGGCGCCGACCCGGCGCAGGGCGCCGCCGCGCAGCAGGCGGCGGGCCAGGAGGGCCACCATGCCGGCCAGCGCGGTGATCGACCAGGCGCCTTCCAGCAGCAGGAAGCCCCACTGGTGGCCGGGCACGGCGACGGCGGCCAGGCCTGCGGAGCCGACCATGTTGGTCAGCAGGTAGCCGGGGGACTTGTGGCCGAGCCAGCCCGCCTGGGTGCCCGCGAACGCGGCCAGGATGAGCACCGCTCCGGTGAGCTGGATCGCCTGGTCCAAGACCGCGTTCATGGCTGCGCCGCCCACGGTGCCGGCTGGGCGAAGAAGTTGGGCCGCAGGATCGTCGGCTCGTACCGGCGCTCCCAGACCGGCGTCGCGGAGCCCCCTATCGGCGGCACGATCAGTTCCCAGTTGGCCGGGGTGGCGCGCCCGGCCGATCTCTCCCGTAGTTCGTGCTTGACGAACTGCCGGCTCGCGAAGTGGTGCTCGATGAGCGAGACGCCGGCGGCGTCGAAGGAGTGCAGCACCGCGGCGGTGAGTTCGAGCATCGCCCGGTCTTTCCACAAGGTCCGGTCGGAGCTGGTGTCCAGGCCCATCCCCTCGGCGATGACCGGGAGCAGGTTGTAGCGGGATACGTCGGACAGGTTGCGGGCGCCGACCTCGGCCGCGGTGTACCAGGCGCTGAACGGCGCCACGGGGTAGGAGACGCCGCCTATCTCCAGCCGCTGGTCGCAGATGCTCGGAAACGCATACCAGCGCAGGCCGAGGCCCGCCAGCCAGGGGAACCGCGGGTGGCTGATCGGGACCTCGCGCACGGTGCCGGGGGGAAGCTCGTAGATCGTGGGCGGCTCACCACGGCGCTCCAGCACGATCGGCAGCACGTCGAACGGTGTCCCGCGGCCGGTCCAGCCGAGCGCCTCGACGGCGCGGGTGAAGCCGGCGGTGGCCGGGTCGCCGATGACGGTGCCGTCCGGCTGCCGGTACCCCGCGTACTGGACCAGCTGGGAGTTCCAGATCCGGATCGGCGGCCGACCGTCCTGCTCGGCAGCGAAAACGGTGATCATGAGCCTGATCCGGCCCCCGTTGGCCGCCTGCTCCAGGTGTTCCACCAGCGCGTCGAATAACTCGCCGGTGGCGGACAGATGCCGCATGTCCCGCACCACGAGCGCCTTCCAGTAGAACTTTCCCAGGCAGCGGGGCGTGTTCCGCCACGCGATCTTGCAGCCGCTGGCCAGCTCCCGTGCGGTGTGCCGGTAAGTGCCGGTCGCCGCGATCTGGGCCCGCACCTCGGCAAGCCGGGCCTGCGTGCACCTGCGCTCCCCCCACTCACTCCTGAGCTGCCCGAGAAAGGCCTCCGCCTCCGCGCCGGTGACCTTCGCGCCGGGGTCACCGGCACCGGGGTCACCGGCACCGGGAGTGCCCACGCCAGCACGCGGCTCCATGCCAGAACCTCCAGTCCCATGTCAGGCAGCCCTCATCCGCATCAGGCGCCCAGGAGCGGAAAGCTCCCGCTGCTGCGCCGGGCTCGTCGCCCGCGGGGTGCCCGGGCATCACCCCGAGCCGTTCGCGGCCCGGGCGTAGGCTGCCACCGGTATGTGCTACGGCCAGCTCCCCCCGCAGGTTCACGTCGCGGGGTTCAGATTCGGCCGTGTCTGCCGGCTGCTGGCCGTGGGCGCGGCCCGGGCCCCGCTTCAGCTTCCGCGGCAGTCCCCGTAGTGGTACGACGGTCTGCGAGGAGAGTGCCTCACCGTGGGATCAGCGCTGCGGGGAGTACGGCCCGTCATGGGGCGTGACGTGAACGCTGGGCTGATCTCGGTTGCCGCTGCGGGGCTGGCTGCCGGGGCCGCCGCGGCGTGGCTCGTCAGCAACGGCGGCCCCGGCCGCCCGGCCGCCCGGCCGCCCGGCCGTCCCGAACGTCCCGTTTGCGGTGCCGGTCGCGGTGCCGGTCGCGGTGCTGGTCGGCTGGTCCCTTATCGGCAGCGGGCTGCTGGCCTGGCGGTCGCGGCCTGCCCGGCGAACCTGATGGAAGTGGCCGTAAGGACGCGGTCGCGGTGGGGCTGACGCACTTCGTGCGGCTCGGCGCCACCGCGGTGGCGCTGACCGGGATGGGCTGCTGGCCGTGCGCTGGCGCCGGGCGAGCCGCCCGCAGCGCCGCGCGGTGATGCCGGTCGCGGTGGCCGGGGGCGTGGCGTTCGCCGCCGTCACCGCGGCTGGGCTGCGAGCGTGCAGCGGGTCGGCGGGGGCGGGTCGGTGCTCGACCCGGCGGTGGTCAGCCAGCTCGTCGGGCGGCGCCAGGGCGATGACCCTCTGGAGCTGCTGACCGGCCGCGAGCGGGCAGTGCTTGCGCTGATGGCCGAGGGCCGGTCCAACAAGGCGATCGCCCAGCGGTTGTTCGTCTCCGAGTACACGGTGGAAAAGCACGTGGGGAACATCTTCACCACGCTGCGGCCGCCGCCCCCGCCGGACGACCACCGGCGGGTCCTGGCCGTCGTCACCTACCTCAACGCGCAGTAGCGCTGGGCGGCCAGCCACACGTCAAGAGTTCCGGCGGCCCGTCTGCTGGGCGATGCGGTAGCCCCTCATCCCGAACGGCTGCGGCGCAGGTGCGCCAGTCCCGTGCCTGCGGACGAGTGGCTGGTCAGCGCCGTCTACCCGCCGATGCAAGAGTGAGCTACGGCCCAATCCGTGATCAGTTTCAGCCTTCAGCACAAAGAGTGACACAGTGACTACGAATGGTGTTCTATGGGGAGTATCGGGTGTCCAGGGGCCGTGAGCGGGGGCGAGAGCGTGGAGCGGATCTTTGGCCTGCGGCGATGGGTGAGTGCCGCCGCGGCCGTATCGCTGCTGGTGACGGCCGTCGCACTGGCTCTCGCGCTCATGGCCGCGGCCGGTGGCCGCGCTGCCAGGCGGGAGCTGTCGCAGCGCCTGGTGCCCGCTGCCGCGGCGTCGCAGGTGCTGCTGGAGCAGTATCTGGTGCAGATGACGTCGCTGCGTGACTATGTGACCAGCGGGCGGCCGGCGGCGCTCGCGCCGTTCACGCAGGCGGCCGTCCGGATCGGCGGCCAACGGGCGCGCGTGGCGTCGCTGGTGGCGGGTTACCCCCAGATGCCGGGCCAGCTCGCCTCGGCCGGTGCCGCGCACACGGCGTGGCTGGCCGCGGTCGCGGCGCCGCAGCTCGCAGCGGCCCGCCGTGGTGATTTCGCGCGTGCCCGGGCGCTACAGGCCAACATCGTGGCCATCCGGCCGTACTCGCTTGCGGTACGGGACCGGATGCTGGCGCTGCAGGCGCAGATCATCCAGGCGCAGGCGCGGGTGATCGCGCGGCTGGCCGGGGCGCAGGGCCAGTTGCTGGTGGCCCTGGTCGCCACGTGTGCGGTGATCGCGGTGATCGCGGTGAGTGCCGTGGCGGCGGTGCGCCGGTGGCTGCTCATCCCCTTCACGGCGCTGCGCCATGCGGCCCAGTCCGTCGCCGCGGGCCGCTACGAGACCCACATTCCCGCGGCCGGCCCGGCCGAGCTGGCCGACCTCGGCCGGGCCGCCGAGCAGATGCGCACCCGGCTGGCCGACGCCCTGGCCGTGGCGCGGCGGGCCGAAGACCGGTTCCGCAGCCTGTTCGAGTCCTCTCCCGACGCCACCTTGACGGTGGCGGCGGACGGGTTCATCGCCATGGTCAACGCCAAAGCCGAGCGCATGTTCGGGTACTCACGAGATGAGCTGGCCGGCCAGTCGGTCGAGATCCTGGTCCCCGAGAGCAGGCGGCAGGCCTACGAGGAGCACGAGCCCGGCTATCTCACCCACCCAAGCTCCTGGCCGATGGGCGAGGGCCTGCAACGGTCCGCGATCGGCAAGGACGGGCGGGAGTTCCCGATCGAGGTCAGCCTCAGCTCGCTGCCCACCGCATCCGGAGACGAGGTGTCGATGGCCATCCGCGACATCTCCGAGCGGCTGGCCGCCCAGGCCGAAGCCGAACGGCTGCGCGCCGAAGCCGACCAGGAACGCTTCGAACGGCGGCTGCAGCAGTCGCAGCGGCTGGAAAGCCTCGGCCAGCTCGTCGGCGGCATCGCGCACGACTTCAACAACCTGCTCAATGTCATCAGCGGCTACACCGAGTTCATCGCCGAACACGTCGCCGCCAGGGTGAGCGGCGGCGACGAGGGGCTGCAGCCCGTGCTCGCCGACATCGAGGAGGTCCGCGGCGCAGCCCAGCGCGCCGCGCGGCTCACCCGCCAGCTGCTGATCTTCGCCCGCCGCGACGTCACGCACCCAGAGATCCTCGACCTCAACGACGTCGCCGCCGGCCTCGAGCACCTGCTGCGCCGCTCCCTCGGCGAGCACATCGACCTGATCATCACCGCCGCCCCCGGGCTGTGGCCGGTCAAAGCCGACGCCGGCCAGCTCGAACAGGTTCTGGTCAACCTCGCCGTCAACGCCCGCGACGCCATGCCCGCCGGCGGCAAACTCACCATCGACACCGCCAACGTCACCGTCGACGACGCGTACGCGGCCAGCCGGCCGGGCCTGGCCACCGGCCGCTACGCCCGGCTGCGGGTCTCCGACACCGGCACCGGCATGGACCGCGACACCCTCGCCCACGTGTTCGAGCCCTTCTACACCACCAAACCCGTCGGCCAGGGCACCGGTCTGGGCCTGGCCACCGTCCACGGCATCATCACCGGGGCCGGCGGCCACGCCCAGATCTACTCCGAACCCGGCGTCGGCACCACCATCACCGCCCTGCTGCCCGCCACCGACACCGCCGCTGCCACCTCAGAGACCGAGCCCGTGGCGATCGCTCCGCCCGGCGGACTGGGTGAGACGGTCCTGCTGGTCGAGGACGAAAAAAGCCTGTGGGAGCTGGCCAGCCGGATCCTGGCCCGCAACGGCTACCACGTCTGCACCGCCACCACCCCGGCCGACGCGCTCCGCCAGGCCAGCGACCTGACCCAGCCCATCGACCTGCTGCTCACCGACGTCGTCATGCCCGACATGCTCGGCAACGAGCTCGCCGCCCGCGTCCGCGCCGTCCGCCCCGGCCTGCCCGTCCTGTACATGTCCGGCTACGCCCAGACCGTTCTGGACACCCAGGGCGCCCTCGACCCCGGCATCAACCTGGTGGAAAAACCCTTCTCAGAAAACGATCTCCTGTCCCGCGTCCGCCACGTCATCGACCCCGGCCCACCAGACACCCCCAGCCCAGACACCCCCTGCCCGCCACCCCCGAGCCCGCCTGAGTCAGGCCGGGCAGGGGCGTGCCACGCCGCGTGAGCCGTTCAGGATCATTGTCCCGAACGGCCGCGCGAGGCCGCAGCCGCCGGGGGTCCTCGTGATCACCGCGGCCCGCCGTGCGCCCGCCGGCCGGACAGGGCCGTCGTGGCCAGTGGGGCATTGCCACCGTCCGTGTCGGCGCGGGGCGGGTCCACGGCCGCATTTCCGGTGGCCTGGAGGCGTTCGAACACGAGCCGCACCGCCATCGAGCCCTCCCCGATAGTAGACGCCGACGCCCTCGAACTCGGCCAGTCGGCCCAGCGGCAGCCGGTTGTAGCGCGCCCCGGTGGCGATGATGACCGACTTCGCGGTGATCGCATCGCCATCGTCGAAGCTGACCCGGTGCACGCCGGAGCCCGACGACAGCGACACCGCTTTGGCCGGCAGCTTGATCCGCACGCCGATCCACCCACAACCGGAAGGAACCCAGCCCTATACCCGGGGTGAGGTGGCACGGCCAGACCCTCGGAACAATTGAGGGTGTCGACAACGTCACCGGGATGCTGCGCGGCTTCGCAGGCGCGGCGCTCGCCGAGATCCGGGGTGCCGAGCGTCAGGCAGCCGAGGAACTGGAACGCGCCGTCAGCTTGTACGACACAGGACCAGGACCAGGCGAGCAGCACTGGTTCGGCGGCAAGGCGCTCGCAGGCATTGACCTGGCGGCCATCCGGCTTCGGTCAGGCGCGCTGGACGCCGCAGGTGCCGCGCTGGATACGGTCTTGTCGCTCCCCTCCGCGCAGCGGATCACCGCGTTCACCACCCGGCTTACCCTGGTGCGCACCGAACTTGCCGCGCCGATCTTCCGGGGCTCGGCGCAGGCGCGGGACCTGAATGAACGGATCGAGGAGTTCGGACGCGAGACCATCACCACTGGGCTGCACAGTCTGCAGAGCGGCCCAGGATGACAGCGGCCCCCACAGGATTGCGCCAGGGCTGCGTGGGTGTGGCTGCCACGAAGTCGTTCGGAATCATGAAGCGCCGCGCGGGCAATGCGCTGACGCGCGTTCCGCGTGCAAGTGCGCAGACAGAGGTCGGTGCTTCGTCGTTACGTGCTGCGTCGGCCGACGCCGCCGGTAGCCCCAGACCTTTGCTCAGATTCTTCGGGCCGAGGGTCACCGTTGCAGACGGTGCGGGCGCGTTGGTGTCGCCTGTGGGGGTGCTGGCATCGATTCTCACCTAACCCGCGCAGTCGTCATGGCTGTTGTCGCTCCGGCTGGTATACGGCCGCGCGCGGTGGCAATACGGGACGCGCCGATCGGCGGCGATATGCGCCCATTGCGTGCGCGGAGACCGGGAGCCGTGACGTGAACGCCGCAGCCGAATTCGTGATCGCAGTGTCCGCGGCGCTGGCCGCGGCGTGCTCGTTCGGCGCGGGCGCAGCCCTGCAGCACCAGCAGGCCCACCAGGCCGCGACCGCCTCCGTGCCGGCGTTCCGGCTGCTGCCCCGGCTGGCGCGCCGGCCGCGCTGGCTGGCCGGCATCGCGCTCGCTGCTGCGGCGTACGGCTTGCAGGCAATCGCTCTGGCCTTCGGCCCGCTGGCCCTGGTCGCGCCGGTCGTGGCCACAGATCTTGTGTTCGCGCTCGTCCTCGCGGCGTGGTGGTCGCGGCAGCCGCTGCACGGGCGGGACTGGACGGGATGCGGGCTCGTGGCGGCCGGGGTCGCGTCCTTCCTCGCCACCTCGCCGCCATCGCCGGGCCGGTCCGATGCCCCGGCAGGGGAGTGGCTGTCTGCCTTCGGCGCGGTGGCGTTGATCGCTGCCCTCGCGGCGGGCGCGGGAATGGTCAGGGGAGGGGTCCTCGGCGCCGGGTTGCTGGCCGGTGCGGTCGGCGTCATCTTTGGGCTTACCGCCGCTGTGACGCTGAGCTTCACCCGGTTGCTGCGCGATGCGGGCATCGGCCCGGCGTTGGGTAGCTGGCAGCCCTGGGCACTCGCTTCGCTCGGCGGAGCCGGGCTGATTGCGTCCCTCAGCGCCTATCAGGCCGGTGCGCTCGCCGCCAGCCTGCCGATCATCGACACGGTGAAACCCATCTCCGGCGTGGTCATCGGGACCGTCGTCTTCGGTGAACGGCTCGCCGATTCGGCCGGCGGCTTGATGATCCAGCTCGGCGCCGCCGCCGTGGCCGTGGCCGGCATTGCCCTGCTCAGCCCGTCCGCGATGACGATACGAGCCGCAACGGCCGACGGCACCGGCGGCCCCAACCGGCCCGGGTGAGCGCGCAGGTACCCGACACAGCGAAATCGCGGCCCTTCACACAGCCCTCACAGCGGCTACACGTGCCGTGCGCCCCGCCGGGTTGTGCTTGGTGTCGACCGACGGCGCGACAGGCGAAGGAGGGCGGAGGTGACCGCAGCCAATCTGCTGGTGCTGGCTCCGTGGCTGATCTTCGTGGCCGGTCTGGCGGCGGTCTGCTACCGCCTGCTGAGCCACCGCAGCGCTTCTCACCGGCACCGCAGGGACAGCCGGTGACGGGCACCCCGGGCTGGGCATGGGCGGCGGCTGGGTGCGCGCCGACCCGCGGCGCGGCCTGGTGCTGCGTGGCCTGCGGAAGGTCATGCCGGTGAGCGGGGACCACGACGGGATGCGGTTTCTGACCCGGCGCGGTGGCAGGCTTTCCGCGACACCCTTGCTCGTCGCGCTCGTCGCGCTCGCCGCGCTCGTCGCAATAGAAGCGACGGACGTTGTTTTCGCGGCCGATTCGATCCCGGCGGCCTTCGGGGTGACCACGGTCATGTTCATAGTCTTCACCTCGAACGCGTTGCGGTCCTCGGCCTGCGCGCCCTGTACTTCGTCCTGGCCGGTGCGACGGAGCGATTCACCTACCTCAGCCAGGGCCTGGCGGTGATGCTCGCCTTCATCGGGCGAAAATGATCCTCGCGCCGGTGGTGCACGTCCCCACCGCGGCGGCGAAGCTTTGCCGTCGCGACCGCGTGCGCCGCCGCCGTCTGGGCCGGCTACGCGTTCTTCATCGGCCGGCTGGGCGGCAGGACGTTTGAGGACCGTCCCTGGGTGGGCCTGCTGCTCGCCCTCGGCGCTGCGCTCGTACTCAGCGTCATGGCCGAGGTGCTCCGGCGAACCCGGCCATGGCGTCTTCTCGCCCGGGCCGGGCCGGGCGGCGGGCCAGGCGCTCCGCGAAGGGCTCGGTGTGGCGGGCGGCAAGCGGCCCGATGATGACAAGCAGCAGGACGTAGGCGGTGGCCAGCGCGCCGAGGCGAGGTTCGATCCGGGCGGCGACGGCAAGCCCGGCGATGACGATGGAGAACTCGCCGCGGGCGACAAGGGCGCCGCCGGCCCGCCAGCGCCCGCGGCCGGCGATCCCGGCCCGCCGGGTGGCCCAGTAGCCTGTGGCGATCTTGGTGGCGGCCGTGACCGCGGCGAGGATCACGGCCGGGAGGAGCACCGGCGGGATCTCGGCAGGGTCGGTGTTCAGGCCGAAGAAGACGAAGAAGACCGCGGCGAACAGATCGCGCAGCGGGCTGAGCAGAACCTGAGCACCTTCGGCGACCTCGCCGGACACAGCGATGCCGACCAGGAACGCGCCGACGGCGGCGGACACCTGCAGCTTCTGGGCGAGCCCAGCGACCAGCAGGGTCAGGCCGAGGACGACGAGGAGAAATTTTTCCGGGTCGTCGTGGGAGACGAGGCGGGAGATCACGCGGCCGTGCCGGAGGGCGATGAACAGCACGGCTCCTGCCGCGGCGAGGGCGGCGGCGAGGGCCAGGCCTCCGGCGGCCAGCCCGGCGCCGGCCAGCAGCGCGGTAAGAATCGGCAGATAGACGGCCATCGCCAGGTCTTCGAGCACGAGGACGCCGAGGATGACGTGTGTTTCGCGGTTGCCGATCCGGCCCAGGTCGCCCAGCACCTTGGCGATGACGCCGGAGGAAGAGACCCAGGTGACCCCGGCGAGGGCGACCGCGGCGACCGGCCCCCAGCCGAGCAGGAACGCCGCCGCGGCGCCGGGCAGCGCATTGAGGGCGAAGTCGGCGGCGCCGGCCGGGTAGTGGGTCTTGAGGCTGGTCATCAGCTCGGCCGCGGTGTACTCCAGGCCCAGCGTGAGCAGCAGCAGGACGACGCCGATCTCCGCGCCGGTCGCGACGAACTCCGCACTGGCGCTGAGTGGCAGCAGCCCCCCGTGGCCGAAGGCGAGCCCAGCCAGCAGGTACAGGGGAATGGGGGACTGGCCGTAGCGGCCGGCCATGCGGCCAAGCAGGCCCACGGCGAGGATGATGCCGCCGAGCTCGGCGAGCAGAGGGGTGTGCATCAGGTCACTCCTGCGTGAGGATCGCCGTGGCGCTGTCGGCGCCTTCGCGGGTGCCAATGACGATCAGCGTGTCCCTGCCCCGCCAGCCGGAAGCCCGGCGCGGGAGACGGGATGGCGTTGACCCCGCGTGCCGTGACCGGGAGTTCCAGGGCTGGTTACGGCACCGCGCCGTGGTGCGGCTGAAAGGCGAAGGGGCGGCCCGCGCACAGATCCGCGCAAGGGTCACGCCGGGCCATGTCAGGGCATCTCGGGGCGCGCGGCGGAGGCACAGCGGGCGCAGTACCGTGTCTCCGGGGCGCACGCCAGCGTGGCTGGCGGGATGGCTGCCGCGCACTGTTCGCAGCGCCCGAAATGGCCTGCCTCGAGCCGGGCGAGCGCCTCCTCGACGTCGGCCAGCCCGCGGCGGGCGGCCACCGTCTGCCGCATAAGCTCCCGCAGCCGTCGCCGGGCACCGCTTGCGTCGCCGCCGGAGTCCTCGCTGCCCGTGCCAGCGGCCGCCGCCGCGTCATGAAATGCCAGGGACAGCTCGGTGAGCTCCGATAGCCGCGCCTGCCATCGGGCCTCGAGCACGGCGCGCCAGTGGGGCCGCGACGCGGCCGCTGGCTGCGGCCCGGCGGCGGCGGGCCGGGGGGCGGATACGCGGCCGGCCCCCGCAGCCGGGAGCGGCCGGGGTCCGGTCAGGTTTGCTGGCATATAGCTGCGTGCCTCCTTCGAGACGGGCCGGCCGGGCAGCCGGCCGGTTGGGTGGATCCGGCATCGCCGCCGGATCCCGGCCACCCTCGGGTCAGCCCCGGGAATCTGGCCGAGGGTTGACCGGGATCTTTCCTCCATCAGGCCAGCGTCGGCGCCTGGTTGCTCCCGCCAGGTTTCCGGCTGGTTCAGCCAGCCAACCCGCCGCCGGTGCAGGCGCGGTGCCGCCCATGTGACGGCCGGATGGAGACAGCCGCGGCTCGTGAACTTTGCTGGCCTGACGCGCAGCGGCAGCCGTTCGGGCTGTGCTGGCCCGGGGGCGGACCTCACGGAACCCCCCGTCAGGCCGCACGACAGGATCGCGTCACGCTGCGCAGCCGTTCGGGAAATGTGTGGGGGAGGCGTCGCCGGGGCTCAGCGGACGGCGCGGGGCAGGGACACGATGATCTGAGTGCCCTGTGCCGGGGCACTGATCACTTCCACCTGGCCGTCGTGGGCACGGATGAGTTCGGCGACGATGGCGAGGCCGATGCCGCTGCCCGCGGTCCCGGCAGCCTCTTTTCCGCGCCAGAACCGGTCGAAGATCTGCGGCTGCTCGGCGGCGGCGATGCCGGCGCCGGTGTCGGACACGCTCAGCACCGCGCGCCCCCCGGCCGGACCGGCCTCAAGCGTGACCCGCCCGCCGCGCGGGGTGAACTTGAGCGCGTTGCCGAGCAGGTTGGTGATGACCTGATGCATCCGCCCGGCGTCCGCCATGACCGTGACCGGCGTTAGCTGCCGCCGCAGGATGAGCCCGGCGGCGTCGAACCGGGCGGCCATGCTGTCCGCGGCGGCGGCCGCGATCTCCGCGAGATCGCGCGGCGCGAGCGTGAGCTGCAGGGCGGCGGCCTCGGCGGCGGCCAGGGTGTGCAGGTCATCCACCATCCGGGCGAGCCGGAACACCTCGTCCCGCAGCGACGACAACTGGGCGGGCGTCGGCTCGACTATCTGGTCGAGCAGCGCCTCATGCCCGGCCTGCAAGACCGCCACCGGAGTGCGCAGCTCGTGGGCGACGTCGGCCACCACGTCGCGGCGAAGCTGTTCCTGGCGGGCCATGGTCTCGGCCATCCAGTCAAACGTTCCCGCCAGCTCGCGAAGCTCGTCCGGTGCGCGGATCTCGCCCACCCTCGCGGCGCGGTCGCCATGGCCCATCGCCCGCGCCACCTCGATCAGGCGAGCCACCGGGCGGGTGATCCGCCGTGACACCCCCAGCCCAACGAGCAGCGCAAGCAGCGCGGCGAGCCCCGCCGCCCCGGCGATCGCCCGCCACAAGGCCGCCCGCAGCGCGTTGTCCGCGGCGGCGAGCCCGGCGCCGGTCAGGCGCACCGCGACCGTGCCGACCCGCCGCCCGCGCACCACGACCTCGTCCTGGCGCACCGGCCCGGTGCCCCGGGCGAAGCCAGGTGAGACCGCGACCGCCCGGCCCGCGTCGTCGGCGACGCGAACGTCGGCGCCGATCCGCGCGCCCACCTCAAGAACCGGCTGGAGGTCTGCTCCCCGCCAGGTGCTGGCCCGGTCCCAGGCACCGCCGGCGGCCACCGTCATCGCCCGGGTCAGCTGCCGCTGCTGCTGTCCGGCCAGATGCGAGACGTCGGCCGCGGCGAACACCGCGGTCAGGACGGCGATCAGGGCGACGGCGGCGAGCGCCACCGCGACGAATGCCAGCGTCAGCCGCAGCCCGATCGGGCCGGTGGCGCCAGACCTAGCCATCGCGGGCCAGGCCGAGCCGGTAGCCGCCGCCGAGCACGGTCTGGATGATCTCGGGAGCGCGCTGGTCTGCCTCGATCTTGCGGCGCAGGTTCTTCACGTGCGAGTCGACCGTGCGCTCGTATCCTTCGAACTCATAGCCGCGCACCCGGTTGATCAGCTCAAGCCGCGAGTACACCCGGCCGGGCACGGTCGCCAGCGCGACGAGAAGGCCCCACTCGGTCGGCGTCAGGTCCACCGTGATCCCGCGCACCTCGGCCACCCGCCGGGGCTCGTCGATGAGCAGCAGCCCGCCGCCGTAGCGGGCCACCCCCTCATCTCCCGCGCTCTGGCGGCCGCGCCGCAGGATCGCCTGCACGCGCAGCACCAGCTCCCGTGGGCTGAACGGTTTGGTCACGTAGTCGTCGGCGCCCAGTTCCAGGCCCCTGATCCGGTCCTCCTCGGCGCTCTTGGCCGTCAGCATCAGGATCGGCGTGGTCCCCGAGGCCCGCAGCTCCCTGGCGACGGTCTCGCCCGGGATATCCGGAAGACGCAGATCCAGGACCACCAGGTCGGGATCGGCCGAACGGGCCAGGCTCAGCGCTTCCGCGCCCGATCCCGCCGACAGCACGACGAACCCGCCCCGCTCCAGATACGAGCGCACCAGCTCGCGCAGCTTACGCTCGTCCTCAACCAGCAGCACCGTCGCCGCCATCCGCCCGCTCCCTGCCCGGCCCCGCCTGCCCGCCGCGAACTGCCGCACCCGCTGAAGTTCTGCCGCTGATCGGGCCGGGCCGGGCAGGGGCGTGTCACGCCGCGTGAGCCGTTCAGGATCATTGTCCCGAACGGCTGCGCGGGCGTGTCACGCGGCCACCCGGCTTCGCGCCAGTGCCCCGAACCTGCTGGGCGGCGAGCGCCCCGAAGCCGGCGCGCGGCCGGGTGGCCTGTCAGGAGATCCCGGCCGGGTGAGGACGCTTCACGCCTCCTGGCCCGGCTGGGCGTTTTCGCCGAACACCACCTGAATGGTCCGTTCGCCGGTGCCGCGCACGACGTTCAGCTCGATGGTGCCGCGCGCCGCCTGAAGCGCGTCGAACAGGTCGTCGACGGTGTGCACCGGCCGGCCTGCGGCCGCCACGATCAGGTCGCCCTGTGCGAGGCCGGCGCGTGCGGCCGGGCTGCCCTCCGCAACGTCGCGGATGAGCAGGCCTTCGGTGTCGGGGAGGCCGACGGCGCGGCGCAGCCGTCTGGCCACGTGGCGGGGGGCGATCTCGATGCCAAGCCGCGGCGGCGCCGCGGATTGGCCGGCGGCGAGCGCATCGACCCGCCCCCGCAGCGCCTCGTCGGCGGGTATGGCCAGATAGAACCCTTCGCCGAGGCGGTTCGTGTTGATCCCGAGCAGCTGCCCACCGGCGTCCAGGACCGGGCCGCCCGAGGAACCGGGCAGCAGCGGAGCGGTGTGCTCGATGCTGCCGGTTATGCGGCGGCCGCGAGGGCCGCGGAAGGTCCTGTCGGTGCCGGAGACGAAGCCGAACGTCACCCGCAGCCCACGCCCGCCCGGGTTGGCCAGGGCGAAGACCGGCATCCCGATCCCGGCGGCCGCGTTCGCCGAAGCACCCGGAGCCCACGGCAGCGCCGCAGCCCCAGCGGTGTCGACCTCGATGACGGCGAGGTCGCCGTCGATGTCGTGCCCGGCCACGGTCCCCTCGGCGGTTCGCCCGTCGGCGAAGGTGACCGCCACCTCGTTGCCGCGCACGTTGTGCGCGTTGGTCAGGACCCGGCCTTCGCCGAGCACGATGCCCGAGCCGACGCCCCACCGCTGCCCGATGCCCACGACAGAGGACCCGGCGCCCTCCGCCAACGCCGCGATGCTTGCCTGTATCTCGTCGAGGATCGCCATCGCTGCCACGCCTCCAGTCAATCGCTGCCACGTCATCACTAAGTAGTAACTTGCAAACTACTACTACTAACTACTCAGATGTCAATGCGACAGCTACGATTGGGGCATGGCCGAACCGCAGGACGCCTCGTCGCCGCTCGCCGAGGCGCTGGCCAGGGTCGGCGACCGGTGGACGCTGCTGGTGGTGCAGGCGCTGCTCGCCGGGCCGCGCCGGTTCAACGATCTCCTCGACGAGATCCCGGGTATCGCGGCGAGCATCCTGTCCGAGCGCCTCAAGCGGCTCGAGCGGGAAGCGCTGGTGGTGGCCCGGCCCTACTCCGAGCGGCCGCCCCGGGCCGACTATGAGCTGACCGCCGAGGGCAAGGAGCTCGCCGGGGCGCTCCGCCTGCTCGCACACTGGGGGGCCAGGCACGCCGACCCGGCGCAGGCGCCCCGCCACCCCGCGTGCGGCACCCCCATCGAGGCCCGCTGGTACTGCCCGACCTGCGACCGTCTGGTCGACAACGAGCTGCATGACGCCGAGATGCGCTTCGTGTGAGCAACGCCGCTCCGCCACCCCATCAAGGGGCCATCGATGAGGTAATCGCACGACTGTCAACGCGTGCCATCGAATCTGCTTCAACATCATTGACCGTGGATGTGCCATTGCGGGTCGTCCACGACCCGCAATGGCACATCCACGGTCATGGGCGGCGTCAGGCACACGGTCGGCCGATAGGGCGTCAAGATCAACTGTGGCTTCTTACCCGAATGGCCCGTAGCGCACCGGATCGCACCATCGACCGGCCATTGATGGGGTAAGACCCGCGCCGGCGGCCCGCTGCGAAGATCAAATCTGAGTGTTGATCATCTGTGGGTCTCTGGTCTGGGGTTCGCGTGGCGCCGGCGCCGGGTGCGCCTGGCTATCCTCGCCCCATGCGGACGTTGGCGGTGGTCGGTGCCGGGCCCAAGGGGATCGCGATCGCCGCCAAGGCGCGGGCGCTCGCTGCCGTCGGGCTCGAACCGCCGCGGGTCGTGCTGGTCGAGCGCGGCGGCATCGCCGGGACCTGGACCGGGCGGGAGGGATACACCAACGGCGTGCTGCCGCTCGGGACGCCGCCGGAGAAGGACGTCGGCTATCCCTACGCGCCGAGCTGGGAGGCGGAATCGGGCGGCGTCACCGCCGCCATGGCGGCATTCAGCTGGCAGCGGTATCTGATCGAGCGCCGCGCCTACGCCGACTGGGTGGATCGCGGCCGGCTCCGCCCCACGCATCGCGAGTGGAGCGCGTACCTGCGCGAGGTCGCCGCGAGGTGTGAGGCCGAAATCGTCGCTGGCGAGCTCGCCGGGCTCGAAGCCGACGGCGATCAGTGGCGGCTGGGGCTGGCCGACGGCAGTGCGCTGCAGGCCGCGGGGGTCGTCGTCACCGGGGCCGGCCCGCCGGTTGAGATCGCCGGCCAGCTGCGCAATCACCCGCGCGTCCTCGACGGCCGCTCGTACTGGCTGCACGAGGGCGGGCTGGACAAGCAGGCGGCGCAGAACATCTGCGTCATCGGCAGCGGCGAGACGGCCGCCTCGATCGTGATCAGCCTCGTCCAGGGGTGCCACCGGCGTTCGTCGATCGACGTGCTGACGAGCAAAGGCGTGCTGTACTCGCGCGGCGAGAACTATGACGAGAATCGCTTCTACTCCGATCCCGGTGACTGGCCGCCGCTGGCGGAATCGCACCGGCGCGAGTTCCTCGAGCGCACCGACCGCGGCGTCGTCTCGTCGCAGGCCGAGGCGATGCTCAACCGGTCACGGAACTTCCGCACGCTCGCGGGCCGCGCGATCGCCATCGAGGCCGGCGAGGGACACGTCGTGGTCACGATCGAATACGGGCGCGAACGCGAGCGGGTCGCCTACGACTGGGTGATTGTGGCGATAGGTTTCGACGCACGCTGGTTCGAGCGGGTGCTTGGCGGCGAGGCGCGGCGGCGCCTGGCGCAGGCCCTTGCCGGGGACGAGCTTGAGCGGCGCGTCGACGTCGACCTGGCGGTCGCGGGCCTGCAGCCGCCGCTGCACCTGCCCGTCCTGGCCGGGCTGGCGCAGGGGCCCGGCTTTCCCAACCTGAGCTGCCTGGGCCTGCTGAGCGACCGCGTGCTGCGCCGCTACGTCGCGCTCACACACGGGGGCCAGCGGCTGAGCAAGGGGAGACAGCTTGTCTGAGACGCCCGACGATGCCTGGGAGAGCGACGACTACGTTCGCCGCAGCGTCGTCATTCCCGCCGAGATGGCCGAGCGGCTCGCCGCCGAGGCCGGGCGACGTGGCATCTCCGTCAGCGATCTGCTGATCGAGTACGCCGACGAGGGCCTGCGGCGCGGGGAACGGTGACGCGGATCCTGGTTCTGGCGGGCAGCGGCACGTCAGGGTGAGGATCTGGCCCGGGTTTGGGTGAAGCCGCGTTGCCCGGCCGCGCGATGGCCGGGGTGACTGCCGTGCGCGTCCGCCCGGCTGGGACTGCTGCCGACCCCCGGCGGACGGTTGACGAAGAACAGCCAGCCGTGCGCCGCCAGTTCCTGCGTGCCGGTGATGACCAAGGTCAGGACGATAACGACGACGAGCCACCTGATCTTGTGCCCGGCGGCCAGCTGTCGGCGTACCGGCCGCTCGTGCCGGGCAGCCTGGTGCCGGAACACAGCCTGCAAGCGCGGGGCAGCCGTCGGCCCGGATCCTGGCCGCCCGTGCGGGGCGGTGGTCCGCCGGGGCGCCGGCCGCGCGTGCGGGGCGGTCCGCCGTGGCGCTGGCCGGGTGGGCGGGGCGGTGGCCGGCCCGGATTCTGGCCGCGCGTGCGGGGTGGTTTGCCGTGGCGCTGGGCGGGTGTGCGGGGCGGTGGTTGGCCGGGGCGGTGGCCGGGTGTGCGGCGCGGTGCCCTGCCCGGATCCTGGCCGCCCGTGCGGGGCAGCCGGCCGGGGAACACCTCGCGTGTGCTGCCTTCCCGCTGGGCGGGCGTGCCGGCCCGTCATCAGTCGTTCACCGGATGCATCATGAAGGCGTTAACTCCCTTGAAGATCTCCTCCCCAACCAGTCCGGCGATCCCGGCGCAGAACAGCGCGGCCAGCGGGATACCCGCGAGCCACAGCCACCACGCCCGCCAGCCATGACGTTTGCGCTGGTCTACCCACCAGCGGTGCACCACTGGCACTCGCAGGACGGCCAGGGGGATGGAAACGGCTACTGCCTGCAGGAACCGCTGCCCGTTGTAGCCGAACAGCAGCAGCAGGTGCACGAGAATGAGCGCCCAGACCAGGTAGGTCATCACCCGCTGGAACGGCTTCCAGTACCGGCCCAGCGCACGCTGCGCGCGGTGGCTGGCGGTCAGCACCAAAGGGACCGACAGCAGCGTCGCCGCGCTGCCCACCAGCAGGAACGTGTGTCCGGTGGTGCGCGCCAGGAACCCGCCGTGAAAGGTTGCGCCCGTGGTGATCGCGGCGATCGTGAGATCGGTGATCGCCGTGAAGAAGAACATCGCGCCGAACCACCACCGCAACGGAACGAACCACCGCTGGTTCGCGATGGTGGTGAGCGGGGTGATGGCCAGCATCTGAAAGAAGATCAGAATGGTCCCGGTGCCCAGAACGTCGGCGACGTCCTTGTCCAGGTCAGCGAAGGCCCCGGTGATGATCTGCGGAGCCAGGAAGATTACCGGTACGAAAGCCAGCGCTCCCCAGGTCAGAACGAGGCTCTGCTGCCAGCTCCACGCGCGCCGGAACGCCGGGACATCCTGCGCCACTATGACCGCCTACAAGTTGGACCTTTCCCACCCGGCTGCGAACGCCAGGTGACAAAACTGCTCTTCTACTGACAACTACGAGCCCAATGTGGGAAAATACTCAGCCGTCTTCGCGCAACCACCGATGACCTGCGTGAACGCCGGGTGTCAGACTGGGACCGTAGGCGAAACGCCCGGCGAGCGGACACAAGGGGGCATCATGACCACACGGCCTGACTTCGGGCCCGAGTACGGCGAGGAAGTGCGGCAGTCCGAGGGCGTCCTGCCACAGGACCGCGAGAACCTGGCCGAGCGCGAGATCGAGGAGCACGACCGCGAGGACCGGGAGGTGGAGTACCTCGACCCGGAGAGCAACGAGGCGCACGCCCCCGGCAAGGTCTGTGAGCGGTGCGGAGCGGTCATCACCGCGACCGAGGATGCGCGGCTGCTACCGGATGGCCATTGGATCCACGAGGTGTGCCCGCCAGATCTCGGCGGGATCCCGGCGGAAGGCGGCCCGCCCGCCCACGGATGACATCGGCCGTGATCGGCTCGGGCGCCGCGCCCGCCCGGGATGTGCCGAACGGCTGCCGTGGGTGTCGCGCCGCGGCAGCCGTTCGGTATATGGGTTGTCTATCCCTCGCTGACGGCGAAGATGTGCATGGCCGTAACGCTCGGCCCGACCCCGTTGCTGACGTCGGGGAAGGTGACCGAGGCCACCGTCTTCGACGAGTCGACCTGGACCGTGGTGGCGAACACGTACATGGTGATGGTCTGCGACGTGCCGTCGACCGAGTTGCGGTACGGCATGGTCGCCACGGCGGTGTCCGCGCCACCGGGGGGCTGGGCCCAGTCGGTGAACGACACGGTCTGGGTGGAGGATGTGCCGTCCGTGTAGCTGATCATTATCGTGCCCTGGGACGACCCGTTGGTGGACGAGCCGAGCAGGCCGAGCGTGGCGGCCCCGGACCTGCCCTGGACGAGCATGCTCTGCCCGGCGGCAAGGATGTTGTCCGGCGCGCAGGCGGGCACGTTGGGCCAGGTGAAGGTGTGGCCGTCGGCGTTCACCGTGGCGCCGGGCACCAGCCCCGCGCCGGCCAGGGCGTCGGCCGAGTAGCTGAAGCCGTCGCCGTCGTAGTTGGCGCAGGCCTGGTTGGCGTCGGGTGAGATGCCAGCGTTGCCGTAGTAGTCGGCCGGGTTCGACGTCGGCGTGATATCCAGTTCGGCGGTGTCGGAGGTCTGCGCCGAGCCGTTCACGACCGTCACCGACGCGGGGGTTCCCGGCCACACGTGGAACATTCCACCCGGGCCGCTCGGCGAGGGCACGGTGAACGTTATCTGCGTGTCGCTCCAGGAGCCGACGGTGAAGGTGGCGGCGTTGCCCGGCGCGCCCCAGTTCGTGCCGTTGTCGCTGAACGCGACGTAGCCGCTGCCCTGGCTGGCGCCGAAGCCGGACCCGGTGATCGTGACGACCTGGCCGGCCCCGGCGGTCGCCGGGCTCACCGAGCCGACCACGGCGCCGCTCAGCGGCGTGGTGGTGGTGCCGATGGCGAAGACGTGCAGCTCTCCCCGGGTGGCGCCGGACGGGAGGGTGACGCTGGCCAGCGTCTTGGCCGGGTTCACAGGCAGCGCGGCGGAGAACACGTCGGTGGCGGTGTTGTCACGGCCGCCGCTGCAGCCGGCGCAGTTGCGGTACGGCATGCTGGCCGCGACCTGGTTGCCGAACGACGGTGCCGACCGGCCGGCGTTCAGCGTCCAGTCGGACAGGCCCAGCCAGTATTTCGCCGCGCTGCCGTCGGAGTAATGCAGCGTTACGATGCCCTGGCTGGGACCGCCGCTGGCCGAACCGAGGAACCCCAGTTGCCGGGTGCCGGCCGGGGCGTTCACCGTTACCTGCTGCCCGGACGTGATCGCGTTGTCCGGGTACCCGGGGGCGGGCAGCGGCCAGGTGTAGGTGATGCCGCCGGCCACGAACGGCTTGCCCGCGGTGAGCCCCGCCGCGGCCAGGGCCTGCGCGGAGTAGCTGTTGCCGTCACTGTCGAAGTTCGCCGCGGACACGTTGGCGTCGTCGGAGATCCCGGCGTTGTCGAACGCCGCCAGCAGGCTGCCGGGCTGCGCCACCAGCACGGTCAGGTTCACCCCCGGCAGCGTGGCCCCGCCGTCGCTGAGCGAGACGGGCACCGTGTAGAAGGTCTGTGCCGCCGACGGGCTGGCGTGCACGGTCAGCGTCACCGACCCCCTGCCATTGGGCGGCACCTGGATGGTCCCGGCGGGTGGCGTGGTGGCGACCGTCAGCCCGGACGGCGCGGTCACGCTTGTCTGCACGGTCTGCGGGCTGCCGGTCGCGTTCTGCGCCCCGACCTGCACCGTGGCGGTGCCGCCCGGTGCGACGGTGACCCGGGGGCTGGACGCGAACCCGACCACCGGCCGCAGGCCCGCCTGGTAGGACGGCGGGGCATCCTGCGGGGCACTGCCCCACGTGGTCGGCGTCGTGGTGAGGCTCCAGTCCAGCGTGGCGCCCTGGGACAGGGTGGAGTACGGCACGTACAGCTTGTTGTAGGGGCTGCCGTTGATCTTCAGCGAGCTGACGTAGTACTCGGTGGCCGACGCGCCCGGCGCGTTGATCGTGATCGTCTTGCCGTTCGGCGGGCTGATGGCCGCGTGCGGGAAGGCGGGGCTGTTGAACACCAGGTTGTCCGACCCGGAGTTCTCCGGGTACATGCCCAGCATCTCCCAGATGAACGTGGAGCTGTTGGCCCCAAGGTCGTCGTTGTTGTCCAGGCTGGGGCCCGGCGGGTACATGGTGTTGAGGATGTTGTTCACCACCCGCTGAGTGCCGGCCGGATCGCCGGCGTAGTCGAGCGCGTACTGCTCGCCGAAGTCGAACTCGTTGGTAAGCTGCGCGAACATCCCGAACCCGTTCGGCTGCGACAGGTACTGCCGCAGCTCCGGCGCCACCTTGGCGTTCCCGCCCAGCAGCGAGAACAGCGCCGCGTAGTCGTTGGGCACGTTCCACAGGTACTCGTACGCGTCGCCCTCCACGTATTGATCCGTGGCCGCCGGGGTGACGCCCGGCACGTACTGCCCGTTCTGGTTGCGTGGGTTCAGCAGGTTGTTGGCGGGGTTGAACACGTTCTCCCAGTTGCCGGCCCGCTGCTGCAGCATCGTCGCGTCCCTGCTGTCGCCCAGGGCGGCGGCGAGCTGCGCGAGCGCCAGGTCCTCGGTGTCGTACTCGAGCAGCGTCGGCACGTACCCGTGCGGGTTGCAGCACCCGTACGTGCCGTCCTCGGGCAGGTAGCCGTACTTCTGCTCCAGCGCCTCCCCGGGCCGAACGTCGTTGACCGTGGTGGCCTGCGCCAGCATGTCGCTGAGGGCCTCGGAGGTGTTGAAGCCGCGGGCACCGAACGCGTAGTAGTCCGCGATGATCGACTGCGCGGGGTCGCCGACCATCACGTAGTTGTCCAGGTTCAGGTATCCCCACTGCTGCAGGATCTTGTTCTGGGCGTAGTAGTTCAGCAGCGACTGCGCCTGGTCGCTCGCCGCCTGCGGGTCCAGCATCGCCTGCAGCTGCGACAGCGAGTGGTAGATATCCCACCCCGAATACGTGCCGTACTGCATCTGCTGCCCGCCGGACACCGTATGCACCCTGAAGTCCGAGCCCATGTACTGGCCGTTGACGTCGCTGCTGATGTTGGGCTGCATGAGGTCCTTGTACAGCAGGCTGTAGAACTCCTGGGTCTGCGCGTAGCTGCGCCCCGACACCTGGACCTCGCCGAGCAGGCTGTTCCAGTCCTGCTGGGCGGCGTTCTCGACGGTGCCGAAATCCCAGCCCGGGTTCTCGGTCCGCACGTCGAGCCCGGCGTTGGCGGTGCTCACATACGACGTGCCGACCTTGGCCTGGATCACCGGGCCGCTGGTGGTGTCGAACGTCAGGAACACCGCTGCCGGGCCGGCCTGCCCCGGCTCGGTGATGATCTGCGAGGAGGTGAATGGATGGTCGAAGACGATGTCGAAGTAGACCGTGTACTCCTGGACCTGGCCGTCATTGTTGCGCTCGCCGCAGAAGTGCCCGCTGGTGTCCGAGCCCACGATCTCGTGGTCGCTCACCACCTTGGCGCTGTCACCGAAGTCGCCGTTCTGGCTGTCCATCAGCTTGACCAGGAAATCTGCCCGGGTGGTCGCGGGGAACGTGAAGCGGCCCATCGAGGTGCGGTTGGTCGCGGTGAACTCCGACGTGATCGTGGCGGGCTGGTTGCTCTGCGCCGAGTAGTATCCCGCCTGCGCCACCTCGCCGCTGTTGCTGAACGCCGTCGTGACCCGGTTCGGGTCGCCGCCGGGCAGCGCGCCGGTCATCGGCAGGACCGGCACGTCGCCCGCCGCCCCGCAGCCGGGGCCGCTGATGTGCGTCAGCGCATACCCGGTCAGCGAGGTGTCACCGAAGTTGTACCCCCCGCCGTCGCTGCGGTTCGGTTCGGTGTCCGGGCTCCACTGCGTCATGCCGAACGGCGCCTCCGCCCCCGGGTAGGTGTTGCCACCGCCGCTGGTCCACGTCCGCGTGTCCACCAGTTGCGCCAGGTTGCTCACCGGCTGTGCCAGCGTGGTGTTGTTCCTCGCGCCGGGCGGCATCTTGGCCCGCGGCACCGGACGCGGGCAGTTCACGAGCCGCCCGTTCGGCGCCGTGCTACAGACTCCCGGCGGGCTGGACGAAGCCGGGCTGGCCGTGGCGCGGGGACTGGCGCTCGGGCTCGGATGTGGGCTGGGTGTGGCCGTGGCGGCGCCTGCGGTGGCGGCGCCTGCGGTGGCGGTGCCTGCCGGGGCGGTGCCCGCGGCTCTGGGGGTGCCTGCCGTGGTGGTGCCTGCCGCTAAGCCGCTCCTGGCGGGCGCCGAGCCGCTGGCGTCGGAAGCGGGCGCCGAGGCGCCGGCCGCGGAAGCGGGCGCTGCCGGCATCCCGGTCGCGAGCAGGCCCGCCGCTGCCAGAGCCACCATGACCGGCCACCGGGCAACGCGCGACGTGTACTTGGACCTCATTGCACGTCCTCCCTGGGGTGCGGCCGCGTACCATTCCGCAACCCCCGGAGGCGGCCCGTCAGCCGCTGCAAGTACGGTGCCAGCGCCGTTTGACAACGATGTCAATGGTTCTTCCGATACTTCCTCCCCCAACCGGCGCTGTCAACGGTCAGCCCCGGACAGCCGTATCGCCGCCCAGAGTTATTGACCGATGCGCAGCGGCGGGCCTTGCCTGGACATCTGCATCGAGATTCACGGCGCGCCCTTACTTTGGACATCCGCACCGAGTTCGGGGGAGCCATGTCCGCGGCCGCGCCGGGCGCAAAGTTCCGCGGCTGCGCCGGGCGCAAAGTTCCGCGGCTGCGCCGGGCGCAAAGTTCCGCGGCTGCGCCGGGCGCAAAGTTCCGGCTGCGCCGGGCGCAAAGTTCCGCGGCTGCGCCGGCACGCAGCGGGTCCTCGACGGGCCGTTCGCCGAGAGCAAGGAGGTCATCGCAGTTAAAGATTCCGAACGGCTGCGCGGCGTCCCCGGGCACGGCCGTGCGGCCCGCACGCCCGCTCCTGGCCAGGCGGCGCTGCCCGCCGCCCGCGCGGCTGGCATCAGCTATGCCGCTACCATCAGGCGTGGCCGGATGAAGCTCCGGTGGGCTGGCCGCCCGAACCGCCGCGATGGCTGATGGCTTCTACCAGGAACCGGATGTCCTGGCCGGAGCAAAAGGCCACTGCTGCCAGGACGCAACTGGCAGGGGGAGCGGTGAACATCTACTACCAGGCGGCCATCTGGCTGGGCATGGCGCTGCTGGCGTCGGTGGTGAGCATCCGCCTGGCGGTGCCGGTCGCGCTCGTCGAGATCGTCGTCGGCGCGCTCGCCGGCAACATCCCGGGCATCAGGGAGCACGTCACCCAGACCGGGTTCGTCACCTTCCTGGCCGCGGTCGGGTCGATCGCGCTTACCTTCCTCGCCGGAGCCGAGATCGACCCGGTGTCGCTGCGCCGGCACTGGAAGGCAAGCGTGTCGATCGGCGCGGTGTCATTCCTGCTGCCGTTCCTCGGCGCGCTCGGCTTCTGCTACCTGGTGCTCGGCTGGGGCCTGCACGCGGCGGAGATCGGCGGGGTGGCGCTGAGCACCACATCGGTCGCCGTGGTGTACGCGGTGATGGTGGAGACCGGCCTGAACCGCCGCGACATCGGCAAGCTCATCCTGGCCGCCTGCTTCATCACCGACCTGGGCACCGTGCTCGCGCTGGGCGGCCTGTTCGCCACCTACGGCTGGCTGCTCGCCGTGTTCGCCGCCACCACGGCCGTCATGCTGCTCGTGCTGCCGCGGCTCACCCGGCTGGTGATCGCCCACCTCGGCCACCGGGTATCCGAACCGGAGATCAAGCTGCTGCTTGTGGTCCTGTTCGCCCTGGGCGGGCTCGCCACCCAGGCCGGCAGCGAAGCGGTACTGCCCGCCTACCTGGCCGGGCTGGTCATCGCCGGGGTGTTCCTGCACGACCGGGTACTCATGGACCGGCTCCGGTCCATCGCCTTCGCGCTGCTGACACCATTCTTCTTCCTGCGCGCCGGCACCTTGATCTCCGCCCCGGCGCTCGTCTCCGGCGCGGGGATCATCGCCGCGCTGCTGGGCGTCAAGATCGCCGCCAAGGCCATCGGCGTATGGCCCACGACCGGCGTCTTCCGGCTCCCGCGCCGCGAACGCACCTACACAACCCTGCTGATGGCCACGGGCCTCACCTTCGGCTCGATCTCGGCGCTGTTCGGCCTCACCCACCACCTCATCAGCCCGGCCCAGTACACCGAGCTGGTCACCGTGGTGATTCTGTCGGCCTTCGTGCCGACCCTCGTCGCACAGCAGCTCTTCCAGCCAGATGCCGTGAATCTTGAGGAAGAAGAAGCCCTGGGCGCCGAAGACATCTCGGTGATCCACCGCCGCCCAGACGGCAGGTCCCATTCGCCTACCTGACCTCCGGTGCCCGCGGTCCGCCGCCCGCACGGCCGGCTGGGCCGATGGTCCCCGCCTCACTGCGGGTACTCCGATGGACTGCAGCCATCCTCGGCCCGCGCTCGCCGCCTTCGTCGGCGTCGGCGCTGTGGCCGACGGGGAACCGCAGGCCATGTCTGGCGATCAAGCCTTGTGTGGTGGCTTCGTCGTCGACCGACAGCGCGGCGACCATGACGTCCAGGCCGGCAAGGGTGTCCAGGGACCGCTGGAACGCGCGTAGCTGGGCGTTGCAGTACGGGCACCATGATCCGCGGTAGAACAGGACGACGCTGAGGTGGCCGGCCAGATCGTCGGGCAGGCGAAGGGTGCGGTTGCCGGGGAGGGCCGCGGTGAGCGCCGGGAACTTCTCGCCCGGGCGGAGCAGTGTCCTGTCGGTCATGCACGGTCAGTGCCTGGGCCCCGGGCAAATCTTACGAGTGGCTGACGCTTGCGGTCCGGCGCCCTCGCGGCAGGCGGCGGTGCGGCGCAGCTGGGTAATATCGTGACGGTGTCGGTGAATCCCACCATGGACGAGACCCCTGCCGCCGCTGGCCGGCTCGATCCCGAATCGGCCGAGTGGCTGCGGGCGCTCGGCGACACCGGCCGGCCGCGGGAGGCAGCGCTGGCGCGGCTGCACGAGATGCTGTTGCGCATCGCGCGGGGGGAGGTCCGGCGGCGCGGCCCGCAGTTGCGGATCACCGGCCCCGAACTCGATGACGTGGCGTACCAGGCCGCGGCCGACGCGCTGCTGGCCATCACCGGCAAGATCGGGCAGTTCCGCGGGGAGAGCCGGTTCACCACCTGGGCTTTCAAATTCGTCATCTTCGAGGTGTCGGCCAAGATCGGGCGGCACTTCTGGCGTAACCCGAGCCTGCCGCTCGACGCCGAGGACTGGGACCGGCTGCCGGGCCGGTTCGGTTTCGACCCCGCCCAGGAGTCCGAGTGGCGGGATCTGCTCGCCGCGCTGCGCCGCGCCGTGAACGAGCAGCTCACCCCCCGGCAGCGTGCCGTCTTCGTCGCGATCGTGCTCAACGGTGTTTCACTGGATACCCTGGTCGCCGAGCTCGCCTCCAACCGCAACGCGATCTACAAGACATTGTTCGACGCCCGGCGTAAGCTGCGGTCCGCTCTTGCCGCTAATGGGTATCTGGGCGATGACACTTCGAGGAGTTCATGAACGGCTGGCCGGCACTGGACCGCTTCCTGCGGACTGATCCGCGCGACGTGGGCTGCGCCGAGGCGATGGAGCTGCTCCATGTCTACGCCGAGCTGGTCGCCGAGGGCGCCGCGGCACAGGAGCGATACCCGGGCATCGCCGCGCACCTGCGCGCGTGCGGGCCCTGCGGCGAGGACTTCGACGGGCTGCTGGCCGCGGTGCGCGGCGAGACGCACTGACCAGGCGCACCCGCGAGGGCGCACCCGCGAAGCGCACCGCCTCGCCGGTTCCGCGCCCCGCACCACACGCACACGTCGGCTGCCGGGATCCCGGCGTCATCTCGCCCGCTGCGCCCGGCGCTTGTCCCGCTCGAGACCGCAGCCCGCTCGAAACACGGTGCGCGGTCGCCGCGCTGTCATCTGGGCGCCCGAAAGATGTAAGACCCCGGACCGCCGCGCACACCAACAACAGGTGAGCGAAACAGCGCGGCGGCGGTTCGCCGCCGGCCAGGTTCCGGCCTCGCCGGAGGACAAGGACAGCAGATGAAGATCATGTCACACCGATGGCGGCTGACGGCCGCCGCGGCCACTGGGGTGGCGGTTGCCGTCTCGGCGGTCCTCGCCACCGGGGCGTTCGCGGGGTCGGGCACCACGCCGGCCAAACCCGGCAGCCTGGGGCCGACGACCGGCCTTCTGCCCCGGGATCACCTCACCTTGGAGAACGCGATCCAGGTCGATCTCAGCAAGGAGACGGTGCGCCTGCCGCTGTACAAGGGAATCGCGTACAAGGGCACGCCGAACCAGGAGACCGTGTGGTACGTGCTGCTGGACGGCTCCGACGCCGGGCTCGCGCACGACCTGGGCGTGAACTACGCGCCCAAGCTCGCCAACCTGGCGGTCGGCTGCCCCGAGTGCGTGCAGACGGTGACGCTCGAGTCGCCGGCCCCGGCCCAGAACCCGTTCGGGCAGGCGGTCGCCGACTTCCAGGGCGCGCCCGACTTCAGCCCCACCCGGATCGCCCAGCCGGGGCCGAACGGCTTCCCGCTCGCGAACTTCCAGCCCGGCGCGGTCGCCGGGCCCGGGTACAGCCCGTTCATCCGGATCGCCGGCTCGGACGTCGTCTACAACGCCCCGATCATCGCGACCGGTGACGGCCCCTTCGATGTCGTCCATCACACCAACACCGGTGACCGCGTCCTCGGCATCCACATCGCGCCGCCATCGCCTCCCGGCCAGTACCTGGAGTCGTCGGCCGACCTGCTGTTCGTCAAGGGCTTCGACGCGGGCCAGCCGATCCTGTACCTGTCGACCGACGCCGGCCAGCCGCTGACCGCGGTGCTGGAGCGCTCGGTGTACGTGCCAGCGCTGGACAAGGCCGCCTACAACGGCGGCGACGACTTCCTCGGCTCCGCCCGCGAGCGGCTCTTCGGCTTCGTCAACGGCCAGACCGGCGCCGACAACCCGAACGCACAGGGGTTCGTGCACCTGGTCAAGGACGGGCACGCGGCCGAGGACGCCAGCGCCGGCAACACGGCGCTGATCGACGCGCTGCGCAACGGCGGCGACCTGCTCAACGTGTTCGGCGACTTCCCGACCCTGGCCGATCCCCGGCACGCCCAGGCCTACAGCCCGCTGTGGGACGCGCAACTCGGCCTGTGGACCGACAAGGCTGTGCAGGAGGGACTGAACACGCGCCAGATCGACGAGAACGTCGTCTTCAACCTCGCGGCCACCCGGCCCGACCTGCTCACCGGCTTCGACCCAGCCACCGGCAAGCCCGCACCGTACGGGGCGTCCGGCGTCGACATCAACTGCGCGGTGGTCGGCTTCACCGACCAGGCCCCCACCGCCAACCTCGCCAGTCCGGCCCCGAACTCGCAGTTCCCCCCACGCTGACCACAGCCCCGCGCTGATCACGGCCTCCGCGCGAGGCGGCGGGCCCGAAACGGGCCCGCCGCCGCGCGGTCACCGGTGCGCCGGAAAGACCCCGTGCGCCGCAGGACGTAAGACCCCGACCGCCGCGGACACCAACAGGGGTGAGCGAACAGCGGCGGCGACGGTTCGCCGCGGGCCAGCTTCCGGCCTCGCCGGAGGAGAGGGACAGCAGATGAAGATCGTGTCACGCCGGCGGCGGCTGACGGCCGTACGCGCCAAAAATGCGAACGGACAACCAAATGCGAAAGGACAGGCGGTGCGCTTCCTGACACGCGGGAGGCCGGGCCCGGTACTGCTCGCCCTCGCGACGGTGGCCGCGGCCGCGGCCGTGGCCGTCCCCGCGTCCGCCTCCGCCTCGACGCAGGCGTCCCCGGTGGCCGGGCACGTCTACGTCAATGACAACACCGCTGGGACGAACACGATCGGGGTCTTCGACCGTCACGCGGACGGGACGCTGACCCCGCAGGCCCGATCCCCGGTCACCGCCGGCGGCGCCGGAACAGGAAAGGGCCTCGCATCTCAGGGCGCGCTGCAGATCTCGCCGGATGGCCGCTTCCTGATCGCCGTCGACGCCGGCAGCAACCAGATCTCGGTGCTGCGGGTCAGTGACGACGGGTCACCGCGGCTCGTGCGCGGTGGCGTCGTCTCCTCGGGCGGCGTCCTGCCCGTCAGCGTCACGATCCACGATGACCTGGTGTACGTCGCCAACTCCGGTAACGGCGGCAGCAACTACACCGGCTTCCGGCTCGGCTCCGACGGCCGGTTGCGGCCGATCGCCGGCTCGGCGGTGGCGCTGCCCGACGGCTCTCAGCCGGGCGACGTGCTGTTCAACGGCAATGGCAGCAAGCTCGCCGGGGCACGCATCGGGACGTCACTGATCGACAGCTTCACCGTCGGCGACGACGGGCGCCTGACCCCGGCCCCGGCCTCGCCCTTCCCCGCACAGGGCCTTGGCCCGTTCGGCAGCGAGTTCCGCCCGACGAACCCAAACCAGCTGTTCGTGTCGAACGCCCACAACGCCGGTGCCGGCACCGGCACGGTCTCGGCGTTCAGCGACTCCGCCAACGGGACACTGACGTCGATCGGATCCTCCCCGTTCGCAGACCTCCAGACGGCTCCGTGCTGGGTGGAGATCACCCATGACGGCAGGTTCCTGTTCACCGTGAACACCGGATCAGGCGAGATCTCCCGCTACTCGATCGCCCCCGGTGGCGCGCTGACGCTGCTCGGCAGCACGCCGGCCGGCGCCACGGGTGGCGTCGGCGCGGTCGACGCCCGCCTGAGCCCCGACGGCCGCACCCTGTTCGTCGACGAGAGCAGGATCGGCGCCGTCGGCGCGTTCGCCGTCACCGGCGGCAACCTGACCGAGCTGTCCAGCTCGCCGACCTCGCTGCCGGCTGGCGCCGCGCCCGCCGGCATCGTCGTCAGCTAGGCGCAACCCGGGGCCGGGGGCCACGCCCCCGGCCCCGGCCGCCCGCGGCGCCCGCCGCGTTCAGCCCGCCGGCTTGGCGTCGGCACCTGACTTTCAGCACGGGATCAATTGCGGCGAGCGGCGCTGGCCGGACCTCTTAGTGACTTTCTGCACATAAAGTGATACGTTGAGTGACTGGCTGACCTGGGGGGGTGGGCCGTGACGCATCTCGCCGATCACAGGTTCGCCGGGTTGCTTGAGGCGGCGCCGGACGCGATGGTGTGCGTGGACCGCGACG
>WNGJ01000897.1_pt1 | contig 30044 bp, 28 predicted proteins | sample 5400611 | NCBI WGS metagenome assembly WNGJ01 (sample SAMN13153375, study PRJNA577476) | soil metagenome | isolation source: 40 cm soil or saprolite under Garry oak tree replicate 1 | place: USA:California | collected 2016-06-15
TCAATGGTTCCGGTCCACATATCGCTTTCTACGCCCCTTGCGGCTTGCCTGAGCCGGCGGCCTTTCGAGATTGTCCCTCGACGATGGTGATGCACTCATCGAGAACATCCATCGCGACGTCAGCTTCGTCTTTGGTCACGATGAGCGGCGGGGCGATGCGAACCGTACTGGGGCCGCAACCCAGGAACAGTATGCCGCGTTCGAAAGCGAGTTCGACTATGCGATCGCGTTCTTGAGCGCCGTATTCTCTCGTGGTTTTGTCTTTGACGATTTCGACACCGATCATCAAACCGCGGCCGCGGACATCGCCCACCAAACGATGTTTCTGTGGCCATGTCGCCATGCGCTTGAGCATGTGATTGCCAACTTCGGTGGCGTTGCCCATCAGGTCTTCACGCTCGATTACGTCCAAGGTCGCCAATGCGGCTGCGATGCAGATTGGATTGCCTCCGAAAGTGGAAGCATGCGAGCCTGGGACCCAATCCATGATCTCCGCCTTGCTCAGCGTGATGCCGAGCGGCATTCCTGAGGCGATTCCTTTTGCCATACAAACAATGTCGGGCTGCACGCCGGTGTGCTCAACCGCCCACCACTTGCCGGTGCGGCCCGCTCCACTTTGAACTTCGTCCACCACCAGCAGGATGCCATGGCGATCACAGATGCGGCGCAACTCCTGCATAAAAACGTCAGGGGCGACTACGTAGCCGCCTTCGCCTTGCACTGGTTCGACAAAGACTGCGGCCACTTCCTCGGGCGGAAGGATGGTTTTGAAGAGCTTGTCTTCAATGAAGCGGGCACAGCTCAGGGCAAACGCATTTCCATCCTTCGCGCCTTCGCGATATACGTCGGGATAACGCACATGAGTGACGCCGGGAAGAAGAGGAGCGAAACGCCGCTTCTGTTGCGGTTTGGAAGCGGTCAGCGAGAGAGAACCCATGGTGCCGAGGTCACGGCGATGCCGGCGGAAAAATCGAAGAACTCGTTTCCGTCCACGTCGGTGACAACGATTCCGCGGCCCTGTTTCGCTACCAGCGGATAGGAGCGCGTATAGGAAGGCGAGATGTACTTATCGTCGCCCACGAGAATTTGCTTGGCTTTGGGTCCGGGGAGCGTGATTTTAATCTTGGGACCGACAGCGAGAGTCTTGGTCGACATGGGGATCCTCCGAAAAACAGTTGTCAGTTCTGGGTTCTCAGTTCTCAGACGTGGGAGGATCGGAGAATTAGTCGCTGCCGAAGAGGTTGGGGCGGGCTTGTGCAGGCAGCGAATTGGAAATCCGGATCACATTGACATTATAGCTGGTTGTTACGCGTTGCGTAACCCCTTAAACTTTGCATCGCAGATACGGTGGTAATCGTCTGATATGCATGACTGAGGCGCAACGCCAGCAACGGCTTGTCGTGATTCTGGCTTTTGGGCTGGTGTATCTGTTCTGGGGTTCGACTTACCTGGGCATTCGGATTGCAATCGAGAGCATTCCGCCGGCGTTGATGTGCGCCACCCGATTTTTGCTTTCAGGTGCCTTGATGCTGGGCTATTGCGCATTCACCGGGCACAAGATTCGCTACAGTCCGCGGCAACTATCGCAAATGGCAGTAGTGGGCATCATGCTGTTGATGGGTGGCAACCTGACGCTTTCGTATGCAGAAGAGCATGTCGCGTCGGGGCTGGCGGCGCTGATCCTGGCATCAACCCCTTTGTGGTTTCTGGTTCTGGATACATTGCTCTTGGGTGACCATCACATTGCTCCCCGAGCCATGATTGGTTTGGGACTGGGAGTGGTCGGGATTGTGGTTTTGTTGTGGCCCAAGTTGACTGGAACCGGCGTGCCACAAATGTGGGCGTCTCTCAGCTTACTTTTTTCAGCTTTCATTTGGGCGTTGGGTTCCGTGCTTTCCAAACGCTGGCAATCTGAGGATATAGATCCGTTTTCCGCCACGGCATGGCAGATGCTCGCAGCCGGATTGGCGAATCTGATTTTTGCTGTGGCGGTCGGCGATTTTTCACGCGTTGTGTGGACGGCTCGCGGAATCGCGGCGGTGTGGTATCTGGTGATTTGCGGATCATTGATCGGCTACACGGCTTATATATGGTTGTTGGCGCATGTGCCGACCTCCAAAGTGTCTACATACGCATACGTTAATCCCGTAGTGGCTGTGTTTCTGGGGTGGCTGGTGCTGCATGAACCGGTAGATGCATACATCGTTGCAGGAAGCGTGATCGTGATTGCGTCGGTGGCGCTGGTGACGACCGCCAAAGTGAGGGCGAAGACGCAGAGCGAGGAGATGGTGGCGGCGGATTGAGGGGAAGTACGAAGTACGATTTTCGAAGTACGATTTACGAAGTACGATTTCCAATTTCCGATTTCCAATTTCCGATTGCAACACCTGTGTTTGGCTGAATGCTGAGTGCTGACTACTGAATGCTTCCTTCAGTCCGCGTGAGCTGCCGTTTGGCGCTGGACCGACCAGACGTCTTCTGCTTTTTGCTCGAAGGGGTAGACGTGAACCATCCAGCCAAAGATCTGGGGGACGAACTTACCTCCGGCGGATTTGCACTCTACTTTGGTGGCGATCGTACCTGCCAGGCCGAAGCGCGGATTTGGTCCCCACATTTCTTTCTTTTTCTCAGCCGGTGGGATGCACATGTTGATGTGTGCGTGCCATTGCGCGATGCTCAGCGGAATGTGGCGATCGAGTTCATCTTCTGTGGCTTTCTTGGGTGCGGTATACATCACGCCGATTAATTTGTAATCGGTGCCCTGTTTTTCGTAGAGCAGCGACGTTGGATGCTCCGGGTTAAAACGCTGGCCGGCCTCGAATCCGTACCAATAGTTGGTGAAGTGATACTGCTTTTGCGGAAGGTTGGGCAGGAAAATTTTGTACCCGTCGGCTAGAGCAACTCTGTAGTCCTCATATTTTTCTGCCACTTTGCGCGCCGCTTCGACCACTTGTTGAGCCCGATCTTCATCACCGGGCTTGGGATCTCGTAGCGTGGACATCTTCATGTGGGGGCCCGTTTCCATGTGATGGGATTGCATGGAATGCATAGCGTGGGCGCTGCCGTCGGTGCCCATTCCAAACAGTTCGTGCAATTCTGGGATCTTGGAATTGGAGACGTCAGCGGCAGGCGTGTTCATCTGGGACATGTCGTGCGAATCGCCAGGTTGTTCTTGCGCACACAACACCGACCCGTGCAGCAGGACAGCTACGAAAGCTGCGGACACAAGTCGTTTGCTCATCCTGGTTCTCTCCCAGTATCTATGCTTATTAACCCTGACGGAGCGGAGTTGTTTCTGCAATGAAAGAGAGGTTACTGAGGGTTACGAGAGTAATTGGCGGTGAGCGCGGTGACAGCGTCTACACCGGAGCGAACGCAATCGGGTACGCCAATTCCGCTGTAACCGTTTCCAGCCAAGGCAAGCGCGGGCAAGCCTTGAGAGAAATGGCGAATTCGCTGTAGCCGTTCCAAGTGTCCCAGCGTGTATTGCGCCATTGCGGCATTCCATTTGTAAACGCGAGTGAAAATTGGTTCGGCTGCGAGTCCGAGGATCTGCTGCAATTCTTCGCGAACGATCCGGACTATCTCTTCGTCCGAAGATGGCAGAATCTGCTGGTCGCGGGATCCGCCCAGAAAGCAGCGAATCAATGCGCGGTCTGCGGGTGCGCGATGAGAAAACTTATTGTGCACAAACGTGGTCGCCAGCAGATGCTTGCCTTCGATGCGCGGCACGAGGAATCCAAAGCCGGAAGGTAACATCGCGCGCACATTTTGATCGTAGGCTAAGGTCACTGTGACCGACGAAATGTAGGGGATGGCACGGAGTTCGGTGGATAAGTCATGGCTGGCATCTTGCAGAAGCGTTGCGGCGATATGCGCAGGCGTGGCCATGATGACTGCATCGAACGGATACGATTCATCGCCAGCCGAAACCATCCAGCCGTTTTCTTGTGGACGCAGGGACTGCACGGGCCGGTTGAGATGCAAAGCGGATGGAGAGAGCCGAGCTACTAGATTGTCCACCATCAACTGCATTCCATCTTTTAAAGAAGTGAACAATGGACGGGCTGAGTTTGACGCTGTTTTAGCGCGGGCGGCCATCATGGCGCGGCTCAGGCTTCCGTATCTCGCTTCCATTTTTAAGAAGCGGGGCAGGACGGCGCGCATGCTCAGGTGGGACGCGTTACCACCGTAAATGCCGGAGAGCAGCGGATCGGCGAGGCGCTCCACCATCTCGGTTCCGTAGTGACGCTCCACGAACGAGGCTACAGTCTCGTCAGCAGCTGATTGGTTTGAGGTATGAAACCATTCGCGCGCCATTTGCAGTTTGGTGCGGAAAGAGAAGAGTGGCGACAGCAGTGTGGGCATGAACTTGGTGGGTACCATGAACATTAAGCCATCGGGGATCGCCACCAGTTTGTTGTTCACCAGGATGTAAGTCTTCCGTTGTGCGTCATTGGAGCCGCTCAGTTGATCGGAGAGTCCCAGTGTGCGGCAGAGCTCCGCGGCCCATGGTTTTTCGGTGAGGAAAGAATCAGGGCCAGCTTCGACGAGACAGTTCTCTACGTGTTCAGTGGCAATCACGCCTCCAAAGCGCGGACTGGATTCAAAGAGCACGTATTCGACTGGGGCACCGGCGCATCGTTGCTCTTCGAGAGTGAAGGCGGCGGCCAAGCCGGAGATGCCGCCGCCGATGATGGCGATGCTTTTCATGCTTTTATTCTAAGTTGGAGCCGGCGGGACGCCGACGCTACCTTAGCGGCCCGCAAGCGGCGGAGAAGCTGCTTTTCGCATTCGTGATCGCGCCACGTCGACCAGTGCGGCTGTGAGCAAGGGTGAGTCATTCAGCGATTCGGCACGCCACAGGCGTATCTCCTCTTTTTCCGCGAATTGCTTGAAGGCGATATCGATGTCATAGAGTACCTCGACGTGGTCGCAGAGAAATCCTACCGGTTGAATGAATACGCCGCGGTGACCTTTGTTTTTTAACGCGACGATGGTGTCTTCAACCGTAGGGCCGAGCCATCCTGCGCCAGACATACCCTGACTTTGGAAGGCGAAGGTCCAGTCCTCTGAAGCCAATGCCGCCTCTCGCGCGACCAGTGCGGCGGTTTCCCTGGCTTGAGTCTCGTACGGATCACCCTCGGTGATGGTTTGCTGTGGAACGCTGTGCGCGGTAAAGATTACCGGGACATTGGCTCCCATTTCACGAGAGGCGCGCTTTGTTCCGGCGAGCAATTTTTCCGTGAAGGCCTGGATCAGTAAAGGATGGTCATGCCAGGAGTCCACGAAGTCGATGTCAAACGAAACGTCTTCTTCTAACGCGGAGCGGTAGAGTCCGACACTGGTACGTGAATTTTGCGGAGCGAGACAGATAACCACGGCACGCTCGATCCTGTCGGCAGCCATAGTGCGAACCGTGTCCGAGATAAAGGGCTTCCAGTTGCGCATGCCGACGTATACGGGCAGTCCGAGTTTTTGAGATAGCAGGTCGCCTTGTTGCACAGTGCGTTCGGTGAGCGGGGAATGACCAATCAGGGCGTAACGATGTTTGAATTCTTCGATAACCTGCGGGGGCAGTTGGCGTCCGCGGGTGACTTGGAGGAGAAACTCTGGGACGTCGTCGACGGAATCGGGGCTGCCGTGGGCCAGCAACAGGACAGCGGTTTTAGGCGGATTTGGGTCAATGCTCACGGTTTATTGTACCCAGCATCCCGGTGTCCCAGCATCCCAGCGCTGAAGCGCTGGGCTAAGTTATTTCGCCCTCCGGGGCTGCTTCGGAGGCCGCTGCATGAGTACAGCTTCGTGCAAATGATGCGCGGGCCTGCCTATCTTGTGCTTCCTGAGTGCTCCTGCACAAATCGGGTTAAGGCTTTCACGTTCTCGACTGGCGTCTCGGGCAGGATGCCATGACCTAAGTTAAAAATATGACCGGGACGTCCGCCGGCGCGTTTCAGGATATCTGCGGCACGCGCTTTCAACTCTTTCCAATCGGCGAATAGTAGGACAGGATCGAGATTGCCTTGCACGGCGCCGTTGCAGCCGAGGCTGCGCCAGCCCTCATCGAGGGGAATACGCCAGTCCAGGCCGATGACTTCTGCGCCAGTCTGTTTCATGGAAGGCAACAAAGTCGCGCTGTCGGTGGCGAAATAAATTATGGGCACACCGGTTTTATGCAATGTCTTTACCAGTTCCGTGGTGCGCGGCAGCGCGTATTGGCGATAGTCTTCCACGCTCAGGCAGCCGACCCAGCTATCGAAGATTTGAATCGTATCCGCGCCGGCACGCACTTGCTCGACCGCATATTCGGACACCACGCTGACCAGCTTGCGCATCAGGATGTCCCAGGTTTCGGGGGACGAGTACATCAACTTTTTGGTGTTGATGTATTTGCGCGAGCCGCCGCCCTCGATCATGTAGCTGGCCAGGGTGAAGGGGGCGCCACAGAAGCCGATGACCGGGAGGCGCGATCCGAAATGTTTGGCTACCAGGCGCACGGCTTCGGAAACGTATCCCAGATCGGCGGCGCGATCGATGCGGAGGCGAACCACATCGTCCTTCTCACGCAGAGGCTTCTCGATGACTGGGCCTTCTCCGGCTGAGAAATGAAAGGGTAGGCCCATGACTTCCAAGGGTAGGAGCAGGTCGGCGAAGATGATGGCTGCGTCTACACCCAGCTCCTCGGCGGCGGTGATGGTGACCTCGGCGGCGAGTTTTGGCTGTTTGCAGATTTCGATCAGAGAATATTGTTTGCGAATGGCGCGATACTGGGGCATGTAACGTCCGGCCTGGCGCATGAACCATATGGGTGTCCGATCGACTGGCTGCGCCTTGCAGGCTCGCACGAAGCGGGATTGAGGGGAGGACACGGTTTAACTCTAGCATCTTGCGGGGGGGAGGCAGCACTCAGCAGTCAACACTCAGCAGTCAGCCATTACAGGCTGGTGCATGACTTTGTTCAGTGAAGGCGGATGATGTCCAGGGCTGAGGGCTGAGGGCTGAGTGCTGACTGCTGACTTCAGGAAATTGGCTCGATCTTTTGGACACGGATCAGATTGGTGTTCGGATCCAGGGTTCCGAAGACTGCGACCCTTTTGCCTTCATATTCTTTGGCTTTGTCCTGATCGTCGAGCTTGTATGAGCTCGTGTCGGATACTTTCAGCACGTAGCTATCGCCTTCCTTGCTGATAGTGCCGGTAAAACTCTGCGCCGCGGGTTGGGCCTGCGCCTGTTCTTGTGACTGCGAACCCTCTGGTTGAGACGCAGGGGGCGGCGTTTGAGTTTCCGGCTTGGGGTCGGGCGTAGTAGTTTGCCGGCCGGAAGGCTGAGGGGCCGGCTCAGGGGCCTGGGTTTGCGTCCACACGATTAGATACGAACCGGGTTTCTGGGAGCGGGGAGAGCGTCTCGCTGTATCAGATGTGCTCTGCTGGGCGAAACCGGTGGCGAACACAAAAAACAAGAAAAACGGGAGGATAAGGAGGGTCAACTTGCGATTCATCGAACTGTCTCCGGGAGAAGCGTCAGTGGGTAGTGTGCAAGCCAGCTACCAGACGTAACTGTTTTAATCTGCCACTCAACGGCTAGGATTTGGTGAACAGAAGATGAAATTCTGCCTGTACTTAGGAAATTTCGCACTACAGGAAACCCTGTAGGGGTACTTAGTTTCTTCGGCGGGAAATTATCCTGCCCTTGTGAGTACCCGGCATCAAGAGAGTACCTTCAGTCTTGGTCGGGATGCGCCTATTATTTCCGCAGTTCGTGAGATTAACCGGGGAGGACTCTCAATGGCAGCCAGTCAGGTGGTTCTTTACTTCGACAAGCAGGAAGACGCTCTGCTTTTCACCCTGGCTGCCAGTTCTGTGATTTCATCTGAGGCCCCGGTTCGGGCCAAGGAAGCTCTGGTCAAGATTGCGGATGAGATCCGTAAAGCCAGCCGGATCAGGACTCATGGGGTGCTGAATCCCTCCGAACCTGTCGGTAAAGAACCGGCTGTCAAAGAGAAGCGTGCGAAGTCTCAGGAGAAAGAGCAGCACGTCTGATCGGCTTCTGATCTTCTGGCATTCCTGCAACATCAACTGCCAATTTGTTATCTTCGTGTCTCTTCACAGCTTCATTAGGAGTAGATCCGCGATGCGTGCAAAATTGCAATTGCTGTTGTTGACTTTCGGGCTAGCAGTCAATCTCTGGGCGCAACAGCCCACAGCAAATCACTTTGACGGCAAGACCTGGTGGAGTCACGTCAAGATTTTGGCAGATGACAAGATGGAAGGTCGCGAGACCGGCAGCGAGGGCCTTCGCAAAGCGGAACAATACATCGTTCAGCAGCTGACCGAAGCTGGACTTGAGCCGGCGGGGACGAATGGCTATTACCAACCGGTAAAGTTCATTTCACGACAGATCATCGAAAAGGAGTCGACGGCTGCGCTTGTCCGCAATGGCGCCGAAGAGCCGCTCAGCCTGAGCGAAGACGCCTACTTCAGCACACGCGTGGATCTGAGTCCTGATGAAGTGAAGGCGCCGCTGGTTTTTGTAGGATACGGGCTGAAAATCCCGGAGAAGAACTATGACGACTTCGCTGGTTTGGATCTGAAGGGGAAGATTGCAGTCCTGCTGAGTGGTTCCGGGTCCGATATTCCGGCGGCACTGGCCTCTCACTACCAATCCGCGGGAGAGCGTTGGAAGGCATTGCGGCAGGCCGGAGCCATCGGAGTCATCAGCATTCCGAATCCGGCGTCCATGGATATCCCGTGGAGCCGGATCGCGCTCAACCGGGCTCATCCCCAGATGGAGTTGGAGGATTCAGAGTTTCACGAGACTGCGGGCGAGAAGATCGCACTCATCTTTAATCCTGCGAAAGCTGAAAAGCTGTTTGCAGGTTCCGGTCACAGCTTCCAGGAAATCGCCGCGTTGGGCAAAGACCGCAAACCGCTGCCGCATTTTCCGTTGGCGGTATCCCTGAAAGCGCGAGCACGGGTGCAAACTACAAAAATCGATTCTTCCAACCTGGTATCGAAAATGCCAGGAAGCGACCCCAAACTGAAGAACGAATACGTCGTCTTATCCGCGCACGTCGACCACATCGGTATCGGTGAACCGATTAACGGAGATCGCATCTACAACGGAGCTATGGATGACGGTTCGGGCAGCGCACTGCTGTTGGACATGGCAGAGTCTTTCAAGAATCATCCCGAGAAAATCCGACGCTCTATTTTGTTCGTGTTTGTCACGGCTGAAGAAAAAGGATTGCTGGGATCGAAGTATTTCGCGGCTCATCCCACGGTTGATGCGAAGTCGATCATTGCGGACATCAACGTCGATATGTTTTTGCCTATTGTTCCTTTGAAGGTGCTGAGAGTGCAGGGGTTGACTGACTCTGACCTTGGCGATCAGGCCCGCCAGGTCGCGCAGGCCCGCGGAGTCCGCGTTCAGCCTGATCCCGAGCCATTGCGGAATTTATTTATCCGCAGCGATCAGTACAGCTTCATTCGTCACGGAATTCCAGCTTTGATCATGGACGTTGGATTCGACCCGGGATCGCCGGAGCAGAAGACATTTAAAGATTGGCTGACTAACCGCTACCACGCCCCATCTGACGATGTCGATCAGCCAGTGGATCTGCAGGCGGCGGCGCTCTACGAGGAAATCGTCCGCGAGCTGCTTATTTCGGTGGCGAATGCAGATGGACGACCGCAATGGAAGCCGGATAGTTTTTTCCGAAGATATGCAAGAGAGTAGCGTCATCAGCAGCTGCTCTGAAACGCGGCATAGACTGGCTCACCCGGTAACTGTTACTTCGCGGCTATCTGCTTGAGAGTTGGTTCCGTCGTTTTGCGGAAAACGCGAGACGGCCAGGCGCATCTAAGGATGTGTGCGATCCTCAGAACTGGTTGACTACAGGAACCTTAGTGGCGACGTACCGGATTCTCGGTACGCCAAATCCGCTCTCGAAGCTCCCGAAATTGCACACCATCCAACCAGCTGCTCACCTATTCCAATTCTGTTCAGTATTTCACGGTGGCACCAGACGTGCTCTTATCCATGCGTGCGCTCGTTGGCGGCAAAAACCGTGGGGCTGGGTAACACAACAGGGTTGCTGAAATTTGGATTACTCAACCTGTTACTGTGCGCATTTCTGGGTTCTGGCGCTGTGGGCCAGAAGAGCAGCGGCTCAGGAACACCATCCTTGGCGACCATTATCGAGGGAATGGAAAGAGCGCAGTCCGACGTTCGTCCACAGGTTGCTTATCAGTTGATCCGTGAGTACCGGCTGTTTGGAGCGAAGAGCTCAAGTTCTGATTCCGAAGTGGTGGCCGAAGTGGACTTCCGGCCGCCCAGCAGCAAACATTACAATATCCAGACTCGTTCCGGCAGCAGCCGCGGAGAGCAGATTGTGCGCCGCATCCTGGACCACGAAGTAGAAGCTGCCACCAAGCCGGCTGAGACTCATACCGCGGCTGTAAACACCGACAACTACGATTTCACTTACCTGGGCGAGAGCATGCTGGACAACCAAGCTTGCTACTTGTTAGGTCTGAAGCCAAAACGAAAAGATAAGGACTTGATTTCCGGCCAGGCCTGGGTGGACAAACATTCGCTCCTGGTACGCCACATAGAAGGCGAAGTGGCAAAAACGCCGTCGTGGTGGCTCAAAACGGTGCGAGTGAAACTGGCGTTTGCCTACCTGGAAGGAACCTGGTTGCAGACAAACATGGAGGCCGTGGCGGATGTACGTTTCGTGGGTCCCCATACGTTGACATCACGAGTTCTGGATTATCGCGGCGCCGAAGTAGTTGCCTCGCGTCTACCCATCCGTTCTGTCAGTCATGTCGCAGAACGCAAACACTGAAGTCTGAATCCGTTTCGTGCCTAAGGAATTTTCGTCCAGCTAGTTCCAGGCTGTTTCTGTCCCCGTTCGGGGCTTCGTTCTCGTTCGCGAGACTACCCACGGTTGGTGCCGTTGGCTGCATTCTTGCGCCGCGTCGCGGCTGGCTTCGGTACTTGTGTTCTTGGACTGCATACCTGGGACGAGATACTTGTGGAACAGTCACTCCCTCTCTCGGCGGCCGAAACAGGGCTTAGTCATTGCTGATTATTCTGCCGGATCGCGCTGTCTGGTCCGCACCGCTCCAGTGGCGATGCCGAGTCCCAGAAGAACCACCACGCCTACGATGATCCAGCGCTGGGGAACGTGCATCATGAAAGCGCCGTAAGCCAGTCCGGCAATAAGAATCAGATATCCGACGAGATACAAGGCAAAAGACATTTCTCTCACCTCCGGCTTTATTGTGCTCTGTTGGACGGTTAGTTACAAATCAAGGCTGGATTGGTGGTTGCGCACTTCCCGACGCGTGCGTTCTGCCGCTGACTAATCCCGCAGCGGTTCCGTTTTGGAAAAGAGCTCCCAAGGGCGACCGGATAAAGCTATCGTCCTCTCTCGAGGTCTGGCTACACTGTTCCCTTGTGAGCACTTGTGACCAGACTTGCCCAGCTGTGACTGGTACTGTGACGTTGTTACAATCACGCACGCATAATAGGACCGCTGGGCCTATTTTTTGCGTCCATCGCGCCGTGCGCGCGAGGACGACGTTGCTCCCGTTGGTGCCGCATCGAACGTCGGCCATCCCAAACACGGCAATAGGCATCATTTCGATGTGCTCGGCTGCCTGAGTGTGGCGGCGAAGGAACAAAACTTTCCTGGAGGAGACTTCAACCATGAAGAAATCGTGTGTGGCTCTGCTGCTGGTATGTTTGGCAGCACTTCCTTTACTGGCGCAGACAAACACTTCCTGGGAAATCATTCGTGCCGATTATGGCTCCGGTAACAATTGGGTGGATGTGACAGACCGTGTCCGCTCCCTGGTGCAAGGCGACTCGCTGAATTTCACGGTGGATGGAAATACCCTGGGAGCCTCCCAACGGAATGGCCGCAACCGGGCTTTGCGGTTGCAACTGAGGGATAGTGAAGGGACGAGCCGGCAGGTCACCTATCGCGACGGCCAACAGGTGAACCTTCCGGTTTACAACGCCTACCAGAGTAGCGACTTGCACATCAATCGCGCGGTTTACGGAAGCGGTGGCCGGTCCGTGGATGTTACTTCGCGCTTGAACTCGCAGATCCAGGGAGGACAGCTTAACCTCGAAGTAAGCAATCAGACCATGGGTAGAGATCCAGCTCCCAACCAACCCAAAACCCTCACGGTGCAATATACGTTGAACGGCCGGTCGAACCAGGTTGTGGTCAACGAGGGCGACACGCTGCGTCTGCCGTACGGCACTACCAGCCAGAACAATTTGCACATCAATTGGGCGACCTATGGATCGGGATATCGCACCTCCGACGTCACCTCGCGGCTGAACTCACAGATTCGGAACGATCAACTTATTCTGGCAGTCAATACCAGCAGCATGGGCGGCGATCCGGCTCCCGGGCAGAACAAGGTCCTCACGGTGCAATATGTGTTGAACGGCCGCACCGACCAGGCCATCATCAATGATGGCGACACACTGCGCCTGCCGTACGGCGGAACCAGCCAGAGCAGTTTGCACATCAATCGGGCCACTTATGGGTCGGGATATCGCACCTTGGACGTTACCTCGCGGCTGAACTCGCAAATTCAAAATGACCAACTGAACCTGCAGGTAAATACCGTCACCATGGGTGGCGATCCGGCTCCCGGGGAGCCCAAGATACTCACCGTGCAATATGCGTTGAACGGCCGCCCCAGCCAGGTCATGGTCAATGACTTCGAGACGTTGCGCTTACCGTACGGCACTACCAGCCAGAGCCGTTTGCATGTCAATCGGGCTACTTATGGATCGGGGAATCATACTTTCGACGTCACCTCGCGCCTGAATTCGCAGATTCAAAATGACCAACTGAACCTGCAGGTTAACAACGACAGCATGGGTGGCGATCCGGCTCCTGGGCAAACCAAGACGCTAACCGTGCAATATGCGTTGAACGGGCGCACCAACTCGGCCGTCGTCAACGAAGGCGATACACTGCGGCTGCCGTATGGCGGCACTGCCGAACTGTCGTCGAGAATCCGCTGCGAGTCGTTCCAGACCGGCGGTTATGGACGCAAGTACTGTCCCGCGAATACGCGCGGCGGTGTACGCCTCAGCCGCCGATTCGGAGATTCGGAATGCGTGCAGGGTTCCAGTTGGGGGTATGACGCGGGCGGCGTCTGGGTGGACAATGGTTGCCGCGCCGAATTCGAAATGCTGGGGAACGGGCGGCCTTCGGGAGTCATTAGCTCAACCACTATTCCGAATGGAACGGAACTTTCAGTGCGAACCAACGAGGCGATTGATTCCAAGACTGCGTCTGTCGGTCAGACTTTCTCGGCGGTGATTGCCGCGGATGTCGTCGACAGCTCTGGTGCGGTGGCAATTCCCAAGGGCTCAGACGCACAGTTGATAATCCGCAGCACATCTGGCGGCGGCATCACTTCGGCTTCCGATCTGGTTCTTGACGTGGATTCTGTGACCGTGTCGGGAACCAGGTACCTGATTAGCACCGGCGATCTGGAACGGCAAGGTGGGCAGGGAGTGGGTGCGAACAAAAAGACGGCAATCATGGTGGGTGGTGGTGCCGCGCTGGGAACACTGATCGGCGCGATCGTGGGAGGCGGTAAGGGGGCAGCGATTGGCGCAGCTATTGGCGCCGCCGGAGGCGCTGGCACTCAGGTGCTGACCAAAGGTAAACAGGTACAAGTTCCAGCCGAGACCCTGCTGAGCTTCAAACTGGATCAAGATCTGCGTTTGCAGGCAGTGCCTTATTGACCAGCGCCGGCTCTGGGAGAATTACCGAGGATTCGAGGAGGGCTCACTCGTCCCCAAGCAATTCATGCGAATCGGTCTTTTCCCCCAGGTCCGTAGCATCGAGTTCTGCCGCGAGTTGAGACTTGAATCCGCGGCTTGCCTGTTCGAACTGAGCCTTCGCCCGGGCCACATGTCCCAACAAGGTGTGCAGCTGCTTTGGACCCAATAGCAACAATCCCAGCATAAGTACGAACAGGATGCCAAAACCCACGATTCACCCCTTAGTTGAACCGTGGTCATCAGTGACTACGGTTGTGATGCTGACCTGTTTCTCTTCTTCAGCTTTGATCGCGGACTTGAAGCCGCGGATGCCCTCTCCGATTCCTTTGCCTAGCTCGGGAAGTTTTTTAGGTCCGAACACAAGCAAGGCAATTCCGAAAATAACCAGCAGATGCATCGGTTGAAACAGTCCTTCAAACATGAGTGCTCCTTCAGATCGAGTGTGAACATCTCAAAAAGTGTTAATAAAAATGCAGGCGCTGCAACATCTGGTACAGCGCCCGCCCAGACAGCAGGGGAGAGCTTGTAAACAAATCAAAAGCCGCGCCGTACCGAATCAGCTTCGATCGCCAGCCGGTTAACCAGGGTAAAGAACGCCTTCGATTGACCAAGGAACAAGAGGTCATCCGTGAAAGCCTTGATGGTAGCGACGGCTCCGCCGTTCTGGGTTAAGGTTGGCCGAATCACAGAGCAGGGAGGCAGACTCTTGCTGATAAATTCGCAGGGCTCAGGCAGGATCAGGTTGGTCTGGTCGAGTTCTGAGTTGGGGGCATTGAGATCCGGGAAGGTCACACCAGTTTCCGGATCAGTGACACCGGCCAAAGGCTGAGCTACTGCATTGCCTGCCTTGTCATGCCAGAGTCCGAAGTGATCGATCTCGAGTCCGCCAATGCTGATCAGGATTCGCAGGACCTCGGGGTCGGTCGCTTTGAAGGCTAGTGTCGGATACAGGCTCGCGCCACCCTGCTCGATGAAGGCAAAGTGAAATCCCGCGGTGTTCGCAATGGCTTGCATGCGAGCTTCTTGCTTGGTCGCAGGAGGGACCGGTTGCGTCTGATCGGGAGGTGTGTCGTTGTCGTTTAATGGTATGGCAGGCTGGTTCTCAATGGTGAACGGTCCTTTGAACTTCACCCCGAAGTCAGGGTTCTGCGTGCTGCGGTAGCGTGTATACCAGCTCAGGTCAACGTTGAGCTTAAGCAGGTTTGTCAGCCTTTTTACATCCTTGGCGCCAGTCGCTTTACTGCTGGGCAAGTTTCGGAACGGAAGCAGATCGACCGGCTCTTCTCCCTTGGAAATCAAGTAGGCGTTCAGAAAGGCCGCGTGACTCAATTCATCGTCGGTGTTATCAGAGATGTATTGCGGCATATCGCCATCCAGGTTGCTGAGGGCGGCGATGTAGGCCGGATTGCCTCCTTGGACGCCTCCCAGTTCGTTATATTGCTGCCACAGATCAGCCTCTATGATTTCGGCTGCCGCCGCGAACCGCAGGAGGGCGGCATCGCCTTGGGATAGCTTGCTTGCGCTCCGCGTGGTCTGCGCGTTGCCCTCAGTCCCCAGTAAGGCGCCGGCTGACAGCGTTGCACCAGCAATTCCCAGGCCCTTGAGGAACGAACGTCTCTTGACCACACCCTGCCAGTGACGTTGAACAGCTTCTTCCGTCGAAGACTGACTTGTTGTTGAGTTTGTTTCGGAGACCACCGCAGATGAAGAATTCTTTTCTTTCATGGTTTGCGTTCCACTTCCCTTGTCTATGATTTTGTTGCAACGTTACTGTGTCTTAGACACAACGAACAGACGACGAGATGCGGACAGGATGTCATTTGATTGTCAACTCTTTGCAACCTCGCGCTGACAACATCTGCGAGGTTTGGATTAGGGTGAGTCGATAACTCGCACGAAACACTCTTGCAATTCCTTTTGCTTAGGATTTTGTTCCAGCAATCTGTGAAACTCCGCTAGTCCACCGTTTATTCCCGACCTCCGAGAAATATTTCTCCCGACGAAGCGGTCTCTAAACGCCTTTCCTGCTGATCGGTTGGACGGTGGGAGCTGGACTGGACTGGGGGAGCTTTACAGCGGAAAAGTGCAGCGCAGGAGCACTAGCGGAATGGCGCGACATACCAGGCGCAGTACGTTCCTACACCACTGAGCAGGACAATCGTCCACAGCACGAGCTCGGTGCGCATCCACCACTTCCAATGCTTGAACCGCAGCCACTGTGGAAGGAGGTTCGTGCCGGCCACGATGACGATATAAAGCCCCAGAAGCTCAGCCGCTATCCCCAATGCGGCGTGAATTGCCGCCGCCTCGTAATACCATTTATGAAAAACCTTAGACAGCGCCGGCTTCACTTGTTGCTGGAACGACGGCCACATCACAAGTCCGATCATCAGCAAATTCAAGAGAAGCACGGTGGTTTGGCAAATTCCGTGAGCTTTGTAGCGTTTTTGTTTTGCGAGATGAGCCCCCGCAAGCAGGGCTGTTCCCATGATGAGTTGCACGACGAGGTTGAAATCCGCCCCGAAGGTTGCGCCAGTGCCGAGAAAGCCCTTCATTGAAACAACACACCGCTAACCATCCGCTCTATCTACAGATTCCCGATTCTTAATAGCCTGCAAACTCTTCCGTCCGAATATCGTCTTCATCTACACCTACCTCACTGAGGGTTCGGCGCGTCGCCGCGACCATCGTTGGCGGCCCAGCGATGTAATAAATCGGGCCTCGCAAGGTTCCTATTTGTGTGGAAAGCATTTCCGAACTGATGTATCCGGTCTTCCCCTTCCAACCTCCGTTATTGTTGGCTGTGCGCGTGAGGGTCGGAACAAAGCGGAACCTTGGATTTGCACGCTCTAACTTCCAGAGCGCATCGATGAACGCGGCGTCTTCCAGGTAGCGGTTCGCGTAGAACAGAACAATAGGATGACGAAGCTTCTCCGCTGTTGCGTGAGAGACCATGCTGAGGAATGGCGTGATCCCGATTCCGCCGGCGAGGAAGACGGCTGGCCTGGCCGTATTGTTATGGAGACTAAAAGAGCCCATTGGACCCTCGATCCTCGCTCCGCTACCGATTGGGAGGGTGGATAAAGCCTGCTTGAAAAGTGTATTTCGCATGCGGGTCGTGACCAGGATCTCTTCGTCGGACGGACAACTTGCGATAGAGAAGGTATGAGTCATTCCGGTTGAAGACCCCGGCTGAGAATCTAATAGAGTCAAGTCTATGTACTGCCCGGCCTTGAATACAAAACCCTTTGGCTTTTCAAACTGAAATGCCATTGTGCCTTCGGCAACTTCTGTCCGACCTAATAACGTGCTCTGGTAGCCAATCATCGCGATCATCCTTTTGTTTGTCGAACTAGTCCCGAAGAGAGTCCATATCTTGATCCCGGGCGGCAGCAGTGTGTCTTTCTGCGAGTAACTCTGCTCGCGCAAAATCCGTCTGCTTGCTGAAGTACTTGTTCAGGAGTTCGCGAAGCTGCAACCGAACCCGCCATAGCCGCGCCTTCACCGCAGCACGACTAAGGTTCAGCACTTCTGCCGTCTGACGTATTGAGAGCCCCTCAATGTCCCGTAGTACAAAGACTGTCTGCAAGATCGGACTCACCTGTTCTAAGGTCTTGATTAGGATGTTTCGTAACTCAGTCGCCCGGTAGAGCTGTTCAGGGTTGGGAGCCCAATCAGTGACCGCCCTGGGAAGGATGTCTCCATCTGCGTGAAAATCCTCATCCAGGGACATCTCTCTTGCGCCGCGTTGCTTTCGCAGCTTCATCAGCGACTGGTTCAGAGTGATGCGAATCAGCCAAGTCGAGAATTGGGAATCCTCTCGGAATTCCGCCAATTTTTGGTAGGCCTTGAAGAAGGCCTCCTGAACCGCGTCTTGCGAATCTTCTCTGTTATGCGTGACGCTTTGAGCGATTCGGAGAAGTTGGCGATCGTATTTCTTTACGAGTTGCTCGAAAGCGGCAACATCGCCGTTCTTGCTAGCGTGGACAAGATCCAGGTCATCGCCAGCCACTGCCCTGACTTCGAATTGGGTTGAGTGCGCCATTTTGGTTATGTCGCTTTGGGCAACAACCGCCCTGTGAAAGCACTGCCGCGGCCACGAATGGAAAGCCGTATCCGTTGCAGTGCAAGCCACAACTCTGAGCTTACTTCACCATGACCTGACCAGTCATCTTCGGATGAATCGAGCAGAAGTAGGGGTACGTTCCCGCCTTGGTAAACGTGTAGGAGAACGTTTCGTCCGTATCCCGCACCTTGGACTTGAACACACCGTCTGTGCTCACCACCGTGTGAGGAATATCATCACGGTTTGTCCAGGTAACTGTCGCTCCTACGGGTACCGTGAGCGTCTGTGGCCCAAAACTAAAATTGTCGATTTTCACCTCAGCGTTTGGCGCTGATGGCTGATCATTTGCTTTGACGCTCGGTGATCCCGCTGACAGCAGGACAATGGCAATCAGCAGCACCGCAGCGAAACTTGCAACCCACACGCTTTTACCCGTCATTGTTCTGTTCCTTTCTAATTTCGATCTTCGGGCGACGAGACCCTAGGCCCCTAGTGGCGAATCGACGATTGCCAGGCTGCGACCGCTGACCACATAGTTCACATCGGTAATACCCAACACCTGCTGCAACTGGTCGGCTGGCACCTTCATGGGTCCTGCAGAGGGAGCTGTTCCGGGCGCAGGTTGAGGGAACGCAGTCGACATCGCGGTGTGGAAGGAAACCTTGCCTTCGATCTTTTGCATGATCTGGTGAATATGTCCGTTCAACACCGTCACGGAACCGAAGCGCTTGACGTAGGACAAGGCTTGTTCGCTGTCGTCAGTGCCCCAGCCCCATTCGGGATAGATGGTCCACAGTGGAATATGTGCAAAGAGCACGATCGGAGTGCTGGCAGAGCGGCCTTTGAGGTCGTCCTCAAGCCACTCCAGTTGTTCATGACCGAGCGATCCCATGCCTCCAGCTTTCAAATTGGCGACATTCACCAGGCCGACGAAATGAACACCCTTTTGATCGAAGCTGTACCACCCAGTGCCCTTGGTACCTCTCCCATAGCGCTGGAGATATTGCTCGCCGTTGTCGTTCAACATGTCGTGCTCACCCGGCACAAAGTAGATCTGTTTCGCGGACGCTCCTTTTAATGCCTGGTCCAGCGTGTCGAACTCACTTGGCTTCGAGAGCTGACTCAGATCACCGGTGTGAATGATGAAATCCGGCTTGTGGGACATCGCGTTGATTTTGTTAATAGCCGTCTGCAGCGTAGCGGTAACGTCCGGATTGGCCGGCTTGTTAAAGCCGATGTGGCTGTCGCTGATCTGTACAAAGCTGAAGTCCCCGCCTTTGCCGGCGCTTTGATCAGCAGTTTTGGCGAATGCCCGAGACATTGGAATGCCACCGCTCATGGTCCAGACCAAGCCAGTACCCGCCCATGCCATGCACTTCAGGAATCCGCGGCGGTCGACGCCGTCGTTGTTGAGATTTTGCAACGTCTGATCGATAAGATCTTGCTTTTTGTCTGGCATCTGTCCTCCGTGCTTTGTGACGTTCTGGGTTGATAACTTGCACTAGTGGTTTTTATTCCAGCGTTTATTTCTACCAGCTAAACTTTTCGGACATCCGGATAGGAGCGTCTCTGGCGAGAACAAGAGCGGGTCAGCACTTTTTACGTAATTGACATCGCAGGAGCAACCGGCAAGATCCAACATTGAATGAGGCTTCGCAGGAAGACATGGTTTGGAGACTTCAGCGATTCGCGCTGAGTTCTAGCCAGGAGTGTTTACGCCGCTTAGAAAGCCGCCCAGGTATCCCGTCAAGGCGACGAGACCGACGCCCAGAAATTCAACCGCCAGGCGGTAGCTGGGCAAGACTTCTGCCTGCCGCCGCGCGTGGAAATGCACCCACCAAACCAAGCCAATCATCACGCTTGAGACACACGCAAGCACGAGGTGCAACAATAGGACGCCCTTCAATTTCTGACCATCGAGTTGGAACTGCCAGGCGAGAATACCCGTCGCGAGGACGGGGAATGTTGAGATCGCTGCCGCTAGCAGGTTGTAATAGGCGGTATCCGCCAAGCCGCCTCGCTTCGTCCATTGTGCGATAACGTCGAACGCCACTCCGGTGATGAACAGTGCGATCGGAAAGTGAATCAGTACAACGTGTTGTGCGTGCTTCGCTAAGAGTGCGGTCTTAAGATCGAAAGGATTTACCATCGCCTTGCCCCTTCTGAGATTGCGCGGGGATTGCTAGGGGGACCATGCTGCCTCTGCCGCCGATTAATTAGTCTTGCTCCCCGTGAGGCTCACCGCAGATAACGAACTTTCTGGCCTTTTATTCCGGTTCGATCAGGTAAATCGTGGTGTGGCACCAGAAATTGATTCCGCTTCCATGGAATATTGACTAGAGAAGCTGGTTGTCAATGTAGTTCGTATTGGGCGTGCTCTTATGGGATTCATGAGAAGCGGTTGTCATGCGACCCGCTCAGACTGCACTTCAGTTCCTGAAAATAATTGCTCTCCTGAAGGGAATAAATTCACCCTCCGGATGTTTTACCATGTGGGTGTGTCAGGAGTGGATCTTCAACCCGCCTCGTTCGAAGAACTGGCCATACCGCTCTTCGATCAGTTGTACAACTTCGCTCACTGGCTCACACAGAATCGCGAAGAAGCCGAAGACCTGGTTCAGGAAACCTACGCCAAGGCTTTGAAAGGGTTCTCGTCTTTCCAGTTAGGGACTAATTTCCGGGCGTGGATGTATCGCATCTTGCGCAACACCTTCTTGACCTCGCGCACGGGGTTGAAGACGACAATGACCGTACCTCTCGATCCCGAGGAGGACGGACCTGAACTGGCAGTTGAGCACGAGACACCAGAAACGCTGCTGTTTGAACGCTCGAACCGCGAGCTTCTGCAGAGCGCGATCGATGAGCTCCCGGTGCATTTCAGGGAGATTCTCCTGCTTTGTGAGGTGGAGGAGATGTCATATCAGGAGATTTCCGAAACGCTTTCCGTTCCTATCGGCACGGTGATGTCGCGTTTATCACGTGCGAGAAAAACGCTACGCGATCGCCTGCGGCGACCACAGCCACGAGTAGGAGCAGCAACGGCGGCGATCACAAAGGGGACGAAACATGGTTTGTGAGTCTTGGAAGGCGAAACTCGACACCTACGTGGACGGCGAGCTTCCGGAGCAGGAGATGCGCGCCTTTGACGCTCATGTGCGCAGCTGCCCCGCTTGCTCGGCGGACGCTCTAGCGCGCGTTCAGATGAAGCGCACGATTCAAGTCGCTGGAAAACGCTTTACTCCCAGTGCTGAGTTTCGGAATCGGATACAGAAGAGCATTGCATCCAAACCGCAGCGCAGGTTCCGCCTGGGGTGGATGTTAGCTGCGTTGGCAGCCGTCATTCTTGTGGTTGGGACGTTGACCTCAGCCTATCTTGGAAGCCGGTCCGGCAGAGACCAGGTTTTCAGTGAGATTGCAGACTTGCACGTGGCGGCGCTGGCAAGCCCATCGCCGGTGGATGTGATCTCCACTGACCGGCACACGGTGAAGCCCTGGTTCCAGGGAAAAATTCCTTTCGCGTTCAATTTGCCGGAACTTCAGAACTCCGACTTTTCTCTGATTGGCGGCCGGATGGTCTATCTTGAGCAAGCGCCCGGTGCGCATCTCATTTACGATGTGCGGAAACACCACATTTCTGTGTTGGTATTCCAGGAACGGTCATTGCCAGCCAGTTTGGACAGGAGCCCCAAGAAGCTGCCATTCAACATGGAAACATGGAGTCAAGGCGGGCTTCGCTATTTTGTGATCAGCGACGCGAGTGCTGCGGACATCGATAGACTCGCAAAATTATTTAAAGCCGCGTCATAGACTTGGACGCCGGTAATTCCGATCGTACATCCGAGACAGGATCGAAGCGGCACTATTGCCACGCCGATGACCTCAAACGAATGGAGCTGACGCTCCTACCAAGGATTCCCATCGCCGGCGCCTGAAACAACGCCAGCCCTCCGTGGTGCTCTTCTCGAGTTGCAACACAGAACAAATGTCGCAACTCGCCCCGGACTCGCATGCCTCAGCAGTTATAAGCCTAGATTGGCGGGCAATTCGCGCAATGAAAAAGGGCGGCCCTAGAGGAAGGGCCGCCCCAGTTTCAGCTCGGATTGCGACCCTAGAACGTGATGCTCGCGTGCAACTGAATCAGTCGCGGCGAAGCGTCCGCCCCCAGGAAAGAGGAACTTAAGGCTGGCGACTACGTCGTTGAGTCGTTGCTCGCAGACAACACGCTGCAACTCCGCGGTGAGGATGGGAGCGTTCAACGTCACGCAGAGGAAGATCAAAGATGCGAGGTAGCGATTTGGGAGGTTAATTTTTAGGGAGGCGGACAGGTCGTCAACTCGGTTCGATTCCATTCGAGAATCGTTGTCCTTGATGACGCCCTGTCCGAAGGGGAGGGGTGACCCGGAGCATATCCGAATGACACGAAACGCAGACTCGACAATTATGCCAAGGCGGGAGGCGCAGAGTTAAGAAGGTTGATTGACCAAGCGTGATGCACTTCACTGTTTACGACTACGGAGTTTGCGTTCAATGGTTCTCACCAAGGAATCAAGGTCGGCAGGCTTCACGAAATAATCGTCCACCTCATCGTGTAAGGCTTGCAACGCGCTCTCGAAGCCGGGATACCCTGTCAGTAGAATATTAATGCAGTGGGGATGAGAACTTCGCATCGCCTGCACCACAGTAAATCCATCGTCGTCTTTACCAATATTTAGGTCGGACAGCAGGACGTCGAAATTGTGAGTTCTCATCTCCAAGAGCGCTTCAGCTACGTTGGCGGCAACTCGTACATCAAAGCCGCGTGCGCGCAAGAGGAGAGGAAGCGTGGCCCGAATACCTTCCTCGTCATCCACGAACAGGAGTCTTTTGCTGAGGGGTTCCTGTGAGGACTTGCGGTCAGGCTTTACAGTCTGCTCGTCTAACGCTTCGGTGAGTTCTCGAATAAGGGCACGAAGTTTATCAGGGTCACGTTCATGTGCGGCTAGCTCCGCGAGTTTCTGCCACGTCTTTCGTGTCTCCCTCATGCTACAAAGTAGAGTACCTCATGCGGCAGGCGAGATTCCCTAAGCTTCGTCACAGCTAAGCAGATTTCTTGTGGAAATCCCATTGTTTTTCATGATAATTGCTGAAGTAATTCCTTGGCTTCTTTTGCGTCGAGCGTATCAAATCCTTCGCTGAACCAGCTGCAAACCTCGCCTAGGAGACATCGAGCTTCTTCCTTTGTTCCCCGTTTAAGATGCAGCCGCCCGAGACTCACAAGAGCCCTCAGCTCCCACGATTTCGCACCCTGACTGCGAGCGGTCTGAACGGCTTGGCGAAATGATTCTTCTGCCTGTGATGGGTCGGTGCTTTGCGACGCTGAGATGTCGATCGGGTCAGTCAACATGAGCAGTAATTCGCCTTGCAGCCGATAGAGTTCCGCTTCGTAATAGCGCTCTCTTGTGCTGTGGCTATCCACCAAGGCCTGGGCCAGCGTATCCAACCCTTCTTGTACTTGGCCTTTTTTAGCAAGCGTCTCAGCGAGCAGAGCAAGATAGTGTGGTCGCGACATCTTGGAGCCGATGGATTGGTGAGCCGCCAAGCCTTCCCGTATATCAGAAAGCCCTTCGTTCACGCGTCCGAGCTGACCCAGTGCCCACCCACGAAAGGGGAGTGCCCACGCCCAGACTTGCGGAAGCCCGTGTTCTTGGGCGAGCGCGATAGCCGCCTCAGCCCCCTCCAGGGCTTTTTCTGCCTCACGGCGGAACTGATGGTGAATTGCAGCAAACACCAGCGCATGACCCAGACTTGGAGGATGTGACAATTTCCGGGCCGCGGCAATGGCGTTCTGACCGCGAGCGAGGGCCTGATCCGGAAAACCAAGCATCCACAGACTGCGAACAAACTCGCAAAGCATGAATACACCGGGGTCAATTCCAACCGCGTAAAGCAACTGATGACTGCGGTGCTTGTGAAGTTCATATAACGCGGATGCCTTCTCCAACTCTGGAAGTGCCGACCGAAATTCACCGAGATTGAAGAGTGTTGTTCCCAGGCGGCCGTAGGATTCGATGAGCAGCGCGGGGTCCTGCAGCGTCTGAGCCACTGTGAGGAACTGCTCGGCAAGATCCCGGCTGGCATCAACGTTCGCTCGAATTGTGTAACACGCCCACAGCCCAGCAATAATCGAAAGCCGTTGCGGAACGCCACCCCGCCAAAGCGACTGCGCCCGCAAAAGTGTTTCTTCCACTTCGGAGTGCGCATAGCCTTTGACTACGGCAAGCGGCGACGCCAGCGTAAGCAGCAACGCGAGTTCTTGTTCATCACGATCCGAGCTCTCCGGGAGCGTCCGCAAAGCATCCAGGCCCCGGCGTGCAAGGACAATCGCCTCGCGATTTGCAAACACGCGCGCTGCATTTTGAGCCGCGATAAGGAAATGATGGGACGCGCGCGGAAAATCTCGCGCCGCCTCAAAAAGAAAGCCAAGCTCGGAAGCGGACTCAGAGCTCCGCTCCCCTTGGTAAGCCAGAAGAGCATTAGCGATGGCCATACTCAAAATGGCCTTCCGCGTAGGCGCCAGTGAATCATAAAGAGCATTCTGGTAAAGGGCGTGGACGAAACGGTAACGTACCGTCAGCGTCTTATTTGGAAACTCTGTTTCTTCAATCCGCCGCACGAAAAAATGAATGCGGTCCAGAACTTCCAGCCGGTCTTCCACGTCAGCGGCATCCATGGCCAATGCTTGGCTAACAATTGCGGAATCGAACTCGTAGCCTTGAACGCTGCCAGCGACCAATAAACGCCGATCTTCGTCGCTCAGCTGATCAATTTTTTTCTGGATCATGCCGCGTATCGATTCCGGCAGTGCTTGCCGCACGTCTGGAAGGGTGCGCGCCAGTGCCCAGCGGCCTTGTTCCTCTGCAATGACTCCGCTATCTCGCAGGTAACGCAGCAGGTGCACCATGAACAGCGGGTTGCCTTCCGTCTTGCTCTGGAGGAGCGACAAGAAATCCTGTGGGAAGCGGTGCCGCGGAAATTCCAGGGCGAGATACTTCTTAATATCGCCGCCGCGCAGAAACTCCAGGGATATCTCACGGCACACACCGCGGGCCTGTAAGTCGGGTTTGATTCGCAAAAACGGGTGTTTCGCAAGCAACATTTCAGAGGAGCGGAAAGTGACCATGACCAGCAAGCGCATCGATCCCAATTTAGCTGCGATATAGGCCAACAGATCGATGGTCGAGACATCTGCCCAATGCAAGTCGTCAAAGAATAAAACCAATGGCCGGATGCGACACACTTCCTGAAGCAATGCGCTGAGCTCTCGCTTCATCCTCTCTTGTGACGTGCCTTTCCAATCCGCGAATTCTGAGATCGAAGGATCGCCACTGAGCGCAGAGGAAAGCTGCATATACCAGCTCGGCGCCATTAATTTCACCAAACGGGCAAATTCGCCACGGAGCAGACTTTCAAGTGCTTCCAATATCGGCAAATAAGCTTCGGTGCCGGCCAATCGCTCAGAACAACTCCCACGGGCGATCGTGCAGGAGTGATCCCGGGAACTGAGCTCGCCGAGGAAATCTTCGACGATAGTAGTTTTACCCATCCCCGCTTCGCCCGCTACGCAGAGGAGCAGACCACGACCGCTTTCCGCTGATTCGAAAGCAGCTGAAAGCTGTGCCCGCTCCTTCTCCCGACCCACGATTAAGCCCTGAGCCTCAAGTCTCACCTGGACCGGACGGACTCCGACGCCAAGACTGTTGCTTTCAAGTGCAGCCAGCTTAGCCTCAACCTCGGCAGCGGTGGGACGAAGGCGAAAGTCTTTTTCGAGCATTTGAGTGATAAGACTCTCGAGAGCCGCTGGTATTTCCGGGTTCAGGCGCGAGGGACGCAGCAGCGGCTCTGACAAGATTGCATGCAGTACCCCGATTCCCGTGTCAGCTACAAAAGGATGCCTGCCGGTCGCCAACTCATATAAGACAAGCCCCAGCGAAAACACGTCACTAGCACAGCCAACTGTTTCTCCACGCATTTGTTCGGGAGACATGTAGCGTGCAGTGCCGATCAGCGCTCCGGAAACACTTATGGTGTCGGCGGCCAACTGTGTGCTCTTGATTGGAATAAGGCGAGCCAGGCCGAAATCGAGCACTTTCACATAACCATCGGCTCGCACCATAATATTTTCTGGTTTGATGTCGCGGTGAATGATTCCGACGGCGTGAGCAACGGCGAGAGCGGTTGCTATCTGCCCGCCCAGTTTTACAACCAGCTCGGAAGATGGCGGCTCAGCGGCTATCGTCCTCAAGGTTCGTCCCTGAACAAATTCCATGACGATGAAACAGCTGGATTCGGTTTCCACAATCTCGTGGACGGTAACAATGTTGGGGTGATTGAGCGCAGACACGGCCCGAGCTTCGCGGATTAATCGCTCCACCGCTGTCCGATCCAGCACGAGAGGTTCGGAGAGCATTTTGAGGGCGACAGTTCGGTCGAGGCGCTCGTCCAGAGCGCGGTAGACAATGCCCATGCCACCAGCCCCGACTGCGTCCAAAACCCGATAATGCGAGAGTGTTTGGCCAATCATGAGCAGCTCGCCAGGGGGCAATCTTAAGCCGAGGCAACAGGCGGGTCAACGCCGGGGCGTTGTTCGCAATTGATAGCTGTACAGTTGAATATGCAGCCGGCAAGCTGATTGGTCTGCAACAACACGCTAATCACGAAAGACTCTTTGCGCATTGCCACCCAGAGGGTCGCAGCGTAAAGTTAGTCGCTGTTTACGTTGACATTCCAAAGAGGCAGTATTGTCCGTTCGAAATACATACATGCGAAGTCGTAAACCTCGCATATTGATCGTCAATTGTTACTTTGACGATCTCCGGGAAAACATTCCCCGGACACGAAAGCTTCCCATGGCGATGGGTCCGGTATACCTGGCCGGCGCTTTCGATCGCAATTTCTGTGACGTGCGCCTTTATGACGAAGTCAGCGCGGGTGCGCTCGAAGATTCACAACTGTTGTCATGGCCCGACATCCTGGTGCTTACAGGGCTCACTTCCGGATTTGACCGCATGCTGCACATTACTGCCTATGCCCGGACTCTGAATGCACAAGTGATCGTGGTGGCGGGCGGACCCGCAATACGGTCGTTTCCGCGGTATGCAAGGAATTTCTTTGACTACTGTTGTCTGGGAGATATTGAGGAACTCTCCAGTGTAGCGCGGGAGGTGCTTGGTGACGATGCTGTTGCCGATGAGATGAACCCCCGCTTTGATCTCGCCTATTGGATTCGCAGTCTGGGCCATATCGAATCCAGCCGAAACTGCAATTTCCGGTGCTCGTTTTGCACCTTGAGCTCTGAGCTTAGGGGCTATGGGAAATACAGTCTGGAATATACGCGCAAACAAATCCTGGCAGTGGATAGGGATTTCTTTCTGTTTATCGACAACAATTTCTATGGCAATGACAAAAAGTACTTTCATGAGCGCATACATCTGCTAAAGCAGATGTATGAAGACAAGCTCTTTGCCGGATGGGCCGCGCTGGTCACGAATGATTTCTTTTATGACGACGCCAACCTTAAAGCTGCCCGGGAAGCCGGGTGCATCGCACTCTTCAGCGGAGTTGAATCATTCGACACTGCGTGGCTGCGGTCGATGAACAAAGCGCAAAACAATCGTCTGCCGCAGGTCGATATGATCGCCAAGTGTCTAAATGCGGGAATCGTCTTCCTGTACGGCATGATTCTGGATGTGACATCTCGAACTGTGGACGAACTCGAACGCGAATTGAACTTTGTGATGCGGGCGCCCGAAATCTCTCTGCCCAGCTTTCTGTCTTTGCCGATCCCTTTTCCCGGAACGCCATTTTTTCAGGAGTGCGTAGAAAAGCGGCGCCTGCTTCCGAACACCAGGGTCCGCGACCTCAATGGCACCATACTATCGCTAAAGCCGCTTGAGAGCATTGCTCGAGTACAACCCTTTATCGCGGCAACTCAGACTATGAATGGTTATCGCAAACGGATATTGAGCCATACGTTCAATTTTTATCGGCGCTATAGAACGGTATTAACAGCCCCGCAAATGCGGCTGTCCTTAATGAATTCCGGCCTGTTGTTTGCCCACGAAATGCTCACAGCGCCTGGGTGGATCGGACGTAGGCACAAGAGAACCCATATCAGTAGCTCTGAGCGACTGGATAAAGTGTACCAGCCCGCACTTCGAATCAATCCACGTTATGCCCACTACTTCGCGCCCACCATGCTTACTAATAAAGGTGGCGAGATTGCGGCGCACTTGCGGGACGATATCGGCTCTGCTTTGTTGTTTACGAGAACTGAAACAGCGTGAGCCTGATTCAGGCGTTCCAGACCATTTGCTGTAAATCAGCAACCAAGGTTAAGTCTGACAGAGTTTTCCACTTGCTACCGACAGTCTCAAACCTAGAGGCGCCGTGCAGTAGTAATTAATCGCGGAGCTCTGAGTGAACTGGCGGTGCGTGCAGTCTTGAGCTAACCGTTCTCTCTCGAATTCCCTGCTAACAGCGAAAAATACACGGAAAGTCTCTCGGAATCTTATCAAAATCAAGAAGAATTCTCTCTATCAGGGACGTTATGCAGCAGATCCACCGAAGCGCCTTGAAAATCGACCAGGGAAGGAGCAAGGGAGAACAGGGATTACACTGCCTCTTCCCCAGGCTGGGCTCAGTCGGAGGTTGATGGATCGGCGCCACGCAGAATCGGTGCCACGCAACTTGCCATTGATTCGCGGCTGTTCCGTGCAGGTAGGGGGGTGCCCCGTGGCATTCTGCGCGAGTAAAGGCGACTTCGGGCGAGTGGCGCAACACACCAAGTTGGCCAGTTTGCTGGGATGTTAGGGGTCGCCCGCGCCCCGGCTCCCACAGAACGTAGCGTGCAGATTTCCCGCACTACGCTCGTCAGAAGTTGCTTCACAGCGCGGCGATAGCTTGCAGCTCCGAGTAAGGGAGATACAGCTTTGGTCGCAGCAACGGAAACCGCTCCTTGATCTGCAACGCCCGTATGTTCCCGGCGATGCCGTAGTACGCATAGTGACCGCGGAGCATTTGATTGAGGCAGTCGGTTTGCTCCCGGATCGATAAGTGCCGCATTCGCCGCATCTGGTCTTGCAAGCGCATCAACGCACGCCGCAGGCGTGACTTTTCCGTACGCAGCCCAACCCGAAAGTTGCCTTTCCGATTGCGCGTGCAATACAGCGTGAACCCCAGAAAGTAAATCGTCTCTGGGCGTTTACGACCACGCTTGCTTGCGTGTCGCTGCGCAAAGCGACCAAATTCAACGAGCTTGGTCTTGGTCGATTCCAGAGTCAAACCAAACTTACTCAGTCTCTGGCACAGTGCTTTCTGGACACGTAGAGCGTCTGCGCGATATTGGAAGCACAACACAAAGTCGTCAATGTACCGCACCAAATAGGCTTCGCCCCGTATCCGAGGCTTGACCACGCGCTCGAACCACAGATCGAGCGCATAGTGCAGATACACGTTACTCAGCATTACGCTGATCGAACCACCTTGTGGGGTGCCTTCCTCGTTCGCGTGGACCTCCCCATCTTCCAGAACGCTTGCTTTCAGCCAGCGCCGAATCAGGTTGATCAGACGCGGGTCTCCTATCCGATGTTCGACAAAGCGGAGCATCCAATCGTGGCTCAAGCTCCCGAAGAAGTTCTTGAGATCCGCCTCCAGCACCCATTCCACCTTCCGGCCAGAGATCACTTCATGCAAACTGGCCAGCGCTTGATGGGCACCCCGCCCAGGTCGGCCGCCAAACGAGCACGACAGAAAGTCCTGCTCATAAATGGCGGAAAGTACCTGCGCGGCGCTTCTCTGGAGCGCCCGGTCCGCTACACAAGGCACGCCCAACGGGCGTTTCTCCTGCTTCCCGGGTTTCGGGATATACACTCGCCGAATGTTCGGCGCTTGATATCCCTGGCGGTGTACCGATTGAAGCATGGCTTCAATCCATACCTCAAAGCTCTCCTTCGCCTCCGGTGCCGTCTGCCCGTCTATCCCAGGGGCTGAGTCGGTCGGGATCTGACATAGATTTTCCCAGACTCGTTCCTTGGTGATGTGTTGGGCCAGCGACGTAAACCGGAGCTTTGGTTCACACCGAGCTTTCTCTGCTATTCGTTCGAGTACCGTTGTCATG
>WNGJ01002618.1_pt1 | contig 30028 bp, 30 predicted proteins | sample 5400611 | NCBI WGS metagenome assembly WNGJ01 (sample SAMN13153375, study PRJNA577476) | soil metagenome | isolation source: 40 cm soil or saprolite under Garry oak tree replicate 1 | place: USA:California | collected 2016-06-15
GCGGTGCGCCGCGGTGCGGGCGAGATTGGTGCGGACGATGAGGGCGTCGGGATTGAGCAGGTGCAGCCCGGCGAGCACCGCGAATCCCTGGACGAGTGCGCCGAAGGCGAAGCGGCGCCAGTGCCCGCGCAGCACGGTCAACGCGAACCATGCGAACGCCCCTGCCAGGTAGATCATGAAGGCGGTGGCGTAGAGGCGGGTCTCCGACAGTCCGAACTCCGCGACGTAGAGCCGCATCCGCTGGAGCGCGGACGCCATGACGACGCCCAGCAGGGCGAGCAGCAGCCCCGACAGCTGGCGCAGCGTGCGCTGGTGCTCGCGCGACGCGTCGCGCAGCAGCCAGTCCGCGCCGAGCAGGATGGGGAGCACCAGGCCGCTGGCGGCGACGAGCTCGAAGAACCCCCGCCGCGCGTATTCGGCGTACGTCAGGTCGGTGGCGCTCTGCACCAGCTCGGCGCCGCCGAAGAAGTAACGGAGCTGGATGACGACAAAGACGAGAAACAGCAGATTGACGAGACCCAGCGCGGTGCCAACCGGGACGATCCCGAGAGACAACGCCTGAGCGTCCGCCGCGGGAGGCGGCGTTCTTCGGATCAGCGCGCCCCAGAAGTAGCCGGCGGTGAGGGCCGTCCAGAGTGCGGTGAGCGCCAGGTGTGACGCGACGGCGCTGAAGTCGAGGTGCAGGGCGGTCGCGACCACGTTGCGGAATACCGGGTCGGCGGCGGCGAACAGGCCGCCGAACGCGAGCAGCAGCGGGAAGGCGAGCAGCGCGCCGCCGATCGCGCCGCGCGCGTGTCGGAGGGCGCCACCGGTCGGCAGCTCGCTCCACCGGATGTCTCGGGCCATGAGCGGCCAGACGCCGAACCACGCGCTCAAGGCGGCGACGACTCCGCTACGCACGTACTCCCAGGCGTCGCGGCCGCGCAGCGCGACGCCGCGCAGGCTGAGACCGGCCAGCGCGAGCAGGATCGCGAGGCCCATCGCATCGAGCGCGCGGAGCGCGTCAGAGTCGCGGATCGTAAAGTTCGAGCCCAGCAGCACGGCGGCCATCGCGAGCCAAGGCGCGTCGCGCCCGACGGCGATCCGGCGCCGATACACCAGCCACGCGGCCGCCGCCGCAAGCGCCACAGTACAGAGGAACGCGTTCAGCCCCCACGGTGTCGCGCGCAGCAGCGCGTCGCCCGCGATCCCCAGGACGACGCCCGTAGCCAAGACCTCCAGGCCGAGCCTCGTTCGCTCGGTGAGCGCGCTCATCCGGCCGCCGCTTCCGGCAGCCCGCCGAACCGCCGCTGGCGCGCGTGGAACGCGCGCAGCGCGTCCGCCAGGTCGGCCGCCGCGAAGTCGGGCCACATGAGCTCGGTGAAGTACAGCTCCGCGTAGGCGCATTCCCACAGGAGAAAGTCGGAGAGCCGTTGTTCCCCGCCCGTGCGGATCAGCAGGTCCACGTCCGGAAGGATGTGGCGGTCCGCGATCGCCGCGCGCGCCGAGTAGTCGACGGCGAGGCGGAGCCGGAGCCGCGTGCCGGGGGCGGTGGCGTGCTCCGCGGCGCGGATGGCGGTGACGAGCGGGGCGGGGAGGCGATCGCGCCGCCCGACCACCTCGAGCCGGACGCCGTTTTCGACCAGCCGCGGGGTCTCGGTGTGCAGATGGCGGGCGAACAGGCGCATCAGCGCCGCGACCTCGGTCGGCGGGCGCTTCCAGTTGTCGGCGGAGAAGGCGAACAGCGTCAAGGCGGTCACGCCCTGGTCGGGAGCCACCTCGACGACCCGGCGGACGGCGTCGGCACCGGCGCGGTGGCCGGCGGCGCGGGGGAGGCCGCGGCGGGCGGCCCAGCGGCCGTTGCCGTCCATGATGACGGCGACGTGGAGAGAAGTACTTTGTGACATAAAGTTTTGCCTCAAAAAAAATTCGCTCAGCCCTGGCGCGTCGTGCGGATCAGGGCTTCCATGTGATCGAGATAGCGCTCCAGGGCGCGGCGGCCCGCGGCCGTCAGCCGGTACTCGGTCTTCGGGATGCGGCCGGCGAACGACTTGCTGCAGGTGATGTACTGCGCCTCCTCGAGCTTGCGGGCGTGCACGCTCAAGTTGCCGTCGGTTGTCTTGAGGAGCGCCTTCAGCTCGTTGAAGGTCAACGCGTCGTTCACAGCCAGCGCGCTCACGATGCCGAGCCGCACCCGCTCGTGGATCAGGCGGTCGAGCTCGGCCGCGCGCAGGGCCCGCTCCCCGCGCGGCGGCGCCGCCACCGCGTCCGGCTTCCGTACCGCTCCCGATTTAGCCACCGTACCTCCGTGCGATAATCCCGCCGAACACGATGTGCAGGCCGCCGAATCCGGCCGCCAGGCACCAGTTTCCCCAGGCCGCGGGCCCGAGCAGCGCTGCGGCGCCGACGATCATGAAGCACAGCCCCATCACCGGCACCACCCGCACCGAGAAGGCGCCGCCCGTTACGAACCCGGTCCCGTACAGCAGCAGCCACGTGCCGGGCAGCGCATGCCACAGGCCGGCGCGGTACAACACCACGGTCAGCAAGCCTCCCACGGCCATCGGCGTGAGGAAGCTCAGCCAAAAGCGCCGGCCCGGCCCCGACAGAATCGGGTCGTCCACCGCGTACGCCTTGCGCACCATCGTCCAGCCCCCGATGGCGAGCGCCACGATCGCGGCGCCGAGCCAGGTCGCGAGCCACAGCTCGGGGCTGCGCTGGCGGGCCGCTACGAGCGCCGCGGCGAGCGCGGTGGTCCCGACCGCGATCTGGCCCCACCCCGGCACCGCCGTGAACGACCCCGCGCGCTCCATCGTCTGGCGGATGTAGCGCAGATTGTCGAGGGCGCGGTCGTGCAGGGGACGCGGCGACGTCATGGCGCTCAGTATAGCGGGACGATCGACTGTTGTCAAGTACTTTGCGATACAAAGTAGCTAGGCTTCCCCCGTCCCAACCGAGGCTCCGCCGTGCGTGTCTACATCTCCGTCGACATGGAAGGCATCGCGGGGGTGGTCCACGAATCCCAGACCGATCCGACCAATCCGGCCCACGCCGCCGAGTACGGCCGTTTCCGGCGGCTCATGACGGCGGAAGCGAACGCCGCCATCGAGGGTGCGCTCGCCGCCGGGGCGAGCAAGATCGTGGTGAACGACAGCCACTGGTTCATGCGCAACCTGCTCGCCGAAGAGCTGCATCAGGCGGCCGAGCTCCTCTCGGGTGATCCGAAGCCGCGCTCCATGGTCGAGGGAATCGACGCGGGCTTCGACGCGGCCCTGTTCATCGGCTATCATGCCCGCGCGGGGACGCGCTACGCGGTGCTCGATCACACCTACGCCGACCGCATCCACGAGGTGCGGCTGAACGGCCACGCCGTCGGCGAGCTCGGCATCAACGCCACGCTCGCGGGCGTCGCGGGAGTGCCGGTGGCCCTGGTGAGCGGCGATTCGAGCCTCGCCGCGGAAGCGAGAGCGCTGCTGGGCGAGCACGTCGCGACGGTAGTGGTGAAGCAGGCGGTGAGCCGCCACGCGGCTCGAAGCGTCGCGCCGGCGGTCGCCTGCCGCATGATCCGCGACGCCGTCACCGCGGCGCTCAAACAGCCACACGCACCCTTCGTGCTGCCTCCGCCGTTCACCGTCGAGGTGGAGTTCGCGCTGACGATCCACGCCGACATGGCGGAGCTCTGTCCCGGGGCGACGCGGACAGGGGGCCGCACGGTCGCGTTCTCGCACCAGGACTATCGCGAGGTGTTCCGCGGCTGGCGCGCGATGCTCAACCTGTCGACCGTCGTGTAGCCGGTCAGCGGGCGTCCAGCAGCACCAGCCCGTAGTCTCCGACGATCCGAAAGCCGAGCGACAGATAGGCTCGCTTAGCCGCCTGGTTGAGCGGATCCGCGAACAGCACGGCCCGGTCGACGCCCTGGTTGCGGGCCGCGAGCAGCGAACCCGCGACCACGGCACGCGCGTAGCCACGCCCTCTGAACGATTTCGGGCAGCATGGCGTTGAACGCCGAATACGCGACGGGCCTCGCGCCGTCGAGCAGCAGCCAGTCTGCCGCGCGCTCGTGGATCAGCCGCACCTCCCCCTGCGACGCCGTCTCGAGCGCAGGGGTGACGGTCGCGCCCAGCGCCTCGACCGTGAAGGCGATCCGCCGCTGGGCCATGAGCTCGAGCTCCGCGTCCTCTGGGTGGCGGCAGCGGACCTGCCCGGCCGCGAGCGGCGGGGGGACGGCCAGATGCCGCAGCTCGAGCGTGTAGAGGAACGTGTCGAGCGCCGTCTCGTCGCCGGTCGGAGGACGCGCAATTCCGGGCTCACGCCGCAACGATACCGAGCGACCGGTTTCTTGTCACGCCCTTTCCGCGTACAATTCCACCGCTCCCATGCGCCCTGTGAATGCCGTCGTCGGTCTCGCGCTCATCCTCGCGGGCTGCGGGCACAGCGCTCCGCCTGCCGCTCCGGAGTCCGGGTCGAGCCAACCCTTCGCCGGCGGCTCGCCCCGCCGGCTTACGTTCAACTTGGGCGACGACCGCGCGCCCGTGTGGCTGCCCGACGGCTCCGGGCTGCTCTATTCGTTCCAGCGCCTGGACCGCCCCGACCGCGATCGCTGTCTCGGGCTGCTGCCACCCGATGGCGGGCGCCTCGAGCGCACGCTGTGCGACGAGACCCCCGCCGCCGCCGATTCGACCAATGTCCTCACCGAGCCTGCACCCAGCGTGGACGGCCGACTGGCGTACCTGCTGGTGGGCTCCGAAACCATCGACATTGCGCCTGGCTACACGGCGGTCGTGTTGGGTACGCTCGGCGGCACGGCGGGGGCGCGGGTGCTCCGGACGTTCCCTTACGTCGCACCCGACACCGTGCGCCACGACGCGGCGTCGCAACTGCGGTGGCTGGACGCCACGACGATCGTATACCTGGCGGAACGGGTCGGCTACGAGCGCCCCTGCCAGGGCTGCCCGATCGACACCCTCCGCACCGGCGTCGACGTGGTGCGGCTCGACCTGAGCAGCGACGCCACATCGCTCGCGGTTGTGCCCGGCACGCGCTTCGCCTCGGCGGTGGCTCGAGGCGAGAGCGCTGACGTCATCTACTACACGCTCGGCGGCGATTCCCGCGTCTACCGGCGCGTACTCTCCACCGGGACGGTGTCGGTCGCGCACGATTTCGGAAGCGGTATCGCACGGGACGTGCAGGTCGTCGGCGCGCGGTTGATCGCCCTGGTCGGGGGCGACGTGTCCTTCGCATTCGACAGCGTGCTCGGGTACCCCATCCAGCGCGATCGTGGCGGGCCGTTGGTGCTCGTCGACTTGGCGAGCGGCGCGGAGACGGTGCTCCCCGGGAATGCGCTCGCATTCCGTCACCCGGCCCTGGCGCCTTCCGCCACCCGGCTGGTGGCCGAGGCACCGATGCGACGGGCGGGTATCGCATCCGCGAGGTACGGAGCGGCTGGCACCGGGTGCGGGCCACGCAGATCGGCTACCAGCCGACTGCGCGTGACAGCGTGCTGGTGCAGGCCGGCGCCGCCGTCACCGTCGACTTCGCGCTCGAGCCCCAGGCGGTCGCCGTGTCCCCCGTGACCGTGCAGGCGCGGCCCGACGTGGTGCTCGACCCGCTCGCCACAGCCACGACGCAGCGGCTCTCGGGAGCGGAGCTGCGGCGGCTGCCCGTATCGAGCGTCGACGAGGGGATCGCGCTCGCCGCGGGGAGCGTGGGCCAGAGCTACCGCGGCGGTCGCCTGGGGGAGCAGGCATTCATTCTCGACGGCCTGGGGATGAAGAACCAGCTCGATGCCTCCACCGGCCCGCTCGGCGTGCGGGTGCCGCCGGACATCCTCGAGGAGGCGGCGCTCGTCACCAACGGCTTCTCGGCGCGCTACGGGCAGGCCCTGTCGGGCCTGATCAACGTCGTCACCAAGGACGGGGGGGATCGCTGGCGTGGCCGGACCGCCTACGAGACCGACCGTCCGGCCCCCGACGGCTGGGACTACGGTCTCGACCGGGTGGTGGCGCAGGCCGACGGGCCGCTGGGGCGTCGCGTCCGCCTCGTCGCCGTGGTGGACGCGACGGGGCGGCTGGACGCCGACCCGGTGAGCGCTCCCGCTCCAACCGACGTGCGCGATCCGCGGAGCGCGCGTCCCTGGGTCCTGCCCCACAACAGCGGCGAGACCTACGACCTCGCGGGCAAGCTCACGCTTCCGATTGGCAGCGGCGAGACGCTGCGCTTCTTCGGCCTGCGCTCCTGGGAGCAGCGCCTGTTGTACGATCAGACCTTCAAGTACGATGACCGCTTCGCTCCCGCCAACCGAGTCGCGGGCACGCTCGCCAGCGCGCACTGGCAGCACGTCGCCGGGCCGACGACCGAGCGGCCGCTGCTGCTCGATGCGCGTGCCGGGTACTTCACGCGCGAGTTCGTCCGGGGGACGCTCGCCGATCCCGTCGATTACCGGTTCGGCGCCTTCACCGGCAGGTCGTTCCATATTCTAGGAGAGACGCTCGCCCGCGCCCAGGACACCGCGGCGGCCCGGGCTGCGATTCCCGGCTTCACGCCGCCCGATCTCTCCGAGCGCACGCCGTGGGGCGTGCCGGCGTTCTTCCTGGGCGACGGCTCGCGCGGCGAGGTCGCCTGGAACCGGTTTCGCGAGCTGCGTGGCCAGCTCGATGCCGACTGGGGGCTCGGGCCCGATGCGGATCTCTACTTCGGTGGGGCCGTGGTGCGCCAGCGGGTGCAGACGTTCGCGCGCGCCCTCGGGTTCCTGCCGGTGGGCGACACGGTGCCGCCCGCCGTGGCGTCCGATTTCTCGCCGCTCAGCGCGGCGGCGTACGCGGAGTCGCAGCTGCGCTGGAGCGACCTGGGCCTCACGCTCGGTGTGCGCTACGACCAGTTCGATCCCCGCGCCCGGATCCAGGGCGGGCGGCTGGGGCCGCGGCGCAACGTGTCGCCGCGCTTCGCCGTGTCGACGGTGCTGCGCGGCGCCACGGTCGTCGCGAGCTGGGGCCGCTTCAGCCAGGCGCCGGACTTCCAGTACCTGGTGGACGCCGCGTTCGACGATACCACCCGCACCGGCCGGTTCCGCCGCGGCAACCCGGACCTCGGGTTCGAAGGGGCCTGGCAGTACGAATTCTCGGTGCGTGGCCGGCCGTCGCCCCGCACTTCGCTCCGTGTCAACGCGTACATCAAGCGTTTGGAAGGACTGGTGGCGTCGGTGCCGCTGGGCGTCGATCCCGATTCGTCGATCTTCGGCAACACGGACTTCGGCTCGGTGAAGGGCGCCGAGCTGATCTTCGAGCGCGAGCTGCGCGACTGGTGGGGCGTGCGGGCAGCGTACACCCTGCAGTTCGCCACCGCCACCGCCACCAACGCGTATCAGCTGCTGAAGCGGATCCGCATCGACACGCTCACCGGGGACACGATCAGCCCTGCCCGTGTGGAGTTCCCGCTCGACTACGACCGCCGCCACACCCTCACGGTGATCCTCCAGGCCCGCGTTCCGGACTCACTCAGCGCGCCGCTCAAGACGGTGCTGGCGGGCCTGGAGGGGGCCGCGATCGTCCGCTACGGATCGGGCCTGCCGTTCAGCCGCACCAACGCCACCGGCGACACGTTGCTCGGCCTGCCCAACGGCGATCGGCTTCCCTCACAAGCCACGGTAGACGTGCTGCTGCGGCGCCCGCTCAGACTGTTCGGCCGCTCCGGGGGCATCTACCTCGACGTTCGGAACCTGCTCGACCGTCGCAACATCGTCGCGGCGCGGCGGGACACGGGAGAGCCGACGATCGCCCAGCCGACGCTCCAGGCGATGGCACAGGGCGCGTACACCGCGCACCCGGAGCCGATCCCCTACGAATCGCCGCGCTACCGGGATTGGGCGGATCTCGACCACAACGGCTACGTCGACGGGCCCGCGGAGCTGATGCCGTTGTACCTCGCGGCGGCACGCGATTTCGTGCAGCCGGTGTTCGCGTACGGACCGCCGCGTCTGGTGCGATTCGGGGTGGAGCTGGTGTTCTAGGAGCGTGTCGTGCGTCAGCCCTGTGGCCGCCGCACTTTGAACAGCTCGAGCGATCGTGCCAGGATTCCGATCCCCGCGGAGTCACCGGCCCGCCGCGGCACGGCGCGGTAGATGAGGATAACGAGAATCCAGGTGATCCAGCTCGACCGCTCGCCCCACGACAGCGCGCGGAGCATGAGCCACGGTTGGGTGTACGCGGCCGTCCACGCGTCCCAGTCACCCTGGGCGAGGGCGATCGGACGCGCGATCACGTGATTCGCGGCGTAGCCGTGCGCGCTCGGGCTCGACAGGTTCCAGACGCAGGTGACCTTGCCCCAGCCGTGGTTGTCGCTCGCGCCGACGACGAGGAGGTCGTGCTGCGCGGCGAGCTGCAACACCTGGGCGCGCAGGGCGGCGGGGAACCCGATCGCCCGGGGGGCGCAGTTCACGATCTCGAAGCCATCGACGCCGGCGGCCACGAAATCGGTGAGATCGCCCCAGTGATGCTCCCAGTACTCGGGGAGCGAAGCGAGCCCGAGCGCGCCCTGGCGGTGCAGCTCGGCGAACAGCCCCAGCATCGCGCGCGTGTCGCGGTTGTAGACGCCGCGATCGATGGGGGCGACGGCGCCCAGCGCGACGACGTGCTGCGCGTACACGCTCCACTCGACGCCCGGGAGCAGACGGATCGGTTCGTCCACTGGCTGGTTGAAGATGACGTTGTGGTCCGTGACGTAGGACGCCTGGAAGCCCTGCGCGGCGTGCCAGGCCGCGAGGTCCTGGGCGCGCCACCCGGGGCGGCCGTCATGCGACGCGGCGGTGTGGGCGTGATAGTCGATCACGGTGACGCCTGAGTCCGCGGTCACGAGCGAGGGCACGGGCCGCGGCAGCAGCACCGCTCCGACGCCCAACAGCACGATCGCGAGCGGTCCCAGGAGGGCGCGGGCGAGCCGCCGCCCGAGCGTGCCGCGGCGCAGCCCGCCCCACAGCGCCAGCGCGACAACCCAGACCGCGAGGAACGCTTTGGCGCGCTGCACGCTCAGAAACGTCAACGCATCGAGCACGTTCGACAGGGGGGCGAGCACGGTGTAGGCGGTCGGCCGCACCAGATCGGCGCCGGCGGGCACGGTGCCCGTGACGGCGTCCACCAGCCCGGGCAGCGGCTGCAGCGCCGACCAGAGCAACAGCGCGAGCAGGGCGAGCGCGATCGGGTGGCGGCGCAGGAGATTCACTCGTACAATCTTGGTGATGAGAGCGATCGCCGCCACGGTGTTGCTCGCCGTCGTCGGGCTCGCGTGCCGGCGGCCGGCGCGCGCCCGGACGCCGCCCGCCGATGCGGGGACGGTGGTGACGGTCTACGTGGCTCCCAAGGCCGTCGATCGCCTGATGGGCCGGTTGACGGGCTTCGCGGCGAGCCACCAGTGGGCGCTGTCGGTGCGGACCGACAGCGCGGCGCTCGCCGAGGCCGACCTCGTGGTCGCCGAGAGCGCCGGCGTGCTCGTGGGACGTCTCAGGTCGGGATCTCCCGCGGCGGCGCAGGCGCGGCAGCTGGCGGATGCGGTGCTCAAGTGAGCGACTTCGCCCGCGTGCCGGACCTGGTGCTCGGGCCGCTCGCGGGGCGTCCGGAGGCCGATTGGTACAAGGCGCCGCCCGGGAAGTGGAGCCCGGCGCAGATCGTGCACCATCTCGCGATCTCGCTCGAGCTCAGCGGCCGCACGTTCGAAGCGCGTCGCGGCAAGCCGCCGATGCGGCGGCGACCCCGCACGCCGCGTGAGCGGCTCGCCTATTTCCTCACGCTGCAGATCGGGTGGATGCCGACCGGGCGCGACGCGCCCTCGGCGACGCAACCCGCCGAGCGGCCGGACGCCCGCGCGGTGGAACGGCAGTTCCGTGACGGCGTCGCCCGCTTCCTGTCACTGGAGCGGGACCTGCTTCCCGCCCGCCGTCACGATCTGTTCGTGAAGAACCCGGCATTCGGGGATCTGACCCTGCCCGAGTGGCTGCGGTTTCACGTCCGCCACTGCGCGCACCACGCGAAACAGATCCGCGCGCGGCTCGCGACATGAGCCGGAAGAAGCGGAAGCTCACCGTTCGCGTCCCGAACCCGCGCGCGCCCGTCAAAGAGCGGCTGAAGACGCCGTCGCACAAGGTGCATCGGCACGCCAAGCAGTATCGCCGGCGTGCGAAGCATCAGCGCCCGATCACCGACGGCGAGTAGCGCCGGCCGGCGGATCGCACCACCACACAACACGACGGCGGCTGCGGGTGCAGCACGGCCCGCATGCCTCGCGCCTGTACGCCCTGGAGCACGCCCTCGAGCAACGCGAGGTTCATCCCGCACACGAGCGCCCGCGATTGGTTCGCGAGGGCCGCGAACGGACAGTTCGCGAGATGCACGGAGCCGTTGCTCCGGATCGGCTCGAAGCCGCACCACTCCAGCACGGCGAGCAGGCGGGCGAGCGGGCCGCGCGCCGTGCCGGCGCCGCGCCGTCCGCGGCGCGCGTCCGCTCCCAGGCCGCGGCCCAGGTGGCGGGCGGCGCGCCGCAGCGCCCGCACGGCGGCGGGTGATCGCGCGTTCGTGAGCGCCTGCGCCAGCAGCCGGCCGGCCAGCTCGTAGCGCCGCCGCGGCAGCGTGAGGTCGAGCTGGTGGGCGGACCGGCGGTACAGCTTGGCGGGACGGCCGGCGCCCGGGCCGCGCCGACCGGTCAGGCGGCGGTAGGACGTCTCGAGCAGGCCCTGCCGGACCAGCTTGTCGAGATGGAAGGCGGCGAGGGCGCGCGAGATGCGCAGCGCCCGCGCCGCCTCGTCCCGGCCCACGTCACGACGCCGGCGGGCGACGTAAAGATAAAGACCCCTCCGGACCGGTTCATGCAGCGACGCGATGGCTGCGATCTGGCGCTCGAGCTCGGATCGGTACACGGCGGAAATGTACCGATCTGTCGCTTGTAATCACAGCGTATATTGCCATTAGACCGGACCCTGAAATGGGAATGCGCACCTACACGTACGTGATCGTCGGCGGCGGGATGACGGCGGATGCGGCGGTCGAGGGCATCCGGGCAGCCGATCCCGCCGGCCCGCTGGCGCTGATCGGCGCCGAGCCGCACCCCCCCTACAATCGCCCGCCGCTCTCGAAGGGCCTGTGGAAGGGAGAGCCGGAGGAGGGCATCTGGCGCCAGGCGGCGCCGGCCGGCGCGGAGCTGCAGCTCGGCCGCCGGGTGGTCGGCATCGATCTGCGGGGACACAGCGTCACCGACGACCGGGGCACGGTGTACGGGTTCCAGAAGCTGCTGCTCGCCACCGGCGGCGCGCCGCGGCGCCTGCCGCTGCAATCGGACCAGGTGATCTACTTCCGCACGCTGGACGACTATCGCCGCCTGCGCGGCCTCGCCGAACAGCGGCTCCGCTTCACGGTCGTGGGGGGCGGGTTCATCGGGAGTGAGGTCGCGGCGGCGCTGCGGCTGCAGGGCCGTGACGTCGTGATGCTGGTGCCGGAGGCAGGGTTGGGCGCGCGCGTCTTCCCGGCGGATCTGTCGCGCTTCCTCGTCGATTACTATCGGGAAAAGGGCGTCGAGCTGCGCCCGGGCGAAGGGATGGTCGGGCTGGAGTCGCGCGGCGGCAAGTGCGTCGTGCGCACCACGACGCGAGCCGAGGTCGTCGGCGACATCGTCGTGGCCGGCCTGGGCATCCAGCCGAGCGTCGAGCTCGCGGAGCAGGCCGGATTGCTGGTGGAGAACGGCATCGTCGTCGACGAGTTCTGCCGCACCAGCCATCCGGACGTGTACGCCGCGGGAGACGTCGCCAGCTTCCCCAACCCCGCCCTCGGCTCCCGCCTCCGGGTGGAGCACGAAGACAACGCCAACACCATGGGCAAGATCGCCGGGCAGAACATGGCCGGCCGAGCGACGCCGTACACGCACCTGCCGTTCTTCTACTCGGACCTGTTCGAGCTCGGCTACGAAGCCGTGGGGGAGCTCGACTCGCGCCTCGAAGAACACCTGGGGCCAGGTGGAGCACGCCCGCGCGCTCATCGCTCAGCCGGGGCCGTTCCGCGCCGCCGATCTGAAAGGCCGGCTCCCGGCCTGATCCGGCGTCCGCCCCGCCACATCCAAGATCCCCTTCCGCAGCGTCCCCATAATTTAGCAAGCGTATGCTTATTATAGACTATCTCTTCGAACCCCTCTCGCAGGCGAGGTGCGGCATGAGGCCACGCTGGCTGCTTATGGGATGGCTGGCCGCGATCGCGGCCTGCACGTCGGAGAAGCTCGTGACGTCGCCTATCGACGACGTGCTCACTGACGGCAAGGCCGTCTTCCGATTCGATACCTTCGGCGACGAGGCCTTCTGGACGGACACCCTGAAGATGCACCAGGTGGTTCAAGGGATCAGCCCCAAGACCGCACTGGGCGTCGGCCTCAAGGTGGACCTGGACGCGCTGCCCGCCGGGCTCGTCTCCCAACTCAAGGCGGGGCAGGTCAACCTCGACGACCCCGCGACCACGGTGGCCTTGCTCGGGCTGAACGCCGTCGTCGGCGTGCAGGCCAGCGTCGACGCTACCAACACCGTCACGCGCTTCGGCGTCACGTGCGCGCTGTGCCACTCCACCGTGGACAACTCGCTCGCCCCCGGCATCGGCCGGCGGCTCGACGGCTGGCCGAATCGCGATCTCAACCCCGGGCTGATCCTCTCGCTCTCGCCGGCGCTGCAAGCTCCCGCGGTGCACGCCGTGCTCACATCCTGGGGTCCCGGCAAGTACGACGCGCACTGGAATCACGACAACCAAAACGGGCCTGTGCTCATCCCCCCCGCGTACGGCCTCGCCGGCGTGAACCTCGAGACGTACACGGGGGAGGGCGGCATTCCCTACTGGAACGCCTACGTCGCCGTGACTCAGATGCACGGGCATGGGACGTTCGTGGATCCGCGTACGGGCGACGCAATCCGCTACAACCCTGATCGCGTGACGCCCAAGTTGCCGGCGCTGCAGCAGTACGAGCTGAGTCTCACGACGCCCCCGGCGCCCGCCGACAGCTTCAACGCAGCGGCCGCGGTCCGGGGGCAGACGGTGTTCTTCGGCGCGGGGACGTGCGCCAACTGTCACGTTCCGCCTCAATACACCGACGGCGGATTCGGCCTGCACAATCCCGCCGAGGTCTGCGCCGACGGCGGGCTCGCGACGCGCGGCACCACGGGGAAATACCGCACGACGCCGCTGCGGGCGCTGTCGCTGCATCCTCCCTACTACCACGACGGCAGCCTCGCCACGCTCGCCGACGTCGTGATCCACTACAACACCTGCCTGAACCTCGGGCTCAGTGCCGGGCAGCAGGCGGATCTGGTGCAGTTCCTGAAGTCACTGTGAGGTGCGGGACCCCGTGCGGCCACCCCGGGGTCCAGCATTCGCGGCGGTCGCGCTCCTAGCGGTTTGGGTAGTCCTGCACTAAGCTGCACCGCCGGAGACGCGACGGGGAACGCACTGCATGCGGTGGACCGTGGTGATCGCAGGCGCGTGGTGGGTAGCCCTGGCCCAGGCCGGTGCGGCGCAGGCGCCCCTCGCCCGGGTCAGCGGTCGGATCACGATACTCGAGAAGCGCAACAAGCCGTCCCGCGACCTGGGATCGGCGGTGGTGTACCTCGATGGCGGCGCAGCGCCCGCTCGGGTGACGGCGGTCGAGATCGTGATCGCCGACAAGGAATTCGTGCCTCGCGTGGTGGTCGTCCCCGTCGGATCCACGGTGCGGTTCCCCAACCACGATCCGTTCGATCACAACGTCTTTTCCGTGAGCGAAGGCGCGCACTTCGACCTCGGCCAGTACGGTCGGGGTGAAGCAAGAGCGTGGACCTTCACGACGCGCGGGCTGGTCCGTGTATTCTGCAACGTCCACCCCCGCATGGTCGCGTTCGTGCAGGTGATGCCGACCCGCCAGTACACCCAGCCGGGCGCCGATGGAAGCTTCACGCTCGAGGACGTGCCGCCCGGCCGGTACACGCTGCGGGTGTGGCACGAGCGGAGCGCGGAGGTGGCACGCGAGCTCGTGGTCGGGCCCGCCGGCGTCAGCGATCTCGAGGTCGAGCTCGACGCCCGGGGCTTCCGCTGGCTCCCCCACAAGAACAAGTACGGCGACGACTATCCAACGGATGCCGCACGCGAGCGGTATTAGCCCGGCGCCGTGGCGAGGTGGCCTCGCCGCCAGGATCTTCTTCGCCGCGACGCTGCTCGTCGTGGTGGTGCTGGGCCTGACGTTCGGGCTCACGTCGCTCCAGGCACATCGCACCGCGGACGAGTCGATCCGGCACGCGCTGGTGGGGCGGCGCCGCGGCGTGCAGGCGTTCCTCGCGGGTCGGACCACCGCGTTCGCAGGCATGAGCGGCGTGAGCGCCCAGGTGCCGCAGTTCCGCGAGCGGCTGCTGCAGCGATCGCGCGGGGACGTGCTCGATCAGGCCGAGGAGTACCGGCACCTGTTGGGCGCGTCCTGGGTGCTGGTGACGAACGAGCGGGGCCTGCTCGTCGCCCGCACCGATTACCCCGCGGAGTTCGACATCGATCTCTCGCGCGGTGCGCTCATCGCCCGGGCCCTGTCCGGCGAGCAAGGCGATGGAGCCTGGCTCGACGACCGCGCGCAGCGGCTCTACATGGCGGTGGCGATCCCGCTGCGGGCCTCCCCCGACGCGGCGCCCCAAGGCGTGCTCGTCTCCGCGTACGAGGTCGGCGACACGCTGGCGCAGGAGATCAAGCAGGCCACCGGCTCGGATGTCGTGTTCTTCGCCCTCGATACGCTGGACCACCCGCATGTGGTGGCGAGCACGCTGCCGCGCGAGGATATCGGGACGGTGCTCGCCGCGGACACCGCCGCGCTGCGCCGGTTGCAGCAGGACTCGGGCGCCGTAGGGCTGTCGGCCCAGGTGGCCGGGGAGCACCTGGTGGGCCTCGCGGGGCCGATCCGCTCCGCCGGGGGCAGCGTGTATGGCGGATTCGTGTCGTTCCGCTCGCGCGATGCCGAGCTGGCCGCGTTCCGGGCGCTGCAGCGCACCAGCGTGGTCGCGGTCGGGATGGGGATCGTGCTGGCGCTCGTGATCGCGTTCGTGCTGGCCCGCCAGATCGCCGACCCCGTGCGGCGGCTCGCCCTGGCGACGCGGCGCGTGCAGGACGGCGACTACAGCGTCGAGATCGACGTGCCGTCCGGCGACGAGCTGGGTGTGCTGGCGCGGGCGTTCCGCAGCCTGGTGGAAGACTTGAAGGAGAAAGCCGCGTTGGTGGACTACATGATGGCGACCTCCCGCGCGGCGCCCACCCAGCGGTTGCGCGACTCGTCGGCCGGCCAGGCGCTCCGGCCCGACACCGTGTTCGCCGGCCGCTACGAAGTGAAAGAGGTGCTCGGCAGGGGCGGCATGGGAGTGGTGTACCGCGCGTTCGACCGCGAGCTGCAGGAGCCGGTGGCGATCAAGACGCTGCGCGAGGACGCCCTCGCGGGCGACAGCGTCGCGCTGGAGCGTTTCAAGCAGGAGATCCGTCTGGCGCGGAAGATCGCGCACCGCAACGTCGTCCGGACGTACGACCTGGGTGAGGTCGACGGCACGTACTACCTGACTATGGAGTACGTCGAGGGGACGTCGCTCAAACAGCTCATCTCGAGCCGCGGCCGCCTCCCCACCGCGGTCACGCTGACGATCGGCAAGCAGCTGTGCCGCGCGCTCGAGGTCGCCCACGAACAGGGGATCATCCATCGCGACATCAAGCCGCAGAACATCGTGGTGGAGCCGAGCGGATTCCTCAAGGTCATGGACTTCGGGATCGCGCGGCTCACCCACCCGCCGCAGGGAAAGGGATTGACGCAGGAGGGCGCGTCCATCGGCACGCCGGACTACATGTCACCCGAGCAGCTTTCGGGGATGGAGCTCGACGTCCGCAGCGACTTGTACGCGGCGGGAGTGGTGCTGTTCGAGTGCGTCACCGGCCGGCTGCCGTTCGAGGCGGAGTCGATGTACGCGCTCATCGCCAAGCACCTCGAGGACGCCCCGCCCGATCCGCGGACGCTCAATGCGGACGTCCCGGAGGCGTTAGCCCGCGGAATTCTCAAGGCGATGGCGCACGATCCCGCGGACCGGTACCAGAGCGCCGGGGAGATGCACGACGCGCTGGCGGCGATCGGGTAGAGCGGCCTAGATCCCCCCGAACCACGGATAACCCTGGTCTTCCCAGTAGCCACCCGGGCGCCGGTCCGTGAAGGTGAGCGACACGAGGTACTTCGTCATCTTGTAGCCCAGCTTGGTGGGCGAGTAGAGCCGCAACGGCGCCCCGTGCGCGGGCGGGAGCGGGTTGTCGTTCATGCCGTAGGCGAGGATCGTCTGCGGGTGCAGCGCGCTCGCCATGTCCCAGCCGTTCGAATAGTCGGAGTCGAACGAGACGAAGCGGATGTAGCGCGCCGCGTCGAGCGGCTGGCAGCGCTGCACGACCGCCGACAGGGGTACGCCGTGCCACGTCGCGATCGCCGACCACCCTTCGACACAGTGGTGCTTCACGGTATACGTGACTCGCGGCATCCCCATCAGCTCAGCGAGCGAGAGGTCGAGTGGTTGCCGCACGAGCCCGTCCACCCGCAGCCGCCAAGCACTGGGGTTCTCGAGCGTCGGCACGCTGCTCGAGATGAAGTAGCCCGGCAGCATGGCGCTCCGCTCGGCCGGAGTGTAGGTCCGCGCCAGCCGCGTAGGAGAGAACAGGATCTTCTCGCCGACCCAGTCGTTCAGCCGGCTGATGTCGAGCAGCCGCGGCCGGAGCGCGTTGCCGCCGTCCCACCCGCACGCGGCGACGAGCGACGCGGCGCCGCCCGCCACGCCGAGCCGCACGAACGCCCGCCGGTCGAGGTCTGGCGTCCGGTGCTCAGTCATGGCTGGGAAATCTCCCCCGGTAGCGGCCGGTGAGCATCGCTCGAAACGAGGCGGGATCCACGGCGAAGACGAGGATCACGTGGGTGATCGTGAAGGCGACGAAGATCCACACGATCCAGAAGTGCCAGTAGCGCGTCGCCTGAAAACCGCCGAACAGCGCCGTGAGCCAGGAGAATTGTAGCGGCTTGTAAATGGCCACTCCGGTCAGCACCGCGAGCGCGCCGAGCAGGTAGATGCTCGTGTAGGCGAGCTTCTGGAGCGGGTTGTGCTTGCCCTGTGGCGGGTGGTCCGGACGGAGCCGGAGGTAGTACCGCGTCATGTCGATCGCGCCGCGCACGTCGCGGGGGCGGAACAGCAGCGCGCGCCACTCGCCGCTCTGCACAAGGTAACCGAGGTACAGCAGGCCGACGGTCACGAGGGGCCACATCAGGGCGAAGTGCCAGTTCAGTGCGCCCGCGAGCCAGCCGCCGAGCCGGCTCCAGCGGGGGAACTGGGCGCCGTCGAACGGGCTCGGGAAGAGCAGGCCGCCGCGATTCCCGAACCGGGCATACGCCTCGTAGATCTGCAGCCCGCTCGCGACCATCCCGGTGACCAGGAGGAGGGTCGCCCAGTGGGTAACCCGCACGATCCAGTGGTGGCGGCGCACCGGGGCACGCCCAGTGGGAGGCGCCGCGTTTGCGATGGGGCCCGGGCCGTCGCTCATCGCTCGAATATATTTCACTCCATGAAGTACGTCATGTTGCTCGGACTCGGATGGGTCGCGGCCTGCCATGCGCGCGGGGTGGCGCGCACGGCCCACGCGGCCGATTCGGTCGATCTCGCCGGGTTCGTGCCGCGGGACTCGAGCGACAGCGCGCTGCTCGCGCCGCAAGTGATCGCGGAGCCGAGCGTGGTGCTGTTTTGGCTGCGCGCGGCCGACACGCTGGGCGCCGACGACCGGGCGCAGGCGTTCGACGATCTCAAGTACTATACCGAGCAGGTCGCCGCGGCGCTCCAGACGAACGGGATCCGGCTGCTCGCGACCCACGCCGACACGGTGTACGTAGCGCTGCCGAACCGGGCGCTCCGTCCCATCCTGCTGTCGGGCCTCGACTATCCGTTCGGATACCTCTTCATCGATCCGGGCGGCCCCGAGCGCATCCTCACGGGCGTGTACGCCAACGACGACTTGATGGACGAGCTGCGCGCCTACTTCGACATCTCGGACGACTCTACCGCGGTGCAGCCGCGGATCACCACCTGAGCACCGCGCGGGCCGCACCGCCCGATCTGATCCTCGCGGCGGGCGACGTGCTGCTGCACGAGAGCGGCTGGCGGGTGGTGCGGGCGGACGTCGTGGTCGCGGGTGGGAGGATTGCGGCGGTAGAAAAGCCGGGGGAACGGCCGGGGAAGGGGGAAGAGGGGAGGGGGAAGCACGTCGCTGTGCAGGTTCGCGATTGCACCGGTTGTCTCATCATCCCGGGTCTCATCCAGGCGCACATCCACCTGTGCCAGACGCTGTTTCGCGGGCTGGCGGACGATCTGCGGCTCGAGCAGTGGCTCAGCCGCCGCATCTGGCCGCTCGAGGCGGCGCACACCGAGGAGACGGTGTACTGGTCCGCGATGCTGGGGGCCGCCGAGCTGCTGCTCGGCGGCACGACGGCGATCCTCGACATGGAAACGGTGCATCACACGCAGGCCGCGTTCCGGGCGCTGGAGCGCATCGGCCTCCGCGCCGTGGTGGGGAAATGCCTCATGGATGCGCACCCCGAGGGGGCGCCGCTCGAGCTGGCGGAATCGACGGATGCGGCGCTGGCGGAGGCCGAAAGCCTGGCCCGCCGCTGGCACGGGGCGGCGGGCGACCGGCTGCGGGTCTGCTTCGCGCCGCGTTTCGTGCCGAGCTGCTCCGGTCCGCTGCTGCGCGCGGCGAGCGAGCTGGCGGAGCTGTTCGGCGCGCAGGTCCACACGCACGCCGCGGAGACGATCGTCGAGCGGGAGACGGTGCTGCGCACGACCGGGATGGAGGAAATCGCCTACCTCGACTCGGTGGGGATCTCGGGGAAGCGCGCGGCGCTGGCGCACTGCGTCTGGGTCGACCAGCACGAGACCGCGCGGCTGGCGCGCCAGGGGACGAACGTGGTGCATTGCCCGTCGTCGAACCTGATGCTGGGCAGCGGCGTGGCGCGGGTGCCGGAGCTGCTCGAGGCGGGGTGCCGGGTGGCAATCGGGGCGGACGGCGCGGCGTGCAACAACCGGCTCGACGTGTTCGCGGAGATGCGGCTCGCCGCGCTCATCCAGAAGCCGCGCCTCGGCGCGGAGGCGCTCCCCGCGGGCCAGGTGCTCGAGCTGGCCACGGTGGGCGGGGCGCGGGCGCTCGGATTGGAAGAGGAGATCGGTGCGATCGCGGTCGGCAAGCGCGCCGACCTGCTCGTGATGGACCTGCGCGAGCCGCACGTCACGCCTGCCGGCGCGGACCCCGTGTCCCATCTGGTCTATGCCGCATGCGCGAGCGACGTGCGTGACGTGTTCGTCGACGGGCGCGCGCTGGTGCTGGGTCACGAGCTGGTGACGGTTTCAGTGGACGAGATCGTGCGCGAGGCGGGCCGCTGCGCCGGCGAGCTGCGGCAGCGGGCGCAGCTCGCGTGATGCTCCTGATGCAGAGGTGGCGTCGATGTTTGGTGTATGAGGGACTGAAGTCCCGTCTCGGCGTGTGGGTCGTCCTAAAGGACGCGGGCCCGCGAGGCGTCCTTCAGGACGCGCTGCGGCCGAGGTGGGACTTCAGTCCCTCATAACACACCGCGAGGGAAGGGAACGTCCCCAGCATGCTCCTCGAGTCCGTCGTACTCTTCGCACTCGCCGCGCAGGCGCCCGGCGACTCGGGGCCTGCCGCGCTGTATCAGGCGTGGTGCAGCAAATGCCACGGGACGGACGGCCGCGGCCGGGCCGCGGCGAGCACGCGGCTCGCCGTCCCCCCCGCCGACCTGCAGGAGTGCCAGGCGAGCACTGCCGAGCCCGAAGCCCGCTGGATCGGGATCGTGACGCGGGGCGGTGCGGCGTTCGGACTGTCGCTCGACATGCCGGCCTTCGGCGAAGCCGGCACGCCGGCGCAAATCCGCGCCGTGGTCCGCTACGCCCGCTCGCTGTGCGGCGAGTCCGGCTGGCCTCCCGGCGAGCTCAACTTGCCACGGCCGTACCTCGTCGAAAAGGCATTCCCCGAGAACGAGTGGGTGGTGACGGAGGCCGGGCGCGGGCAGGCACTCATCTACGAGCGCCGCTTCGGCAAGCGGCTGCAGATCGAGGGCGAAGCCCGCACGGTGTTCGACTCAGTCGATCGGCCGTTCGACGGTGTGACGGCAGCCCTCAAGTACAACGTGTGGCATAGCCTCGAGCGGCGGGCGCTGGCGAGCCTGGGCGTGGAAGCGACGCCCCCGCTGGGGCGTCAGGAGAAGTGGGAGATCGAGCCCTTCCTGTCCTTCGGCGCGAATCCTCGCGCGCTCGTGCTCCAGGGCGAAGTCGTTGCCTCGTGGGAGGAGGCCGACGGGGTCACCGCATTGTCCTATCGGCTGGGAGTGGGACAGGAAATCGGTCGCGTGGTGCCGATGCTCGAAGCAGGGTGGACGGTGCCGCGGGAAGGCGAGCACGCGTTGTCGCTCTATCCGCAGCTGTGGGTGCGGCTGTCCCGGCTGGGCCATGTCGCGGCGTCGGTCGGCGCGGAGCTGCCGGCGGTCGGGCCCGAGCCGCGCCATCCGCGACTCATCGCCTTCGTGCTCTGGGACTACGGGGACGCGCCGCTAATGCACGGGTGGTAGGGGTCGGCGAGGGGCGGCGGCCGAGCGCCTCGCGGATCCCGGCGGGTGTCGCGGTGTCATCGGCATCTCCCACCGCCAACCCGCTGCTGCGGGCCACGTCGATGAGCCGCTGCACCGCCGCCGATGCCTCCGGGAGCCACACCAGCGCGAGCCAACACGGGATCGGGGGCTCGACGAACGGACGATACACGATCGCCTGCGAGCCGGTGCGGTAGGGCGTTGCGATCGCCTCGCTCGCGAGCGCCCAGGCCTCTCCCGCGGCGATCAGCAGGTTGTGGGAGGGCGCCTCCTTGGGGCGCTCGCGACGCCGCTGCGGCAGCAGGCCACGGTCTTGCAGCGCCTCCTCGAATGCCTCGAGGAAACCGGGCCAGCGCTGCGAGGCCGAGTGGAGCCACGTAAGCGTCTGCAGCTCCGCCAACCGCACCGACGGCTTGGCAGCGAGCGCGTGGCTCGCCGGGAGCAGCACTCCCGTGGTGGCGCAGTCGATCAGGCGGTGCGCGCCGAAACCCGTCACGGGGTATCGCGCGAGAAAAACGCACGCGACGTCGACCGTGCGCTCGCGCAGCGCCCGATAGATCTCCACGTCGCTCTGGCTGGAGACCAGCAGCTTCACCTCTGGATGGACGCCGCGAAATGTCGCCAGGAGGCCCTCGAGGGTCGCGGCATAGAGCGACAGCTCGCCGTGCGCGAACCGGAGTGTGGACGCTCGGTCCTCGGACGCGCCGCGGGCGGTCGCGATGGCCCGGACCGCGCCGTCGAGCGTGTTGCGGGCCTCGATGAAAAACGCCTCGCCGGCGCGGGTGAGTCGGACCCCGCGGGGGAGTCGCTCGAACAACGCCACCCCCAGCTCGATCTCGAGATCATGGATTTGCTTGGAGAGGGCGGGTTGCGCGACGTGCAGGCGGCGGGCGGCGCGCGCGAACCCCAGCTCCTCAGCTACGGCGACGAAATAGCGAAGGTGGCGCAGCTCCATCTTGCTCCTTTAGTGATCTTTGATATACTTTATTATACAACAATTGTAAACGAGAGATGGTTCTGGACCGCGCGATACCCCAGGAACCCGAGCTGCTCGACATCGCCCAGGCGGCGGCGTTCCTGCACGTCAGCCCAATGTCGCTGCGTCGCTGGACCAACTCCGGCCGGCTGCCCTGCTTCCGCGTCGGCGGGCGGCGAGAGCGGCGCTTCCGCCGCGCCGATCTGCTGGCGTTGCTGGAGCGGAGCGGCGAGCCCATGCGGGCGCCCCGGGCCGCTGGGCACCTGTGCGGGTTGTACACGAGTATGGCGGCGGGGGAGCGATGGGCCGCGGCGTTTCTGGCGGAGGGGCTGGAGGCAGGTGGCACGTGCTTTCTCGCGGCGGAAGCGGTGGTGCGGGAGCGCGTGCTGGCGCGGCTGGCCCGCGATTGGCCCGCGGCGCGGGCTGCCGCCCGGAGCGGGCGGCTCGTCCTCTCGCACTACGCCCCCTCCGCGGCCGCACAGCTCGAGTACTGGGAGGCGGGGCTCACCGGCGCCACGCGCGCCGGCGCGCCGGAGCTGCGCGTAGCGGGCGACCTCTCGGGCGGGCGGCTCGGCCGCCGCCGCTCGTTCGATGATGTGCTCGCTTACGAGCGCGAGTACGGAGCGCTGTCCCGGCGCTTCGACGTGACCACCCTGTGCTTGTACGATGCCCGCAGGCTCTCCGGTGTGGAGGCCTCGCGCCTGCTGCAGGTGCACAGCGACATGCTGCGCCACCCGGCGGGCGCGCCGCTGAGTTGACGCGGCCGGTCCCACCTATCGCACGGAGCGCTACCTCCGTGAACTAAAGAAGTATTGGACTCGAGCCGGCCCCCTCCGGCTACGTCCCTGTGTGCGACAACCGGTGACCAACGCCCTGAACGAACCCCTGCGGGTGCTCGTCCTGGAAGACTGCGCCGTCGCGGGCGAGTCGGTGCAGCAGGCGCTCGACGCCGCCGGTCTCCACGTCGTTGCCGAGCGGGTGGACTCCCAGGAGGCCTTCGTGCACGCCCTGGAGCATTTCGTCCCGGATGTCGTCCTCTCGGGTTGTTGCCTCACCCACCTCGACGCGACCGCCGCGTTGGACGCGTGGCGGGCGCTGCGGCCCACGGTGCCGTTCATCCTCGTGACGGACGAGCTCGACGAAGGGGCGCTGCTCCAGTGCCTGAGGGCCGGGGCGGCGGACGTCGTCGTGAAGCGCCGGCCGAGCCGTCTCCTCTCCGCCGTCGAGACGGCGTTGGCGGTGCGCCGGCCGCTCCGAACCCTGAGCCGCCGTCAGGTCCAGGTTCTGCGGTTCATCTCGCAGGGACACTCCACGCGGGAGATCGCGCGCCAGCTGGCGCTCAGCCCGAAGACCGTCGAAACGCACCGCGCCAAGCTCATGAGCCGTCTGGGCCTGCACCACGTGGCCGGTCTGGTTCGCTACGCTGTGCGCGTCGGCCTCAGCGACCCCGAGCCGTAGCCAAACCGTTGACGTTGAAGCGCTGCATCGTCTCGGTGAGCCGGGCCGCGGCGACGGAGAGGTGCTGGGAGGTGGTCGTCAGCTCGCCGAGCGAGGCGATCTGCTGCTCGGTCGCCGCCGAGGTCTGCTCCGCGCCCTGGGCGGCCGAGTCGGCGATGCCGGCCACCTCTTCCATCTGTCGGACCACGTCGCGCATGCGGCGCACCTGCCCTTCGGTCTCCCCGGCGAACGCGGTGGCGAACTGCACGGTCGCGTTCAAGTCCGCGAAGATCGCATCGAGCGCCTGCCGCACGGCGGTCGAGACGGCGTCCACGCCCTGAGCGGTGCGCCGCCCCTCGTCCATCGCCGCCACCACCTGGGTGATCTGCTCCTGGGTCTGGCGCACTCGCGCGCGCACCTCCTCGGCTGAGCGGGAGCTCTGCTCGGACAACTTCCGCACCTCGTCCGCCACGACGCGGAAACCCAGACCGTGCTGTCCGGCGCGGGCGGCCTCGATGGCGGCATTCAAGGCGAGCAGATCGGTCTGGCTCGCGATGCGCGCGATGGTGTCGACCAGCTTGCCGACCTCGCGGGATCCCTGTTCCAGGGTCCCGGCCGCGCGCGATACCTGGTCCAGATGGGCGACCAGGCTGACCAGCAGCTCGCTGGCGCGCGCGATCTCGGCGCCGTGACGGCGGGCCTGCTGCGCCACCGCGTTGATCTGCCGCTCGGCCTCCTGGGCGCGGCCGTGGAGCTGCGAGGCGATCCCGGCCGCCACCTCCGAGTCCTCCCGTCCGTGACCAATCAGCTGGCGCTGCCGCGCCGTGCCGCGGGACAGCTGCTGTGCCGTCGCCGAGATCTGTTGCGATGCCAGCTGCACCTCCTGCGCCGACGCGGCGAGCTGCTGCGCCATGGCCGCGAGCTCCTGGGCCTGCTGCTGCACCTGGCGCACGCTCTGGGCGATCGCCGCGGTGGTACGGTTCACGCTTGCGCCGAGAGAGCCCAGCTCGTCCGACTCCGGGTCCGCTACCCGCACGGTCAGATCGCCGTGCTCCACCTGCGCCAGGGCCTCGCGCGTCGCTCGCAGACGGCTCGCGAGCCTGGTGAGCAGAGGGACCAGCACGACGCAGGCGAACGCCAGCCCGAGCGACTCCTGCAGGAACAGGCTCCAGCTCCAATCGCCCACTGCCGCCCGCAGCGCGGTGGCCAACCCGAACCCCGTGAGGTTGAGCGCCACTGCCTGCCACGCCTCGGTGGACCCGAGATACCAGGCCGCCTCGAGCGGGGCGATGAGATAGGCCACGTACAGCACGTGCCCGCTGGGGCCGAGCGCATACAGCAGCGTCGAGATCACGCCCGAGCCGATGGCGATGCTGATATGGGCGTACCCCGGGCGGAACGGTGTATCCCGGGCGATCCGATACATCGCGAAGTTCGCCGCCGCGAACAGCGCCGCGAAGCCGATGATCAACCACCACGAGACGGGAACGAGACGCGCCAGGCGCACCGCCATGAGGAGGGCCACGCCCAAGCCCAACAGCGTCCAGCGCGCCCGCGCGCTCGCCAGCACGTACTGCCGCTGTGTAGCGCGGCTCTCCTCGGCCAGCTGTGCGGTGAGTGCGACGGGCGCGGGCATGGTGACAAGATGAGCGGCACCCACGCCGGGGGGTAGTGGGCTACATCCGCAGGAGGTAGCTGATCTTCAGGAAGAAGCCGTCCGAGGCGCGGCTCAGGTTCTGAAAGCGGAACGCCTCGGGCTCGACGAGCGTGGTGCCGTAGCCGAAGAAGACCAGGGTCCCCGGCAACGGCTTGTAGGAGAAAAGCAAGTCGTTGCGAAAGTCGTTCGTCACCACCGCTGCCGCTCCGCTCCCGTTCACAACGAGCGGCTGCCCGGTGCGGGGGTCTTGCAGCGCGACCTGGTCCTGCGCGAAGTACTGCCCGACGTACCGGAAGAAGACGGCGCGCGACAGCTGGTACTCGAGCTTCAGGCGCGGGATGTTCGCCGTCGAGAAGCGGCTGCCGTCGCGCGCCCGGGTGAGCCGCACGTGGGCCCAGCGCGCTTCGATGCGAACGGCGGGCGTGGGCTTCCAGCCGGCGGTGGCCTGAACCACGACCTGCCGGCCGGGCGCCGCCTCAGCGAAGATCGCCGTCGCGCCGTAGCCGACGTTCGCGCTGAAGGTGACGGCGCGGTTGGGCGTGCCCACGCCGGCGTTCACGGCCCAAAGATTGTAGAGTCCGTGCGGCACGACGAACGGAATCGTGTCCGCAGTGCGATCCACCCGGTATGCGCTGTACGCGTCCGCAGCGAAGCGTTGCGCGCGGTTCGTGAGCTGCGCCGTGACGTTCCAGCCGCCGCGCAGCGTGGCGCTGCCATCGAGCTCGGGGCCGCCCTCGAAGATTCCGCGCATCCGAAAGAAGTCGTCGTACCGCCACAGCGAGAACACGTTCGCGAACGCGCTGACCTGCTCCAGGACCGAGCCGGGCGCACCGTACCAGGTGAACCGGTTGTAGACCCTCGCCTGGACAAAGTCGACGCGGTTGATAAACCCGCTGCGTGACGCGAACTCGGATGTGGCTCCCTGCAGCTCGTAGTGGTTCCCGTAGCTGCGCCCGGTGCGGTCGCCGAACGTCACCGCCCACAACTGTCCCGCACGCGTGCCGCTCCCGTCCCTCGTCCACGAGCCCACGACCTGCGCCTGGGAAAACCAGATCTTCTTCCACACGATCCTGGCGTCCGCGCCGAGGACGCGATTGTAGTCGCCGCCATCGATGCGATCGGTGTAGACGAGCCCGCCGGTGGAGCTCGCACCCAGGTCGCGGCGCAGGCGCAGCAGGTTGTAGACCGGATTGCTTCCCGTGGAGGACTGAGTGTGGTCGTCCACGGCGCCGAGGTAGGCGACCGCCGTACCCCCCAGCTTGCCGGTGAGCTTTGCCCCCGCGACGGGCTGCACGATCTGCCGCGTATAGATCAACCGGTTCGGCGTGTCGAACTGCTCGAGTCCCTCGAGGAAAAACGGACGCTTCTCCGGGTAGAACAGCGCGAAGCGCTCGTTGACGGTCACCTGGCCGACGTCGGCCTCGACCTGCGAGAAGTCTGGGTGAGCGGTGGCCGCGAGGCCCAGGTTCTGCGAGATCCCCCAGCGCACATTTCCGCCCACCTCGGGAGTTCCGCGGTAGTCGTAACCGGCCCCCGCCCCGGCCGGCGTCCCGTCGACCTTGGACGTGAATTCCGGTGTGAGATCCACGACCACGCCGCGCTTCAGTGCGGTGAGCCCCGTGAGCCGGCCGGACTGAATCAGGAAGCTCGCGCTCGCCCGGAACACCGGCGTCCAGGTGTCCTCGTAGCCCGAGTGTTGCACGACCCGCACCACCTGCAAGCCCCACGACTGCGGATCGGCGCTCTGGTAGCGCAGGCTCTTGAAGGGGATGCGCACCTCGACCTCGTACCCCCAGTCGGTGAGGTGGCCGCGCGACTGGTACACGAAGTCGGGGCTCAAGTCCACGACGCCGTCGAACCGTCCGGTGGCGGACGCCCCGCCGCCCGCCGCGCCAGCGTCCTGTCCCTCGCTGCGCACGCCGTCTTCCTGTACCCCGAATGGGTTCACCGCGAACAAGAGCGCCCGGCGGTGGTCGTTGTAGGTATCGAGCAGGATCTGGATGTTGTCGTCGGCGTCGATGTTGTCGCGATCGGCGAGCGTGGCCCGGACCACGTTGCCGTGCGGCTCGTAGGCGCGCACGCCGAACCAGATGGCGTCGGGTGCGTACCACACGAGCACCTCGGTCGAATCTTCGGCGGGCCGCCCGTCGACGGGGCGGTATTGCGAGAACCCGGCCAGACGCGCGGCGCGCCGCCACACGGGCTCATCGAGCGCTCCGTCAACGCGGGCGCTGGCTTCGACGCGGGGGATTAGGACGACGAGCTGTTTCGCGAGGCCGCTGTAAGTCGGCGGATCGGCGGACTGAAGGGCGAAGAGGAGGGCGAGCATGGCGCAAAGATAAATTGCGGATTGCGGATTGTGGATTGCGGATTGGCCAATCGAACTGACGATTCGTAGGTGAGAGGCAATGCCAGTCGATCAATTCCGCAATCCGAAATCCGCAATCCGCAATATCTTACTCGTACCGCAGCGCCACGATCGGATCGAGCGCCGCGGCCCGCCGCGCGGGCCAGATCCCGAAGAACAGGCCCACGGCCGCGCTGAAGACGAATGCCAGCAGGATCGCGAGCGGCGAGATCAGGGTGTTCCAGTGAGCCAGCTGCGACAGCACGATGGCGCCGAGCGAACCGAGCAGCACGCCGATCAGCCCTCCGGCCAGGCACAACACCAGCGCCTCGACCAAGAACTGAAACAGGATGTTGAACCGTGTGGCGCCGAGCGCCTTGCGGACACCGATCTCCCGCGTGCGCTCGGTGACCGACACCAGCATGATGTTCATGATGCCGATGCCGCCCACCAGCAGGCTCACGGCGGCGATCCCGGCGAGCAGGTACTTGAAGGTCTCGGTGGTTTGCTGGAACGTGGCCAGAATGTCGGTCTGGTTGCGGATCTGGAAATCGTCGTCCTGACCCGGGCGGATCTTGTGCTGGCGCCGCAGCACTCGCTCGATCTCGATCATCGCGAGATTCATGGAGTTCAAGTCGGCCGCCTGGGCGGTGACGCTGCGCAGCCGGTCGGTGCCGATGACGCGATAGCGGGCGGTCTGCAGCGGAATGAGGATCTGCTCGTCCGGGTTGAAGAACGACCCTTGCGAGCCCTTCTCCGAGAGCACGCCGATGATCTCGAACGCGATGCCCCGGATCTGGATTTCCTGACCGATCATGGCGTCGCGGTTCGAGTTGAACATCTGGGGGATCGCCGCTCCTACGACCGCCACGCGGCGCCGCGCCGCGTCGTCGCCGGCGGTGAACATGCGGCCGGCCGGGATGGTGTAGGCGTGGATCGTCACATAGGCGGGGGTCGTGCCCACGATATTCACGTTGACGTTCTGGTTGCCCTGCTGCACCTGGAGATTGGCGCTCAGCTCGGGCACGACGGCCGTGATGTACCGGGCGTTGTTGGCGAGCGCGGTGTCGTCGTCCAGCGTGAGGCTGACACGCGAGCCGCTCGCCACGCCCCGCATGAAGCTCTGGCCGGGATACACGCTGAGCAAGGTCGGCCCGAGCGCCTGGATACGGTCCTGCACCGATTTCTGCGCTCCCGACCCCAGCGCGACCATGGTGATCACCGCGCCCACGCCGATGATGATGCCCAGCATGGTGAGCAGCGAGCGCAGCTTGTTCGCCCGCAGGGCCTCCAGGGCCACCACGATGATCTCGCCCAGCAGCATCGCTACCTCGTCGGGCCGCTCGACAGCACGAGCACGGTGTCGCCCTCGGTCACGCCGCCCGTTACCTCGATGTAGTCTTGATCGGTGAGGCCGGTCTGGATCGGGACCGGTGCGATCCTGCCGCCGCGCCGCGCGAACACGATGTAGCTGCCGGTGGCGCCGCCGGCCGCCGGCCCGCCGGGGAGGGTGATCGTCCGGCCGTCGCGTGACGTGAACGTCGCGCCCCCCTTGGGCGGCTCCGCCGCGTGCAGCTTGCCGCCGTCGCTCAAGGCCGTGTCCGCGCCTCGTGGCCCTGGCGTGGCCGGCGCGGCGGCGAGCTCGCGCTGGACGGTCGCGGAATCGAGGCCGAGCACCTTGGCCGCGGAACCGACGTCGCGCGGGGTCCGCAGCGCGGCGTTGGGCACGGCCAGCACCCCCTGGCGCTGCCCGATGTGGATTTCCACCTCGGTGTTCATCCCCGGCTTGAGCAGGTGGTCGGGGTTCAAGATGTTCACGTCGACCGGGAACATGGTGACGTTCTGGTTGACTTGCGCCTGCGGCTCGATCTTCAAGACGCGGCCGTCGAACCGCCGGTTCGGGTACGCGTCGACGGTGATTGTCACCGGCACACCGGCCCGCACCTTGCCGACGTCGGTCTCATCCACGAGCGCCGAGACCTGCACCGTGTCGAGGTTCGCGATCTTCAGGATGACCGTGCCACCGCCCACGTCGTTGGTCGGGCTCGAGATCACCGTCCCGAGCACGGCGTCGAGCTCGAGGACGGTGCCGGTGATCGGCGCCCGGACCTGGGTGTCTTCCATCGCATCCTTGGCCGTCTGCAGGTTCGCCTGGGCCGTGGCGACGGCGGCCTTCGCGGTCGCATAGGAGAGCTTGGCGGCCTCGTAGTCACTCTCGGTGATGGACTTGCTCTGGTACAGCGCGTCGCTGCGCTTGAGTTGCGCGGTCGCGTTCTCGAGCTGCGCCTCGGCCACATTGAGGTTCGCCTGGGCCTGGGTCAGGTTGTTTTGCGGGATGCGTGGGTCGATCTTCGCCAGCAGCTGTCCCTGCTGCACCTCGTCCCCCGTCTGCACCGGCTCGGCGAGGATCTCCCCGGAGGCCTTGGACTTCACGCTCAAGGTCAGGATCGGCTGAATCACGCCGGAGGCGGTGGCCGTGACGACGATGTCGCGGCGCCCGACCGGGACCGGGGTGTAGGGCGGCGCGGATTCCGCCTGCTTGCAGGCGGCGCTGCCGAGGAGCACGAGCCCCGCCGCCGCCGCGCGATATCGCGTCACGATTGGTCTCGTCACCGTGAGGGTGTGCCTTGTTGCTGCTGCTGCCGCAGTCCCGGCAGCCCGCCCCCGGTGACGTTCTGGAAGCGCTGGCGGAATTGCTGCTGCGCCTGTACGAGCGACGCGCTCGGCAGCACGAGCACCGTGTCCTGCTCCGTCAGGCCGCTCGTCACCTCGATGTAGTCCTGATCGGTGAGCCCGGTCCTGATAGGCACCGGCAGCGGCTGCCCGTGCCGCAGGGCAAAGACGATGAAGTTGCTGCCGAGCTCCCCCCGGGCTCCCCGGCCGCCCCGTCCGCCGGCCCTGCCCCCCCCCCCCCCCCCCCCCCCCCCCCCCCCCCCCCCCCCCCCCCCCCCCCCCCCCC
>WNGJ01010320.1_pt1 | contig 29938 bp, 22 predicted proteins | sample 5400611 | NCBI WGS metagenome assembly WNGJ01 (sample SAMN13153375, study PRJNA577476) | soil metagenome | isolation source: 40 cm soil or saprolite under Garry oak tree replicate 1 | place: USA:California | collected 2016-06-15
TGTGGCAGACTCATAATCCGTGGCCGGGTCATCTGTGTACATCCCCAACTCATCTTTTACATTATGTGCAAACAACCTCATGGTGATAACTACTCCTGCCAGGAGGACTCCGACCACAAGCACCACTCTCGATGCTAAATTTTGTGTTACACGTTGTTTCATCCTATTATTCCGCTAATCCTCATACTGATGCTCCCCGGCTAACCTATGGTACCGGCTGCGGGCCAGTCGAGTGCGAAAGCTTGCACAGCTTGCCCCTTTGTACTTTCTTGGATGTTACCATCGAACTGCCTCTATGATTGCCCTCTCATGCTGGTGCAAGGCGGATGAGAATATTCTACGATAAGAACAGTATACATGGAAACGTCCTGGGACACAACACACAAGAGAGTGATTCTGGTCTGAACCGTTGGATTGAGAAGATGCTCAATTCAGAGGAGGCTTGTGTTGCGAGTGCTGTCCAGCAGCCTGAGACGTGATTCACAGTATGGTAGGGATACCTTGCGAGGGCATTGCGGGAACCTGCAGCCAGCTCCCCTAGCTCACCATATCCTCAGTGAACCATACCCAGCCATTGGAATTTACGTAGATACCAACGCCAATGCGGTGCAGCGTTGTACTGGTCAGGTGGATGAAATGCCAGCCCGTTGATCCCTCGTTCATCATGCTCTCTTGTACTGCATACACATTATTCCAGGGAGGCGTGGATGGACCTGCCAGCCCTATGTTCTCGCCACAATCCGTAAACCCCGCGAATCCTTCATTGGCAATGCGTACGCATTGATTTAATCCATCTGGGCAGGTATGGCTGAAGCCACAATGAACCATGTTCCAACTGTGCAGCCGTGCGCCTCCTGCCAGTGTAGCATTCCAGGTGAAAGGGTATAGCCCACGGACAGCTCTATCGTGATTGATCAAACCGAAGAGCTGCTGCGTCAGTTGAATTTCTTCTGCTGTGAGTGGTGGAGGTTGGCCATAAGGCGCAGGCCCTTTACCTGAACCAGGGACGGTACTAGGTGGAGCGCCAGTAGGAATTGTACGGGGGGATGGTGTCGGGGTTGCTTCCTGCCTTGGTATCGAAATTGCTGCTGTAGGTGTTGGATGCTGGACGATGTTCAGGCTATCAGCTGTGATTGGTTGCACTGGCGTTAAATGGCTACTTTGTCCAACCTGACACGCTGAAAGCAGTAAGACCAGCAACATGCTCATCAGACACCAGAATGTCCGGTTCAAAGCGAACAACTCCTCTAAAGGGGGCACATTATTAAGTTCCCTCATGCTCTCAAAATAAAATAGCTTGTGTACGAGTGTAGCACACGAGTAATATAAACGTGCAAAATCGTGAATTTGACTGGTACTTTTGGACTGCTGCGGCTTCGCAATTGTTGCTAGTAGCGACGGGTCATCACAATCGCGCTCATATCATCGGGCTTTGCTCGTATATTGATGTGGCGTTCTTCGCGTGAACGGAGGAGAGAATGCTCTACAAGTAGTCGCGCAGCAGCATTACGAGGTGCTTTTCTCAATATTTCTTCAATTTCAAAGTCCGTAAGGTTATCATGTATTCCGTCCGTGCAGAGTAGAATACGATCGCCAATGGAGACGTGCACCTGGTCGATATGAATGTCTGGAGGGAAAGGGCCACCTAACGCCTGTGTAATCCCCCCCCGGAGTCGAAAGTAGCTTAATTCTGCATCCGTAAGTTCATCTGTATGTATTGCCTGGTCGATGCGATGGGCATCGGTTTCATTGACGATCTGATTTTCTACTAGCTTACCAAGTAGACCGTCATCATTAGTCAAGCGTTTGAGTGGTTCATTCTCCTTCAGCAAGTACACTCTACTATCGCCAACGTGAGCATAGTTCATACAATACTCATTATTCTCACCCTGCTGGCAGAGGGCCGCAATAGCCACAGTAGTAGCAAGGTCATCTGTGCCGGCTTCTCTTACCCCGTTGGTACGTATCTGTTCGTCGGCATGTTCAATAAGATGTTGCAGCAATGTAAAAAAATCAACCTTATCACGATCTTCGAGGTATCGTCGTACATTATGCCCTTTATGGATTTGCCGGAGCGCTCCTTTCCAACCTTGAAGTGTTGCACGCTTTGCAGCCTGCGATGCAATTTCTCCAGCAGCGCTTCCACCTACTCCATCGAAAACCGCCACCATGCCGCTATACTGTTCTATCAGAAAGCAATCCTCGTTTCGTTGTGGGTGTCGTTCGCAGGGGACAGTGTAGCCGACAATCTTGAAAGGTAAGCTATCATCGGAGATGATGCCGCCTGGCTTGAGTGATCGCAAGGTTCTCACGCTCTCACCTGGGTTCTCATGAGAAGTACTTCTACGTCGATTAAGCCGGCTTGATCTATATTGCGACATCGATGTCGATTGCTCCTTGAGATCACGTGTTTTTGGTACAATGCTGAATATTCTATATATATCACGACAATAACGCAATCTGCATACTCACCCGCCTGAACTGAATCATGTTCCGCTCAAGATCAGATGAGAAATGTATGTTTGAGCAAGTATAGCAGAAATATATAAGAAAAGAAAAGAGAATTGCGCAACAAAAACTATCAAAAACATCAGAAGATGAGGTTTCTCATTAGTTGTGTCACTTAGGTGATCCTTGCTCTGGACGCTGACCTGTAAGTTGAGATAGACTATTATTGAGGTTGAATACAGAATGGCTGTAGATTATAAAGAGCAGATAAAACACCTTGTGCTGGAGGAGCAAACCTTCGTTCGGTTGACCATGAAGGGACGTATTCGGAATACCAGTGTACCCTGGCGTCAAGTGCTCGTGCGTCCTGTGCTGATCAAAAATGAGCTTCACCTACAATTCTCCTATTTCAACCAGAAACAAGACATCACCAAGAACTACCGTGGTTCCGAAGCCAGCGAGAAGCTTGATGAAATACTGGCTCTTCCTTTCAGTTCCATTGTTGCGCAATCAATGACTGAAGTTGTACATGTGCAGATCACAAACAAGGGGAAGGCCATTCTTCATCACACAAAAGCTCCAGTGGCTAACCGCGAATCGCACCTTGCCCATGATCTTAGGAAGAAACTGCTTTTGCAAGCGGATAAGCCCGATTCCTTTCTGCAGGCAACGGGTATCATGGATATGCAAGGGCGAGTTCGACCCAGCATGCAAGGAAAATTTTCTCAGATCAACGAGTTCCTGAAGCTGTTTGAACATACTGGCGAACTGGAGCATTTTGAGAGAACTCCCATTAACATACTCGACTGTGGCTGTGGATCGGCTTATCTGGCCTTTGCGACCTATCATTACCTGAACAATGTGCGTGGCATCCCGGCTCGTCTCATAGGGATTGATACCAACGAGACCTTGATACAGAAAGACAATCTGCAGAGCGAACAGTTAGGTTTCTCTAACGCCTGTTTTCAAAAATCAGCCATTATCGATTACGTACCTCTGGAGCCACCAGACATTGTGTTGGCGCTGCATGCCTGTGACACTGCAACCGACGAGGCGATTCTCCAGGGTATTGTGTCTCAATCGCGCCTGATTATGTGCGCTCCTTGCTGTCATCATCATCTAAACCAGCAACTGCAGGCGGTGAAGCCTTTTACCCCTATTTTTCGTGATGGCATTCTCAAGGAGCGCCTGGGCGATATACTTACAGACACATTTCGGGCACTTGTCCTGCGCCTTATGGGTTATCAGACCGACGTAGTCGAATTTGTAGCAGCCGAACATACTGACAAAAACTTGATGATTCGGGCAGTGAAGCGAACACAACGAGATAAGCTCAAATATATTCAGGAATATCTCAACCTAAAACAATACTGGGGTGTCACTCCGTATATCGAAACATTGCTCGTTGAGAGGCTCACGAAGCTTTTAGAGTGATCGATATTCCATTCAAAAAGCGATTTTAAGAATCATTTTTCATCAGATCAAGAGATTAATCCCCCGATTCTCAGGAAGTTCTCGAACATGATGCGTGCGTGTTCGCGATAAAGCGGGTAGAGCCTGGATCTGTCGCTCACAAATTTGTCTGCTGTTCCCTCCCCCAGCATTTTGACTATTTCCTGTTTAAAATCCGGATGGTGCATCCAGACATCGAGCATGGCAGGAGTAAGTTCGATGTGGTATTGGGTTCCATATGCACGACGTCCAAAACGAAAGGCCTGATTTTCCGTGCGCACGTTAGTAGCAAGTTGTACAGCATCATTTGGAATGTCAAACGTGTCTTCATGCCAGAGAATAACCTGTTGATAGCCAGGTAGGCCACGAAAGAGAGGATCGGCTTTGCCCTCTTCTGTAAGTTGCACTTCATAGAAGCCAATTGAAGCCCCAGCTTGTCGTTTGACGGGTGCGCCCAGCGCATGTGCCAGCAACTGACCTCCCAGGCAAAGTCCAAGGTAAGGAATATCCTTCTCGACTGCTCTGCGAATCGAGGACTCTGACCCAACTAGGTATGGATACTTATCGTTCTCACCAACATGCTGTGGTCCGCCCATGGCGATGAAAGCATCATACTCTGCCGGATCAGGAACAGGCGCCTCTTCGACCTTGATAACTTCGCACAAGATCTCGTGTTCTTGCATGATCTCGCCAAGGTATCCTAGTGGATCATCCGAGATAAACTGGAGAGCCAGCACTCGCTTCATTTACGGCTATCCTTTCACTCAAGGAAGTGACATGCTTCATACTATGATGGTACATGGGAAGAAGCAACCTTACAACGGACTAAGGCGCTACACTTTTCAAGCGGTTACCGTAGACATGCGCACTCATGCTATCGGAAGTTACATTGAATCTCTACACTCCAGCTCTGACCAGCTTCCAGGAGCAAAGGCCAGATAAGGGTGAGGCAACTCCCCTGGTGGTTGCGCTCAAAGCCCGCCTCCGAACCGGTCACCGTCTCGATTGAGAAACGCCAGAGGGTTGCTGCCTCACCCAAAGTAAAGCCTATATCCTGCTGTATCCAGTAATTTCCAATGTGGAAATTGCCTACCTGTGATACCTCGCCTATACTGTCAAAGCGCTTGTTGTCTAAGTTGTGGCCTTCTATTTGATAGTATGCCTGGTCGTTACCACCACCGCCAAGCAGGTGAATATTCCACTCACTGGCAAAGCGCGTTTGTAAGCGTGTTTGCCCCTTGTTTTCGATCACGTAGCGCACTGCCAGTTTCTCTTCCGCAAGTGGAATGTAGAGTGTCTTGCTCAGGTGCAGCGGGAGCAGCCCCAATGCACCCGGTCGACGCACGTATCCATCGCGTGTTAGGGTGACGCAAATACCAAGGCTATCTTGCTGAACCTCGGTACTGTAGGGAAGTTCGACAAAATTGCCCATTTCCTCAAAGTGTAACTCGGCAAAGTCTCGCAATCTAGTGCCCGCAGGAAGGAAATGATCGATCAAGCTGTGGCGGCGGTAGCGGTCGACGACGAGGTATTGGTCAAGATTGGGCTCTTTTGTGCGAACTGTAGTATGAGGTGAGGCCGGTTGTGCACTCTCTCCCCTGACTATCTGTGCAGTATCCTGCGCTGCTGTTGCCAGGCTCCGGCGGCGTTCCCGTTCATAAGTGCGCAGAGTCTGGTGATATCCCTCCTCGTGGCGTGCCGTTACCGACAGCAGATTGTGCATGCTGCGCCGCAAATCCCATTCAAAAAGTGTACCACCGCGCTGAGGGTCTACATAAAGATTCTGCTGATCGCTTTCGATAAGCAATTCATTCTGACTGTCTCGGTCAAAGTCAGTGAATTCATAGCGTTGCCAGTGTCCATTACCAAAACGTATGCGGTCAGCAGCATTCTCGGCCTTGATGAGGTGATGATAGATAGCGGAACGCACGTGACTCATGTAGATACCACCAAACAGGCCATGCCAGTACGTATCGTTGGCCTGCCCTTTCCACAACTGCACAACTCCCGCATCTTCTGTCGCACCTGCAGCATAGACAGCATCATGCACGCGCAACATTTTCTTGTGCTGGTTGTTGACCTCTGGATAACGTACTAAAAAGTTCCGCCAGAAGCCTCCACGCATGAATTGAAGGAGGTTCTCATGATGCTCTTCCTCGAGTTGATGCACAAGAGTTCCAAACAAGTAGGATTTCTGTGGAGGCAAGGCCCATTCTGTCATCTCGATATACGATGAAGTGGGAATGTAGATACGACCTAATGCGGGATAGTTGCGGCTATATTCTCCCAACGGAATCGTATGTAGCCAATCGCTGTTCTGATCAAGCGCTGTGAAAAATTCATCTATCCACCCCCGTTGCTTTGTTGAACCCCAGCAATATTCCTTTGTGCCAGGCCAACTGCCAAACTTCTCACCATCATCACCCATCACAGCGATGCGTTTTCCATCAGGGGTTGCCAGGGCACGCAATGTTTCAAGAGTTTTGGTGACAGGACGCCAGGGAATGGTATAACGTAGTGCCTTACTGGTGGCGTAGATCTTCAATACGCTGCTCTGATCTTCAGTGGCATAGTAACCGTAGAGATCTTTGTCTTCCAGCCCTGCGCTCTTAAAGTGCACATCGTCCAGAATAGTCCATTCGATACCTGCTTCGCGTATATAGCGTGGTAGGCTCGGTTCCCAGACTCGTTCTGCGATCCACATTCCGCTCGGCTGCACGCCAAAATCACGGTAGAGATGCTCTGAGAGCCGGTGAATTTGCGCAATTTTGTCGCTATCGGGAATGGATGGGAGTATTGGTTCATAATAGCCGCCGCTGACGATCTCTATCTGATTGTGCCGGACCAATCTTGCAATACGTTCCAGGAATTCTGGATGAGCTTCATCAAGCCAATCAAGAAGTGAACCTGTATAGTGTAACGAGAGGCGAACTTTGGGGTGTAGTTCCAACGCCTCGAGCATGGGAAGATAGGATTCCTCATAGACCTGTTGAAAGACCCACGGAAAATTGCCGACTGGCTGGTGATTGTGGAGTACTAATCCAAAGTGGATACTGCTCGTACGTTCTATTGACATATACCTCACCTGAAAAAGTAACTGTGGGCCTTGCTTTATTTCAAAACTATAGCCCATAAAGCCGCAGGGGGTCAAGCAAAGAATAGACTAGGAGATTCGCTTGAAAATAGCACCGCTATTATACTCATATGCATTCAGAAACGCTGTTGCCGCATCTTTCTTATCTGAATGCAAAGAAGTGTTCGATGTTCAGGGTGAAGAATAATTCTGAGACCTGTTCCCTATGCCTTGAAACCTGTATACTTTCTCATGAACCTGATATACTTAACTGTACTTCACTGATGTCAATGGAAGGCGTGTAATCTTATGCCAAAAATAAAAGTCTTACTAGTCGACGATCATGGGCCGCTACGAAAAGCGTTGCGCGAAGGGTTAGAAGCTACCGGTATTGTGCAGGTACTTGGTGAAGCATCAACCGGACAGGAAGCCATCTCACGGGCGCTTGAACTCGATATCGATGTTATTTTAATGGATGTGCAGCTACAGGATGCGCAGGCTGGGAGAAAGGCCATTAGCGGGGTGGGAGCCGCTGTAGCCATTCGACGTGAACGGCCGCGAATGCCTGTCGTCTTTTACTCTATTCAGGATGATGATGAATATTACCGCGAATTTCGCGCCTCGGGCATCCTGACCCACTATGCCTACGTACGCAAGAGCAATTACCTGCTACCCAGTATGCTCGTACCTCTACTGCGAGATGCTGTCAACGGACGAAGCCTGGTCGATCCTGAGATTGAGGACCGCGTGCAGGAAGTGCGCGACCTTGATGAGCAGTCCCCTCGTGCTCTATTGGAGCCCAACGAACTCCGTGTGGCCGAACTGGTGGCACAAGGCATGACTAATGAACAGATAGCCGCTCGCCTTAATCTACATGATAAGCGAGCAGTGAGCCGCACAAATGGACGCATCTACGCGTCCGCGCAAATGGACGATGAAAGCTCCTCAGCGCCTGCAGCGGATGCGTGGTCACTGCCTGGAGCCTCTATGAGAGAGGATGGATCGCGCAAACGCATCATGCGTCGCAACAGGTACAAAGAGGATTAAAATGTCTCTCCACACGTTTCTCGAGCCCGCGAATGTGCTCCAAACAATAGCTCTAGCTCTCTCAATCTTTAACCTTGTCTCCTTTCTCTGGCTTGCTATCACGGTATGGCTCAACGGTGATCGCAAAAGCGGCATAGCTCGTCTCGGTGTTGTTGGCCTGGGTCTTTCGGCATTGTTTTTCTTTATTCATGCGCTGTTGATCTCCAATCCACTTACCCAGTCTTCAGGTCTGGTCTCGCAGGAATTTTTATGGCATCTAATCTGGTTTCCTGCATTAGGTGTGCCATACATCTGGTTTGCTATTGGTTTGTATTATGCTGCACTCATCAACGAAGGTTGGCGCAAACGCCGCCCATTCTTGTTGTTTCTGAGTGGGATACTCGGCTGTGCCGTCTTATTGCTGCTGGTTCTCAATCAATCAACCTTCTCTTTTGTTGGGACGTTAAGGCTCATCACTTATAGCCATGCCTGGAATGATATAGGCACCGGGGGGTTATCACCACTTGTATTCTTACCCGTGTTGTTCCTGTGCTACGTTACCTTTTGTGCTATAGGTCCCTGGTTTACGGCTGGTCGGATAAATCGACTTCTTCACGTACTCTTGGTCGCAGCTCTCGGTATACCGGGCTGCCTGAGAAATGGCTATACGCTGACAGAAAATCAACAACAAACTTACTCCCTGCGAAAGGCGCTGGTGGATGCATTTTGGGATGATCCTACTGATGTTGAACTGTTGGAAGAACCCTACCTGTCCTGGCACCTGGCACGGCCTGGGTTATTATTGGCAGCGATCCTCATGGCAGCCCTCACAACGACACTTGGTATACTGGTGATTCAGTCCATAGTAAACTGGGTGCAATACGGCCAGCATTACATCGTGCCCTCTCCCCCCAGCGTTTCTATTCCTCCAGGAACCTCCCTTGTTGATGTGTTTCCTATCAATTTGATAATCCTTGACCTGAGCGCTACAGGGGCAGTAGCACTCGTCATTCTGCTTATTGGCTATTCAATTGTCAGGCATGGTATCCTGATCGAACGTTCTTTAGCACGGCGTGGCTTCTTTGAGCAGTGGCGCGGTATTGTCATCGTTGCGACTGCCGTAGCCATCTTCATTGCCCTGCTTGTTACTCTTACACATAGTAACCTGGGAGGGTTGTTGTTGATAACATCTCTTGCTGCTGTAGCGTACGCTCTCTTTACCTGGAGCAGCTATACTGCCCATGATCGCTATATTGCTCTTCTAGGGCCGTTTGTGCGCAGTACCAGTCTTCGCCATTGGTTGAATACCGATCTGCGGAAGACAGAACAAGATCTGGAAAACCTCTTTTTTCATCTCTGCCATGACGTTTTAGCCATACAGTTTGCATACCTAACTATTACGGCTGGCACGCTCAGACGCAATTTCAGCTATCAGTGGCCCGTAGAGGCCATACTTGGCAGCAAACTCATTGCGCCCAAAAATAGAGGTAATATTGGGGTTGAGGCCCCTAAACGTGTACAGATAACCTTGCATGGTCAGCCCATGATTTGCTGGGTGCTACCCATTTACGATGAACGTGGCCTCGTAGCTGCTCTCTATCTTGGCCCTCGCGAGGACGAGGGAGCATTTACAGATGAGGATATGAATCTAGCGCATGCTTGCGGACAGCGTATACTCGATACACTTGGCGATCATGAAGCAATGCAAGCTGTGGCCGGGCTTCTGCGCCGTCGGATTGTGGATGTGAAGTTACTTGGAGCCCAGCAGCGGAGAGTGCTACACGACGAAATCCTCCCCCAGATGCACCTTGCCCTCTTGCGATTAGAAATACTGCGATCACTCCCTGATACTGAACAACATCTTCCTGTGCGTCTGGAACCCTCAGTTATTTGTCGCGAACAGGTATTGAATGAAGCTATTGAGATGATCAGTGATGCGCACCGGCGTCTCGCGACCATGATGCGTACCACCGCACCGGGAGCGCCTCATCGCTTAGAGCGTGATGGCATGATGCATGCTATTTGTACCATGTTGGAGCAAGATTTTCAAAACGCGTTTGATGAGGTTGAGTGGTGTGTATCTGACGAAACTGCAGCCACTATTGAAGAGGTGACACCGCCCGCGATTGCTGAATTGATCTTTGCCGCTGTGCAAGAGGCTCTGCGTAATGCGGCACGTCATGCTCGTGGATCCGATATCCACCGCCGTCTACGTCTTACCCTCAAGGCTTCGTACAGCAGTGAGAACCCTTACCTGGAAGTCATCGTGGCTGATGATGGTGTGGGCTTCGCTTCAGCCAGTAGGTCTACCACCGGTACAGGGGGTGGTTTACTCACCCATAGTGCGCTACTTGCTATTGCCGGGGGCAGCCTGACCATCAAAAGCTCACCCGGTGAGGGCGTGACCGTGAGAATCTTGCTTCCCATTGAGTCGTTGCGCTAGGTAAAAGACTTCATAATGATTAGCGAAGCGTATTACTCTGAAAATATCTTTTACAACGTCTCTTTCATAACAGTTACATACTAGAGGGAGGAATCCATGATACTTATTACTGGCGCGACAGGCTATATTGGTCGTCATCTTGTATCTCGCCTGGTTGCTCAGGGCGAACTACCGCGTTGCCTGGTGCGTAATATAAACCGTGCAGCAAGCATACTAGCAGTCGATAATGTAGAATTTGTGCTTGGTGATACAATATCCTCGGCTACTCTGGATACCGCCGTCCAAGGTGTCGATACCATCGTACATGCAGCCTTCATCAGAGGCGATCTCAAGCAATCGGCAGGCAATAACTACGAAGAGACCAATGTTCAGGGTACTGCCAATCTGATTAAGGCGGCAAAAAAAGCGGGCGTTAAACGTATTATTGAAATTAGTGGTCTTGGCACCAAACCTGATAAACCCGGAAGCTATATGCAAGGACGCTACATGGCCGAAAAAATGCTCAAAGAGAGTGGTCTGGACTGGACAATCATTCAACCATCTGTGTTATTCGGCAAGAATGCCCCTTTCATCAAAGGATTGACGGATCTCATCCGTACCGCCCCTGTTGTGCCACTGGTTGGTGGTGGAAAGGTCATGTTTCAGCCGATCTACATTGAAGATGTCGTCACCGTAATCGTCAGAGTTTTGGAAGAACCTGAACGCACAAAGAACAAAACCTATACGATTGGTGGACCCGAATACTTCTCCTATACCCAGATAATCGATGCATTGTTACAGGCAATGCACAAAAAACGCCTTAAAGCACCAGCTCCCACGCTGCTGGTGGGTGTCGGTGCGGCAGTAATGGAGGCTGTTTTACCCAAACCTCCATTAACGAAAGCTGCGATGATGCTTTTCACGTTTGATAACACTACCGACCTGAAGAGTGTCGAACGCGATTTTGGGTTTACCCCGGTGTCCTTCACTACCTACTTGGAAGAGCAGGGTGTATAAATTGTCCTGGTGATTTCCACGCTCTAGGCAGGAAGATGGCTGCTGTGTCTCACACAACATTTCATATGCTATAATGGATGGGCATGAGCGTCTTTATCAAAGGGGACTTGCTCATCCATTGCGTCTGTTTCTGGATAGTGGCGTTCCCGAAGGGGAATAGAAATGGGTAGATATGTGACAGACTCTCTAGTATGGAGGATAATGTGACAGTAACGCCCGATCCGGCATCGAAAACGAATAACGATTTACGCTCATTTGGCGACGCCCTGATGCGCATCTCGCGCATGCTTCACGAACATACGCGCAAGTTAGAAGTAGCCGTCGAAGGGACCTATGCAGGCCAGGCAGGTGACCACCGCGTACAACTACTTAGTGACTCTCTGCGTGTAAGTCGCACTGCCGATCTGGAATTAGGTCGACTTAGCCAGGCCGCACAGCGTCTAGTACTCTCTTTGCAAGAACAATTAGCACAGGCGCAGGAATCTCAGGCTTTTCCTCATACCTCATCCTCTCGACCGCTTTCATCTCCTACGAGCAGTTTCGAGCGTGAACGTGAGGCTCTCAATACAAGTATCCACAACCTCCAACGCCAACGTAACGAACTGGAAACTCTCTACGAGATAGCACGCATACTGAACTCCACGCTCGAGTTCGATAAAGTGCTGCGCATGGTCATGGATGAGGTGATCGATGTCGTCAAAGCCGAACGTGGCTTCATCGTCCTGGTCAATCCAGTCTCCGTGAAATATGAATTCAAGATCGCGCGGGATAAAGAAAAGCGAACGATCGATCAGAGCGCCTTTCAGTACCAGATCAGTCGAAGCACCGTTGAGCGCGTGATCCGCACACGAGAACCGGTGCTCACCGATGATGCACAGATCGACTTGAAGGAGCAGGAGAGTATCATGGCCTATGGCATTCGCTCCATCATGTGTGTCCCACTGGTGGTACGAGATAACTGCATTGGTGCGGTGTATGTCGATAGCCGCATCAACGCGAACCTGTTCACCGCTAAGCACCGCGATCTCCTGCTCGCCTTTTGCCATCAAGCCGCGATCGCCATTGATAACGCCCGGCTGTTCGCTGATCTCACCCAGGCGTTGCGCAAGGTCGAGGAAGATAAGCAATACATGGATAACATCTTCGCCTCGATTGCCAATGGCGTCATTACCACCGACTCAGCAGGTCTCATTACCAAGTTCAATGATAGGGCAGGGATGATCCTCCAAATGAATCCCATTTCGGCGGTGGGCAAGCACTACCAGGAAGTGTTTCAGTCGTTGCCACAGGTTGGCTTGATCGAATTGCTGCAAAATGCGTTTGAGCAACACGATCATGGTACGATTGTCCCGAATACGAAAGACTGTGACATTGCGGGACGGGGCATAGTCAACTTGACCCTCTACGTTTCTTCACTGCGCGACAGTACACAGAACGCTCCGATAGGCATGGCGCTGGTGATAGATGATCGGACCGAACTCAAGCGTGCCGAGGCCAAAGCCAAGGCCATTCGCCGCATATTTGACCGCTACGTCCATCCCAATGTTGTGCAACAACTCATCGAGAATCCGAATGCCTTGAATCTGGGTGGGGAAACCAAGGAAATTTCGGTCATCTCTGCCGATATCCGTGGATATACGCGTCTTAGCGAAGGGATGGCCTCCAAAGAAGTGATGAACTTGCTCAATACCTATTTTGAAATTATGGTCAAAGAGATCTGGGATGAGGAAGGGACCCTGACGGGATTTTGGGGTGATGCCCTGCTGGCCATTTTCAATGCCCCTTTGCGCCAGGAGGATCATATGTTGCGAGCGGTGCGGGCGGCCTGGAAGATGCGCCTGGCGGTATTGGAACACCAGCGTTCGCGACCACAAGATCCTCCGATCAAATTTGGGATTGGAGTGAATACTGGCGAGGCGATGGTGGGGAATATCGGTTCGCGCGAACGCATCCAAAACTATACGGCCATTGGAGATGTCGTCAATGTGGCCTCCCGTCTCCAGGAGGAAGCAAAGGACAATAATATCCTGATGAATCATTCAACGTTCACGCGAGTGCGCCAGCATGTACGTGTGACAAAGCTCCCACCACTGCAGGTGAAGAATAAAACGGAATTGCTAGATGTCTGGTGCTTGAACGGGTGGCAATGATTGATTAGAGGGGTTTGCGCAATACAAATCCCACCTGCTGAATGCGTACAAATCCAAACCATTCGTAGAGGCGATGCGCTCGTAAGTTATCATCCTGCGTATTGAGCATAATACGCTGAACATGTGATTTTTTAAAGAACTCTATTGCTTCGCTCATCAACCGTACGCCCACACCTTGACCGCTCACCGAGGGATGAACAGCAATCCGCACAAGATAGCCATAGCCGCCGTCCAACGAATTAAATTGATAGCCTACTACTTTGCCATTCAGTTCAGCTACGACAAAATAGGGATGGGTTGCTGCAATATCTACAAAAGAGAGGCCATCGTAACGCCAGAAGTCCTCAAAGCACGCTTCCTCGATGACTAGTAGAGCCGGTATATCGCCTTTCTCAACAGGCCGCAGCTTAACTTGTGTGTTTCCTATCGCAGGGACATCGTAGTCGAACTTGTCATAGGCATAAAGCAGGCGATGTAGACCGAAATCCCGCAGTAAAAGCACATCGCGCAGCCAATCATTCTGCATGTCGTTTCCGGAGTAATAGAGAGAACGTACACCTCTTGTGATGAGGTGCTTCGTCAGCTGCTCCAAAAGCATGTCTAGTATTCCGCTATAAGAGCGACTCTCCGTCCAACTCACACCAAAACCGCCTATCCATGCTGATGGAGCATTTACTATTTGCGTTAACAGAAAACCACGCAGTGAAGAACCATTGAAAATACCTACCGTGGGATAATGCCTGAGGAGCGTAGGCAACTCTTCCTGGCTAAATCGTTGGTAAATGTATTCAGAGGTATTGAGCAAACGCAGAACGAACGGCAGATCATCGCTTGTGAGTAGTCGCACTTGTTCAGGTTTAAGCATGCTTTCTCCGAGGATGGTTTATATATCCGGTCCTTTGATTTCGCGTCGTAGCCGTTCAATATCGGGCTTCGGTGCATTCCGCATACGATAGCCTGTCAACTTGTGGATGCGGCGTAACTCGGCAATAAGCACATCAGAATTGATGCGATATTTGATCGTTGGGGCAGGTCCCAGGCTATCTACCGCGGCATCGTCACCTAGAAGCAAATTTACGCAGGTTGCCACGCATCCCGCCATGGCATGCAAATCGTAGCCGCCTTCCTGTACAAATACCAGTCGACCATGACACAGGTCTTTGGCCAGTTCTATGATGATGCCTGTAAGTTTTGCGAAGCCCGCCGTTGAAAGATACATACCACCCAGGGGGTCTTTCCAATGAGCATCAAAGCCGGCGGACACAAAAATCAACTGTGGATCAAAGCGATCAGCGGCAGGAGCCATGACCTGGCGGAAGACGGGTTCATATGTCTCGTATCCGGTAGTCGCCGGTAATGGCACATTTATGGTTGTACCCAGGCCCTCCCCTTCGCCCCGTTCATCCGAAAGACCTGTGCCAGGATAGAATGGCGCTTGATGTATAGAAAAATAGAGTACTCGTGGGTCTTCATAAAACATCTCTTGGGTCGCGTTCCCATGATGCACGTCGTAATCGATGATCATCACACGCTCAAGTCCGTGCCGATCGATTGCATAGCGGGCCGCGACTGCTACATTGTTGAACAGGCAGAAGCCCATTGCCGATTCTGCTACTGCGTGATGTCCAGGGGGGCGCACCAGGCAGTATGCATTGTCAACTTCTCCCTTCATAATGGCTTCGATCGCAGTAAGGGGAGCGCCCGCCGCCTTGATAGCTGCCTCGTATGAGTGTGCGGAGACGTAGGTGTCGGTTGCAAAATAGCGTGTCTGGCGTCCACCCGCGCGTTCCTCCTCGGCAGCTTTACGTGCTGCTGCCTTTACCTTCTGGATTTCAATGCTCGCAGAACATCCATCGCCATTTGCAAACGCTCAGGTTTATCTGGATGCTTTTCAGGCGTAATATGCTCTAAAAAGATAGGATCATAGATCAGTGCGGTTGTCATACCTGGGTCAATACCTCTTTCACTAAACCAGGAATATCGAAGATGGTATCGGCAACCGGAACCTTCGCTGCTTGCAATGCCGCGACTTTCCCCTGTGCCGTGCCGGTATTGCCGGATATGATTGCGCCAGCATGCCCCATGCGCTTTCCCGGAGGTGCTGTGCGTCCCGAAATAAAGGCAACAACGGGTTTGCTCATCGTCTTAATATACTCGGCGGCGTCTTCCTCATCACTTCCTCCGATCTCGCCACACATCACTATGGCCTTTGTCTGCGGGTCCGCTTCAAATAGCTTCAAATAATCAACAAACGTGGAGCCTATGATAGGGTCGCCTCCAATGCCTATACAGGTAGACTGACCAATTCCCGCCTCGGTTAGTAAAGCGACAACTTCGTAGGTCAGCGTGCCAGAGCGAGAAATGAAGCCCACCGGTCCCGGCATGAATATCTGGTAAGGGATGATGCCGATTTTGCCATGGCCAGGCGTGCACATGCCCGGGCAGTTTGGACCGACCAGGCGGGCTTCATGCTCATGCACTACCAGCATGGCGCGTGTCATTTCGATAACTGGTATGCCTTCAGTTATACAAACAATGAGTTCAATACCAGCGCTTGCGGCTTCCATAATGGCATCGGCGGCGCCAGCCGGCGGGACGAAGATACAGGATGCATTGGCTCCTGTGGCGCTTTTTGCCTCTTCGACGGTATCGAAAACGGGCAAATCTTCGATCATCGTGCCGCCTTTGCCAGGTGTCACGCCGCCAACAAGGTTCGTACCTGCCGCCTTCATATTACGGGTATGAAACTGTCCCTCGCGCCCGGTAATACCTTGCACGATGACCCGCGTTGTATCGTCAAGCAAAATACTCATGCTCTGGTCCTCTTTTACAGCGATTCAATTGCAGCGACAATCTTTTGAGCCGCCTCACGCATATCTTTACCCCAATCGAGTCCAGCATCCTTCAGCATCGCCTTCCCCTCTTCAGCACCAGTCCCGGAGAGGCGAACGACGATGGGCATGCCTTTGGGGAGTTCGGCCTGCGCCATAATTACGCCCTTTGCCACCTCTTCACCACGTGTGATACCACCAAAGATATTGACCAGGATGCCCTTGACCTGTGGATCACGCGCTACAAATGTCAGTGCCTTACGCATGACTTCTGCCTTCGCTCCCCCGCCAATATCGAGAAAGTTAGCCGGCCTGCCACCGACTCGTGCAACCATGTCCAGTGTGGTCATGACCAGTCCCGCGCCATTGCCAATAATGCCCACGTCGCCGTCCAACTTGACGTACGTCAAGCCTTCCTGCTTGGCCTCAAATTCCAGTGGGTTTGATTCTTCTGACTCCGCCCAGGAAGCATATTCCCTCTGGCGGAACAGCCCATTGTCGTCGATCAGAATTTTGGCATCTGCTGCCTGTACCTGTCCATTGGCGGTCAGCGCGAGTGGATTGATTTCAGCCAGGCTTGCATCGCTCTCAATAAAAGCTTTGGCCAATGCTGTGAGGATTGCCCCGCCTTTTCCAATCACCTGGTGAGGTAGCTCGGCGCGTGCCAGGATAGTGCGGGCCTCAAATGGACGCAGACCCCAGCGCATGTCGATGGGCTGCTTAATGATCTTTTCGGGTGTGGTAGCGGCCACTTCTTCGATGTCGATACCACCCGCTTTAGAGACCATCACCACGGGAGCCTGTGATTTGCGGTCGAGAATAATGCCGAGGTAGTATTCCTCTTTGATCTCCAGTTTCGAGACAACAAGCACCTTTTCTACGGTTAACCCTTTGATATCCATGCCTAATACTTTCGCCGCGGCAGCACGAGCCTGTTCAGGAGTATCGCCGAATTGAATGCCACCCGCCTTGCCACGTCCACCTACATAGACCTGGGCCTTTATCACTACTGGTCCACCTAATTCCCGGGCAATTTCCTCTGCCTCTTCTGGCGTATAGGCTACACGCCCGGGCTGTATCGGGATTCCATAGCGTGCCAGGATGTCCTTGGCCTGATATTCGTGAATTTTCACGGGACTTTTGCTCCTTAATGTTAGTCTTAAATAAATAAAGAGTAGGAAAAAATAGGCGCCCTTTGCTACGAGCAGGTAGTAATGCGTGTTGGCCTATGGTATGCTAACACGTGTCCAAAGAGGGTGTCAAGAATTGGCGCAGCTTGCTAAAATAAAATATAAGAAATGCATAGTCTCTTATTTCTACATATAGCAGGGGAAAGGCTTATGTTAAAGAAAACATCCATAAATTCACCGATTATGGATTCGGATTACGATACTTCTGCCCGAAGGATTGTAATTTCTCCAAAGAACTCGAAGCCATCTCGCCTCTGGTTGTGGATCAGCGGTCTACTCATCATTGGGCTGATAATTCTTGGCGGTGTTAGCTCTTTCATTTCGAATTGGCTAAATAATTTACAAATACCTGTGGGAACGACTAACACCCAACCCGCTATTACCACTTTCAATGTGAAAAGAACCGTAACTTATGCAAATTTATATTTTACAGTCTTGAATGCCCAATATGCTATATCTTTTCCAGATGATACGATACAGGCAGGATCAGCCGTAGTACGTTTAAATATGCGTATCACCAATAAATCTACTGACCAGGTTTCTGTAATCTACTATGATGTTGCACGTCTACTTGTACCAAACTCAAAACCCATAGCGCCAAGTAATGTTCATCTCTCTACAGGCCCAAAGCCTGGTGCTAATGAAACTGGTTGGGTCGATTTTCCAGTCGCTAGAGGCGTACGGCTTCCTGCCTTGAAGCTACAGCTGGGTTCCGTAGCACTTGGTGAAACGCTTGTGACCGTACCTTTCAGCGGAGCCTTTGATCCCAATCGCTTTGTCGGAAGGTCGTCCCCCCAATCATTAACGATCACCTATTACTTCAAAGGCAACCCACTCATCTATCACCTGACGAGTGTGGATATCCGCTATGCTTATCGAGGCACTGAGTGCAAAGCGGGGCAGCAGTTCTACATACTCAATTTCACCGTCGATAACAACAACGGTGCGAATGTATCCCCCGGTTTTGGCTTTGACTATATTCGTCTCGTTCTCGACGGCTATAACCACCCACCGATCGATAATACTCTGCCCAATAGCTTTAAAGCTGGTGCGCAAAGTGTCGGAGGACATGTAGTCTATGTAGCGCCTGCAGATTTAAAAACGCTGAGTATTGCGTTCCTGTTGCAGGTTGTGGTTGGACAGAAAACCTATAGTGTAAATCTGTAATATCCGGGTCTTGTTTTTTCCCCTTATTCGCGTATAAAGGCCAGTAGTTCGTCGCGCTTCTGTTCCATCAACGATCTGCTGTTGGCCTCAACATTGAGGCGTAGAAGTGGCTCAGTATTTGATGGGCGTACATTGAACCACCAATCCCCATAATCTACGGTAATGCCGTCCATGTGATCGACAGAAATCGCCCCTTTACTAAAATGGTCCTCCAGCGCTTGCATTTTACCCTGTACATCGCTCACCTTGCTATTAATCTCACCGCTGCGCACGCCTTTATCGAGCGGCTTGAGCAGCTCGGAAAGTGGTTTTCCCTCGACGGAGACAAGTTCCAGCGTAATTAATAAGGCGATCAGCCCTGAATCTGCGTACCAGTTGTCGCGGAAGTAGAAATGGCCGGAGTGTTCCCCGCCAAAGATGGCATTGAGCTTGCGCATCTCGGCTTTGATATAAGAATGTCCCACGCGAGTACGCACCGCCTTGCCGCCCAGCCTGTTGATAAGCTCGGGTACACTCGTGGACACGATCAGGTTGTACAGAATGGTCGATCCTGGGTACTTGTGCAGCAGGCTGTTCGATACAATTGCTGTCACCATCGACCCATCCACCACGTTGCCGTGCTCATCGACTGGGAACATGCGGTCTGCGTCACCATCAAAGGCCGCGCCGAGGTCAGCGCCCACCTCGCGTACCTTCTTTTGTATATCCTCCATATTCTCAGGCTCGATTGGACTGGCTGGATGGTTGGGAAAGTTTCCATCCAGTTCAAAGTAAAGTGGGACGAGTTCGCAGGGAAGGTGCTTGAACACGCGTGGCATCATTATACCTGCCATGCCGTTGCCCGCGTCGATCACCACCTTGAGCGGCCGAATCTTACTCACATCAATGAACGAGAGGGCGTGCTGAACATAGTCATCGAGAACGTCTCGCTGTTTAACCTGCCCTTTCTGTTTAGGCTCAACAAAATTACCGCTTATTGCCAGGTCGCGAATATCTGCCAGGCCCGACTCCAGGCTAATGGGAAAAGCCTGAGCACGACAGAACTTCATGCCATTGTATTTACCCGGGTTATGCGACGCGGTAATCATCACGCCCGCAGGATAATTGAATTTTCCCACGGCGAAGTACAATTCGTCAGTGGTCGTCATGCCAAGGTCAGTTGCGTTGACTCCCTGGTCGGTAATGCCTTCAATCATAGCAGCTGCCAGCTGTGGTGATGAAAGGCGCATATCTCGGCCCACTGCAATCTCTGACACGTTCAGATATTGCGCAGCCGCTCGTCCGATGCGATAAACAATCTCGTCGGACAGGTCTTCACCCAAACTACGGGGATCGTAGATTTGTCCAACTTCGACAAAGCCTGCTTTGGCAAATGAGCGCCGCGCAGGTTGGTTTGCCTGGGCTGTTTCTGCGTAAATTCGCACAAAGCCCGGCAGGGAAAAGAGATAGTTTACCAGTGTACGAATAGCCTCCGGCCCATAGCCTTTGCCCCAACGGCTTTTATCGCCCAATCCTAACCCAATCTCGGCCTGGCCCGCACGGTAGTCAACATTAAAATACGTGATTGTGCCAATGGGGATATGCTGTTCTTCCTCGATGATAAACCAGAATTGACGCCCATTCCCTTGCACATAGTTCCGTTCAAAAATCGGCAGGAATTCGGTTATACTCTGCGAAAACGGGCGATGAGGATCATAGCGCCATACTTCATTGTCGCGCTCCCAGTGAAAAACGTAGCGTGCGTCTTGCAGCGTGGGATGGCGCAAATAGATGCGCTCTCCACGTAATACAGGATAGGTATTTTTGCGTTGTGTCTCGGTCATGCTAACCCTATCTCTTGCGCAAAGCTGGTTCCGGCAGCGAGAGGTGATACCTCAAAAGCCTGGGCCAGTGTTTGACCCAGGTCAGCAAAGGTAGAGCGTACACCCAGATTCACTCCAGCCTGCACAGGCTGGCCATATGCAAGCACTGGCACGTGTTCTCGTGTGTGGTCGCTACCTCGATACGTGGGATCCACACCGTGATCGGCAGTGAAAAAGATCGCATCGCCCGGACGCATGACCTGCTGCACTTTCGCAAACCAGGTGTCTACGTCTCGTAAAGCCTGGGCGTAGCCCTGGCTGTCTCGACGGTGGCCCCATAGCATATCAAATTCTACCAGGTTTACAAAAAGCAAGCCGGTAAAATCTTGCTCAAGCCAGCGCAGTGTCTCAACCATACCATCTTTATTCGTTTCGGTATGATCTCGCCGGGTTAGACCACGCCCTGCAAAAAGATCTTCGATCTTGCCGAGGCCGATCACCTCCTTGCCGCTATCTTTCAACACGTCGAGCAGCGAGGTTCCTAGTGGTGGTAACGAGAAGTCGCGCCGGTGTTCGGTGCGCTTGAAATTCCCCGGCGTGCCGATGAATGGGCGGGCAATTACACGTCCTACTGCGTTATCACCAGTGAGCATATCACGGGCGATCTGGCAGATATGATAGAGCTCTTCTAGCGGGATCACATCCTGGTGGGCAGCAACCTGGAAAACACTATCGGCGGACGTGTAGAGGATGGGACGGGCAGTACGTACATGTTCTTCGCCCAGTTCCTTGATGATTTCAGTGCCGGAAGCCGGCTTATTGCCTAACACCTTGCGCCCGATTGCCTTCTCGAACTGCTCTACAAGATCGGGAGGGAACCCATGGGGATAGGTAGGTAATGGTTTGTGTAAGACAACCCCCATCATCTCCCAGTGCCCCGTTGTACTGTCTTTTCCTATCGCTGCCGCGGCCATGCGGCCATAGCATCCCAGGGCATGATCAGTTGGTGGCGTACCCTGGATGGGAGTAATGTTCCCCAGGCCGATACGGCCCAGGTTAGGTAGCTCCAGTCCTCCGATAGCCTGCGCACAATGTTCCAGGGAGTTGGCTCCATCATCTCCATAGGCATGGGCATCAGGATTCGCGCCCGCGCCAACTCCGTCAAGAACGATAAGAATAGCCCGTTTCAGTTTACTCATCTCGTTTAATCCTTATCATTTCCAGCTGCGTACGTTCTGGCAAAGGATCACCGATCAGCGGCATCGCATAATCGTAAAATGCTTGTGTTACCATGGGTTTGCTCTCATCAAGGTACTCGTCCGGAATCAGGTGTTGCACATTTGCAACCTTTGCAAGTTCCACCAGTCCGGTAGTGCAATGATAGGTCGGTTCGCTATGACGGATTAATGTGATCATTTTATCACTCTCGCCGTCTAAAAGCGCATATGTACCCATTTTCCCTACCAGGTAGGCCTCTTCGCGATCTGTGCTCGAAATGCAGGATGAGGCCATGCGTTGCAGGTCCCCAGGTTTATCGAAACGTGCGCGTAGCTTCAAATGTTGCATTACTAATTCTACAAGATATTGTGCTGCTCCGCTCAATAATGGATGGTGAAATGCATCTGTTCCAACCTGGCCTGATGCGCCAAGTGCCTGCCCATGCTCGTCGCGAATTGTTTCGGCTGCGACAACAATCACATACCCTAGTTCGCGATAGATCTCCTCGACCTGTTCAAGAAAACGTTCCGCCTGGAATGTTTGCTCCGGTATAAGAATAATGTGCGGTGGATCGATATAATCGCGTTTCCCAAGCGCCGAAGAGGCTGCCAACCAGCCCGCGTCACGTCCCATAGTTTCTATGACTTTAAAGGGGTAATGCCAGGGTATGGAGATGGTATTCATAGCTGAGTCCATCGTTGCTAATGCGATGAAACGCGCTGCGCTTCCATAGCCTGGACTGTGATCGGTGAAAGGAAGGTCGTTATCAATAGTTTTAGGCACGCTAATGGCGCGCAAATCATAGCCGGCATGCTGTGCGGCCTTTGCCAGGCGATGGGTAGTATCAGCAGAATCATTGCCGCCGATATAGAGCAAATAGCGGATATTGTACCGCCGTAGAATGGTGATAACTCGCTCAGGGTCTTCATCTTCCAGCTTATAGCGGCATGTACCAAGAGCCGCCGATGGTGTGTGTAGCAGACGGGGCCATAAAGAGGGAGGTTGGTACCGCAGGTCGATCAAGTCTTCTTTCAGTAAACCTTCAATGCCGTGCAGCATCCCGTAGATGCCATCGATACGCTCAGTTGGCAGTGCCGCCTCGACAGCACCAACAAGGCTGGCATTAATTACGGCGGTCGCTCCACCGGATTGCCCGATGATCAGATTGTTGTGTGTTGTCAATGAGTACCCCTTCACATCAGTATCAATCACGATCTTATCATTACCCTTGGTGGGGGAATAGGATCCCCTGAAGCCCGGGCATCATCAATCCAGCTTGCAATGGCATCTCGTCCTTGCCGTACGGCCTCTTCATATGTTTTCCCATGCGTCCTGCATCCTGGAAGCTCTGGAACCGTGACCACGTAAATATGGTCAATGGGATCATATTGGATGTTCATTGCGCAATCTTGCTTTGAGTTCTCTGACCTTCACAGGCACTACACTACTCCCCCACTTTACTTCTATGGTAGCACACTATCGCTCCTAATGAAATGGTTTGTTTGTACTTAACAAAAACATGCTCACTCCTTGCTACTACTTGTGCTGTAAGATGAGTAATTAGGATAACGAAAATAGGTACGCAGGTATTCTATACTTGAATAAGTACGCTTTGCATGCTAGTCTAGTTAGGAATGAGGAGATTGCAAGAGTTAACTCAATAGGGGGATAATTGTAGGGACAGCCCTATGATCATGAAGGCGTAATCAATGAAACACAAAATTATCCTCGACTGTGACCCTGGCCACGACGATGCCATCGCTATACTTTTGGCTGCTCATCATCCTGAGATTGACCTGCTTGCCATTACCACAGTTGCCGGCAATCAATCTCTTGAGAAGACCACGCGCAACGCCCTCAAAGTCTGCTCGCTGGCCGATATTCGAAATGTTCCTATAGCTCGGGGCATAGATAGGCCTCTGGTACGTCTGGCAAAGCATGCACCAGATATACACGGCGAATCGGGCATGGATGGCCCGCACATCCCTGAGCCAACCATTGAACTGGCTCCGCAGCATGCAGTCGATTTGCTCATTGAGCTCCTGATGAACTCGGATGGAGATATTACACTTGTTCCCACCGGCCCGTTGACAAATATTGCCGCCGCCATACGCCAGCAACCTTCAATCATTCCCAAAATCAAGGCTATTTCTTTGATGGGGGGAGCAATTGGCCTCGGTAATGTGACACCCGCAGCCGAATTTAACATCCATACCGATCCTGAGGCTGCAGCAATTGTCTTTGGTTGTGGCAGGCCAATCACAATGGTTCCATTGGAGGTAACGCACCAGGCCCTGGCAACTGGAGACATAATAGCTCGTTTACGCGACACGCAGCGCCCAGTCGCTACCTTTGCTGCTGACCTGCTTGTCTTCTTTGCGGACACCCATCACATAGTTTTCGGCTTTCCATCTGCACCTGTGCATGATCCCTGCGCTGTCGCTGCTGTAGTAGATCCAGGCATTTTGCGAACGCATATGATGCATGTCGCAATTGAAACACGTGGCGAGTGGACATCTGGCCGGACGGTGTGCGATGTCTATGGCAAGCTTGGTAAAGAGCCAAATGCACTTGTAGGGTTCGCTCTAGATGTGGAACACTTCTGGGATATGGTGATTAGTACGATCTTGACCTATTAGATCTAAATCTGGTAATCCATCTCGCCACTCCAACCCTGTGTCAGTTCCTGGTGTTTCAGTAATGGCTCACCGCCTTTCACCAGTAGTTCAGCAGGCTTGGAGGCCACCACTGAATTTGGGGGAACCGATTCGAGTACCAGCGTCATTGCCCCTATCTTGCTGCCCTTGCCTATAGTAATCGGTCCTAAAATGGCTGCTCCTACACCAATAGTAACATCATCCTCGATTGTCGGGTGACGTTTCTGCAACCGACCTGGCCCTGGTCTCCACCAGCCTGTCGCACCCAATGTCACCTGGTGATACAACATTACATTGTTGCCAATCTCCGTCGTTTCTCCGATCACGATACCTGCTCCATGGTCGATGAAGAAGCGTTTTCCAATCTTTGCTCCGGGGTGAATCTCTATGCCGCTCGTCATGAAACGAGCAAATTGCGAGATCAAACGCGGTAGAAAAGGAATATGCGCTTTGTACAGTGCATGGGCAATGCGGTGGTAGAAGATCGCCCAGAGTCCCTGGTAGAGCAGCGCCTCAAAAACATTGCGGCAGGCCGGGTCTTTCTCAAAAATGACGTCAATCGCATCAGGCCAGCGAGTTTTACGACGAGGGGTTTTGCCTGGAGCGGGAATAAAGACGCCCGGGGGAAGTTGTGGAAGTTGCGCAAGGTCAGACTCGACGTTATGAGCCTCGTTGCTGCTTATCTCTTCTGGAATGCTGTGTGACATGTTGTTGTAACCCTTTTCCTCTCACCCGCCAGTAATTCACTACAATCATCCTGCTTTGGAGTGTATGGCAGGAGTTGGTCGTTGTCAAGGGCATTCTGGGCAAGTGAATGCGGTCGGTTGGTCGTACGATGGTACACGCATTGTCTCTGGAAGCAATGATAGAACGGCACGGGTATGAGAATACTTCCTCTGGCAACACTATTTTAATCTATCGTGGTCACTCCGACGTTGTAAGGAAGTTGACTATTTGTGACTTTTGCCAGCAGCGTCGTGAAAGCGACGCTGCTTCCCCTTCACGATCAGGCGGCATGCCTGGTCTGGCAGCACACCTGATCAGGTGCTGGGTGGGGGATTCGCTGCCGGTGCAGCTAGAGGCAAGCTGCCAGGAGCGGGTAGCCGCATCCCCATCAACCGCTATTCCTATCCGATGAGCGCTGTCTACGTCGGTCAGTCGCAAGTCGGGCTCACCAGGCAGCTCCCTATACCACTTGCCGGGGGGTGAGACCGGTAAAGAACTGCGGCTGCGCCACTGGCCACAGCCCCAGGGGCAGGCCATAGAATAGCGCATGTGCCATGATAAGCGTGAACGAGCCCACCATCTGCAAGAGATTGGGAGCCCCCACGGTGGGCAACACAATTAAGGTCATGACCAGCATGACCAACACTCCGTAGACCAACCCGCTGATGATGGCCACGCCGCCCGTCAGATGCAGCCCACGTGCAATCAAGCCAAAGATTATGCCCCAGAACGCCGCCCACATGAAGTGGATCACCAGCCCCAGCAGTGCTGGGCCGAGGGCAAAGTAGAAGACGCCATCCATCATTGAGGTCATCAACGTTTGCCGTCCGATGAGCGGCGCTGCGATGGCGTACAGCGGTGTAAAGAAGCCCATTTGCAGGTAGGTGGCGGTGGCGAGCATGGTAATCATCACCATCAGGATCCCACCGATCATGCCAACGATGGCTCCCAGCAGGAGCAAGTGGATCAATTGACCAGTGTCTCTTGTTACTGGCATCTCATGCCTCCTTTGTAGTTCACCAGGTCACCCATTGAGGGGTGCCTCCGGTTGAACCGCGTGCTTCAACTGGTGATCCTCCTCTCCCTTGAAAAGAGGGCGCTGACCCTCCTTTCACTGGCGAGAGTGATCTCCAGGATCATGAAGACCGCTCAGCGCATGCAAGAACGCGCATGATGCTGAGCCGCTATAGACTCTCTATACTCTTTTATAAGCTGACCATGATGTGATGCTTCTTGCATATACTTGCTGCTCTTTCGCATGCATTACTTTGTAAACGAACTTGCATAATGCTTAACTTATCATAACACTTTGCTTCATTCTTCACCTCTATTAAGATCATAATACCTCCGTACATCTCCTGCCACAAGGGCTAGCGTTGGAGTATACTTAGGGAAATGTGAACTAGTGGTTATGCCATTGAACAAATCTGTATGGTTCTGAATAATTCTGAAGAGGCAAAAATGATGATACGAGCGGAGAGGCAGAAAGAGGATGGTCGAGAAAGGAGAGAAGGGAGTGAAATAGCAGAGCTTTCAGGCTGTTGACAACTCGCAAGGGTTCGTCTATACTGACGACATGTTCAAAGCGTGGTGACCGTAGCTCAATCGGCAGAGCTCTGGATTGTGGCTCCAGCGGTTGTGGGTTCAAGCCCCATCGGTCACCCCTTGCTTCCACTTCCTTTCCCTCTCACTGTGACTTCCCCATAGTTTGTCAGTTGGAGACAGACTATTGCTTCCATGTCTGCTCGCCTGTGGAGGAACGTCACTACTGCCATCCCAATTCTCTCATCGTCTCTCTCTATGTGACTTTTCCCATTGTTTTGCAGCAGCGGACAGACTTTGCCTCCAAAACTGCGCGGACAAACTATGCTTCCACTTTCTTTCCCTCGTCCAAATGCATCCTCTTGCCACCGATCTAATGAGAAACATACCTGGGCTATTGAGTTCAACACCGTAGCATTACTCTTCCATCCACAGCTTTTTCCTGTTAGAATGACTACTATCTCTTGAGTAATTGAAAACCTGTATGGTTTCAAGCATAGCGGATTTTTGGGAAAGTGGCTCACTTTTCCCCAGTAGCGAGTGGCCTTCTATCATGGCTCATCCTCACATTTGGGGAAAGCTCTTCTATAATGTGGAATGAGAGATGTGTTTGAGCATGAAAAAAGGAACCAGTCTGAACTATAAACTCAGCAATCCCCAAAAGTGAGGGAGACCCCTCTATCATGATAGCGATTACAAGCGTTTCAGTATAGCACCTTGTATCATTATCAATAGGCATGTATGAGAAGACTATAATCAGACAGACGCATTTGTAGGAGTACATGTGATAATTTTTATCAAAAGGTGGTGAAGGCCGTGGAGCTTTCCCACAACAAGCCAATCGTTTGCCCAGTCTTGATTGGCCGTGCAGCGGATCTGACAGCCCTTCATGTGCTCGTTGACCAGGCGAAGCGAGGTGAGGGGCAGGTTGTCCTGATTAGCGGTGAGGCAGGGATCGGCAAATCTCGCCTGGCCGCCGAGGTGAAGACCTACGCGACTGCTCAAGGCTTCCTCCTCCTGCAGGGCCAGTGTTTCCCAACGGATCGTTCATGTCCCTATGCTCCTCTGCTTGATCTATTGCGGTCATACGTGGCCACCTCTTCCCGAGAGCACGTGGCCACGGAAATGGGTTCGCTGGCCTCTGCTTTGTCTCCCTTGCTTCCTGACCTGCTCCCTCTGCCGTCGGATCTCCCCTCGCTGCCCCCACTTGATCCTGAGCAGGAGAAACGTCGTCTCTTCGCCGCCCTGGCTCATCTCTTCCTACATCCGACAACCAAACAACCGGCGCTGCTGATCGTTGAGGACCTGCATTGGAGTGACGAGACCAGCCTGGACTTTCTCCATTACCTGGCGCGGCGCTGTCCTGCCTCCCCCTTGCTTGTCCTGCTGACCTACCGCAGTGACGAGGTTCAACCAAGCCTGAGCCATTTCCTGGCACACTTGGACCGGGAACGGCTCGCCCAGGAATTCGCCCTCGCCCCCCTCACCCGCAGTGAGGTGAGTGCCATGCTCTATGCGATCTTCGCGCTTCGTCGCTCGGTGTTCACGGCGCCTCGCTTCATGCAAGGCGAACTGCTGGATGCCCTGTACGCGCTTACGGAGGGCAATCCCTTTTTCATCGAGGAACTGCTCAAGTCGCTCATCGAGGTCGGAGACATTTTTTACGAGCATGGTCGCTGGGAGCGCAAGGAGCTGCGCGAGTTGCGCATCCCACGCAGCATACAGGACGCCGTCGAGCTTCGCACCGCTCATCTGAGTGAAGGAGCCAGGCAGGTGTTGTACCTGGCAGCCGTGGCCGGACGGCACTTCGATTTTGCCCTCCTGCAAGAGCTCACCCAACACGACGAAGCGCAGCTCCTGCGACTCATCAAGGAGTTGATGGCAGCCCAACTCATCGTCGAGGAGTCGGCCGAGCAGTTTGCCTTCCGGCACGCCCTGACGCGGCAAGCCGTCTCTGCGCGACTCCTGGTACGCGAGCGGAAGGCCATGCACCGCACGATTGCCGAAACGCTGGAGCGTCTCTACGCCTCGACGCTCGAGGCGCACCTGGCCGATCTCGCCTCCCATTTTGCTGAAGCAGGGGTGTGGGAGCAAGCGCTGGCGTATGGCCAACGTGCCGGCGAACAGGCGCAGGCTCTTTATGCACCGCAGGCCGCCACCCTTCACTTCACGCGGGCGCTCGATGCCGCTCGTCAGTTATCTCTCACGCCTCCTGCAAGCTTGTACCGTGCGCGTGGGCTGGCCTACGAAACCCAGGGAGACTTTGAGCGGGCGCGTGCTGATCAGGAGACCGCGCTTCAGTTGGCCCACGACGCTTCCGATCGTCACGCAGAGTGGCAGGCGTTGCTCGACTTAGGCTTGCTGTGGGCCGGGCGCGCTTACGCCCAGGCCGGGGACTATTACCAGCGGGCACTTGCACTGGCACGTACCATGGATGATCCGGCTGCCTTGGCCCACAGCCTCAACCGCCTGGGCAACTGGTACCTGAATGCCGAGCAACCGCAGGAAGCGCTGCGCTGCCATCAGGAGGCGCTGGCTACCTTTCAAGCGCTCTCCGACCAGAGCGGCAAGGCTTCGACGCTGGACCTCCTGGGGATGGCGAGTTTACTGAGCGGCGACCTGATGCAATGCGCGGTGTATAATCAACAAGCCATCGTCCTCTTCCGTGAGCTGGACGATCGCCAGCGCTTGATCTCTAGCCTGGTGACGCTGATGCTGTGTGGCGGCCATTATCAGAACGAGACGATGGTCCCAGCGGCGGTAGGTTTTGCCGAGTTGCTTCAGCAAGGCGAGCTCGCGTTGAAGATCGCAGGCGAGATTGGCCAGCGCTCTGACGAAGCCTACACCCTGATTCACATGGGCATGTGCCTGGGCCCACGGGGTGAGTACGCACGTGCGCTGGAGGTGGCACAGCGTGGCCTTGCCATCGCCGAAGAGATCGAGCATCGCCAGTGGATGACCGCCGGACACCGGACATTGGGAGCACTGTATCTCGATCTGCTGGCACTCTCAGAGGCACAGCAGCACCTGGAGCAAGCGCTCGCACTCGCCCAGGAGATCGGCTCACGGGTATGGACCCGCATTGTACCTGGGTTCCTTGCGCTCGTCTCCCTTGCACAACACGATGTCACGCGGGCCGAAGCCCTCCTCAACGCCGCGCTCGGGCCTGATGATCCCGCCCAAACGGTCGGGCAGCGGCTCGTCTGGTACGCGCGTA